>ERZ1292630.1181-Hain-H41-02um-R3-1181-length-26195-cov-7_pt1 | contig 26195 bp, 16 predicted proteins | sample MGYA00564408_ERZ1292630 | MGnify/ENA primary metagenome ERZ1292630 (study PRJEB36523, sample SAMEA6512641) | groundwater metagenome | collected 2019-01-08 | study: AquaDiva: Metagenomics assemblies of 32 groundwater samples
GTTCCAGCCAGCAGCAGCCACGGTCGGCGAGAGAGGCCCCGTCGGTGACGAGCCTCACGCAACGCTCATCCGCAACGAGTGCGTCGCTAGCGGCTCCCGCGCTCTGAGCTGCCGTAGGCAGCGGAGGTTGCAGCGTCCCCGTGCGAGATCCTAGAAACGCAATCCGTGCGAGCTCCGCGGCTGGGACGCACGCTGCCCAGCGGCAAGCATCCGTACCCAGATCAAGTGCCCAGGGATGGACCACATGCACCTGCGAGCTAACCGTGCCGCCGCCGGCCGAGGTATCGCGAGAGGCAATTGTCGGAGTCGCTGCGACCAGTTTCACCTTGTCGCACCACGACGGCGTGCACTCTTCGTCATCCCGTAAGTACACGAGGACAATTTGCGCGCCGTCTTCCACGCACATCACCACTGTGCGCTGCCCCATCCAGGCTACCTGCATGAGCGCCTGGGGGAAGAAGAATGTAGCCTTCGAGGCACTGTTGGATAAGTGCGCGCGGTCTGTGTTTTGCGGCAGTGGGAGTGGCAGCCCGCTCGAGGCGGAGGAGGTCGAGGATTCGCGGAAAAGACTGCCGGGGCAGAACGAGCCGTTGACGGACGCCGCGACGAAGGTGTAGACATCGAGCACGCTCCCGCCGTTCGTGCGGCGTGAGAGGACGGCTACGCTGCGAAGTCCGGGGCACAGAGCCGCGCACGTCACGTCGCAAGCTTGCTGGCTGCGGGGATGGAATCGCGAGACAACCACCGGCAGCATGCAAGTCGGATCGCAAGGGGAGGGAGTGAGTTCGGAAAAGGGGGTGTTTTCAAACGAAGTCAGTGGGAAGGGGAGAATGTAAACGCTGAACGCCAATTTCTGCGGTTGTGGCACAATGGTCAATGGGTGGGGGAGGGCAAGAGACGCGGTGCTGATATCAATTCATCACTACCCGCAACGTTTCTATCACAAAACGAAAAATCCACAACGTTTCGAGAGGGGACCGTCGCCGCTGTCCGTCATCTGGACGCCACACGTAGCCAAATGGCAGTAAATTCACGGAAGTCGACGTCGGGCTGGGTCCGAGATGCCTCGCCCAAAACAGACACCATGAGTTTCTCCGCCCTTTCTCGCGTGGTGTCGATGCCCACGTCGCCTTCGCGCATGAGCGCCTCGATGACTTCTTCTCGAGCGACTTTCATGCATCGCCCGGGGGTGGCCGCCACCTCCTCCGCACTTCCACGAGGCACGTCTCTGACGGCCAAGGCGACGGATGTTGACGTGCGATGCGACGGCCCGTCCGGGTCAGGGCGGCGGCGGCCCGCCCCATCATCATGCCATGAGGGATGCACCACCACATGAAACGACGAAAACATCGAAAACCACTGCAGCAGATCACGGTCGTTCACGGTGATCGATCGGCTCGGGGAGGTCACGAGGCGCTCGGCGTAGCTACCGCCACGGTCTCCCTCCTCCGCCACCTCCTCCTGTTCGATGGAGGCCCTCGCCACGGGCAAGGTGGTCGCGAACTGCGGCAGCGAATCGCCTTGAAACTGAGCCGCGGTGCGCGATTCGTTCCACAACTGAGCCGCCGTTCTGCGGCTCCCACCGACCTCTTGGGACAGCAGGCTTGCGTCGCATCCCAGTCGTACGAGTGTATCGATCAACGTTCGGTCGCCCCTTACCGCCGCAAGATGCAACGGAGAAAAACCTCGAGCATTGAGAAGGTCACGCGGGGCGCCGCTGCGCACGAGATAGCCGATCATCGGGCTTCCCGGCGGGCATCGCAGCACTGCGAGATGCAGCGGCGTTTCCCCCCGCCAAGTAACGCCGAGATCCGCCCCGGAACGAACCAGAATAGTGACAGCAGTGAAGTTGTCGCGCATGACGGCAAAGATGAGGGGCGTCTGTCCCGCGTCGTTTTGGCTGTTCAAGAGTGCAACCCGATCAGCTGAATTTTCGATGATGTCCTCGATGACGAGGTGCCGCTTTTCACCGGCAGCCACGGCGACGTAGAGCGCGGCGGCCGTCTCGCTGGCTGGCATGGCAAAGACGACCACGTGTGAATACTAGTGAACACTTATCTCCAGGCTTACAGTGATGAAAGGGACACACCTTCCGAATAACGGATCATTGTTGCTTTCCTCTCTCATTGTTGGAGGAATCGTCTTGTCAAAACTCGAGACGAGGGCTCAATTTTTTCTCATGCTGCAGGGACGAACGGGATCTCGAACACGGGTGGAAAGTCCTTGGGGTTCTGAATAAAGACCAAGACCTTGGCATCACCGGTCGCGTTGCGGCCGGATCCGCCGTGCATCCACCATGGCGGTAGCACGAAGACGGCGGTCGCAAGTGTGTAGATGGGATCTGCAAGCCCCCCTGTGCGGTACACCGGGTAGGTTGGGTTGCTGGTGTCGCCTAGCATGGCGCGCAAGACCTCTACGCTGGTCGGAGGTCCAATGCTCTGCAACGCTGCGATCCTGGCGGTGCTCGAAGGATCGGCGCCCTGTGCGGTTAGCAGCGTTTCGTACAGATTCGCATGGTACATATGGTGCGGTTCATCTGGAAGTGGAGCTGCGGTGTACGGCGTGGTGGTACTTTGCGGTCCCCTTTGCCGATCCGGGACCAGCGGGCGAGGATGCATCCTGGCTGCGACACCCGCGTGACGCGGGGTATCCTGCGGCGTTGTCGTCGTCGTCGTTGACGCGTGGTGGTGGTGGTGATGGTGGAAAGGGCGTGGTCGCACCCTCGTGATCCCGAGTCCGTCCATGGGATCAACCTCGATGTTAACAAACATGATGCCGTCGGTTTGCGGTGGTGTCGTGGACGCACTCCAGGTGCCGACGTTGAACGAAAAAGCAGTAATCGCCGTGTGGGTTTCCAAAACAGACAGCACACCCGCGATGGACGTTTGGCGGAAACAAAGACGATGCATAATGCGTTGCGGCAGGGCCGATGGATCCTCAAAATTGGAGTTGTTTGGAAACAACGAATTGTCCGAAAAAATCACTCCCGCAGCATTCCACGCGAAGGATCCCCCGCCAAGCGACGCCGCGTAGGCAAACGACGTGTAGTTGTCGCGAAACAAACTCTTGTTGCCGGCCTGCCGCGGCCCAACGGTCACCAAGTACGTGTGGTTCACATCGTTGGGCCCGGCGTCCTCGTTGTGACCCCAGAAGCGAAGCGCAACGGTTGACGGTTCCTGTTGCTGTCGGCTTCCTCGCTGTTGCAGTGCCTCGTGCGCACCGTAAACTTCGGTGCAATGCGCAGCGTTGTTGCGCGTTTTGCGGGTCTGTTCGCCGCCGTCGTCGTCGCCCCCGCCGCTCACGCTGCCGCTGCTGTTGTACGGATACAACTGTGCTTGGAGTGTCTGTATTTCCACGTGAACGTTGAGAAACCAAATGTGGCCGAAAGATACCTTCGCGCCCTCGGCGATGCCACGCATCTCGTCGATCGCCTCGGGCAGGACACGCATGGATGCCTCGAACATCGTCTGGTTGAGCCGCATGGCTTCGGGCGTCGACGCTTGCCATTCTAACATTTCTTGAATAGCCGGTTCCGCCAGTCGGGACACGATGCGATCGCGCACGGCCCGACCGACCTGAAAGCCGACCTCATAGGGAGTGTCCCCAATGGCGACGACATGCGGCAACGGACCGTTCACAGCGACCGCTGCGTTGGACGCTAACAGAAGAAGGACCACGGCGACGGCTACCACCACCATGCAAGAGGGAGGGGAGATGGCGTTGCGAAATGTAACTCTTTTCACCGACAAATTTTCCATTTCCAAAGGTGTGAGATACCGCGGCGATGACACTGCACGTCACGGCAAGGAGTGAAACGGAGCGGTAGAGTGAGTTGTCACTTTGGCCGTTCCAACGTCGCCTCTTTGGTTTCGTCTCTTCTTTCCTTCGTCACTCAACGCAGGTCAACGCAATCTACTATGGTACGGTACGTGACAATCAACGTCCCTTTGTTGACGTTGGAGCCGTACAAGGACAAGGCCGTTGCCACCGGCATCAGCGGATCAAGCAGCATCGAGCTGGGCGTGCACGGGCTCGGGGTGATGAGGGAAGGGGAGGTGGTGGTGGTGGTCGAGGCCGAGGCGTCGTAGGCCGGCAGAGAAGGGCGGGCGTCGAGGACGGCCTCCAGCACCACGAACTCATCCAGTGTCATGCGACTAGTGGCGGCCAGGTTGGAAAGCGGCGACAAGGCGGTCGACATGTCCTGGGGAAGCGCCGACCCAACGCACACATTCATGACTTCCTCGAGGCAGCGTTCGAGCAGATCGACGAGCCATGAAGAGGAACTCAACTGGCTGGTGTGGTCTTTGTGGCTAGACACCGCAGCCGTGGGCACCAGCACCACCACCGGTTCTGCTACTTCGGCTAGCAGGGATTGCACGGACCGCAACGTCGGCAAGTCCGCCGGCGCCAGACGCAGCTGCGCGGCGATGACGGCGATCACGTCATGAATGGCCGCCCCGCGGGCGATCGAAAGCGATCCCTGAGGTAGAGCGGCGAGTTCCGCCGACGTTAAGGCCCTCAGGCTAAGCATGTCGCGAGCGGCCACGCTGGGAGGGGCGAAGGGGGTCGCGCCAGACGAACAAGCCGGCGGGGGTTGGGCAGGCGGTGGCTGCTGCCAAGGGCGAAACACGATCGTGACCGGGGTCGTGCTCAAATGCGACGCCGGTGTCTTGGAGAAGCCCGCGGGAACGGTGCCAGAGGGCTGCAGCACCCACGCGAGCACCCATGACGGCACGAACTGTACGACGTCACGTTCGTGATATTGGGTCACCCCGTCGCGAAGGGCGGCTGGTAACTTCCACACGGAAAGCCCAACCACGCCCCCCGCTTTCGATGACTGAGGGCTCCAGACGACGACGGACGTAACATGATTTCCGTCCTCTGGCGCCGCGACCGCGGGATCCGTCTTGGACGCTGGGGATGCGCCAAAAATACTTCGAAGAAACCGCTCGCCGACGTTAATCGACGCCGATGACGTCAGGTGTTTTCTGCGAGAACGCGAATACCGCGCGGTGCTCAAGGTACTCGCCTGCGCAGGAAACGTCGCCGCCTCCCAGGTCGTCGCCGGACGCTGGAAGTCCACGACGTCGCGGTCGCTGAACCGGTGATCGTGGTTCGCCCGGCTCAACCAGGACCCGACTTGACGTCGGGCTGTCACTTGATGCGACTCAGTGGCCCACAGGTACTCCCACGCGGTGAGAACACATCCGAAGCTTTCCTCAGCCGAAAGCGTCACGACGACGCCGCCCCATCTCGCATCGACGTGGCACCAGGTCCAGCGCGGCAGCGAAAAAGACGTTCGAGCCGTTCCAAGTGCGGACCACTTCTGGGCATTCACCAAGGACGTTCCTGGCTCAAACACATGGACGCACGTTTGTCTCAAGAGGTCCCAGAGTGAAACAGAGCCGTCGCTCGACAACGCGACGGCATGCAGCCTCGTCGTACTCAGCATGGCCTTCACGACGCCGGGCTGTCCATTCAAATATCGCACGGCGGAGCACCATTGCTCAGCGACTGGATTGACGAACACGTTACGACGACCGACGGCCCACGCACTACACCACCACGGGCTCGACGAGGTGATCCTTGGAAGCGGTCGGCCGGGGGGAGCCACGAACGGCTCCTCGCCGTCATCGTCTTCCTCGTCGCCATCACGTTCGCCGCTCGTGACGCTGTCGTCAGACGAGCCGCACCCGGACTCGCAGTCGCCACTCAGCCGCCTCACGCGATGATGCGGTACGAACTCGAAATCGCCCGTAGTAGTGGTTGATTCAACCAACACCTGCGCCCTGGTCAGGCGACGCCTCGGCGTGGTCGCGTCACGACCATCCACCCCCACAGTAGGAGGCCGAGACGCCCCCTTCGCATTACCGGTTGCGTCCAATACCGCGGGGGACAAAAGTGACGGCGACAGGAGGTGGTGCGGGGCACCCCCCTGCCGGAGTAGAGGCGTGGTGGACACTGTCGCCTCGCGGTTCGCAGTGGGAGGCGACGGTTCCATGAGGATCGCAGTGACAGCACCGACAGACGTTCGCCGGCCCGTCGCCCTGGATTCCGGCTTCGGTGTCGAGGGAGGAACGGCACCGGAAAACATGGCAGCCGCAGAGGTGGCCGGTGCATCGGTGCGAGGTGGCGAGGGTTCCGCATGGCCTTCATGTGATGTCCCCGCGTCCTTCCCTGACTGTGGGCGATCAACAACGTTGGATTCCGGCACCGCTTCGTTGGGCAAGGCGACGCCCGTGGGGGCAGCTGTCGGCGTTGGAGCACAGCCAAACTGCGACGACAAGAACGCATCCACGGCTTCGAAAGCCACCGCGGTCTCTCCCGTCGTGCCGCACACGAGAAGTGAGCCCATGGCATCTTGGTGATGTCCTCCAACCGGCCAGCAGCCATCAAACGCAAGGCAGGTGACGGGGAAGTCGAGCTGCGCGAACTCCGCGCTCCGGTTGTCCACGACATTGGTCAACATGATACGACCATCACGCCCCGCGCTCCACATTAGCTGTGGAACGTCTGGGATGCCTGCGAGCGCCCAGACGGCGTCATCGTGAACGTGGAAGGATTTCATCGGCACAAGCGACATATGGCGTAGGTCCCACACCGATACTCTGCCGTCGCACCCTGCGCTAACGAAGGCGAAACCGCCCACCTCCGGTGGGAGGTGCCGTATATTGCGGACGGCGCTTCCTTCGCCGTGGGCGTGGCGCTGCTTGACGGCAGCGGTCGTGGCCTTGCTTTGGCGCAAATCCATGCCCGCTATGGTCCCTCGCGACGTTCCCACAAGCGCCAGATTGGGTCCCCAGGACGATGATGACTCTCCAGCAGGCACTGCGGCCGTACGACTCGGGGCTGGGAGGTGACGAGCGACGCACAGAATCGCCTCACCCGCGGAAAATGCGCCACCACCGCCGCCGTTGGCCGTCATCGACGACGATACGGCAATGGACGACTGCTTCGTCAGCCCGGACGCCTGAGAGGCGAGGAGGGTGCCGACCGTGCTTCCTGATCCCAACGGAACGGGATTCCAACTGCAGACGATCTTCAGTGGATTCTCTCCCAAATCGTGAAGACATAACGTTCCGTCGAGACAACCAGAAATCACGCCGCGATCGTTCGGCAGCACTGCCACGGAGCTAACTTCACTCCGGAACGTGTCCACCAAAATGGTCGGCGGTCGCAGCGGTTGATGCCGGGGGAGTCCCGTCGTCCTGGGGGCCCTGTGATGGTGAGTCCTGCCGTGATGACCACGCGCCGCTTCACCCCCAATGGTATCCGTGCTGCCTGCTGCTGGCCCGGCCGCGGAACCTGTGTGGTTGCGACCGACATGGAGGTGGTCCGCTTCCAGCAGCGGTAATTCCGGAAGGTCACAGAGAGACACAGAGTGGTCGAAAGAGGAGACCACGATCGTGTCCGGGCGGTTGTGCAGGATAGCCAGATCGGAAATCCAGTCAGCGTGATGGCTGAATTCGTGTCGCGGAAGGTATTGGTGGGGGCCAACGATAACATTCGCCGTCGCGGGCCCGTCAACGTCGCAAGATGGCACGTCGCTGACCCGCTGCCAAGCAAGCATTCGCGTGTCGCGGCCGGCAGTAAGTATCCACGGCTCCGCAAGGCGTGTTCCGTCTTCTGACGTTCTCCGAGCAACGCCGATCGCGTTCACCCCGGATGTATGGCCGTCATTGGCCGATCGCTGCCGGGTCTCAATGACCACGCCCAGTTTGCGCCTGGGGGTGCGCTTCATCAGGTTTGCAAGGTGGAGTTTGAAGAGCAACCGAGGATAATCTCGGTGCGAGAAGGAGAGACAGAGACAGAGAGAGAGAGGGAGCGTGTGAGTGCGCGTGTACGCGCAGGCTCCTCACCCTACGCCTGAAACCGTTGTGGGGAAGGAAGGAATATTTTTCAACCTATTTTTTTTGGCAAGTTTTTGATCCCATCATTCATGGCCACTCTGAATAGATTTTCACTGTACAAAATCACAACAGTTGCAACTGATCGTACTCCACGGACACTGCCAGGTGCATCTTGTCGACGACAAGGGCCGCAGGGTCGATGACGCTGTGGCGTGTTGCCGCACCTCCGGAGTACCGGCGGAGTCTCTCAGGAATAATGGAGATATTCGAGGCCGCGTCAGGGCTGCGGTGGGATGCCAGCGCACTCACCACTAACTCCAGTTGACTCAGACGCTGATCGATGCCGGCATCCCGCAACTGGCCGGCGGCTGTGCGGTTGCACAAAGTCTCATTTCTGGTGGACGTGTCATTCGACGACAGAGGTGTCGACGGCTGGCGAGGCTCCACTCTCGTGGATTGCGGTGACGCGTGGACGACCACTGCCTGGACGTGTTGCTGCACGTCGTTGCTACTCGGCGTGGCCACACCACAGACACATGCTTTATCAACCACGGCCACGGAGGCCACCAAGAACGAAGAGAGCAAGCATCCTAGGAAAGCCTCGAACGCGGAGCATCGCAGCACGACCCTCGTCGTCGCGGTCGCTCGGAAGCGCTCCTCTGCGGCGGCTACCGCCGCGCGCTGCCTGCCAGTAATACCGACAAGTTGAACAAGGTACTTCACGCACCGAGGACAAGGCTCCTTTGTGGACGCGTCGGAGGAAGACGAGGGGGGCCGGTCCGTTTCCGCGGCCGCCGTCACGGATCGCCAGATCGATGCGAGAGCCGGGGAATGGTACCCAATGGCGGCCGCCGCGTGGGTCGGATCCTCAAGGTGCGACGATGGCCAAATTGGAGCAGCAAGCCGGCTGTGGCCGCTCACGCCATCGGTATGCTCCACCCAGGCGTGCAGGGCGGCGCGGATGAGTGGGCGGAGACGAATCGCGGCCGCCACGTCATTGGGCGTGGTACCCGCTGCACGTGGTGATGAAGCCAGAGGCGATCGCGCCGACGTGTCGCGAGACGACGAGATATCGCGTTCCAGCGGGATCTTGGGGTGGATCACCGAAGTAAGCGATCCGGGTGACGGTGGCGTCGCATGCACGACGCAACGTACGACACCACCACCCGCATCATCACGACGTTGAATTGGAATATCCACGGTGAGATAGCGCGTGGGCAACACGAAGACTCCCCCGGACAGTGGCTGTGCCTGACACTTCAAGTACCTCAACCAAGCCCAAAAAATGTTCTGGCTCCAGGGAACGGCATCACCATCCGTTACGTTGGACCCCAGCGATTCCCAGTCCCGGGCCGTCGTCTTGGCCAACAGTCTCAAGACATCCGAGGACCTTGTGAATCCAAAAATGAACGAGCGCTTCGTCTCAGCTCGACCATCAACGGTTCGAAGGGATGGGCGATCCTCGCCCCTGTCCAACGTACCGTGGCCGTCGTCATCGTCAGCGTTGGCTGCCTTCGGTGATGCGAAGAGGGCAGCCGTCGTCTCATCGAACAATTCCGACGCGCTTTGCCACAATTCGCTCCGCAGCTGCTTCGCGTGGCTCGCTCGAACGGCGCGGCATCGCTCCACGAATAGGCAGTGGTGTTCAGTCGCAGCCGCGTTGCTGATCGCTGCCTGTGCCGACTCCAGGGAGGGGTCGCCGGGGACGGTGCTGCCAACCGGCAAGAACCCACGGTTGTCGACCGCGACGAACGAATGGGCGATCGCGTCGGCGGGAAACCGAGCGCAAGCCACACGAAGGGCGGAGACGTATCCCATCACCGCGATGCCGCACCTCGAGGTGACGCGCTGTGGACTGCTCTGCGGTGAGGCCAGCTTGGGTTCGCGGGCCGCTGCTGCCACTTCGGTTCCCGAATAGCTGGAGAGTCGGCTGGCAACCTGACGCAACTGTGAAACGCTAAGGGAGAGCGCAGGCCGAAGGCCCGCTGCGACTGAAGATGACGGCATACCCGCTGCCGTAGTGGTCATTCGCGCACGCCACTCTTCAAGGCTCTTGCACGGGACGGCATCTCGTCCTCCCTGTTCTGCACTGTTGGCGGCGGCCCGCTCCGCCAGGAACGGCTGGAACACCGCTTCGTGCAGCGCCATGGCAGTGTTGATGCCACCGACCGCGCCGAACCGAGCGGCCAGATCCCACACGCGGTTGGCCAAGAGAGTCGCGCATAGCCAGCTGCGCCATTGTTGCAATCGAAAACTCAACGTCGCGATCAAGCCGATGCGTGCCAAGGCCACTCTTTCTGCCAGGCTCTTTGCCAAGGCCACGCCATCGCCGAGCATGAAGGGTTGCCGTCCCCCAGACATGGTCACTTGGAACAAATCAGACGTCCAGCCACCGGAGGACACGCTCGCGCCTTCCGCCGCTCCGCACTGCAGCAGCACTGGAATCACATCCGACACGACCAACTCCGCGATGGGCACCTCCTTGCAAAACGATACGTACGCGCAGACCACGGCTTCGTACGTCGTCGTCGTCGTGGTCGCTAAAACGATGGGGGCTTTCTCCCTTTCCACATCGTCTCCTCCAACCTGTGATCGCTCGGGGAAGTCCAGCAGCCGCCAGGAGCGGGCCAGACCCGCCCAACGGTCCGCACACGACGAGTCCATTTGCTGCAACATCTCCAACACGCCTAGTGCGAACGGAACGCACCACTGTTGCTCAACCGGCGGACACGCCGAGAGTAGGAAGGTCGCCAGTGACGATGTGCCAAGGTGCGACGATGCGTTCCCTTGCCAGGACGCTGGCAGGAGGTCTTGGTCGAGCGCACGCGTTGTCAGCGGACCGCCCGGTACATCTTGCGGTAGGGGTCGAGCCGCCCAGTAGCCGATCATGGCGGCCGTCGTCTCGGACAGGGCTGCTTGGGACACCGCGCCAAGTTGTCGACGTCCGTCTTGCACGGCATCGGAGACGCCGTACGTGAGCCCGTTCGCGAAAAACGAAGTCATTGTCGGATTTCCCGCCTGGTGTCCAGCCGCATGGGAAGCTTTGGGATTGGCACCAGAAAAAACGGGACCCTCCCTTTGTACGGGTCGTCCGGTCCCGTCGACGGACCACGTGATGTGCCCAGGTGACGAGAATACAAAACTACTCTAAACTGTCTGCGGTGTGCTTTGCTCATGAAGGTCGTGTGGTTCACCCACCCCGTTTTGCGCGGCCTTTACCAATCGCTCCCCTCGTCCGAGCCGTCCTCCTCCTGATTCTTCGCCGTCTTGTTCGGCGCCCCGACAGGCTGTACCAACGCCGCTGGGCGCGCCATCGCTCGAGTGCCAGGCAGCGCGTCGTCCCCGGAGGAGGGTCCCTCTGAAGCACTGGCGTCGTCCTCGTCGACCGCCGTTCGTAGAAGTGCCCCTAGGGCGCGGCCTCCACGGGCGCGTGACGTCACACCGCTACTCCGACCCGCGGGCTGGCCGCCACGCAACTTCCCGTTGACGACCGCGCTATCGTCAGAGTCGTCCGCGCCGACTACGGGCACACCTTTTCGGTCCGCTTGGCGCCCATCGGCGTCCTTCCGCTCGGCCTCACGTTTCTCGGCCTCCTTCTGCTCCGCCTCACGTCGCTCAGCGTCCTTGCGTTCGGCCTCCTTCCTCTCGGCCTCCTTCCTTTCGGCCTCGCGCCGCTCGACGCTCTTCCGTTCGGTGTCTTTCCGGTCGGCTTCCAGCAGCTCGGCCTCCTTCCGCTCGGCCTCACGACGGATAGAGTCCTTCCGTTCGGCGTCTTTCCGGTCGGCTTCCTGCCGCTCGGCCTGTTTCCGCTCGGCCTCACGACGGATAGAGTCCTTCCGTTCGGTTTCCTGTCTTTCCGCCTGCGGTTCACCTTCACTGCGAGCAACGTCCGTTCGCGACGGCGCGGTCATCCCTCCAAGTAGGGTTGGCGGTTCGTCGCGCGCAAAGGCCGCGAGCCATCTATTTTCTAGTTGTTTTTGAGCCTCGGTTCTGACGACAGGTGTGGTGCCTGCATCCTTTGGCCAGCTGGCCGATTCGAGCGAGCGTAGCCGCTCCTCGTCCGTGATCCACGGCGTCGCCTGCACCAGTGCGGACCGCACGTCACGAGCGGCCCGGTCATCGTTCACCACGGGGATCGCTGCTGACGTCGCCAGGACGTGCTGGCGGAGCGGCGATTCACGGCGCGGGATCGCCTGACTGTCAGCTGAGACCGGTCGGTTCGGAGCGATGTAGTCTTTCTCATGCTCATGTCGGCGAGGCGACGCCGCGGGCGATGTCACAGGTCTTGTGGAGGCCCCGTGCGTCGTGAGCACCGTGCGCAGGATGCCAGCGAGGTCACTAGGCGTCATCGTCACGGTGGCCCCAGCCGGGTTGCACAGGCTGTTGGGACCTTCCGGAGCGGATGCGCGATGTCGCTCGCAACTTTCCATGCGGCGACGGAGGTCAGCGACGTCCACCGCAACCAGCGCGGATTCACGGGCGCGGCTTTCCGCTTGGTCCTTCACCGTTCGCAGCTCAGCTCGGCATTTGTCGAGATCATCCCGGAGACTTGCCGAGACGGCGTGGGCCCCTCGCATCTCAGCTTCAAGTTTCCGCCGCAGGGCTCGTTCCTCGTCGAGATGCATCAGGAGGGTCGCGATGGGGACCGAGCCAGACGACCCCGAGTCAGGGGGCGGAGCGTTCGAAGGCGGTGCGGCCGCTGCCGCCGTGGGTGCGTTCGCGGAATAGTGATTCATCGGAGTGCCGCCTCCGACTTCGTATTTGCGCGTCCAATAGGCGATTTGTTCATCGATATCTCGGAACGCGTATCCAAGGTTCGACAATGGCCGTCGGGTGGTCGTGGAGCCGTCATGCGCTCGCGTCGCCAAGGGCAAATATGCCGCGCACATTTTTCGTCTCGAACGTCCTTGATGAGAAGAGGAAAAATCGGATAAAAAGGGGCCAATAAAAAATATCTACCCATCAATATTTTCCGGGTCATCAAAAAAAAAGAGTCTCTTTTGCGTGAATTTTCATTGCATCAACCGAGAGCTGGGAAGACGAGGCGGCTGATGCGAAAGAAAATCATCTCGCTTACTTGAACCAACCGGTCACGCGACACTGTGGGGTGTGAGCCACGAGCGTCTCGTGATGCAGCGCACCGGACAAAAATATTACCACGCGGCCTGCCGCGGCGTCGATCCGTTCGCATAGCGCCGGCCGCGAAGCGGAGGCATCTGCACTTAACACAAGCTCGCCTCCTCCCGCGACCGCATCGGCCAAAAAGACGACGCAAGTGACTCGGCGGCTCGCAGTGCCCTTTCCGATCAGCGTCAACCCACCATAACCATCACACGGCAGCGCGTCGCGGCCGCGCTCCTCACGTTCGTTGCCACTGCCAGTGACACTGCTGACTTGCAACTCACGGTCGGCGACGGATCCTTGGTCGACGAGCCGGACGACGGCGTTGAGTTCGCTCCCTAGCTGGGCGAAGAACGCCTTGACTCGGTCAAAAGCTGGGTGATGGAAAGCCCAGGGCGAGGCTTCGTCAAGGCTCGCGTAGCGGTGCCGGAGAGTGGATGGAGTACTCAACCGGTTTGAATCGACACGCGAAGGATGCGATGCGGCGACGCGAAGGTTGTCATACGCGTGGACCAGACATTGATTCGCCGCAAGTGCCACGGCTCTCGAAATGGCCGCCGGGAGCACCAAAAATTGATGTTGCCGGAATGCGATCGTTTCATCTGGACCCAGGACTCGGCGGTGAGCCAACGGCCTCTCGTCGGCGGCTGATGAATCCCGCCGCGGCAACATCGACCCCACCGTGGGGTGCGAATGAGGAGGAGGATAAAACAACGCCGCACATACACTTCGAGGGTCATCGCTCTGATTGCCCATGTAGTGCACAATGTCCTCCTGTGCGACCTGTTCCCTGATGCTACGTGGCAACTGCGTACCACTGCAGACGCCGTTATCGGCTGCTGTTTTCATCGAATGGACATCAGTGTCGTCGTCGACGGGGACGTCGGTGCCCCCCTCGTCGTTGCCGATGGCGCCCAAGCGGTGGCCACTGTGCGCGGCACCCATTCGGCAATCAGGGCAGAGGAGCAGGGAGCAATCCTCGCACCACGAATCGGCATCGAATCTAAGGCACGCATCGCAAGTCGCGGCGTCGCTCATGAAGCCACCTTCCGTGAAGAGAGTTTTCTTGTGACGAGGGGGGGCACAGGGGGAACGAAAACACAGTTGCCCCTTTCCGGCAGGACTTGTAGGCCTAATAGCGGAGTAAACAAAGCCAAACGTTGCGGAGAACATTTGCACCGTGTTTCACACTCACCACAGTTACGACGCGGCGGCGGCAGCGGCTGGCGTGCTCACTATTGAAGTGGGGGCGAAACTGCCAACGGAAGCGAACGGCAAAAAGTACGGCCGCAGCGCATCCGACGACGCAAAGGTTACCCACTTGCGGGGAGACGCGTCCGCCGGCGATTCGACAAGCAGCGGCGGTGCGTCCATTTTTCGCGTCTCTCGGCGTCGCTTTCGCTTCGCGTCCTTCCTCGCTTTCACGGCATCGTCATCATCATCCTGCAATGGGCCAGTTGACGCCTCGCGGCCGATCGGAGCCGTCGTCATGGCATCGTTCATCAGGAGATCGGCGAAAAAACTGATGCGCCAGCTGTGGAGCATCATGCGCGGCGCCCAAAGTCCCGCGCAGGCCACGCGGTTTGTTCGGTGCAGTGCTGCTGCATCGCATTGGACGGCGCGAACACTCGCCAAAGGCGCCTGGCCGACCAGGGGCGCGCCATCCCCATTATCATCCTCCTCCTCCTTTTCCACGTCCCCAGCGTAGTTCAAACTGTAGGTGTCGTCCCCAACGATGGGGTGTCCGAGAAGAACGCAATGCAGCCGCAGCTGATGCCGGCGACCCGTGAAGAGGCGGAGATGCACCTTCGTCGCACGCACGCGGATGGTGCGCTTGAGTGACGTGCTGGCCGCAACGGATAGTGCTTCGGGATCCGTTGTGAACATCTCGACATGGCCATACTCCAATGGTGTCACATCCGACGTGGCAGTCTTCGCGTCACGGCCGTCGATGGCCATGCGAAAGCCAGTGGCATCCGCCGCATCGTATCCAATAGCGGCGTCGACGCGGAAGGTGTCGCTCACGCAGTGGCGATCTCCTGAACTCCCAGCATCCGCCTGAAAAAGCGCCGTGACGTCCGGCATGGCATCAACGCAGGGCACCACGCCAACGCGCTCCGTCCCCTCCGTTCTGTTGCGTCGGGTAACTTGTGGAGGGAGCGACGACAGCCGCGGGATCCCTACCCACCCGTGCACGAGCGCCACGTACTCCTTAACCGTCTGGCGCTCACGGAAGCAGTGTGCTAAGCGAGCTGCCATGTCTCGCGAAAAGGCGAGGCACAGCGTGCCGCTGGTTGCGTAGTCGAGCTGGTGCACAAACTTGAGGGCTTTTTGCGGACCCGAGGCTCCGTTGCTGCTCGCCGCGGCCGATCCGAGCGGCGTCGCCATGTAATCACCGAGGTGTCGATGCACCCACGACTCGACGGTCGCTTCGGCGCGCTGCCCGTCCATCGCCATGCGGCACGGCTTGTCGATGACGAGGAACTCATCGGAGGAGTAGAGGATGGACGGCAGCGGCTGCTGTTGCTCATTTCGCGGTGCCCTACGATCTTCGGTCGAGACCGCATCCATACACCGGACAGGTTAAATTTTGTCCCTTCTTGAAGAATCGTCCTGAAATAGAGGGGGAAGGCCACCCACAACGGAAGGTATTTATCGAATTATTCCCACCTAGGGATACATGTTTTCAATGAACAGGGCTGCTCTTGGCAGCCCGGGAAATAATCCTACGCCTGACGACCCTCTTCGCGAAAAGTTTTTTTTGCATGCACCACAATCCATACTGCAACAAAGGTGGCATCACTACGTACGGTGGCAACCTTCGACAATTGCCCTCTGACACGCACAGATTCGCGTCAACGCACACATTTCCATTCCACGAAGGTCGAGAGTGCTGCACACACAATCGACGCCGACCACCAAAAACGGTGCAAAAAACAGTCGAAAACTGAGGGCTCAAGTGGCCGGTCATCGCCGCCTATTGTTGGCAAAGGCCCTCTTCTGCTGCTGCTTGAGGACGCCCTTGGGCCGGGCCTGCCACTCCTCCGTGCGCGGCCGACGGGACTCTTTCAAGCGCTCCACGAGTGCCTCGCGGACCTCTGTCGGTGCCTCCCTGACCCGTGCCGCGTGAATGTCATCGTATCGGATTCGGAATGCTGCGCACATGGCAGTCACCGCTGGATGGCCGGGCGCGGCGCCGTCCACCACCACCCTGAGCAGCTCGCGGGCGAAGCCATCATTGACGACGACGGCCTCCATCGGCGCCGCACGGCCCATGTCCGAGGCGACGATGCGCTCCAGGCAAAGCCGCAGGGTGTCGCTATCCCCGACCGCGGCAGATTCCACGGCGAGCGCCTTCCAGTCCAGCTCGCCGCATCGCGAGCAGCACTCGATCATGTCGGCGCTGCGGCACCGTCGCGCGTGATAGATCAACTTGTCTCTCATAGCTCTGCCCATGTCACCGCGGACAGTCACGAGCTTCAGGCAACGAGAATTCCCGCTCGCGGCGGCGCATTCGGAGACGGTTGCTTGGCACAACAAATCGAGGTCGGTGACCTGTCGGTGCTGCGGCAGGCCGTCTTCCCAAGCACCACGACGAACGCGCGACCTGGCTAGCATGTCTTCCGGAGTCGAATCGTTCGCTGCTGTGGGATCCGACCGGTAGACGCACCGATGGAAACAGGCCCTCGTGAATTGAAGATCGTGGTCAAATAACGTGCGCCAAAATCGCAAAAACCGATCCGAATGGAGAGTTCGCTCCTCGGCCAAGAATGCCGCACCCGTGTGGCCGTCGTCAACTGCAGGCGTCCGACGCACGCCGTTGGTACGACATTCGCGGTCACAGCGCCCCTCCTCCAAGCAATACCGCACGACGTCGGGGTTGCCCCCGAGAGCAGCAAAATGGAGGAGCGTCCGTCCGTACTCGTCGGTTTCGTGGAAGACCGCTGGCGGCCGCAACGAGCAACGAACCAGCAGCTGAATTGTCTCCAGCTCTCCGCCCAACGCGGCTACATGTGCGGCCGAGATGCCCCGATATGTCGCTCGCACGAAGGCGGGATCTTCGGCGATACGCCTCTCCAGCGCGTCCGTGTCGCCCTCGAAGGCCATGCGCAGCGCCAAGGAGCTGCGCAGCGCGTCGGCAAAGTTGCACCGCATCGCCTCTTTGGTTCGCCGCCGCGCGCTGCGGTCGCATGCAGACTTCCACTCGCGGCACGTGCGCCGCATCGTGCGATCGGCGGGGGCGAACACCGCCGCGGCCTCCACGGCTCGCCAGTCCATGAAATGGATGGAGGAGAGGAACACCTGAAGGGAAGCAACGGCGGCGGCCACCCGGGTTTTCAGGTCTCTCCGAAGCACATCCACGATGGAACCACGACCTACGCAGTGACTAAACGCTTGCGATCGTGTGTGCCCCCCGTTGGACAGCGGCACCGTCCTGCACACAGAACTTCAACAACACCGCACGCCATATGCATTCGGCACACCCCCCGCCCATAAATCGCGCCACAGCTCCACCGGGGTGCCGGGGCGAATGGCGGCAAAACGTGGCACCGTCTCCATCATTGCCGTCGTCGGGGAATCGTCACGACGTGCGATTCCCTGTGCACCTCGACAACCGTCGGCGACGCCTCCACCACGAGCTCTCCATTCGCGGCCGTGTCATTGCCGTGGTGACGGACGTGAGCGACCATGTCGTGCTGTAACCTGAACGTAGTCGGTGTCGGCGTCGTGAGGACACAGTGGGTGCTGGCGGCGACACCTATCACCCGAAGCTTCTTGCCCACGTCGGGTGTCTGTGTGGTACGCTGGCCACCTCGGTGACTCGATGTCGACACGACGTCCACGGCGTCCATTTGCTGCGGGTGAGCGAAGTCGTAGGCGACGCTGTGCCAACACTCCGCTTCCGCCGACAACGGGTCGTCCGTTGCGTGCAGTCGGTGAATCACGCGGAAGGCGCCACCCCGCGTCACCCCGGTGGTGCCAGCAAACCGCCGGCGGCCTTCGTCATCCGTCGTCTCGATCGAGATCGAATGCGGCGTGGCGTCCTTCGCTGGTGAGTCGTCCATGTGGATGACCCTCAGATAGCGGCCCTCAGATAACGTCACACTTTGAAGCGTCGTTGACTGTTCGATGGGTGGCCGAGCTGCGAAGAGACCACCAATATCTCGAACACCGTCGTGTGCCGACGGTTGTGGAACAACACTCCCGGATTGAACACGACCCCGAGGCGGCGGGGCGGCCGCCATCGGCCATGAAATGGCAATCCCCGGGGATCGGATCACCAACGACTGCGACGCCGCGTCCGGGCAAGGGAGCAGCATCGGAAACAGTCCGATCGACATCATGATGCGCAACGTCGCGACCCTCGTCGGCGATCCAGCATCATGGTCGCCGCCGGTTGCCGCCTCATCGCAGGGTATCGACGCGGCCAAGGGCCTCAGGCTAATGGTCAGGGGAGCGTGGTTCAGCCCCTCCGCGTTCCACACTTGCTGGCAGCCCCAGGTGAGAAGCGTCGATTCGTTCGATCGGGCGTTGACATGGCAAACACGAAACACGAGCTGAATGGGAAAATTTGACGCTATCAATGCACCCGTGGGAACCGATACGACGGGGATGCCCGCGAGGTGTATCTTGGCCGGAATCGCGGTCAGTTGGTCTAGTTCATCAGCGCAACCTGCTTCCGGAGAGAGAGCGACGTCCGTGCACCAGCAGTAACGCTCGTCCACGATTTGATTGCCAGGTGCCTCCGTAGGTTGACCGAAGCCCCACCATGAGCCCATGCTTCGCGCGCCACAGGCACCGAACCACCGGATCGTCGCAGCCGTCCCCGGCGCCGGTGACGACCACGTCGTGACGCGGTGTACGTTCCAGACCTTGGCCGACGCCAGCGGCAACGAAAGGTGCGGCGAGGATGGCCAGTCGTCGATCCCGATCCACTGCCCTGGAACGGTAGCCGGCGGCGAGGAGCTCGGGGCCAACACGTCCTGCAGGTAAAGTCGCAGCCGTGGGAATCTCAGGGGAGGTTCGGTTTCGGTGGAGTACCGCGTGGTTTGGCCCTTCAGCCACGTGCTCCACCACGTGTCTAATTCTCGAGTAAAGTTAAGGCCCGGGCCCGGACAACCTTCATCGGGATACTGATGTGCCCACGGCCCGATCAACCCGAAGCGGAGGCACGGAGGGCGACGGGTATCGCGTCCATCGGCGACAGCGCATTGCTGATCCGATTCCGCTTCCAGCAAGCGAAAGACCGACGAAGTGTAGCCATCTGCCCAGCCGCCGACGACAAGCATCGGAACGTCGATGCGGTCGTACTGCTCACAGACGGAGCCGTGACGCCAATAAGCATCCCGATCTTGGTGCGAAAGCCACGCCTCGGCGTACATTGGCGTTTGCTTGAGCCGAGCGAGCCACACCGAATACCAATCTGTTGGGCGGAACGCCGGCTCTGGGGGTGCCGCGTTGTAGCCGTGCATGACGGAGGCCCAGGGCAACATGTCTTGCGCCACGGCGCCGTTACCCAGGTAATGCACATCCTCGTTGAAGCGGTCGTGGGTGCCCGCGACACACACGACGGCCTTGAGGTGAGGTGGGCGCATGGTCGCGACTTGCGCCGCGTTGAACGCACCCCAAGACTTTCCGAAGAGGCCCACGCTCCCAATACTCCACGGCTGCGCCGCTAGCCACTCAATCACGTCGTAAATATCCTGTAATTCCTGGGGCAGATATTCGTCCATGAGCAGACCGTCGGAGTCACCCGACCCTCGCAAGTCAGCTCGAACGCACACATACCCTAGCGAAGCGAGAAACGGGTGGCGTCGTGAATCCCGGATCGCGGTGCCATCGTTCCGTCGGTAAGGGATCATTTCGAGCACAACTGGCCAGCGGCGGCGAAGCGCCGCACCTGTGGTTGGCGGCGGTGAGGCTCCCAAGGGGGTGCGGTCATCGTCTGCCGCGCGGCTCGATTCGTCTGGGGGGAACCAGACCGTGCTCGCGACGCGTGGCGGGTCGTCTTGGCCTACGGCCACCGTCCCTGTTGTCGTACACGCACCCGTCACAGGAATCCACATCAAATCCACTCTTTTCACCCCGGACGTGTCCACGATACGGACGTCATCCTGCGACATCTCGTGTGTGTTTCGAGGTGGCCACCCGACGAATAGGGAGGGGGGCGAGGTGGTGGTGGTTCGGAAAGTCCTGAATTACTGTCTGTTCAATGGCCGGAAAAAGAACAGGTTGCCACCCGACCATTGTCGTGGTTTACAACCCTTGGTTGATGAGGGGATTGTTGGATTTCATCTGGACGGGACCAACGATGGCCGCTTGCCGCTCGACATTCGCCACGCGACCACCGAGGTCAGTGCAAGGAGGTGAGCAACCGACGTACTTGTGGCGATCAGTGAAAACGGCCACCTTGACTGGACGGCGTAGCTGCCGTATGCCATCGCGATGGACGTCGCCATGAAGACCACCGTATAGAAGCCAAAAACGAACACGAGAAATGACTGCCGGAAGAACGCGGCCAGAACGCCGGTGACGGCGCAGATCAATTCGCCCGCAAACCAAGCGTTTAACACCAAATTCAACGAACGACACGACACCTGCACCTCGTTCACGGGAACAGAGCACAGGGCGCCATCCAGAGTGGCCAAGTAGGCTGCGCTCGAAACGACATTGTTGAGGATGACGATTCCGGCGATCGAACCCACCAACAGCAACACGGACTGCACGGCGACGATGGCCCGGCAGGTCGCTACCAACGAGCAACACCGGCGGTTAGCAGCCATTGGCCAGGGCGACGGGGAGGAAAAAAAACCTGCCTCGCGCGTCGACCCATTCGTATCAATGCGTGCCGCTGAATCCGGGCGAGGTGGGTTGTAGAGACCCGAGGAGGAAGAATTGGGAGATGGGTGCCAAACGACGATGAGATGCGCAACCGAGAGGCCTATTTTTTTTTTGCCAAAATTTGCTCACCGCTGGCGCGAAAAGAACAGCCGGCGGGTGTTATCGAGAATGAGCTGAGCGAGTTGGCTCGCGGTGGCGACTTCCCCTCTCCGCAGCTGATACAGCACCGAGAACACTTTGGCAATCGCACATGGCTCGTTGCGACCTTTGACCATTCGGCCCATGGCAAATTTTCCGGGGTCCACCGGGGCACCGGGTCGATGGACGGCGTTCATCCCCACTTCTATCCCGAGCTCCCTCCACAACGCGCTCTCTGACGGCGATCCCGTACCCTTTTTGCCGCCGCCACCGACGGCCGGGGGCAGAGGGTACGCAGCCGCCAACAGGGCCGCGCTCGCATGGGTGTTACGGATGTCACACCAAGGCGCGTCAGTTTCGATCAGCAACCGGTCAAGTGGAATTTTCTTCACAACATCCAAATTTTCCGGCGTCTTGAGGCTGCATCCGTTCACTGAGATGTACAGACCAAGTTCCACGTAGGCCTGCAGTTCGCCCTCGGTGCCGGTGAAGCTATGCACCACGCCTCCTGGAAACGGCTTCGAACCTGCCGCTCCGCGCGCCCTGGCGTCCTTGAGAATGGAAAGAAAATCCCCACCGCTGTTGCGATCGTGCAAAAACAGAGGCAACCCCAAGTCCATGGCAAGGTTGATTTGCAATGGAAAGAACCGTCGTTGTGTGTCCGCGTCACAAAAGAATAGACGGTCGTAGTCGAGACCGCACTCCCCGATGGCGACGACGACCTCGGCATTCGACACCGCGAGGTCGCGCAGCGACTGAAGATACGCCTCCGGCGACGCGGCCTTCTGAACGAACTCCGACGCCCGCGTCGGGTGGCAGCCCACGGTGCACGTCAGGCCGAGCTCCTTCGCCATGCGCACGGCTTCACGGCTTTCATGCAAACTGCCACCCGTGATGATCATTTGATGCACGCCAACGCTGCGCGCGCGGTGCACCACGAGGTGCAAATCGTCCTCATGGGCGCGCTGACCGTGCTTATGCACGCCCCGGAACACGGGATCGGTCAGGTTCACGCCCACGTCAATGAACAGTTTAGGTGGCGCGGGCGTCGATTCGTCACTGGCCACCGTCGTGGCTCCCATGGGGCGTAGCATTGTCGCAGCGAGTCCGATCGCAGGCGTTGGTGGAGGTGGCAGAGGAGCGGAAAACATCACGGGGGGTGGAGCGGCGGCACCAGGTGCGGTGTTCGGGGCTCCGAACGCCTCTCCCAGAGTGGGCATCTCGAACTGTCGAGGGCCCGCTTCTGTCCCGCGGGAGCATGACCTGCCCCGGCCGCGACCCCAACTCGACATGTTGCGATTGATGTGAACAACTGTGATTTACAAGTCGGGAAACAACACGTGGAAAAAAAACAAGTGTTAAAAAAAGTAATGAGCAAGTACGGCCTCCAATCGGCGTGCCCGCATCGCGGAAACAAAAAAAACCTGCGCCGTTCGGCCTGAGCTTGTGGAGTTGCTGCTTGGCGAACACGTGGAAAGCGATGATCGGTAAAGTGGTGGGTGCACGTCTCCCGCGCCGCGCCGCGGAAGGAGGGGCATTGTGATGTGGATGGGCGCAGGGGGACGGACCCCGCATCGGAAAAAGAGGGTGGGGCACGGGAGGGTTGTAAGAGATAGAGAGAGGAAATAGGGAACGAGAAGAGAGACCCGCTCCTGCATGATGACAAGTAGAATCGAGAATCGAGTGGGTCGCGGAGAGAGAAAACTGGTTCCTCTGGCCTTTCAACCCCCACTTTGGTGCCTCGTCGATCATCGGCGATCGGGGTCGAAGTGGCACTTAAGGCCACCCCAGCACTTCATGTAGTCCGGGTCCTGCAAGTTTGCAGCCGCCCACTTGGACAGTTTGAAGGTGTAGTACGATTCGAACATGAATGCCAGTGAGTCATGCTTCGGTGGGACGGGCCCCAGCTGACAGGTGGATGCCTTTTCGAAAACCTCAGCCTCCGGCCCATGGGCGGCCATGTGCGAGTGCAACGAGGCGCCTCCGGGAAGAAACCCCTTTTCCTTCGCCTCGTACGTGCCTCGGACGTTGCCCATGAATTCAGACATGCAGTTCTTGTGATAGTACGGCGGACGGAACGTTTTTTCGGCCACCATCCAACGAGGCGGAAAGATGGCCAAGTCGCAGCACGCGACGCCCGCTTCCCCGGTCTGCGCCGTGACCACGCAAAAGATGGAAGGATCCAAGTGGTCGTAGCTCACCGTGTTGATCGCGCAGAACTTCGCCAGGTCGTACCGCCACGGGTAGTAGTTTCCATGCCAGGCGACGACGTCGAACGGGGAGTGATCCTGTTCCATCGAGAACATTTCGTTGTTAAACAATTGAAAGCAGGTCCATTTGCACTCCCGGCGTTCGAAGGCGGCGGCGGGCACTTCAAAGTCACGGAGATTCGCGTTGCCGTTGGCACCAATGACGCCCAGCGGCGGAAGTTCAAAGTGGGAGTCATACGCTTCGCAAATGTATCCGCGCGCGCCGCCCTGAGCAGGGACCTTCACTTGAAACCGAATGCCGCGGGGAATGACGCCGATGAAGCCGCTGGGCAACTCCATGCGGCCACATTCCGTCATGATGTCCAACGTGCCATGCTCGGGTATAATCAAGAGGTCGCCGTCGCTGGACGTGAAGGAGCAGTCGACCATGTCCGCGTTGCAGGCGTACAAGTAGATGCGGATGCCCGCTTTCATGGTGGGGTCCCCCGAGCCGCAGTACATGACCATCCCCTCGATGAAATTCTTCGAGGTGGACGGCATCGGTAACGGCATCCACCGAATTTGCTCGATTTGATTTTCGGTGGGTTGCTCGCACATGAGGTATTTTTTGGAGTCCAGCTTGTGGTACCGCTGGTGAGCTGCCGATGGCAAGCAACGGTACCACCACGTACGGAGGTTGGCATGCTTGGCCTTGGTGAACGCAGTGCCGCTGATTTGTTCGGCGTATAAACCGTAGGGGCACTGCTGAGGTGTGTTGCCGAGGTCGGGGAGCGCCTTGGGAAGGGCTTCGGTCGAAATGTATCCGCCAAAGCCGTTGTGATACTTGATCGGCTCGTGAGGCTCGTCGGCACCTTTGGTGGCACGGACACCCGTTTCGGTGCGGGCCTTCTTCGACGGTGTCGCTGCTGCTGACATAAAAGCTTGCACCTAAAAGGTCACTATCTATTTCCGAAACAAAAGGGGAAAGTCATTGGTTTCGTTCCTCCGAATTGGTTTCGTTCCTCCGAGAAAAAAAAGGGTCGGGAACCAAAATGAGCAACGGGTAAATGATTTGTGAGACTGGTTTTTGTGTTTGTAACTACGGCGACTGGCAAGCGGCAGGCGGTGTGATAGCAAAGGCGCTGTCCAGGAAGTGAGCCAGTCGCAAGCCGGCGACAACGATCTGGCGCTCGCTGGTTCTCAAACAACTCTGCAAGTACGAGGGAGTCAGCGTTGCGTGCGGCTGTAGAGTGCCGTTCAGATATGTCACGGAAACGGCGAGGGCGTGGCTCTCGGCCGCCATGGCGGTGGAGTTGAGACCTAGAGCGGATGGGGTCACGGATGACCCGTACTTGGCGAGAAGAAACGCACTTTCATTATTCAACGCAAGACGAGCCGACACGTTGAGCGGACGCACAGGATCCATCGTCATGGTGCCGCACATCGAGTCCCACACTTCGTGCAGCTCAGTCAACCCCGGCACGGCAGGCACCGTGACTTTGAAGAGGTTCCCACCCTCATCCCCTGCCGGAAACGCGGCGCTGAATAGTGCGGTGGTATGAAGCGGTTGATGGATGTCACCGAAGAAGTGTATCACGTTGGCCACCTCGAAGGCAAGCTCCCAGGGATTCTGGCTATGCGCGTCGGCAGACAAGCCATAGCGGCGGCCACGACGACGGTGCCTGTCGTTCCGCTTCACATTGCCCAGGGTGGCATTGACGTTTTCGCCCGCCGAGGAGGCTGACAGAATTGACGACTGCAGCGAGTGCAACACTGAAATGACATTATCTTGATAATTGGGATTCACAATGGGGCTGTAGTTGGTCGGGTTGAACACCAAGTCGACGAAATGCCAGTTACCCATTACGTACAGCCCGTCGCCCTTGAGGTCGTCGGCCCAGCACGCGCTCTCGACCATGTCCGTGACGCGCGGGAAGGGACCCGCCTGCGAGAGCGCGGCCACCAAGTTGTTCACGCACGATGCCGTGGACGGCTGCACGGTTTGAGCCGCGATCTCGGCGACCAACATGTGCCCTTTGCACCACCATGCATGGGCTCCTTGAAGTGGAGAGGCCCACCGCCACGTGTGGCTGCCGTCGTTCGACCAACTCGACGGGTGTTCGGCGATCAACCCGACGATGGTCAGCAACACGACGAAGGGAGCCAGCGATCCGCCCCTAACGTCTGGCCACATGGAAAAATGAAAAGGAATTACTTTCCTAGCGATTGGAACACGTCGAAACATTTCCAACGAATACTAGTTCGTCTTCTGTTGATCATCCACAGCAACGAAGAAGTTTGTCCGAAATCGGGGATTGACACTCGCGGGGATGGGTATTCGCGAAGCGCCGATTGATGGGACTAGGGCCGCTTCGCGTGCTGTGAAATCAAACAAAGTTGTGAGTGCATGACTTGCAGATGGTGGGGGAGGGAAGTGTTATGCCGCGGGTTAAACAATGGTGGGATGAGGGAAACATCGACCGACAATGGCACGTTTAGAGCGCCTTGTTGGCCTTCGCCGCCAGCGCGATTTCTGCGTACTTCGCCTTGGCGACTTCGCGCACCTCTTTGTACCCACGTTGAATGCGCTCGTGAATGTGCTTCGCCTCCGGCAACTTGCTGCTATCCTTGAAGATGTAGTTCAGCTCGCTCGCGAGGCGGTAGCCAGCGAGGGTGACACGCTGTCCAGCAGCCTGCATGCAGTTGGCGATGTACGTCGGCGACAAGGTATCTCCCGGCTGCAAATTACCATTGTCGTACGAGTACTGCACGGCGTATTGGTACGACTCCTGCGCCATGACAGTGCTGTTCCAGACGGCCTTTTGCTCCGAGGAGAAGGTGAAGTTGGTCATGAACGTCTGCGCCAAGTTCTCAATGTACTGGCGATCGGAGCTGCTGAGGGGCCGGTTGGGGTCCGTGACGAACTGGTTGCAAATGGCATCCCAGTAGCCATGCAAATCCTGAGTGTTACCTCCGACGTTGATCATGAGCAGGTTGCCTCCCTTGTCACCGTTGGGAAATTTTGAGGTGACCAGGTCCGTGACGTGGAGGGGCT
>ERZ1292630.459-Hain-H41-02um-R3-459-length-43045-cov-13_pt1 | contig 26180 bp, 25 predicted proteins | sample MGYA00564408_ERZ1292630 | MGnify/ENA primary metagenome ERZ1292630 (study PRJEB36523, sample SAMEA6512641) | groundwater metagenome | collected 2019-01-08 | study: AquaDiva: Metagenomics assemblies of 32 groundwater samples
GTTGTTTCTATGATGGCGAAAAACTTAACCGGACAGGCGTGGGACATGACCCTTTCTAATTTTTGATGTCACTGTGTCCGTTCCCCTCTAGGTGCAAACATCGGAACGCCGGTCTCTCCCGCCGGCCGTATCTGAATCGAACGTGCCATAACGCTGCCGTATGCATATTTGACTCAACCTAGCGTATCTTGGTAGATTCCCGATGCCAATCAAGGCGAGAAGAGGAGGTACTTTGGATTCAAAACAGTTAGCCAGACGCATCGCGGAAGAGGCGACGTATTTGATTGAGCAGAGCCTTACCCCGGATCGCATCCCGGCAGTAGCTCTCGTACTCGGCACTGGGTGGGGCGGAGCGATGGAGCTAGAGATGTCCAAGGGGTTGGAGCTCGAAAACATTCGGGGCTTCGAAAATCTTAAGCATCTACCGCGCATCGAGGGGCACGAGCGTGTCGTCGTGTGTGGTGACATCGGCGGAAAACGCGTCATCGCGTTGCGCGGTCGGATTCACTTGAACGAAGATTCGACCCATCAGGCCGAGGTCGGCGGCATGGTGCGCTTGCAGATCGAGATGCTTCTCGAGCTGGGAGTGAAGCGGTTCATCCTGACCAACGCCGCAGGAAGCTTGAGGCCGGAAATCGAGGTCGGCAGTGTGGTTATGGCCGACAGCTTCGTGAGTCTCTTCGCTCCGGCCATGCCGCTGTTTGGCGGGGAGTTCTGTTGTCCTCAAGACAGACTCTCGAGCGCATGGCGGGAAGCCGCGCTTGAGGCGGCTCGTCCGGTTCATATCACCGTGCATCAGGGCGCGTACGCGATGTTGCGCGGTCCGCAGTTCGAAGGAACGGGGCTCGACAAGAAGATGCTTCGCGACGCGGGCGCGGCAGTGGTTGGCATGAGCACGTATCCGGAAATGTGCGTCATTGCGACCCGCCCGGGAACCAAAGCGCTTTGCCTCTCGTTCGTTACCAACACCGACTCTGAAGCGCACTCGCACGAGGAAAATCAGGCGCGCGCAAAAGAAAAGAGTGCTCAACTCGGAGCTTTGCTCCGGAACATCGTAGAAAAGACGGTGGAGTAGCTCGCGCTCTTTCCGACCAAAACGGCTCGACCGCGTTTCGGACGAAGCTCGCATGATGCAGCTTTCGTCTCGAGGCGCGGTATTTTTTGTTTTCAACAAAAACAAAAACACCTCTCGTTTGAGAAGTGTTTTTGTTGGAGCGGGTAGGGGGAGTCGAACCCCCATCTCCACCTTGGCAAGGTGGCATAATAGCCGCTATACGATACCCGCCTGCGTTGTCTATTAGCGCAGAGAGATTATCAATAAACGGCGCGGGATGCAAGCGTTGGTATCGTTTAATTCGGAAACGGTTCCATTGCGAGTATGCGCCCCGCAACATCGCGCGTAAGCGATCCTTTTTTCACGAGTCCATCTATTAGTTCGGTGAGCTTTTGGTTTCCTTTGCACGCTAGTATTACCAGATCAGCCCGTAGGTTCGCGAGCTTGTCATCAAGATAATCTTTGGTGACCATGCTAGCCAAACGATGGTCAACTTGCGCGAAGCGAAGATCCACTTGAGCGAAGCGTTGGTCGACTCGCGCGAAGCGTTCATCGACGTTTGTGGAAAAATCGTTTATAGCTTCAAGAACCTCGTTAATTTTTTCATCGAAAGAGCCCGTCATTCTTTTTTCGGATCCTTCGATAGACTTCGCGATCTCTCCTGTCATCCTCTTCTCCGATCCTTCGATAGACTTCGTGATCTCTCCTGTCATCCTCTTCTCCGATCCTTCGATAGACTTCGAGATCTCTCCTGTCATCCTCTTCCCCGATCCTTCGATAGACTTCGCGATCTCTCCCATTAATTTTACTTCCGTTCGTTCCGCTGATTTGGAAATTTCTTTCATCAGCCGTTTTTCGGTATCGCCAATGGCAACTACAACATCTCTAATCGTCAGTTCTTTTTTAGTGCTTTTCATAATCGTTGGGCGTTAAAATTGTTTTTATCCGCAATCCATACAGTCTTCAGATTCCAATATCTCACCCTGTTGTGATTTTTGGAATAGCAGGCGTAGTCGATCAAGATTGTTCAAGGAAACAGGAGATTTATTTTGCCAGAGTCCAGGAGTCGTTTCGGTGAAGCCGATTTCAATTAATAATGATCGCATCTTTTCTGACGGTCTGGCATCACCCCAAGAGAGGGTGATGCCGGCTGTGTAGTTTCCGTCTTTCATCCATTGGATTTTGTTTGCTCGATCCGAATTTCTGCAATCCAAAGCCGTGAATATTTGCCCGAGATGCGGCATGTTCCAATATGCCGGAGCGATCTGGTAAACGATTGAACCGATATCGTTTTCTTGAGGTTCAGCCGTGCAGTATTGCTCATCCAGTTCCGTTTTTGTAGCAGTCGTTTGTTCCGGTTGTATTTTGTTTTCTGATGTATTAGGGGAACATCCTGCCCCAAGAAGCGTTGTAATGATTGCGATCGCGAGGAGTGAAAGACGAGTATTCATATGGTGGTATTAAGATCCGTTTGCACGATCTTTTCAAGTGCGCGTATTTTTTTGCGCTTTCGCAGATGTTTTACGCTTTCCGTTCCTGCAATCGCGAGTCCTGCCGCACCGATTGGAGCCCATTTTGGCACGGCACTTTGAGCGTTGCTCGCGGTTTTCGGCTGAACATGCGCTACTATGTTTATGTCCTCGGCGTTTCGTAAGAGAATACGCTGAACATCGTGGCCTGGTTCCAGTAATCCGGTGACTTTAATTGTATCACCCGCGAGTATTCTTGATGCTCTATAATTTACAACCGGCTTAATACCGATTTCAATATCAATTCCGTCAGAGTTGATAGTGATGATTTTTCCACGAACAGTACGCGCAACGCCTGTGATTGATACGACGCTCCACGCGTCTTCGGATTTCGGGGCGAAAAGATCAACGACCCGCGGGTTTACGTTTGTCTGTTCCGGTTCAGTCACCCAGCTGTCTTTGGCCGCCATTTTAAGATAGACGTCGCCGCTGTCTTGAAATAGAAGAGTGCCTGTTAAGTTAAGCGATGTTCCTTGAGCGGGTAATTTTTTTGCTGTTGGAATCCGTACGAGAAGTCCGCGGCCGTCCGGAGAGTTTAGGATGAATCCATGGCCGGAGATTAGGCCGGACGGAGAGCCGACCGTGCCCGTTAGCTCCACGCGAACTCCGTGATATTCGTCATTGTGTGTCATATCGAATGTTATTAATGATGCCGTTGCCGGAGCATATGTCAGCTTTGTCGTGGTTTTTGGTTTGGGTTTTGTTTTTGTGGTCGAAGCGATTTTTGTGGAAGCGGATTTTTTTGTGCCAACCACTATCGACACAAACGACGATTCGTTTATTGGTACAGCGTCTGTCGTCATTTTTGCGGTTACGGTTTCTGTCGGAGTTGAAATCGTCTGCGCTGTTTCGGCCGGCGCTGGTTCCGGAGCAGGAGGTGTCTCGACTGCATTTTCGGATGCCGCGGTTTGCGGCGCCGCGTTTTGATTTTCAGGAGTCGGATCGGTCATTACCCATACTCCTGTCGCATCCGGATATCGGGACCAGCTTTTTCCTTTTGTGGAATTAAGATACGTAAGAGCATCGCGCGTATTCCCGTTCGGATCCACGAGCGTCACGTCGTCTCCGTCGTTGTTTAGACGCGAGCTTGAAAGATTTACGCGGACGAACGGATGTTCCGCATCAAGAGTTCCGGTCGCGAACGTATAGATGATGCTTGATCGATCGCGGATTACTGATCCTGACAGCGGAACGCTCGCGCCGCGCTCGAGCAACGTCACCTCCACCCACTCGTTTCCGGTTTCAGGTTGCGGGAGCACTTCGTTCAGACGAAGAAGTTCGTATCTCGGTGGCGTTGTTTGAGGATTGATTGCAGCAGACGCATTTACGGTTGTAGTCTGCGTTGTCGCGTTTGTTGAAGTAGTTGAAGCGGTCGTTGTCGTTGACGACGTTGTCGGTTGATTTATTGATGCCGTCACTTCCGTTGTCGTCGCAGCGGTTGAAGTCGCGAGAGTAGTCGCCGCCGTCGTGGTCGCCATCGGAGTAGTTGTGACAGACGGTGGCGCGATGGGCGATTGAACAGTAATAGTTGTCGTGGTCGGAATTATTAGCGGAGCCGGAGTTGGTGCAACTACTGCGCAAGGTGGAATTTTCGGAGAAAGTGTTTTGCATCCGTCGCACACGCCGGGTGTACCAAGATCCGTGCGGCCAGCGTCAAACCCTTCGGAGCTGGATGCGGTTTCCCACAAATCTCCGTTGCGAATCATGGTCGCTTTTATTTCTCCGCTGGTTCCGGCCGGTGGAAGTTTGGCGTCTCCAACGCGATCAAGTTCGTTTCCGGTAGCATCTTTCAGCACGATGCTCAGCGATGAATTTGAGAGAGATACGGCAGTGGTTACCATTTGCGGAGCCGCGTTCAGAGCGCTTTTTGGATCAGTGTCCGAATAGTTTGATATTAGGAATGATCCGCGCGATGGAACGGTTGTGTCCGCTGGAAAAACTAGAGGTTGGCCGCTTGCGCCGATTAGCGCGAATCCGGATATTGACAGATCCGCATCATCCAAATTCCAGAGCTCTAACCATTCATCAGACGTTCCGGCGGAAGATCCTGACCATGCGACTTCTCCAATTACGAGATGCGGCGCGGCGTTTGCGATTGCCGCGTATATAGGCGAGATTGTAAGTAAAGATATTAGCAGGGCGCGACAAACTAGCCGCCACGAATGCATGAGGCGAAACATAGAATATAGAGTTACAAATTATTTTTTTCGCACGAATCGATATCGACCCTCACATATAGGGCTCTCATTTTTTTGTTTACTTGTCAATAACCTGACAGAAGCAAAACTGTGGACAAGTACCTATTGACGCAATATCCGAATTGTTCTATTCTTGTTCTATAAGGGGAGGGCGCACGCCATGCGCCCTCTACGAATTCGATCGGGGAGGGCGGGACAAGCCCGCCCCTACAACTACCAACTATTCACTACAAACTTTTTATAAACCTATGCTTCCTCTAACACCAAAACAAAAAGAAGTCTTAGACTTCATCGTGTCGTTCATACACGAGAAAGGATTTCCGCCGTCGTTTCGCGAGATCGCGTCCGGATTGAATCTCGCGTCTCCTTCGACGGTGCACGTGCATATCCAAGCTCTTCGCGAGCGAGGATTTTTGCGCGCTAACGGCGCCACGTTTCGTGATCTTGAACCAACTGACAAGGCCGTGAAGTGGGGGAGGAGCGTTTTGTTGCCGCTGACAGGTCTAATCACAGCCGGAGTTCCAATCGAGGCGGTCGAGGAACGCGAAACTATCGCCGTACCGGTTGATCTTGCGCCGGACTCTGCAAATTCTTACGTCCTTCGAGTAAAAGGAAGTTCAATGATTGAAGATGGAATCTTTGACGGTGACTATGTAGTAGTAGAACGCAATCCGTCACCGAAAAACGGCGACGTCGTAGTTGCACTTCTCGATAACGCGTACGCAACATTGAAGAGATTTTATCGCGAACGAGACCGTATTCGATTGCAGCCCGCAAATTCCACGATGAAGCCGATCTACTGCTATGACCCGTTGATTCAGGGAGTCGTGAGGGCTGTGATTCGTAGTTTTAGATGATAGCGTTCATGAATGTCATTGCGAGGAGTAGCAACGACGCGGCAATCTAATAAAAACTATTATCTTCTTTGATTAGATTGCCACGCCCCCGCTGGTGCTCGCAATGACGAAAATGAGAAAGTTTTACAAATATGTACTCCAAAATCTCCGAACCCATCGAAGTCCTTGCGGCTTTTCGTCATGACCGCACCGAACCCATGACTTTCAAGTGGGGGAATCGGTATTATCAAATTAAGAAAATCAATCTAGTGCACACCGAACGCCAAGGGCGCGAAAAGATTTACATTTTTTCCGTCTCGGACGAAGCGAATGCGTACCGTCTTTCATTTTCAAGCGAGACGTTGAAGTGGATGCTGGAGGAGATGGCGGTGCTTTGACGAGATAGGAGAATTATTTATTACGATAACGAAATCATCAGCTCCGAGTCGAGCGCTTTAGCGACCTTATCCAAGAAAGCAACCGAAGGGTTGTATGATCCGGATTCAAGTCGAGCGATAGCGGATTGTTTAGTACCGATTTTTTGCGCGAGCGCCTTTTGGCTCATTCCTTTGTTCAGGCGTTTTTCAATGATTGATTCTATCAACGCAAATTCAGGGCCTAGTTTTTCGTATGCAGTTAGGATTTTTTTATCTTTCAGAAGCTTTCGTTTAAGTCCGACGAATGATTTAAGCCGTATCATATTTGATTATTACGAAAGTATAACGTATATGTTATGACTCTGCAAGTCCCATTCTTTTCCGTCGCGTCGTAGCCAATTCTTTTTCCGGTATTCGTTGTGATTTCTTGGCGTAGCCGTGCAACAAGACGATTGTTTCTTGGTGGAACGTATAAAATACACGGACGCTCTGGCGTCCCGTGACGCGCAACTCAAATAGACGTTCTTCAATTTTCTTCGAATGCGGCATCCGTAAAGCATGCCCGAATCGTTCGAGAAGATCGATCGTGCGGATGAGTTTCGCGCTTGTTGTTTCGTCTAGACGACCAATGAATTGTTCGATTCCGGGATCGATATATTTAATCTCCATACATATACCGCTGCCAGATTTTTTGAAAAAAAGCAAGGGTCTCATTGGGGATAAGGTACCAGGTACGCATTATTCAAAAAGATATTTTTGCGGTAATATTTCATTGGAATACCAAGTCCGGGATCAGCACCGAGTTGATCAAAACAAAAACCCTCCGATATTTCGGGGGATTTTTGTTGCTTTTGTTTATATGTCATTCCCGCGTAGGCGGGAATCCAGAATACGAGGAAAGATTCATCATATATCCTGGATCCCCGCCTTCGCGAGGATGACAAATATAAATTCGAATTTGAGTTAAAGGATACTTGACAGGTTTGCTGTTTTATGGTAAATACTCAATGTTTCCAATGATGGAAAACCGTGCCTATCCGGTCGATAGGTTCTGTCCAGAAAGTATCGTGATTCCGCTGGCGTAAAAAGCTGTCGGAATACGCGCTGTGGATGGAGGAGAAAGTGGATAAAAAATTCGTTGACAAGAAGCGCGCACCTTTCATGTCCGACACGTACGACGGCCAACAACACGAAGGAAGGTCGTTCGTCGACCACGCGCAACTCGAGAAAGATCGCGCGGCCTACAACCGTGGGGAGACCGTGAACGGCCACAATCGTGATTGGTGTAAGCCCAAGGACAAGAAGGCCTAGGCCTCACGCTACCCGCAGTATAAGAGGTGACTCGACAAAGGAGTCTCTCGTATGTGCGGGCTTTTTTGTCGGATGTCCAACATCTGAATGTGTGCTTGCATGAAAGGTGCGAATGTTCCATTCTTGTTCCATGCTTCCTCCTCCTTCCAACAAACTTATCGCCCATCTCGACATGAACTCATATTTCGCGTCCGTGGAACAGCAGGCGAATCCTTTTTTGCGCGGGAAACCGATCGGGGTTTGCGCGTATTTGCATAAGAGTGGATGCGTGATTGCTGCTTCTATCGAGGCGAAACGTCTAGGGATGAAAGTGGGGATGACGGTTACGGAAGCGAAGTGCAAAGTGCCGAGTGCGGAGTTTGTGGAGAATGATTCGCCGAAATATCGGGCCGTGACTTCGCGCGTGTTTTCGATTTTGCATGAGCTGACGGATCGCGTGGAGCACTATTCCATCGACGAAGCGTTTTTGGATTTGACCGGATGGTATCGCGACGCGGCAGAGGCGGCTTGGGCGCTTGCGCGAGTGAGGCAACGCATCAAGGCGGAAGTCGGAGAATGGTTGCGCTGTTCCATCGGCATTGCGCCAACGCGATTTTTGGCAAAGACGGCGTCTGATTTTGAAAAGCCGGAGGGACTTACGGTGATTGATCGCGATAATCTCGACGAGATTTTGTCACAGCTCGATCTCGAAGACGTATGCGGCATCGGACCGCGCATCCGGCGCCGATTGGAACGTGCGGGGATTATGACGCTCATGGAGTTGAAGCGATATCCGGTCGCGAATCTCATGCGTCTCTTTGGAAAATACGGTTTCTTTTTGTGGTGCAAGTTAAATGGGATGGAAGTAGAGCGTGTAGGGGCGCATGGTGATGCGCCCGCACCGAAATCTATCGGACATTCGTATTGCGTTCCGGATCGTGTTAATCGCGATGGAAAAGTCGTTGCCGTGTTGACGCGTCTTACGGAGCGAGCGGGGAGGAGGATGAGGAGGGAAGGGTTGCTTGCGGGAACGGTTTCGGTGGGAGTTGGGTTAGACTCGAGATTTCTTCATCTTTCCGAACCCGCGTCCGATTCCTTCACGCTCGTTGGAGCAGCGTGCGATCTTTTGCAAGACATGTGGCATCCTTCGACAAGCTCAGGACAGGCGGAGCGTGTTAGTTTTCTTTCTGTTACATTGTCGGATTTTTCCGGACCATCATCTCAAATGCGCATCGCTTTCCATCCTTCTCTAATTCGCGCGAATAAGAGAATGGAGACAGGAGATAGGCGGCGAGCGGTTTCCGACGCGGTGGATCGTGTTCGTGATCGGTATGGTGATGAGGCGATAATGCTTGGCGCCATGTTGGGATCGGATGGTGAAGCGCCGGATCGAATCGGATTTCGGAAAACCGATGGTGTTACAATCGGTATCTAAGAATTTTTCCGTCGCGCGATTCAGGTTCACGGTTTGGGAATTCGAAGGTGTTGGAAATCACGATCGTCCCAGGTCGTAACTCACGTTTCATTTTTTCCCAAAGTTTCGGCATTACGAAAGGCAGAAGAAACATGACGACAACGTCTGTTTCTTTTGGAAACGGGATGCGTAGAAAATCGCCGCCGGTGAAAACGCATTTTGAGGTGACGCCTCTTTTGTGTGCCCTCCAACGAGCAAAAATGACAAGAAAAGGATTTAATTCTATTCCTTTTGCCATAGCTCCACGTTCCGCCGCTCTAATGCACGTTTCTCCGTTTCCTGATCCGAGTTCGAGGACGTTTTTTCCGGCGGTAATCTCACTGAGTTTCAATATCTTTTCCACGTCCTCATATTTTGACGCGACAAAAGGAGCGGCGCGAAACATGGCGACGCTATCCGTAATCCACCAAAACAAGAATATGATGATTACGATTAGTACAATAATTTCTATGAGAAGCGTTGTGATCATGATGCGGAGTGATTAACAGAGTATGTCCTTGTTCGTTAAAGGTTAAATTAACGACATCAATATCCCATTGACCGTGTAGGTAAAAACTGGCACTATCATTACATGAAAATCGAACTCACACTAACGCGAGACGAAGAACACAGGGTCGCGCAAAATGCGCGACGGTTTGGGTATGATGTTCCGCGGTATGTGCGATTCGTGATTGCACAAGAAGCGCGGCAGATGACACCTCGAATGATTCAAAAAGTTCGGCGTGCATTAAAAGCGCATAGTGAAGGAAAAACGAAGACGGTCAGTTCGGTTGCAGAATTGCTTGGAGAGCGATCATCTGCATGAATTATTCATTTACACTGTCCGTTCAAAAAAAGATTCGGAAGCTGGCAAAGCGACGGCCGGAGTTCGTGAACCAGTTTGATATCCGATTATCCATTTTGCAACGCAATCCACGGCATGCTTCATTGCGTTTGCATAAACTAGAAGGATTTGAACGTCAGACTTGGAGTATTTCGATTACGGAAAGTTTGCGCGCGCTGTTTATATACGTAGACGACGGTATCCTTATTGTAGATGTCGGGACGCATGACGAGGTGTATTAAAATAATTTGTATGACTTACCCATTCAAAAAAATTGAGGCGAAATGGCAAAAGAAGTGGGAGAGGGATGGGATTTTTCATGCTAGAGAGCCAAGGGGCCAAGGGGCAAAGGGGCTGAAGGGCGGAGAAAAATTTTACGGTCTGATCGAATTTCCATATCCGTCGGGCGAGGGGTTGCATGTGGGGCATCCGCGGTCGTATACGGCGATTGATATTGTTACGCGCAAGAAGCGGATGGAAGGAAAGAATGTACTTTATCCCATCGGCTGGGACGCGTTCGGACTTCCGACAGAGAATTTTGCGATCAAGCACAAGGTTAAGCCGGCGGTTGCGACAAAAAAGAACGTCGCGAATTTTACGCGCCAGCTAAAATCTCTCGGATTCGGATTTGATTGGTCGCGCGAGATAGATACTACGGATCCGGCGTACTACAAATGGACGCAGTGGATGTTTTTGAAGTTTTTCAATTCCTATTATGACGAAGCAACCAAGCGCGCGCGTCCTCTTTCAGAGCTGAAGATTCCGCCGAAGTTTCGTTTGCAAGGACCGAAAGCTATTGCCGCATATCTCGACGAGAAGCGCATGGCGTACAAGGCGTCCGCGACGATCAACTGGTGCCCGTCATGCAAGATTGGTCTCGCCAACGAAGAAGCGCAAGGCGGCGTGTGCGAGAGGTGCGGCGGAAAAGTTGAGAAGCGCGAAAAGGCGCAATGGATGATTCGAATTACGGCGTACGCAGATCGTCTCATCGAGGATCTCAAAACCGTTGACTATCTCGATCGCATTCGAACTCAGCAGATAAATTGGATCGGCAAGTCAGAAGGAGCGAGCGTGGATTTTTCTTTTGTTATTCAGAATCATACATTTTCGTCATTGCGTAGCCAATATACTAAAAGGCGTGGCAATCTAGTTAGACAAGATTGCCACGTCGTTGCTACTCCTCGCAATGACGAAAAAGACAGTGAAGGTGTTATAACCGTCTTCACCACTCGTCCCGATACTCTTTTTGGCGCAACATATCTCGTTCTCTCTCCGGAATATCCGCTGCTAGATCGTTGGCTTCAAGATGGCGTAATTAAGAACGCGCGGAACGTACAGGAGTATTGTGAAGGCGCGCGAAAAAAGAGCGATATCGAGCGGCAGGAAAATAAAGAAAAAACCGGCGTGGTTCTTGATGGGATCAGCGCGGTGAATCCTGCGACCGGCGAGAACATTCCAGTTTGGATCGCGGATTACGTCCTGTCTGGATACGGCACGGGCGCAATCATGGCGGTTCCGGCGCATGACGAGAGAGATTTTGAGTTCGCGAAGAAGCATGGGCTACCGATCGCCCAAGTTGTTTCTTCTGTCATTCCCGCGCAGGCGGGAATCCAGAATAAGAAAGAAATTGTTTGTTTTACCGAAGAAGGAACCGCGACCAACTCCAGCTTCCTCAACGGTTTGCCAACTAACGAAGCCAAAGAAAAGATGATCGCGTGGCTTGAGAAAGGGAAAAAAGGAAAACGTACGGTCAATTTCAAATTGCGCGACTGGGTGTTCTCTCGTCAGCGGTATTGGGGCGAACCTATCCCGATTATTTTTTGCGACGAGTGCGGGCCGGTCGCTGTTGCGGAGAAATCTTTGCCGGTAAAACTCCCGGATGTTCGTCGCTACGAACCGACGGATACGGGCGAGTCGCCGCTAGCGAAAATTTCAACGTGGGTGAAGGTGAAATGTCCAACGTGCCATCGTCAGGCGAAACGCGAGACGGATACCATGCCGAATTGGGCCGGATCGTCGTGGTATTTTTTGCGATATTGCGATCCGCATAATAGGAAAGAGTTTGCGTCAGCAAAAAGTCTCAAATATTGGATGCCGGTTGATTTATACAACGGCGGAATGGAACATACGACGCTTCACCTTCTCTATTCAAGATTCTGGTACAAATTTTTGTGGGATCTCGGACTCATTCCGGAGGAATGTGGGTCGGAGCCGTATGCGCGACGCCATTCCAATGCTCTCATTTTAGGAGAGGGTGGCGTAAAAATGTCTAAATCAAAGGGCAACGTGGTGAATCCGGACGATGTGGTTGCGGTATATGGCGCTGACGTTTTTCGTCTCTTTGAAATGTTCATCGGTCCGTTCGACGCGGACGCGCCATGGGACACGCGGGGGATCGAAGGAGTGAAGAGATTTTTGGAGAAAGTGTGGCGACTATATTCGGATGTCCAACATCCGACGTTCAACGTCGGATGTTGGACATCCGATATTGAGGCCCTTCTTCATCGGACAATCAAAAAAGTCGGAGACGATATCGAGTCGCTTAATTTCAACACCGCGATTTCGGCGATGATGATTTTGGCGAATGCCATGTCCGACGTAGGGGCGGGGTCTTCCCGCCCAGATTCGGTCAGCAGACCGAATCGCGTTAACGCGTCCGTAGGGGAGGGCGGGAGAACCCCGCCCCTACACGGCAGGGAAACTTTTTTAAAACTTCTCGCTCCGTTCGCGCCGCATATCGCCGAAGAATTGTGGCAGAAGCTCGGGCATAAAACGTCCATCCATGTCGCCGAGTGGCCGAGTTATGATGAGACGAAACTTGTGGCCGATACTTTTGAGCTCGTGGTTCAGGTGAATGGAAAAGTTAGAGATCGCATGACCGTCCCGTCAGACATCAGCGAAAAAGACGCGACGGCCGCCGCGCTCGAGTCTCCGAAGATTAAAGCCGCGTTGGAAGGGAAAGAGCCGAAGAAGATTATTTATGTCAAAGGAAGATTGGTAAGCATCGCGATATAATCGAATATGGAAAAACACCCACTCCACCTAAAAACTCCCGAATTGCACTCATCTCCGGAAGTGGAACGCGCTGTCAAACGGAAAGAAGATCGGGCAAAGCATAAAAATGAGGTATTGCGTGAAGATGGACAAAAAGGCCCTTTGCTTCGCGAAAAAATTCCCAACGACCCAGCAAAACGCATAGATGCGTACATGTCTCGACTCGAAAACGTCTTTCTCAATCCTGACGAACGAAAGCGCGAACGCAACCTCGAAATGTTCAGGGGCAAAATATACGACGCGCTGATCATAAAACGCGACAATTTCCCAGAAAGCTACTTTGAACTCCAAAAGCGCGTAGCCAGAGAACGCGGCCAAGCTGTTGAAGAGATCCCAGAAAGCGTCCGCGAACAGATGAAGGACGTAGCCATCGAAGACCAGAAAGCGTCCCTTGACGCATGGATGGAATATCTCACGTCAAACGACGCCGTATATCCGGCATGGTTCAAGTATTTTGTTTGGAGAAACGTAACCAAACTGTCCCAATTCGACAAAGAGCGCGGAGAATTCAAGGACCGAACGCTTCCATACCAGCTAGATAGGAATGGGAATTTTAGGCTTGATAAAGAGGGTAATAAAATTCCCAACCAGAGCCCTACCGTCGCGCCGTATCCGGATATCTACCGCGAACCTCTCGCCCAGATCGCGGATATCTACGAAAAAGTAAAAGCTGACAATAAAACCCTCAAAGAACCGGAAATCAAAGAGGCGTTCTCAAAAAAGTTCCCTTCCCTCTATGCCGAACTGATCCAAAAGTCCCTCGCCGCCACAATTGAGAATAAAGAGGAAATCAAAGGAACCTGGGTTAAGTACGAACAAGGCAGAGACGGAGACGCGGAAAAGCTTTTCAAGTCCCTCGAAGGCAAGGGCACTGGTTGGTGCACGGCCGGATATTCAACGTCTAAAGCGCAAATAGAAAGCGGAGACTTTTACGTCTATTACACCAACGACCCAAACGGCGAACCATCCCAACCCCGCCTGGCAATCCGCATGGACGGAAACGACAAAATAGGCGAAGTGAGAGGAATCCTTCCGCATCAAGGCGTGGAGCCCATGATGCAAGAAGTGCTGGACGGAAAACTCAAAGACTTCGGAAGCGAAGCAGACGCATATCGCAAGAAGTCCGCTGACATGAAGCAGTTCACGGTCATTGATGAGAAGTCCAAAGCAGGCACGGCGCTATCAAAAGACGATCTCCTTTTCCTCTACGAAGCAAACGGCAAGATCGAAGGTTTCGGCTACGCCAGAGATCCGCGTATTGACGAACTCCGAAGACAGCGCGACAAACGAGCTGATCTAGCTATCATTTTCGATTGCACCGAAGAAGAGCTTGAACGAAAAGAGCATTTCACACTGCGTGATATCCCGACCTTCTCAAAGCTCCCTGCGGAAAACGCAATTAAGAAGGATTTTAAGTTCGATTGGATATGGGAGGAAGAATATCGTAAGGATCGTCCGGTCACCGATTTCGCTTTAACTGAAGCCGACCTTGCGAAAATCGATTTGGATAAAGAAAGCCGGACATTCATTTTAGATGCGATAAAAGCCGGGGGTTCACGCGAGAAACAGACATCTAAAGAATCCCTGTCCGAAGCTAAAGTCTTTGACATAGGAGATGCGATTCAAAAAAAGAAACAAGCTGACCCGCGCCATCCCGATTATCTCACCACTAGAGAGGTATTCGAAGCCATCAACGAAGCCGGGTATCGTCCCGCAACCATTGAAGATCTTCTCGCATACGGCAGAGATCACTGGAAGCCCGATGCTGATCCAATAACTCTCACAGATGAAGAGAAGCTGTTACAACGCGTCAATGCCCCGTATATCCACGCTCTCGGTTCTCCGTTCACGCTCTCCGGCGGCAGTCGCTACGTCCCGGACCTCATCTGGTACGGCGACGGGCGTCGCTTGGACGCGTACGATCTCGTGTACGACTGGCGCTCCGACGGCCGCTTCCTTGTCCTCCGCAAGTAGAGGGACGGAAATTGGACACTTGGACGCTTGGTTTTTGGTGATTAGGAATTGGATTTTGGAATTTGGAATCTTGGAATCGGTACATGGTACTTTGGGGACAGGTTGGTGGTGGATCAATTTGTGAATTCGATGGCTTTGATATCACGTTGAATACGTTCTCCGACAACATCTTTTTTCGTTTCAAGATCATATCGCGATTGCAGGTTCATCCAGAAAGCCGCGGATGCGCCGAAATACCGCTCCAAACGCAGAGCCGTATCAGCGCTGATCCCACGAAGCCCATGCACTATTTCATTGATTCGGCGAGGCGGGACGTGGATATCCAGCGCGAGTCGATATTGGCTAACTTCAAGAGGCGCAAGAAATTCCTCTTGTAGGATTTCTCCCGGGTGAACGGCATCGAGTTTTTTTGCAATCATAGAATTAATGATAATCGGTTATTTCTACATCGTGCGCGTTTCCTTGTTGCCATTTGAAACAAACCCGCCATTGTTTGTTTATACGAATACTATATCTAAGACGCTCATCCAACAACAATATTCCGACGTCCGACGTCGGAATATATGTCTTGGACATCCGTCGGCGGACGATGTAGTTTATTTATCATTATGCCAAACGAACCTAAATTTCCGCCGCCTCCAGACACCTTTTCCGGGTTGGCTTATAATTTGATTGATGAGAATGCGACGGTTGATATTGAGAAGCTTGGGGAAAAATGGACGGAAGAAGATATTCGGATGCTTGAACCGTTGTCGATTAGCGTTCGTGTAAAAATGGATGGGTACACACCCGATCACGACGATGAGCTTAAAAAAGTTTTAAAGAAACTTCATCCTGAATATACGGCTACACAAAACGCTAATGCGTTGTTGCAGTTTATAGTGGCGAATTCATTTATCGCTCGACCGACCTCGGTCCATCCTGGTAATTTGCCGAGCATAGCGCCTAAAGAGTACGCTCGTATTCTTATCGCGATTTCAAAAAAAATATAATCCTATGAATGTCGCTGTCGTCGGAACCGGATATGTCGGTCTTGTGTCAGGGTCATGTTTGGCGGAGCTTGGCCATCAAGTGACTTGCGTTGACGTTGATGTGGAGAAAATCGCGGGATTGAACAATGGCGTGATTCCGATTTATGAGCCCGGGCTTGAGGAGCTTGTGAAACGCAACGTGGGATACGGGCGTTTGCGATTTACGACTTCATATCAAGAGGCGATACCGGACGCGGAAGTTGTTTCCATCGCGGTAGGAACGCCGTCGGCAGAGGACGGGACTGCGGATATGAAATATGTGAAAGCGGCGGCGGAAGAAATCGGGAAAAATCTAAGCGACTACACAGTGATCGCGACGAAGAGCACGGTTCCGGTCGGCACGGCTGAGATGATTACGGAAATCGTGAAAGCGAACACGGATTGTGAGTTCGATGTGGTTTCAAATCCGGAAACTTTGCGCGAAGGCCACGCGGTTTATGATTTTCTCCATCCTTCTCGCGTAATTATCGGCTCGTCATCTCCACGCGCCACGGATTTCATGGTTCATCTTTTTGCGTATCTCGATTGTCCGAAAGTCGTAACCGATCCGCGTAGCGCCGAGCTAACGAAATACGCGGCCAATGCTTTCTTGGCCACGAAAATCAGTTTTATTAACGAGATCGCGCATCTGTGCGAAGAAGTCGGAGCGAGCGTAGAAGACGTAGCGAAGGGGATCGGGCTTGATCCGCGCATCGGCAAGGATTTTTTGCACGCAGGACTTGGTTGGGGAGGAAGTTGTTTCCCGAAAGACGTGTTGGCGCTAAGCACGCTCGCGGCATCACTCGATTATCCTTTGCCAATCGTGAACGCGGCGATTAAAACAAATGTTCATACGAGAGAGCGCGTGGTTTCGCGGTTGGAAAAAGCGCTTGGTTCGTGTGCCGGAAAAAAGATCGCGGTTTTGGGATTGGCGTTTAAGGATAATACGGATGATACGCGCGAATCCGCGGCCGTCGCCATTATTCGCGAATTGCATAATAGAGGAGCGGAAGTTCGGGCGTACGATCCCATCGCAAATGTAACGTCCGAGCACGTGGGATTTGATTTGGAACATTCTGCAGATCCATATTCGGCGGCGGAAGGAGCGGAGGCGGTGGTGATCGCCACGGAGTGGGATGAGTTTAGGAATTTGGATTTACAGCGTTTGAAAAAGGCGATGTCAGGCGACATTTTATTCGACGGGAGAAATTTATTATCGCAAGAGGAGGCCGAGCGGAGCGGTTTTCGATATTTTAGGGTTGGAAGAAAATCGAAAATGTGATAGCCCTGGAGTATGGGCTTTCGTATTCCAGCGACCGCCGGAGCTGTTTCCGGTTTGAGTCTTTTAGCGTTCGTTCTCGGTGTTGCGACAGCGACCGGAGGGCGCGGATTTTATGTTCCATTTCTCGCGTTATCGCTTTGCCTCTCGGTCGGCGTGTTTGCGCTCGCAGTTCCAATTCCTAATTCTATAAAAGCGTTGATTGTAATTGTTCTTTCGTTTGTTTTTGGAATTTGGCGAGTTGAGGTCACGCCGCGTCCGTCTCTTCGACGAATAGGAAATGTCTCAATTCTCGCCGCGTCTACTGCGCCATCAACCGGCATCGCAGCTGCTTTGACCTCGTGGAGAGAGATTGTTACGCGGCGCATCGCGTCGGTTCTTCCGCCGGCTGATGCCGCGTTAGTATCGGGAATCCTTTATGGCGAACGAGGCCTTCCGAAGACCGAACGGGACGTGTTCCGCGCTTCCGGTCTCATGCATCTTGTCGCGGTTTCCGGATCAAACGTGACGGTTTTGGTGCAGTTCATCTCCATCTTGGTTTCGTTTTTTCGTCTTCGCAGGAGGCAGACGTTCATCGTAACGTCTTTCGTGATTTTGGTTTTCGTCGGCTTCGTCGGTTTTTCCGCTTCGGTCGCGCGTGCGGCGTTCATGGGCTGGCTGGTTCTATTGGCGCGAGAGACGGGTCGCGCTGTCAAATCTTTTCATCTGCTTCTCGTTGCCGCGGTAATTTTGCTTTTAATAAATCCGTGGCAGCTTTTTTACGACATAGGATTCGCATTATCATTTTTAGCGACGTGGGGGATTCTCGCGTGGATGCCGCTAATTGATGTTTACTGCGGATTTTTGCCGCGCGCTTTCGGTATACGTGAAGCGTTTGCCATGACTGTCGCCGCAACGCTTTGCACGGCACCGTATTCTGCTTGGGTATTCGATCAACTTACGCTCGTTGGGCTCCTGACGAACGTTTTTGCCGCGCCGCTTGTTCCGTTCATCATGGGATTCGGAGTCATTGTCGCCGCGTGGGGAAATTTTCCAGGCGGGACTTTGATATCGTTACCGGCGCTCGGACTTTCTCGCTTACTTCTTTCGGTCGCAGAAATCGCAAATATTTTCCCGTGGATGAATATGAAAATAACAGGAATGAAATTATCCACACTGGTCTGCTCGTACGCATTGATCGTCTATTTCTGGCTTTTGTTAACACGAAAAAACGAGTTATCAACAGACAAATGAGGGTTTTCCAACTTTTGCAAGGTTTTTTGAAGAATTGTTGAATGGGACTGACAGCGCAACGCTCATGTCATTCCGACCGAGGAGGCATGTGCGACGCGGCATTTTTTCCCTCCTGTCATTGCGAGCCCCAGCAGGGGCGCGGCAATCTAATCAGAGGAGATGTCGCTCTTACTAGATTGCCACGTCGTTGTTACTCCTCGCAATGACGGGAGTGTTTTGTTAAAACACACTGACAATTTTCTTTGACGTCGATTTTCAATCCACTATGCTGGAAGTGTGGGTCGAAAGATCCCGTACCTCGACAACCGAGAGAAGCGTGCGAGCCGTGAGGTCCTGTGTCCGGGAGTGGGCAGGGAGGAAAACAAGCAGCCCTGTTTCGTTCCCCGATTTGGTCGGAGCAACTGAATCGGAGATGGACGACGAGAGGAAAGAGGATCTCAAAAATATTTTTTCGTGCCCGTTGCGGGAAGGACGTTGCAATTCCTATTCATTAGCCGCTGCAATCTGAAATTTCGCATTTGAGTCGTTGTTTCATACGCCGTTTCGCTTCTCTTGGTCTGTCGTAAGAACGCGCGCCCGTTTTCGTTGAAATGCATAGCGGCGAAAACGGGAGTCCGTTCAACGGATCATCCCCGCATCGGCAATCGTGCCGATTCGTATATTCGACAACAAGGGAACAACGGTCATGAGAATGCAAGCATTGGCGCGTGCGGGATCCGCGTTCGGATTCATCCTCACGCTCATCATCTTCGAGTTCTTCGCGTTCAGTTTGGTGTTCGCAGGATGCGCGAAAGGAATCGAAGGCGAGGTCCTCCTCGGCAACGGTGGCGATACGCTGAACGGTCAGTCGTACTGCTCGCTGGGCTCGTTCGCGAGTCCCACGGAAGACGGGAGCCTGTTGCCGCTGTACAACGGCAGGGGCTTCTACGTCGACGGGGAGCATCTCGGAACCGATCCGCTGAAGCCCGAAGGAGACAAGGTTCGTTCCATCGGGTGCGGAGTCCTGCGGTTCTACGGTCCGGCGTCCGGATACGGAGAGCTCGTGGTAGTCGTGGAGCATCGGCTCGATAAACCGATCGACGTGGTGAACGGCGACGGTGAAGTCGTGTCGATCGATTCGTTCCTCGTCATCTTCGGACACCTCCGCAAGAGCCTCAAGCGCGGAGGAGAGGAGCTCAAGTACAAAGTCGGCGACGAGATCGGTGCGGGCGACGTCATCGGTTACGTGAACGATGACGCGCACAACGGCGATGGCGCCGAGCACGTGCACATCGGAGTCCGCCTCCAAAGCGCGAACCAGGCCAAGGCCGTGGACAGCAAGTGGTTCCGCGGATACGACGGGAAACCGAGCCAGCTCAAGTGGTTCGCGGATCCGGTCACGTTCTTCGCGACGCTCGCATCCTCGCAAACCGACACGGTTTGGCATCCGGCGGGAACGGTTCTGCGCGACTCGGACGGCACGCATTGGATGGTGGAGATGGAAAGCGTGCGCACGAAAATCTCCGCGCAAACCGCTCAGCAAGAGAAGCTCGACGCGCGAGCCGTGAAGGCGAGCGACGACGAGATCGATTGCTTGCAGTACGGCGGCGAGTTCGTCTCGCCTCGAAGCGGCACGCATCTCGTGAAGTTCAACGACGCGTCCACGGTCTACGAGTACGCCGGCAACTGGCCGGGCAAGTGGCGAATGGCGTTCATCTCGTACGAGGCGTTCGTCTCGTGGGGTTGGGACGATGCGGAAATCGATCTTCGCCCCGCATCCGACAAGCAGCAGTTCTTCGCGCAAAGCAAGGACAACGGAATGCGCCTCGTGCGCGACGGGACGCTCGTTAAAAGCTACGACGCGAGCGAGGTCTCGGCAGTGTCCTCGGGCACGCGATTGCCCATCTTCAACTGGGAGACGTTCCTACAGATGGGCTACTCCGCGAACAATGTGGTGGTCTTGCCAAAGGAAACGATCGAACAGGTGGCGGGCCCTCGCGGCTCCGTGATCAAGCCGAACAACTTGTCCGTTTGCGGCGCGTTCGGCGGCGGAGGGTTGGGCGAAGGTGGCTCCGGAGGCAGCGGCGGAGATCCCTCCGGCAATGGCGGCTCCGGCGGAGATCCAGGAACCGGAGGAGACGGAGGCGCAGGTGCTGGCACTGGTGCCACGACCGGAGTCCCGACGGGCAAAGTGCTGTTCCAGTACAGCGGCCCGGTCATCCAAGGCGGAAACGCCTTCCAAGCCATGTGGGATCCGCCAGGTCCCGCATTCTACGACTGGGTCCCTTCCACCTTCGCGCTCTGTCCGGACACCTTGCCCGGCGACGGCAAGCTCGAGTGCATGCTCGACATGCCGAGCGGAACCAAGAATTTCCTGTTCCAGGTCAATCTGCCGGACGGAAGCTGGTGGGGCGACATGTCATACGACCCGCAAGGCGGCCAAGGCAACACCATCGGAAAGGTCACGCTGACCGACCCGAACGGGAACGTCTCGTACGTCATGGTGACGAACGGAACCGGTCCCATGTACATGAACGGTCTCGCGGCAAACGTGCCGTGAAGAATCATCTTTCTTAGACGCTTCAATTTCTCGAGGCGTCTTTTCCTTTGGTTATCCACAGAATGATCTTGCACTAGATTCTCATGGATGAGAGGATATGGAACGAAAATAGAACAGGTTAAATAAATAATCAAATATATATGGCGAAAAAACAACAAGACGAGCAAGCGAATCGGAGAGATGCAGCGGCGGAAGCGATGGCGCAAATTAAAGAGCGATTTGGCGAGGGTTCTATCATGCGTCTCGGAGAAGCGAGGAAGATGGAGGTGGACGCGATTTCCACCGGATGTCTTTCATTGGATCTGATGCTCGGCATTATGGGAGTGCCACGCGGTCGAGTCGTTGAAATTTACGGACCGGAATCATCGGGAAAGACAACTCTCGCGCAACATATCGTGGCCGAAGTTCAAAAGATCGGCGGCATTGCGGCATTCGTTGACGCAGAGCACGCGCTTGATCCGGAGTATGCGCGGAAGATCGGAGTAAAGCTCGATGAGCTTCTTATTTCCCAGCCGGACAATGGCGAACAAGCGTTGGATATTGTTGAAACTCTGGTGCGTTCCAACGCCGTTGACGTGATCGTGATTGACTCGGTCGCCGCTCTTACTCCGAAAGCGGAATTGGAGGGAGAGATGGGGGATACGCACGTCGGACTTCAAGCGCGTCTCATGAGCCAAGCTCTTCGTAAGCTGACAGCCGTTATTGCCCGATCAAAAGCAACCGTAATTTTCATCAACCAAATCCGTCATAAGATCGGAGTGTTTTACGGAAACCCTGAAACTACCACTGGCGGGCTCGCTCTAAAATTTTACTCCTCTGTCCGTATCGAAGTCCGCCGTAGCGCGCAGATAAAAATCGGCGAACGCATTATCGGCAACCGCGTGAAAGCCAAGGCCGTGAAAAATAAAGTTGCTGCGCCGTTCCGCACTTGCGAATTCGACATCATGTATAACGAAGGCATCTCACTTCCGGGCGACTTGTTGGATACGGGAACCGAACTGGGCGTAATTAAGAAGTCCGGAAATTCATACAGTTACGGGGAAGAAAAATTAGGCATGGGCCGCGAGAACGCGAAGACTACTTTGCGCGAAAGGCCGGATCTTTTCAAAGTGATCCGCGAACAGTCCATTACGGCGTGGCGTGATCGCGAGGATGTGGCAAATGGAGTAGGTCGACCAACGCCGCCGGATGAGGGAGAAGAACTTCCGCCACCGGAGGACGTATAAAGCGTGACGACTTTCAGAAAAAACGCTAGAATAGTGGAAGAATCAAATGAAACGACGACGACACGGCGCGCCACGGTTTGATTTTTCACTCAACCCGGACACACGGCGCGGAATTGCAACGGTTACCGTTATTGCGGTTGCCGCCTTGATGCTTTTGTCATTGTTCAATCTAGCCGGTCGACTTGGTGTCGTGTTGGATGGATTCATGTCGGCGTTTTTGGGATGGGACAAAATCGTTCTCCCGTTTTTTCTTCTTGCGATCGGCTATCATGGAATCGCGCCCGAGCGTTTTCCTCTTAGAGCTACCAATTACATCGGATTCATTTTATTTTTTCTTTCTCTCAATCCATTCGTTCACATGTTTACGTTCAGTGACGTTCCCGCGGCTCCGGAAGCTCTCGGTACGGCGGGCGGTCAGATTGGAAGCGTGGTGGCGGAACCGCTCACTTATTTTCTCGGATCATTCGGGAGTGGAACGCTTTTCGTGGCGCTTACCGTGGTTTCGTTGCTGTTGATATTTAACACGTCGCTGCGTCGTTTGCTGATGTTTTGTAGAATGGTCGGCAGAACGATTCTTCGCGTCCTTCAAGTTGTAGCCGCGCCGTTTCGAGCGCTTATACGTCTCGTAAAACGTCAGAAGACTCCGGATTTGTCGGAGGTCGTTGTTCCGGAAATTGAAAATGATGAGGCATACGAAGGTGATGAGATGGTGGGCGAGGAAGCGTCCGAAATTTCCGCATCCTTCGGCGCGACCATTCGTCCGCGAGTGAAAGCGCCTTCGAAAAAACGTTTGCCGAAAGTTGAAATTCCGCTGGAGCTTTTAAGTAGACGCGATCAGAAACCGACTTCCGGCGACATAGATCATAATCAACTTGTCATACAGCGCACGCTCGAACACTTCGGCATACCGGTGGAGATGGGGGAGGTTTCCGTCGGTCCAACGGTTACGCAGTTTACGTTGAAACCGTCCGAAGGAATAAAAATTTCAAAAATCACGGGCTTGCATAACGACCTAGCTCTTGCGCTCGCCGCGCATCCTATTAGAATCGAAGCGCCGATTCCAGGGAAGTCTCTCGTTGGCATTGAGGTTCCGAATCAAACCGTCGCCACGGTCGGCATTCGCGAAATTTTAGAGTCGCGCGAATGGCGCGATCGAACTTCCAATCTTACGTTCGCGGTTGGAAAAGATGTTTCCGGCAAGCCTGCGGTCGCGGATCTTGCTCGTATGCCGCACATACTTGTCGCCGGCGCCACGGGTTCGGGAAAGTCCGTGTGTTTGAACACGCTTCTAATGTCGCTTTTGTACGCGAACGGTCCGGATGAACTCAAGTTGATTCTCGTGGATCCGAAGCGCGTTGAACTTCCGGTTTATAACGGAATACCGCATCTCATCGTTCCCGTGATTACTGACGTGGAAAAGACCGTTAACACGCTCAAGTGGGCATTGCGAGAAATGGATCGACGGTTCGACGTATTATCGAATTTTGGCGCGCGAGATCTTGCGAGTTACAACCAACGCGCTGAAGAAAGAATCCCGAATATCGTGATCATTGTTGATGAGTTGGCGGATTTGATGATGACCGCAATGGCGGACGTTGAGGGCGCCATCGTCCGACTCGCGCAAATGTCTCGCGCGGTTGGAATCCATCTCGTACTTGCGACGCAACGTCCGTCGGTTGACGTCATTACCGGACTTATCAAAGCAAACATTCCTGCGAGAGTCGCGTTTGCGGTTGCGTCGCAAACGGATTCGCGGACAATTCTCGATCAGATGGGCGCGGAGAAATTACTCGGTCGCGGAGACATGCTTTACGTCACGGCTGAAATGTCCATGCCTCGACGTTTGCAGGGCGCCTTCGTTGCAGACGACGAAATTAAGAGAGTCGTTGATTTTATTAAATCGAAATACGAGCCCGCGGATTATGATTTGAGCATTTTTGAGAAAGCCGCGACAGAGACTCGTTTCCATGGAGGTATTCCTATCGATGATGACAGCGATCCTTTGCTTCCTGAAGCGAAAGAGGAGATTCTTCGCGCAGGAAAAGCGTCCGCATCTCTCTTGCAGCGTCGGTTGAAAGTGGGATATGCGCGAGCCGCGAGAATTTTGGATCTGTTGGAACAGGAAGGATTTATCGGTCCCGGAGACGGAGCCAAACCGCGTGACATTTTGAACGTACAATTTACTCGTCAGATGGATCAGGTTCCGGTTTTGCGAACTGATGCAACGCAAGATGAAATGCAGAACGATGATACGATCGGTGAAAAATGATTTGGATTAGTATATGAAAACTAACAAAGAAAAAAAGTTAGCAATTTTTGAAGGCAAGAAAATTCGTCGGGTTTGGGATGAGAATTCGGAGACTTGGTATTTTTCCGTGGTTGATATTATTTTCGCGCTCACTGAAAGCGTTAATCCGACAGATTATTTGAAAAAACTAAGAAAAAGAGATTCGGAGCTCGCGAGTTACATAGGGACAAATTGTCCCCAGATAGAAATGCACACCGAAACCGGAAAGAGCAGGAAAATTTTAGCTGGAAACACCGAACATCTATTTAGAATCATTCAATCCGTACCAAGCGGCAAAGCCGAACCGATTAAGCTATGGTTAGCGAAAGTCGGTTATGAAAGAATTCAAGAAGTATCTGACCCGGAAAAAGCGCTTAATCGCAGCCGCGATTATTGGCAAAGAATGGGGCGAAGCGCAAAATGGATTCAGCAAAGAATGATGGGTCAGGAAGTCAGGAATAAGTTAACGGATTATTGGCAAGAGAATGAAGTGAAGGAAAAAGATGAATATGCGATATTAACGAATATCATTCATCAAGAGTGGAGCGATTTGTCGGTCAAAGAACATAAGTCGCTCAAAGATTTGAAAACCGAAAATTTACGCGACCACATGACGGACGCGGAATTGGTTTTTACCGCTCTTGCGGAACTTTCTACGCGACAGATTGCAGAAACAATGGAGGCGAAAGGATTGGAAGAAAATAAAGTACCGGCTAAAAAGGGTGGGAGAATTGCAAAAAACGCTCGTTTGGAATTGGAGAAGAAAACCGGAAAAAAAGTTGTGACCGACAACAGTTTCAAAGCTTTATCGGGAAAGTGAAATTCCATCATGGCGTTCGTGCATAAACAACTTGGGATAGAAGGACGCTTCGGAGGAAGCTTGCGCGAGCTTCGCGAGCTGCGCGGTTTTTCTCGCGAGCAACTTGCAGAAATAACGAGGATACATCCATCGGTTATCGCCTCTTTTGAAGACGAGCGTTTGGCTGATCTTACGGATCCGACTTATGCGGAACGGCACGTCAGAATGTTGGCGATAGCGCTCGAAGGAAGGCCTGGCTATTTTTTGCAAAAGTATCGACAGCTTTTAATCGAACAAGGTTTGCTTTCCTCGGATGTTATGCGAGTGAGAAAGACTGTGAGGCGACGGGATTTTTTTGTGGTCTCGCGCTTGGTAGCTGTTTTTGGTTTTTTAGCGGTAGCCGCGATTGCCGGAGGGTATGTGCTCTGGCAGATTTTTCTTCTTCAAGATCCTCCGTCGTTGAAAATAATTTCTCCGCAAGACGGCGCCGAACTTTCGGAGCCGCATGTTTTTATACAAGGCGAAACGGTTCCGAACGCGATCGTGAATGTGAACGGTGAACGTGCCATCGTTTCTTCTGACGGACAATTTCGTTACGAGTTCGACGTGCCTCGCGGACTTTCTGTAATTACGATCGAATCGCGGCGGCGTTACGGCTCACCCGTTCAGGAGATCAGACGCGTCACATATATACCAAAACCCCCGCCTTAGGCGGGGGATCTCTGTCTTCGGAGCTGCAAAGCGTTGCCACGTTATAAGTAAGATGTCGATCGTCATGGGAGGAGAGAGATCCGTTGCTTTGCCGAAGCATCGCAAAGGAATCCATGAAGCTCGATATCTAAGGAACGTGCTTCGATTCGCAGCTCTAAAGACGGAGAACAAATGTAACAATAGCGAGAAAAGGAGAGGATTGTCAATCTGGTGCGCCGCCGAATACCTGTCATTGCGAGGAGGCTTGTGCGACGTGGCAATCTAAGTAAGGATAAATATTCCCTGAGCTTGTTGAAGGGTTTTATTAACCGCCGCAAAACCATCGGGCTTTAGCCCGTGGATGAAGGGAATCCGTTCGTCAGTATGACGGCGGACAAGTCCGACTTGAATTGTGAAGTTGAAACCATCGGGCTTTAGCCCGTGGTAGTTCATTTATTGTAGTCCTTCGATAAACTCGGGAACTATTTTTTCTTTGATTAGATTGCCA
>ERZ1292630.221-Hain-H41-02um-R3-221-length-62986-cov-32_pt2 | contig 26143 bp, 23 predicted proteins | sample MGYA00564408_ERZ1292630 | MGnify/ENA primary metagenome ERZ1292630 (study PRJEB36523, sample SAMEA6512641) | groundwater metagenome | collected 2019-01-08 | study: AquaDiva: Metagenomics assemblies of 32 groundwater samples
TTTCTAAAACCCTATTCCTAAGTAACCACCTGCTGTCATGCCGCTTAAATTGATACCATCCGTTTGCCCGGCAGTTAACTGATAGCGTCCGTCGATGCCGATAAAGAAATCTTTCCAGATGTTGTAGTCAATTCCGGCACCAAATTGCACGCCTGGGACAATATAAGTAATTGATTCGCTTGGTGGGCTCATGACATGAACGGCTAGGCCGGCTGGAATAATCCAGGGTCTAATTTTTGAGCCTTCAAAGAATTTAATTTTGGGTGATGCGGTCAATGTAAATTGATTAACCGTAACATTAATCGGATTTAATGCACCGCCTGCTAGCATGCTGGGTGCGTTACCTACAGCCCCATTACCGAGTACGTGCGAGCCGAATTGCTTGTATTCAAACATGAGTTCCGCAAATATGGTGGTTTTAGGAGCATATCCCCACATATCTCGGCTTAAAGCCCAGTCAATTCCGGCGCCGGCGTACCAGCCATCTTTATCGCTACGGTCTTGTGCGCCAATGGGGAGTACGTCATTTTGTATGGTAACCCCATTACGATGATTCATCATATGTGCAAAGCCACCACGAAAAAACAGCATACGTGATTTTTCTGTTACATCTTCACCTATTCTTCCTTTGATTCTTGCTTTTGTTTCTTCAAGATCATTATTGACCTTTTGCACAGTTTGATTGGTGGTTTGTTCTAGTGTGTTTACTTTTTGTGTAGCTTGCGACGATTCAGATTTTACTTTCTCAAGTTCTATTTGAATAGCCTGAAGTTTTTGTTCAAGCAATCTGACACGATCAGTCGCTGAATCGTGTGCCCAAGAGTGAGGTGCGGCGATAGCCAATGCAGCGACAGATAGGCATGCTAAGGGGATACGTAAAGTGGTTTTTTTAAAAAAAGTCTGCATTGAGTCCTCCAATAATGTGCTGTGATTTTTATCGTTATGCTGGATTAAGTAACAATCCATTTTGGAGTATAAAAAATGTGGTTGTCGCTTATTTGATCTGAGTCAAAGAATATCCAATTAGTGTTTTCCCTGACTTACATAAGGATTAGTTTGTTTTTGATTGGTAATATGCTTAAGAAGCTGATTGGGATGTTAATTCTCGATAAAATATAAAACCATGTTGGTACGTGTTGATGCTGTTGCTGGGTAAGTGGAAATAAATTCGTACATACATACTTGAAGTGAGTGGTTAATTGGAATCATGCTATAATTTCAAATTGAGCTAACCTTTTGTATTAATTACGAGCATGCACTATAAGTTTAGGTTCTAATCAGTTAGTTTAGGGTAGAATTTAATGGTTTTGTGCTGTCTCAATTTAGTATTGCATGCATGCATTAATTAAATTTAGCGGCCTTCTTAATTTTTGAAAAACGGCTAGTGCAATTTGTGTAAAAGTATTCTTTTTGTGTGTATTGGCAATATATGCAGAAGTCCTATGGCTGAAGGTATATTTAAGCAATTGCTTATGGAATCGAATAAAGTCGATTGTAGAGTGAATTCTGCTGGAATTCATGCTTTGGTGGGGCATCCGCCCGAGCCTTTTGCTTGTCAACTTCTGCTAAAAAAGGGAATTGATATTTCTGGTTACCGGGCTTGCCAAATTAATTCCGCGATGGTTCGAAATGCTGATTTGATTTTGGTGATGGAATTAAATCAAAAACATATTATTGAGAAGTACGATCCAACTGCAAGAGGGAAAATTTATCGATTAGGCGAGTGGGGAAAATTTGATGTTAGTGATCCTTATCAGCAAGGGATTGCCGCGTTTGAAGAATCACTCGAATTAATTGAAACCGGTGTGTCGCAATGGTTAGGAAAGCTATAAATGGCACAAAGAAATAATTTTTGCACGCAGGAAATACGTACGATATATTTTACGTTTTTAAACCTGCTATGGAAAATTAAATTAGCAAAAACTCAACAACAAAATCCTAAATAGCAGAATGAAGCCCTCTAAAGAACTTAATCAGCATATTTTCAATAAAATTAATCTAATAGAAGTACCGCAACTCTTTATATTGAGTTGCTATTTGTTCTTTTTTACCCTAAAAGGACTTATTGCAAAAAATACAATCAACCATTTATTTCACATGCTATCGAATAAAAAGCTTTTTTTAGCAAAAATAGTGTTTATTCCGATTATAACCGTTCAAATTGCTGCATGTACGATAGTTCCTGGGCAACATATGCGCCAGTTCGCCACGGAATCTAGTATCGAATTTCCGGTTACCGAAAATAATGATGTTATTTTCAAGAAACTTAATATTCAGACCATTAATGCCCAACTCATTATTGATCTAGAAAAGGATGTTAATAATAGAAGCTTAGGCGTTAATAACGTAGCTAATCATTATTTCGATTATCGTATCGGTTCTAAAACAATCAAAGCGATACCGACACAGGGGGCTTATAGTCAATATCGTGTTGGGGCGCGAGATATCCTGAATATTACTGTTTGGGGGCATCCTGAACTCACTATTCCGGCAGGGGAGTTTCGATCCCCCGCTGTGGCTGGTAATGTCGTTGGTGAAGATGGCACATTTTTTTATCCTTTTGCCGGTGTTGTCAAAGCAGAAGATAGAACCGTTGAAGAAATACGCGGAGAATTAACCAAGAAATTATCCCGTTTCGTTGAGAATGTGCAACTGGATGTCAGAGTTGCAGAGTACCGGAGTCGACGTGTTTATGTGGTTGGCGAGGTAAGTAAGCCGGGTGTTTATCTCGTTAGAGATATACCTTTATCCGTTTTGGAGGCTATTAATGGTGCGGGTGGTGTAACATCCGATGCGGATTTGCGCAATATCACGCTAACCAGAAACGATAAGACCTATAGCATCAACTTATTGAGCCTGTATGAAGGGGGAAACATCAGTCAGAACGTACTTCTAGAGCAAGGAGATGTTCTGAATGTTCCTGACAACACGTTCAACAAGGTTTTTGTGTTGGGTGAAACAATGTTTGGTCGAGGGTTTGGTGTTCGTCCGCGTAGTGTCATTATGAATAAAGCGCGTATGACATTGACAGAAGCTTTAACAGATGGTGGCGGATTTGATCAGGAAACTTCTGATGCGGCGAGGATTTTTGTTTTTAGATCTGCTTTGGGTAAATCTGAAATATTTCATTTGGATGCCAAATCTCCCGATGCTTTAATATTGGCTGATCGTTTCCCGATGCAACCGCGTGATGTTGTATTTGTCGATCGAGTTGAAGGTTTGCGTTGGAACCAAATTATTGCTCAAGTTGCACCGACAGTCCAATTGTTGAATATATTTGATGGTTCAATGAATGTTCAACCATTCATATCTTCCCCTCCGACTCGCTAATAGCCATGTGTTTTCTTTATGATATATAAAATCATACACAGGCTAGGAGCTTACTTGGTTTTTTACGATGATAGATCCAGGCGCTAAAAAATTAGCCGAATTCCAACCTGCTCGCGATGATGCTGAAATCGATCTGGTTGAGTTCTTGGCTATCTTGATAGATGGAAAGTGGATCATTCTTTGGGCGACATCACTGATCTTCTTGTTAGGAGTAGCGAAAGCTTTTCTTGATGAACCTATTTATAAAGCTGATGCAATCTTGCAGGTTGATGATAAGCCTAAGATATTGGTTGGAATGAAGCAACTGGACGATACTTATCAAGGTAGTTTGCCGGTGCTGGCTGAAGTTGAACTCATTAAATCAAGAAAAGTATTGGGCGAAGCAATAAAAAACCTCAATTTAGATATCGAGGTGAGACCAAAGTATTTTCCGATCATTGGAAAAACAATTGCAAGTCAATTTCAAAAAAATCCCAACGAAAGTCAGAGCAAATCGTCGCTGAGTGATGTTTCTTTCCTTGCACAATATGCATGGGGTGGAGAATCAATTCAAATTGATACACTTTCAATACCGAAATCATTGCGCGATAAAGAATTGCTTTTGCAAGCCGGCGAGCAAGGGTATTTTCAAATTATTTATGATGAGCAAATCATACTTGATGGGATGGTTGGCGAATTGGTCAGTAAACCCATTCAACAGGTTGAAGGGGCTTTTGCAATTCGAATAACAGGCTTAGAGGCAAATCCCGGTACACATTTTATGCTAAAGCAATTCTCCGAGAATAAAGCAATTAATTTGCTAAAAGGGAACTTATCCGTTGCTGAAAAAAATAAACTGACGGGCATACTTGAACTCACTTTAGAATCAAAAAATCCGGAGATGGCTGTTAGTGTATTAAATGAAATTGCAAGCATTTATGTACAGCAAAATGTTGAACATAAATATGCTGAAGCGCACCAGACATTGGAGTTTTTAGAGGAACAATTACCGATACTTCAGAAACGAAAAGATGAGGCCATCAATGCATTGAATAACTACAAGAACAAAAAAGGCTCGATTGATTTCAATACTGAAACCAATAATGTCCTCAGTGATTTGGTAAATTTACAGACACAAACTACTTTATTGGAGCATAGGCGCGATGAATTGAGGCAGACTTTCACGCAATCACATCCCAATATTATTGCCATTGACAAACAAATTGCACGACTGAAAGCGCAAATTCAATCGCGTGATAACATGATCAAGACATTGCCTGAAACGCAACAAGTTATTTTAGGGTTGTCTGGGGATGTGAAAATCAGTAGCAATCTTTATAACACGTTATTTGATAAGGCCCAAGCACTGAGAGTGACCAAAGCAGGTACTGTGGGTGATGTTAGGGTGATAGATTATGCGATCGTGCCCAATACGCCTATCAAACCGAAAAAAGAACTCATTATCGCAATTGCGTTAGTAATAGGATTCATATTCGGTATTGCGATTGTATTTATACGCAAAATGTTGCGCCGTGGGATGGAGGATCCAGATCTCATCGAGAAACAATTGAATGTTCCGGTATATGCCACCATCATTTATAGTAAGAATCAAGAAATTCTTAACAAAAAAATTGATAAGCCAAGTGCACGTCAGAACAATGAGTCTCTGTTATTGGCTAAAAGTTATAGTGAAGATAGTGCCATAGAGAGCTTGCGTAGTTTTCGAACGACTTTGCACTTTTCTTTATTAGACGCAAAAAACAATATCATCTTGATTTCTGGACCGGGTCCCAATGTTGGTAAATCTTTTGTTTCAGCAAATCTGGCTGCAGTGGTTGCCGATAGTGGAAAAAAAGTACTGTTGATAGATGCGGATTTACGTAGAGGGGCTATTCATAAATTATTACGTGTTAAGAGAGAGCGTGGATTATCTGAGATCATTCTAAATTCCATATCGATTAAAGAAGCAACGCATAGTATCCCGGTAGCGAATATTGATTTTATTGCGACAGGGACATTACCACCCAATCCTTCAGAATTATTGTTGCATGAAAGGTTTGGCGTTTTTCTTGAGGCATTAACCCCGCAGTACGATTTGATCATTGTCGATTCCCCTCCCATTTTGGCCGCTACAGATGCGGCTATCATAAGCCGGTTTGTCAGCGCAACATTCATGGTCATAAAAGCAGGGTTGCATACTCGAAGAGAATTGGATCAAAGTATCAAGCGGTTTTCTCAGTCGGGTACAAACATTAAGGGTATCGTGTTTAATGGAATTCTTGAAACGTCGTCTCGATATGGATATAACTATAATAAATACGTTTATCAATATAGCTATAAAAATACTAAGCGATGATTTCTTGCTTAGGGCAGATATTAGTCTATAAGTGCACCGGACAATCAATGCCTGTGAAATTTAGGATTCGCTATATATTAAGATACTTCCTCTTTCACGGTTCCGGATGTGGTTCTTATATTATTTCCCCATACGGAGTGGTATGCGGCGATCATTTTTTCAAGACTAAAAGTCTCTACGACTCTATTTCGTGCTGCTACACGACGTGATTCCCACTCATCGTGATTGCTATAGCATACCAATGCCGAATGGATGGCATTTGCAAGTAAACTGGCATCTGAGGGGGGGGCTATCCAACCCGTGTGACCAATAATGTATGCAGCATCACCGACATCTGTAGCGACACAGGGTGTTCCACACGCCATCGCTTCGGCCACTACATTGGGAAAGGCCTCGCCGTAAGAGCTAGAAAGGATATGTAGATCCAGTGCATTCATTACTGCAGGTATATCTGTGCGTTGACCAAGCAATAGCACCTCATCTTGCAAATCATATCGGTTTACCCAAGAAACAAGCTGTGCATTGTCCGTATTGAGACCGCGACCTACCAGTATGCAACGAAAAGAGACGCCATTTTGTTTGATTATTGCAAGCGCCGCTAAAAGATTCTGGTGATCTTTTTGTGGATCAAAACGACCCACACAACCTAACAACAGTGTTTGTTCGTTTATCTCTAATTCTGCACGTAATTTCTTTCTACCTTCGCTGTCAGGTTTGAAATAATCAAGATTATATCCGTTGGGTATTACGGTAAATCGATCAACCGCAAATCCTAATTGCTGATGTGTTTGTTGTGCCCGATCGGCGCAACAGACAATGCCGGTTGGTACCCAGCGCGATAACAAAGCATTGATATAAGCTACGACGATAGTGCGCCAGCTAGACTTTCCAATTTCCAGGGAGCTGGCGCGTATTCCCCAATAGATTTTATTGGCACCCGCTAGGCGAGCAACTAAACCACCAATGAGGTCAGCATGATACATCCAAGTTTGTACTACATCTGGTTTTAAATTTCGTATCAATCGATACAATTTCGAAATGCCTGATAGCCCTACACGCCCTCTTGGCATACCTAACCAATGAACTTGAATGTCTTTCTCTAGCAGTAATGAGCCATATTTTCCCTTTTCAGTCAGTGAGATAACAATATGGGTATTTATTTTATCCTCTGAACACAGACGATAGAGCACTGCTTCTGCACCCCCGTCACTCAACCCTGTAATGATATGAATAATCTTCACCTGTTAGGTCCTATAGTACTAAATTTGGAATAAACTCCCCTAAAATTGTTAGGATAATAGAGTGGCTTTAGAATATAGCGTTCTTCTGTATTAGTTCTGTGTAAGGGCATTATACAGTATCATCAAATCCTTGGAATTTGAGTATTAGTTCTTCAAAGTGTTTTCTTTTGTTGCGCTAAATCAGGCCGTGGTCAAATATTATTTCCCCATACGGAGTGGTATGCGGCGATCATTTTTTCAAGACTAAAAGTCTCTACGACTCTATTTCGTGCTGCTACACGACGTGATTCCCACTCATCGTGATTGCTATAGCATACCAATGCCGAATGGATGGCATTTGCAAGTAAACTGGCATCTGAGGGGGGGGCTATCCAACCCGTGTGACCAATAATGTATGCAGCATCACCGACATCTGTAGCGACACAGGGTGTTCCACACGCCATCGCTTCGGCCACTACATTGGGAAAGGCCTCGCCGTAAGAGCTAGAAAGGATATGTAGATCCAGTGCATTCATTACTGCAGGTATATCTGTGCGTTGACCAAGCAATAGCACCTCATCTTGCAAATCATATCGGTTTACCCAAGAAACAAGCTGTGCATTGTCCGTATTGAGACCGCGACCTACCAGTATGCAACGAAAAGAGACGCCATTTTGTTTGATTATTGCAAGCGCCGCTAAAAGATTCTGGTGATCTTTTTGTGGATCAAAACGACCCACACAACCTAACAACAGTGTTTGTTCGTTTATCTCTAATTCTGCACGTAATTTCTTTCTACCTTCGCTGTCAGGTTTGAAATAATCAAGATTATATCCGTTGGGTATTACGGTAAATCGATCAACCGCAAATCCTAATTGCTGATGTGTTTGTTGTGCCCGATCGGCGCAACAGACAATGCCGGTTGGTACCCAGCGCGATAACAAAGCATTGATATAAGCTACGACGATAGTGCGCCAGCTAGACTTTCCAATTTCCAGGGAGCTGGCGCGTATTCCCCAATAGATTTTATTGGCACCCGCTAGGCGAGCAACTAAACCACCAATGAGGTCAGCATGATACATCCAAGTTTGTACTACATCTGGTTTTAAATTTCGTATCAATCGATACAATTTCAAAATGCTTGATAGCGCTACACGCCCTCTTGGCATGTTTAATTGGTGAACCTGAATGCCTTTCTCTTGCAATAATGGACCATATTTGCCTTTCTCTGTCAAAGATATGACAGTATGGATATTTGATTTATCCCCTGAACACAAACGATAGAGCACTGCTTCTGCGCCACCATCATCCAATCCTGTAATGATATGTATAGCTTTCATTTTTGTTATTGTTATTTTTGGCGCTTTATTTTCAAGAGTTAGGCGAGTTAATAGCTTGAAAAAATAAGCAAACTTATTGAGTGAATGTTAGAAATCGGTATTGCTCTCATTTCTGGATTAAGGAAGCAAAATTTAAGCAGCTTATTCAAGATTTTTCTCAGGATTTTACTACTACTTAGGTAGCACAATTGCCCTGTATTTCATTCGCCAAATGGATCAAGCAAATATGATTTTTGCGTTATCGCGATGTAAGATTGTTTCTAGCGTAGACTATTCCAAAGTTGTTATTGATTCAGCGACATCAAAGCCTGCATCGATGATTGTTGTTTTAATTTGATCGATAGCAATTTTGCTTGGATCGAATTCAATCATTGCTTGACTTGGATTTAAAGAAACATTTGCGAGGGATACGCCGGGTAATTTCTCCACCACTGTTTTGACGCTATTTACACATCCCATACAGGTCATTCCTACTATTTTGATCGTGATTATTTGCATGTTTTTACTTTAAATTTTATATGTTAAGAGCATTCTGCAGCATATCAAAAATACAGATTGACTGCTTTTATTATCCTAGAAGCCTACTTCATTCAACTGAAGTTGATCGATATTCATATCCTTATAGATTTCTTCTGCTCGTCGATATGACTAAGTTGCTTTGCTTACTCGAAGCGCAATTTCAGATTTAGATAGCAGTAATATAACTATTTGGCATAAAAAAATAGACAAATGTTATTTCTTTCTATATGAAAAATTTGCTATTGTGCGCTTCCTTATTTTTTCATTCCTAAGCAGTCGATTAAAAATAAATCAAAAGCATATTGAATTCATTGATGAGTAATATGTGCTGAGTGATTGAAAAAATAAGGTGTTAAATCGTTGTTTCTTGCAGTTATCTAAAAATAAAAGTAAGCGAAAATCCAACACGGCAAAATTGTGTCGATGGATTGGAAAAAATAAAAAGAGGAATGAGTGCGATGAGATTATTGTGTGTCTTTTTTAGCGCTGTGATGGCAGGGATATTTGTTTTAAGCTCTGTCGTAATCGCTGAAGATAAGCCACATACCATACATTTTCAATCTGCCCAATTGAGTGAGGTTCTGATAAACAATCCGAGACTATCTGATGCGGAAAATGTAGCAAAGAACTCCTCAAATGATTTATCCAAATCGTTACCTGCGATTGTTCCAGAAGCAAAACTTGATATAAAAGATGCGAGCAAGCAATCAACGACCTATTACCGCCGGTCGGATAGCTATGCAACCAATCCTGAGTCTGATCCACCGCGTTATGTGCGTCGTTTAAGTGATATTGGCGTTGAGCGATTTAAAGATTTTACTTGGTTGGATGTTGGTTTGGAGCATCGTACACGCTATGAGTGGCGTAACAATGACGTTCGACGCATTGAAGGCGGCGAAGATCATCCAATTTTTTTGCGGCACCGTGCCTGGATTGGGATTCGCGATATCTTGGATCCATTCCGTTTTGGCGTAGAATTTCAAGATTCCAGGGTAGTCAATAACAAACATGTACCGACCGATCAGGAAAGAAACGAATACGATTTGGTGAATGCTTACGGGGAGCTTTATTTCAAGAAGGGATTGGGTATTGATGATCGCAATCAGGATCGCCCAATTCGTTTCCGTGTTGGGCGTATGGCTTATGAAACCGGAGATCGACGTTTTATTGGGCGCAATGAGTGGCGTAATACCACTAATTCATTCGAAGGGTTTCGTTTAAATCTAGGTCGAGAAGCTAATGATTGGGAGCTGGATTTGTTTGGCATGCAGCCAGTAAAACGCTTACAAACAAAATTTGATGAAGCCAATGATCATTTATGGTTTTTTGGAGCGATTGGTCATTGGCGTAAATGGTCTGATATTATTACCTTTCAGCCCTATTATATGGGGCAAAAGCAAACGGCCAATCCAAATGGTTTTACTACAACCAATCGATTGGATCGAGAAATTCACATGCCTGGGTTCCGTGCTTACGGAAAAGTGGGTAAATTGTTTGATTACGATGTTAGCTATAACCATCAATTTGGCTATAATCATGACCCGCTGACACAAGCCACTACCAGGCAGGATGCGCAAGGTTATACGATTGAAGCAGGACGTACCTTTGATCATCCATGGAAACCTAAACTCATGGGGTTTTATGGCTATGCCAGCGGCGATCGTAATCCGAATGATGGAGAAGATAATCGTTTTGATCGTTTTTTTGGTTTCGCGCGCCCTTGGTCTGCCGACCACTATGTTATTTATGAGAACCTGAAGGCACCAAAAATAAGAATGGATCTTCAGCCTACGCAGAAATTAGGATTTGAAATGACTTACGCATGGTATTTCCTGGCTAGTAAACGAGATCGCATGTTTGATATTCTTGATGGTAATATTAGCAATACGATAAAAGATCCTGGTTTTAATCGAGACCGCACGGGTCAGAGTGGAGATTTTGCGGGTCATGCCTTTGAAGGGCGCATACGTTACCAAGTGACGCCTAAAATTGGTGCCGTACTAGGATATACACACTTTACTGCAGGGGATTTTGTAAAAAATCGTATTGCTGCTAGCCCTTCGTGTGCAACGGGTAACGTACACCCTTGTGTTGATCATCGTTCTGGTAATACCGATTTTCTGTATTTTGAAGTATTAATCAGTCTGCTATAAAGAATATAATAAGCATGGAATTCCAAGGGCTAATGGCACTCAAATAATACGATGAGCGCCCTATAGTACCTCTGTAGATAGGTGCGTAAGCTGACAATGAATTTTCTCTTTTAGAGGAAATTGCGATGCTCTTAGAAGCTTAGAGCAATAAATTTTGCATCAAAAGGCAAAATTACCTTGATAAAGTGATCTATTTTATCGTAAGAAAATTTTAAGTTTATATTAACATAGCCCTGCCACGTTCTAATCATTAAGGAATTATTGACAATGTTGACACACCTGCAGCGCCTTGAGGCCGAGAGTATTCAAATCATGCGGGAGGTGGTTGCGGAATGCGAGCATCCTGTAATGCTGTATTCCATTGGTAAAGATAGCGCTGTTATGCTGCATCTTGCAGTGAAAGCGTTTTATCCTTCCAAATTACCTTTTCCATTACTACACGTTGATACCACCTGGAAATTCAGGGAGATGATCGAATTTCGTGATGTCATGGCAAAAAAAATAGGTGCTGATTTGATTGTTCACATCAATCCAAATGGCATTGAAAAAAATATTAATCCTTTTACCCATGGATCTGCTGTTCACACGGACATCTGGAAGACCGAGGGCCTGAAACAGGCGCTGGATAAATACGGGTTTGATGTGGCTTTTGGTGGTGCGCGCCGAGATGAAGAAAAGTCACGTGCCAAAGAACGTATTTTTTCAATTCGCTCAGCGCAGCATCGCTGGGATCCCAAGTTACAGCGTCCAGAACTTTGGCGACTCTATAATGCACGTAAAAACAAAGGTGAAAGTATCCGTGTATTTCCATTGTCAAATTGGACTGAACTGGATATCTGGCAGTACATTTATCTGAATAATATTCCGATTGTGCCTTTGTATTTTGCTAAGGAACGCCCTGTTGTCGAACGGGATGGAACCTTAATTATGGTGGATGATGATCGCATACCGATGAAGCAAGGGGAAGCTCCTATGGTGAAAAAAGTGCGTTTCCGCACGCTGGGTTGTTATCCGCTAACAGGTGCTATAGAAAGCGATGCAGAAACCCTAACATCAATTATTCAAGAAATGCTATTGACTAAAACTTCCGAACGCCAGGGTAGATTGATCGATCATGATTCAACGGGTTCAATGGAGAAGAAGAAACAGGAGGGATACTTCTAATGGCGCATGTATCTGATTTGATCGCGGAAGATATCGAGTTATACTTAAAAACACACGAGAATAAAAGCTTACTTCGTTTTATCACCTGTGGTAGCGTGGATGATGGCAAAAGCACTTTGATCGGGCGGTTGCTGTACGAATCTAAAATGCTATTTGAAGATCAGCTAACGCAGTTGGAAGCAGATTCGAAGAAAGTAGGTACGCAGGCTGGTGATCTGGATTTTGCACTTTTAGTCGACGGACTTGCCGCAGAGCGCGAACAGGGAATTACGATTGATGTAGCCTACCGATTCTTTTCTACCGATAAGAGAAAATTTATTGTCGCTGATACTCCGGGGCACGAGCAGTATACTCGCAACATGGTTACCGGTGCTTCTACAGCCGATGTTGCCGTTATTTTGATCGATGCGCGTAAAGGTGTGTTAACACAGACTCGCCGTCACAGCTATTTGGCTTCGCTTATTGGTATTCGTCATGTTGTGCTGGCAATCAACAAACTCGATATGGTTGGATATTCAGAAGAAATTTTTAATCAGATCGATAAAGAGTATCGCGTATTTGCAAAAAATTTGGGATTACAAAATATCGTATCCATTCCCATGTCTGCATTGAAAGGCGACAATATTACCGAGTTGAGCGCCAATATACCTTGGTATCAAGGGCAAACGCTGATGGGATACTTGGAAAACGTACAAGTTGAGGATGCCGTGATCGAGCCGGGGGTTTTTCGCTTACCCGTGCAATGGGTTAATCGTCCCAATCTGGATTTTCGCGGTTTTTCTGGTATGGTGGTACGCGGTAGTATCAAGCCCGGTGATACCATTCGAGCATTACCTTCTGGTAAAGAAAGTAAAGTTGCGCGCATTGTCACCAGTGATGGAGATCTCGATAAAGCAGTTTCAGGACAATCCATTACCCTGACGCTAACCGATGAGATCGATATCAGCCGTGGTGATGTAATCGCTGCAACCGATTCTCCCCCTAGCGTAGCGGATCAGTTTGAAGCAACCGTTGTATGGATGTCTGAAGAACCGATGTTGCCCGGCAGGCCGTATTTGATGAAAATTGGAACAAGAACGGTTACTGTAACCATTTCGATGTTGAAACATAAGGTTAATGTCAATACGTTGGAACAGGTTGCGGTTACAAAATTAGAGTTAAACGAGATCGGTGTTTGCAATCTCAGCTCTGATCGTTTGATTGCATTCGATCCGTATAAGGAAGATCGCGATACTGGTGGGTTTATCTTAATCGATCGTTTGACGAATAATACGATCGGTGCCGGTATGTTGCACTTTGCGTTACGCCGGTCACAAAATATTCATTGGCAAGCAATCAATATCAATAAACAAGCGCATGCAGCGCTTAAAGGACAGAAGCCTTTTGTACTCTGGTTTACTGGCCTATCTGGCAGTGGCAAATCAACCATTGCTAATTTGGTTGAGAAAAAGCTCTATGCGCTTGGCAAACATACCTACTTGTTAGATGGTGACAATGTCCGTCATGGATTGAACAAAGACCTTGGTTTTACTGATGCGGACCGAGTGGAAAATATTCGCCGCATTGCGGAAGTTGCAAAACTAATGGTCGATGCTGGGCAAATCGTTCTTGTATCATTCATTTCGCCATTCCGTGCGGAACGAAGAATGGCGCGTGATCTGGTCGAGCAAGGTGAGTTCTTGGAAATATTCATCGATACCCCGATTGAAGTAGCTGAACAAAGGGATCCTAAAGGGCTATATAAAAAAGTGCGTCGCGGTGAACTGAAAAACTTTACCGGTATTGATTCACCTTATGAAACGCCGGAAAACGCTGAAGTGTGCGTGAATACGACGAATCAAGAGCCTGAACAAGCAGCTGAGCAAATTGTAAATTACTTGATAGAAAATGGTTTGCTTGACTCGCATTGACACGATTGTTTTAAACAGCGCATCAATCATATGAATCATTACTACGTATTTAATGGCGACGCTGATGGATTATGCGCATTGCATCAATTACGGCTGGCCAATCCGGGTGATGCAAAACTCATTACTGGCGTAAAACGAGATATCAAACTGTTGGATCGAGTAGAAGCCGAATCGGGTGATCAAGTTACTGTGCTAGATATTTCGCTCGACAGTAATCGCAATGGTTTGATACGTTTGTTAGGCGCTGGAGTGCAGGTTGAATATTTTGATCATCACCATGCCGGAGAAATACCGCAGCATCCGAATTTGACTACGCGAATTGATTTGTCATCAGATATATGTACTAGCCTTTTGGTCGATCAGCATCTAAAAGGGCAATATCATTTGTGGGCAATGACTGCGGCGTTTGGTGACAATCTCGTGAAGAAAGCACAACAGCTTGCAGCAGAAGCCGGGCTTTCCCCGTCTGCATCAGAGCAGTTAGCTTGTCTCGGCGAATACCTGAATTACAATGGGTATGGAGATCATCTGTCGGATCTGCATTTTCATCCCATAGCGCTCTACGAAGCAATCAAACATTATGCCAATCCTTTTGATTTTATTGCGCAATCGACTGTATTTGCAAAGTTGGCTGCGGGCTATCAGGAGGATATGCAATGTGCAAATTCGCTACGCCCACTAGCGGATGATGACAAATGTGCAGCTTATGTATTACCGGATGAAGTCTGGGCTCGTCGTGTGATGGGTATTTTTGCCAATAAATTGGCCAATGAAAGTCCGCAACGCGCACATGCTGTGATAACGCTTAATCATTCGGGTGACTATACGGTTAGTGTTAGGGCGGCACTGACGAATCCACAGGGCGCTGATTCGTTATGTTTGCAATTTGATACGGGAGGAGGGCGTAAAGCTGCCGCCGGTATTAATCACTTACCGATTGATGCATTGGATTATTTTGTTGCAACGTTTAAGCAGCATTTCTGTAACTAATGGATAAAAAATAATAACAGTTCTCGAAGAAACCATAACAGTTAAATTTATTCTTTCTTAAAGGCACGAGATTATGATTCTTGTCACAGGCGGAGCCGGTTATATCGGATCACATACTTGTGTTGAATTACTCAATGCGGGTTTTGATGTGACTGTTTTTGATAATTTTTGTAATAGCAATCCTGAAGCATTAATTCGTGTTGAACAGATTACGAAAAAGAAACTGGCTTTAATTAAAGGTGATTGCCGAGATCGGGTTGCCATGATAAAAGCACTCAAAGAAAGTCAAGCCTCCGCAGTGATTCATTTTGCAGGGTTGAAAGCAGTGGGTGAATCGGTTGAGAAGCCAACAGTTTACTATGATAATAACGTTGTTGGAGCATTACGGTTGCTTGAAGCGATGCAGGAATGTCAGGTAAAAACATTGGTCTTTAGCTCTTCCGCAACTGTATATGGCGATCCTATTAAATTGCCTTTGACCGAAGATCATCCATTGGCCCCCACCAATCCTTATGGGCGTAGCAAATGGATGATTGAAGAAATGCTACGCGATCTTTATCAGAGTGATCACTCATTTAAAGTTGCCATTTTGCGCTACTTTAATCCGGTAGGCGCTCACGATAGTGGATTAATCGGTGAAGATCCGAGAGGCATCCCTAATAACTTGATGCCTTTTGTGGCTCAAGTGGCTGTGGGACGACGGGAATCATTAAGTGTGTGGGGTAGCGATTATCCTACTCCGGACGGAACCGGTGTGCGTGATTACATCCATGTAGTGGATTTAGCCCTGGGTCATTTGAAGGCTTTGGAAGCATTGGAAAATGTTGTCAGTGAAAAATTGAATAATTGCTTGACGATCAATCTGGGTACGGGGCAAGGTTATAGCGTGTTAGATGTTGTGCGTGCATATGAGAAAGCAAGCAAAAAAACTATTCCTTACCGTATCGCGCCAAGACGATCCGGTGATATCGCTTCCTGCTATGCAGATCCTAAGCGCGCACATGATGTATTGGGATGGCAGGCAAAACTCGGTTTGGATGAAATGTGTGCTAACAGTTGGCATTGGCAAAGCAACAATCCCACAGGTTATCAGCAAAATTGACTTATTCTAAGGAGATATCGATATGAAAGCGATAAGAAAAGCAGTGTTTCCTGTTGCTGGACTGGGCACAAGATTTTTACCAGCAACCAAAGCTAACCCAAAGGAAATGCTGCCAATTGTTGATAAACCGCTCATACAATTCGCCGCTGAAGAAGCAGTCGCAGCGGGTATTGATGTGCTTATTTTTATTATTGGGCGGAATAAAAATTCGATTCCGGATCATTTTGATAAGGCATTCGAGCTTGAAACCAAGTTGGAAGAAGGAAAAAAGCAAGAAATGTTGGGGATCGTGCGCAATATCCTGCCGCCGCATGTGGATTGCATTTATATTCGGCAAGCCGAAGCGCTCGGACTTGGACACGCGGTTTTATGCGCTCAATCGGTTGTAGGCGATGAATCTTTTGCGGTGCTTCTTGCAGATGATCTCATTGATGCGGGAGAACGCACCTGCTTAAATCAGATGGTAGATATTCATAACCACCATCACTGCTCAGTCTTAGGGATCGAACGAGTAGAACCGGAAACGGTGAATCGCTATGGGATTATTGATAGTTCCGCGATGGCTGAGCGGCTTACAAAAGTCAATGCGATCGTAGAAAAACCGCCTGTTGACAAGGCGCCTTCCAATTTGGCCGTAGTAGGCCGCTATATTTTGACGCCGCGTATTTTTAAACTACTCGAACAGACCGAACGTGGCGCAGGCAATGAGATTCAATTAACCGATGCAATTGCGAAGCTCCTCAAAGAGGAAACCGTACTCGGATATGAGTTTGAAGGAAAGCGTTTCGATTGCGGAAGTAAGTTGGGTTATTTACATGCTACTGTGGAATTTGCATTGAAGCATGCGGAACTTAAAAAAGACTTTGAGAATTACCTGCGTGACCTGGTTAAGAAAACACAGAAGGTGTAGTTTTGTGGCAACCACCGCATATTCTTCTAAGCAAATTAGGTTAAACGTTTTTTAGTTTTCACCTAATTTGCTGCAAATACAAACTCATGACATTTATTATTACTGTGTCATGAGTTTTCTCAATACATAAGGTAGGATTCCACCGTGATTGTAATAATCCACTTCGATGGGTGTATCAATTCGACACAGTAATTTTACCGCTTGATTGGAGCCATCTTTTCTGTGAATGATCAAAGTGACATCTTTTTGTGGTTCGATTTTTTCCAAGCCTTCAATGTCAAATTGTTCGTCCCCTTTGATGTTTAACGATTGCACGGTGTCATTGTTTTTGAATTGTAGCGGTAGAACACCCATGCCGATTAGATTACTGCGATGGATACGTTCAAAACTGGTGGTAATAACTGCTTTAACACCCAATAATTGAGTTCCTTTCGCGGCCCAATCTCGACTCGATCCTGTACCGTATTCCATACCACCAAAGACGATCGTTGGAATCTTTTGTGCCTGATATTTCATTGCGGCATCATAAATACTCATTTCTACTGGCGTAGTCGGATTTTCTGCATAACATAGCGTAATACCGCCTTCGCTACCAGGGATCATCAAGTTTTTGATTCGAACATTGGCAAAAGTGCCACGCATCATCACTTCGTGATTGCCGCGCCGAGCACCGTAACTATTAAAATCAACTTTATCAACGTGATGATCCAATAAATAACGTCCGGCTGGTGAGGTATCCTTGATTGAACCGGCTGGACTAATATGATCGGTCGTAACAGAATCACCTAATATCGCCAAAGCAAAAGCGTTTTTGATATTGGCGGAGACATTAGCATTAGGCTGCAACAAAAAATTCTCAAAAAAGGGCGGGTGTGCAATATAGGTGGATTCAGGCCAGTTAAATACATCCCCGGTCACTGAAGTAATGCTATTCCACAGATCGTGATCTTTGGTGAGATCGTTATAGAGCCGCCGAAACGTATCGGCATTGGTCGCAAATTTCAACAAGTCGTGAATCTCACCGCTACTAGGCCATATGTCTTTTAACCAAACCGGTTGGTCGTTATGACCCATGCCTAAAGGTTCCTGGGTAAGATCTTTTAAGATCGTGCCAGCGATTGCGTAAGCGACAACCAGCGGAGGGGAAGACAGGAAATTTGCTCGTATATTGGCGTGAATACGTGCTTCGAAATTTCGGTTGCCTGATAAAACAGCTGCACATACCAAGTCATTCTTGATAATTGTTTCTTCGATTGGATGAGCCAGTGGCCCGGAGTTTCCGATACAGGTCGTGCAGCCGTAGCCAACCAAATCAAAGCCCAGTTGTTCAAGATATGGCATTAATCCGGTGATTGTCAGGTAATCAGTGACTATCCGTGAACCCGGTGCGAGCGATGTTTTGATATGAGGTTTTACCGATAAGCCTTTTTCAACTGCTTTTTTAGCCAGCAACCCTGCAGCAAGTAGGACGCTCGGATTTGAGGTGTTGGTACAAGAAGTGATAGCCGCAATCAAAACATCGCCATGTCCCAGCTCAACGGATGATCCAATGCGTTCATCGATATACTGATCCGCTTCCGTATGAACTGGCCGGTTACTGGTCATTTCGGTAACATTACGTACGGTTGTGGTAGATGCGGTTGCCTTGATTGGAGTTTTTGCGGTTATAGTTGCGGCAGTATCATCCACAATAACAGTGTCAGGCAGGATGCATATATCAGGATTTTCCTCGCAAACGCCCAATGCTACTACTCGAATTTCAGTGTGAGTGTCAGTCGGAATGCATAGATCAGAATTTTCTCTGTTAGAGTCGCGTGTCTGATAACGTTGATAAATATCATCATTCTCTTTGCCATACCCGTTGTTTGCGACGGGTTTATTAAACAGATCAACAAATTTGTTTTTGATTTCACCCAGATAGATGCGGTCTTGAGGTCGTTTGGGCCCTGCCAGGGATGGAACCACAGAACCCAGATCGAGCGTCAATTCCTGTGTATAATCGATACTGCCTGATAATGGGATTCCGTAGAGTCCTTGCGATTTGAAATACGTTTGAAACAAATCAATTTCTGACTGATTTCTTCCGGTTTCTCTGAAATAGGTAATCGTTGCGTCATCAACCGGGAAAAAACCCATCGTGGCGCCATATTCAGGAGCCATATTCGCAATGGTGGCGCGATCAGGTAATGCGAGGGAAGCTGTTCCCGTGCCAAAGAATTCGACGAATTTACCGACTACATTGGCTTTCCGCAGCATTTCAGTAATAGTTAGCACCAGATCGGTTGCGGTAACGCCTTCAGTCAGTTGACCCGTGAGATTGACGCCGATTACATCAGGTGTGAGGAAATAGATCGGCTGCCCGAGCATGCCGGCTTCTGCTTCAATTCCACCTACCCCCCAACCTACAGCGCCAATACCATTGATCATAGTGGTGTGCGAATCCGTACCCACCAGGGTATCGGGAAAAACAACGCCTTCTTTTTGGTGTACGCCTCGTGCAAGATATTCGAGATTGACTTGATGAACGATGCCGATACCAGGAGGAATTACTTTAAAGCTATCAAAAGCTTGCATGCCCCATTTAATGAATTGATAGCGTTCATGGTTACGGGAAAATTCCATCTCCATATTACTGTTTAGTGCCGTCTTGGTACCGTAATGATCAACCTGTATGGAATGGTCAACTACCAAATCAACTGGAACGAGAGGTTCAACCAATTTGGGGTCTTTTCCAAGATTAACCGCAGTACTGCGCATGGCGGCTAGATCCACTAACAAAGGTACGCCGGTAAAGTCTTGCAAAACAATGCGTGATACCACAAAAGGTATTTCGTCCACCCTGACTGTATTGGGTTGCCAATTTGCCAGTTGACGTACGTGTGCCTCGGTAATTTTTTTTGCATCATAATTGCGAAGCACAGATTCCAAGATGATTCGAATTGAGACAGGCAGACGGGAAATTTTTCCGATGCCGTTTTTTTCTAGGGATGGTAATGAATAATATTTCAATTGACTTGATTTATTATTTGGTAATTCGCTCAACGTGTTAAATAAATTATGATGATTCATCGAAAATTCCTGCAGAAAAACATGAAAATGCACTTTAGTATGTAGTGATGATATATTTTTGAGCAAACAAAGTCACGTTAAGTGCCATTGATTAATATTTAATAAGGAGGATTCCATTGTTCAGTGCTGGTTACCGGAAAATAGCTGTCTTGCTTAATAGCAGTGCCGATCTGTTGCCGCCTTTCATATTACGGTTAATTCTGGCCTATGAGTTTTGGGATGCTGGTTTTATGAAACTCAATAGCGAAGGTTGGTTTGATCAGCTCAAATTTCCCTATCCTTTTAATCTAGTTTCTGACGATAACTTGTGGATCATGAGTACTTGGCTTGAGATTGCCGGTGCGATTGGCTTGCTGCTGGGCTTAGGTACTCGATTCTTCACCGTAACGTTGATGGTGCTGACTGTTGTAGCAATTCAAACAGTACACTGGCCTATCGAATGGCATACTCTGACAGATCTTAGTAAAGGTTTTGTCATCACGGATAAAGGTTTCGGGAATTTTAAGCTGCCTGTTATGTACTTGCTATGTTCATGCCATTACTATTTGGCGGAGCTGGAAGATTGAGCATGGATTACGTTATTAATACCTATTTACGGAAAAGGAAATAAAGAATCAATGTGCTAGGTTTTGAAAAGGCGCAAACATTTTTAAAGCATAATTTCCGTTTTCTTTATTGAACAACGTAGCCCAGAGGTCTTGGATAACTGCCGCATGAATGGGTTTTCGTATTCGTGGTATAGAAAATCCCATTAATACGGGCGACTGTAGCTATATGTTTCAAGATTTATTGCGCTTAGGTAAGATTTCTCCCTTCCAGATCTTGGTAGTATTCCCCTTTGATTCGATCAACATAATCAATCAAATTGTGCTTTGACAATGCGTATTCTTTCAATGGCGATTCAATGGGGCAGCGAAGAATGTTGATCAGGTGACCGAAAGCGGATGCATCGAGTGTTGTCGGTTGATTTCCTAGGAAGTATTGCTTATTGCCAAGAGTCGTTGATAGTGCATTGATATCTTGTTTGCCGAGTGTGAAAATTTCTTCGGCTTGGTGTCTGCCGGTGCCGTGGCCATGAATTTGTTGTTTTATTTTTTGCCGCCACACATTGGCAGCGATATCTCGAATAATGGGCGGGAGCCCTCCAAAAATTGCTTTCTTATTGATTTGCCAATTGGTATCAGTGTATTGCCAGCGCGTATACAGTATGGCCCAGAATAAATGCTCATCGAGCAAACGTTGCATGGCTAACGATATTGCTTGTTCTGTGTCATTGAGTGTTTTGTCCAAATCTTGATAGGTCGATTTGAGATAAGCAATGATAAAGCGGGAATCACCCAAAGCTTCATTGTTATCTTCTATAAAAGGTAATTTGCCTTTTGGAGCGCTAAAAGGTAGTGCTGATTTGATGTCATATTCGATACCAGCCATCCGCAAATACGTTTCTATTTTGCAGCAAAAAGGACTTAAGTTTGGAATGCCCCAGGTGCGCTCAAATTGGTAGAGTTTTATCATGTTATTGATCCTTATCGGTATATTATTAATTATCCCTAGTGGATTGTATAGTGCAAGTTAATATACTTTACACACTTGTTAATTGCAAGTTATCATGTTGCAGCAGACTAAATGCTTTATTTTTTGAAGGTACATTTCTTTATGACGAATGATCCGGACAAACCAATTTTCGAGCGATCATGTTGCCCGATTGCTTGTGCACTTGATCTACTAGGGGATAAATGGACATTGTTGATTATCCGCGACTTGCTATTGGGTAAAAAACGCTATCAAGAATTTCTGGAATCGCCGGAAAGGATTGCCACGAATATATTGGCCGATAGATTGAAGAAAATAGAATCTGCTGGGCTGGTGATTCACCAAGCTTATCAACAAAAGCCAGTTCGTTATGAATATGCTTTGACAAAAAAGGGAGAAGATCTGAAGCCGATACTTCAGGCTTTAGTGAAATGGGGGAAAACACATTATCCTGATACCGAAGTTTTTGAATCCGTTGAAAAACGATTTGCCGGATAAATCTGGTTCTTGCTCATTCAACTTCATCGGAAATATCAAAAGTTAATCTGCGCTATTACCTACTGTATTGGAGTTGAAACAAACCGCGCTTGATGTATAGAAACTACTACTCATCTATTTATTTCCATAAAATTCGCGGTGATACTGGTGGATATGATGGAAAGAAAACAAATTTCACTCCCAACGTTCCTTTTATTTTAATTGACAGTGTATCCTTCAAATAATGAATTCATGACCGATCACTCACAATCTTCGAAATCCCGTCGTTGGTTCGATATCAAAATGGCGGCTAAATTTGTTGCACCCTATAAACGTCAAGTGATCTACAGTCTGTTGGCATTGCTATTTACAGCAACAATTATGCTATCGATTGGACAAGGTATCCGTTTGTTGATTGATCAAGGATTGGCTACGCAATCAAAAGATATGTTGAGTCAATACGTGGGGATATTTCTGATGCTGGTAGCCGCTTTGGCTTTCGGAACATTCACCCGCTATTACTGGGTTACTTGGCTGGGTGAGCGGGTTATCGCGGATATCCGCCAAGCGGTATTCAATCACTTGATCCAACTGCATCCTGGTTTTTTTGAGGAAAACCGCAGCCTTGAAATTCAATCCCGTCTAACCGCTGATATGACTTTATTGCAAACGGTGATTGGATCTTCCATCTCGTTTGCATTGCGAAATTTTATCATGATGCTTGGTGGCACGATCTGGCTATTTATCACGAATCCGAAACTGACCGGGCTAGTATTGATTTGTGTTCCGCTAGTAGTGATTCCTATATCGATCTATGGTCGGCGGGTTCGGCGTCTTTCGCGTGAAAGTCAGGATAAAATTGCGGATGTAGGTGCTTATGTAGGGGAAGTGCTTGGTCAAATTAAAACAGTACAAGCCTATAATCACCAATCGATTGATCAGCAAAAATTTCATGATCAAGTAGAAGAAGCTTTTGCAATCGCCAAGCGGCGCACTATGCAACGTGCTTTGCTGATTACTATTGTCATTTTGTTGGTATTGAGCGCTGTGGGCATGATGTTATGGGTAGGTGGCATCGATGTGATTGAAGGCCGGATCAGCGCGGGGGAATTGGCCGCTTTTGTTTTTTATAGCGTCATTGTAGGATCGGCGGTTGCCGCGATTTCAGAAATCATCGGTGAGTTGCAGCGCGCGGCTGGTGCGGCCGAACGGACGATGGAGTTGTTACAAGCGCCTAATTTTATTCAATCTCCAGTCAAACCCGATACATTGTCGAAAGTTTCTGGAAATATTGAAATTGATCGTTTGTGTTTTGCCTATCCATCCCGCTCCGAGGTGCTTGCCATCGACAATTTGACCTTGAATATTAAAGCGGGGGAAACTTTTGCATTGGTGGGTCCTTCTGGCGCAGGAAAATCAACATTGTTTGATCTGCTGCTGCGCTTTTTTGACAGTCAATCTGGTTGTATTAAGCTTGAAGGTGTTGATATCCATAATCTAGATCTTTTTACCTTACGTCGATGTTTTGCGTTGGTGTCGCAAAATCCAGTACTGTTTTATGGCACGATTATCGATAATCTGCGATACGCACGCCTCGATGCTAGCGATATTGATGTGCAAGCAGCAGCGGAAGCGGCTTATGCGCATGATTTTATTTGCAAGCTGCCGCAAGGTTATCAAACGCATTTGGGTGATTTGGGATTGGGTTTTTCAGGTGGTCAGAAACAACGCTTAGCCATTGCTCGTGCGCTTCTAGCAGATGCGCCTATTCTGTTATTGGATGAGGCCACCAGTGCGCTGGATGCGCAAAGTGAGTATTGGGTGCAACAAGCACTGCAACGATTGATGCGCGACCGAACCACGCTGGTCATTGCCCATCGGTTAACTACGGTACAGTCTGCAGATCGAATTGCCGTGCTGGATCACGGTCGTCTCGATGCGCTCGGTACGCATACCGAGTTACTTCAATCGAGTGAGTTATATGCGCGCTTAGCGTCTTTACAACTGCAGAGATAATTTGATAATGCGAACACGCACTTTGTGCTATTTTCTAGAAAACAAATTTCTTCCCTGCAATAAGAAATGGAGCCAGAAGACTCCATTTCTTATTTGATGAACGAGATAAAAGCTAATTTTCTGTGGCTGTGACATTGATTTTTTTAGGCTGCACTGCTTCACGTTTTGGTATCACCACTTCCAATACACCATGTTTCGATGCGGCGGAAATTGCATCGGCATTGGCTGTATCCGGTAAGCTAAAGCGTCGGTAGAATGAACCATACGTACGTTCTACACGTTTATAGCCGGCATCTTCGGTTTTTGCTTCCGTTTTCTTCTCGCCTTTGATGGTCAGCACACCATCGTGCATGCTGATATCAATATCTTCCGGTTTGACGCCAGGGATGTCGGCGTGAATTACAAACTTACCCGCTTCTTCCTTGATATCCACGGCGGGTGCCCATTCTGCCGTTGCCGTAGATCCTTCGGCGACATTTCTTTCCAGTTCTCTTTGTAATTGATTTAACAAACCCCAGGGTTCATAACGCATAATAGACATAATGAATTTCTCCTTGTCAGTAGTGTAGTTGATACAATTTACAACTTGCGCGTAGCAACTTTCTCAATTGATCGTGAATTGCAGCAACGCGCCTTCACTACTGTATATAAGGATCATCAGGTGTTTTTCAAGTATGAGGAGATTCTTTTTTTAATGAGTGCTGCGATAGCGGCGCCATTGAAAGATTGCGGCAAGCAGTAAAAATACCCCTATTGCTATCCATAAGCCATTGCGTTTGAGCCACTCAGATCGGTTTGCTTGTACTAAAAAATTCGCTTCGGCGAGGTCGAGAATTTTACTATCCAATCGCGAACCATCTTGTGTCAGGAGATGCAACTGCAAGGTTAGTTCTTGTTGGCCGGAAGATTCAGGGGTAACGCGCCAACGCCAATTTGATAGCCCTTGATGCGAAGAAATGGCTTCTTGAGCACCTTCACGATCAATCAACCAATTTTTACCGACTATCTCGGCTTTCATATTGCCCGATACTGCGCCTACGATGCCTTGATATGATGCGCCTTCCGATGCGTTTGAAACAATTTCATTGAGAAATTTAGCAAGCTGAAGGGTTTCCAGGTTAAGCCCCACTTCAAAAGATTCATATTGCTTGACATTGGGTGGAATGGTAACCGCGGCACTGTCCACCGGGATCTTCATAATCAAAGGAGAGACTTGTCGGTTAGATGACAATAAGTGCAATAATGCATTAATCGAAAAAGGCACAATTAATAACACCACTAGCAATGCGATGGGTACTGTCAGATTTAGATTCAATCCCGGTTCTGTTTCTGAATCACGCACTTTGTCTCCTTTAGATCGGTTTATCCCGGTGGATAAACATTACGAGTTACTTTTTCTTGGTTTCGACTTTCTTCGTTACGACTTTTTTACTTTCTAGGATGAAAGTCACTTGAAGGTTAACACGATACTCAACAATCTTGCCGTTTTTAATTTCTAGTTTCTGTTCTTTGACCCATGCGCCACAAACGTTATTAATGGTTTCGCAAGCGCGTGCGATGCCTTCATTAATAGCATGTTCAAAACTTTTGTTACTGCTTGAGCTGATTTCGATCACTTTTGCTACGGTCATGAGTTATCTCCCTGAAGAGTTGCATCGTTATTTTAACGATAGACTGGTGCAAGACTATGATTTCCTGCACTGACATGAAGGTACTGAATGGTAATGGGATTTGTCAAGTCATGAATGCTTTTTATTGTAAGGGCGTGTGAAAAATGAATCGCTTTAATTGTCAGGGTGCGCGTAATCAAATGAATTGCTTTATCGTAAAGACAGTTTGCTAAGCTCTTTTCTGGCTGATAAATAATCCGCATAGATATCCTCGACCAGCGCCCAAAATGCCTGAGAGTGGTTCATCTCAATCAAATGACATAATTCATGCGCAACCACATAATCAACCAAACGTAACGGCAATTGAATCAAACGCCAATTCAAATGGATGACACCACGATTGGTACAACTTCCCCAGTTCGTTTTGGCTCGCGACAAGCGAAAAATAGGCTTGGGGAGGTGCAA
>ERZ1292630.1187-Hain-H41-02um-R3-1187-length-26097-cov-7_pt1 | contig 26097 bp, 13 predicted proteins | sample MGYA00564408_ERZ1292630 | MGnify/ENA primary metagenome ERZ1292630 (study PRJEB36523, sample SAMEA6512641) | groundwater metagenome | collected 2019-01-08 | study: AquaDiva: Metagenomics assemblies of 32 groundwater samples
CCCCGTTTTTTTCCCGGGGGGGGGGGGGGGTAGCCACAGCATTGTGAAGGACGGTCGATCCGTTTTTTTTCCGGATGTTGAGACACTGTCTGTGGCTGCATGCCGTGGCAGGGTCGAGGAGGACCCCCCGAACGCACAGCCGGCTCATATTCTGGGGTTCGTTTGCAGGCTCTCGCGCGATGGCACCGTGCGAGATGATCCTCCGCGATTTGCCGCCCCCGCCGCCTGGACAAGAAAAGTGGCGCTTCGTGTCGGTCGCCGCCGGTCAAAAGCATTTCTGTTTTGTCACCGCCGAAGGGCATATTGTGTTAGTGGGTAACAACAAACAAGGCCAAATAGGACTCCCGGTTTCCAATAGCCCGCTTGACGTCATTGGCGCTGGAACGGGTCCAAGCGCATGGGACAAACAGAAAGCCGATGGGCTCCCTCACCACGCCGTGAAAGGGGCAGGCGGAGGCGGAGCATCCGCCTCCTCCTCCGCCGGTAGCTTTTCGAGTGAATTGGATCCCATTTTTTACGATCTGCAATTTCAGAACCCATCCGAGGAAGCACCCAACGTCGCCGTTTGTGGAAGCAACTACACCATTTGTTATCGACGTTCCAGCCGCCGGGCAGTGGCCATTGGGAATAATTTGTACGGCCAACTCGCACTGGGTCACAAACACATCCTGGACAACAGCCGCGGATTCGCCGAGTGGCCCAACAACGATTCGGCTTCGGAGTCGTCGACGAAGAGTTCAATCGTTTCACGGCCAACGTCGTGGCTAGACGGCCTCGCTTGTGGCGTTGGCATTCGTCGCGTGGTTTGCGGCCACAACCATACGTTTTTACTCACGGACGACGATCGAGTGCTTGCTTGCGGCTCGAACACGTGGGGTGAGCTAGGGCTCGGCTCCGGGCAAATGACTGCGTCGCCGACGGAACCTGCCGAAGTGATCTACTTCAGGGATCACAAGATTCACGTGAAAAATATCGCTGCCGGGAACTGCATGAGTGTGTTTCTGACGCACGAAGGCCGTGTGTACGCTTGCGGTAGCGACCTGGTGAAGCAACTGCCGTTCCGGGCGCAAACGCCTCAATGCTTTCCGCTCTGCCGCGACGGGACCGAGAGTGTCATTCGGGTGCGCGTCATTGGCTGCGGTGCCGACTTTTTTGCGTTTTCCAATGGAAAGGAGTTGTTCCTGCGGGGCGCGATCCCGGAGTTCGGAGTAAATTCGTTCACTCGCCGTGTTAAAACGGTGCTTCTGCCGGATGCGAACGATCTTATGGCGGCACCCAGCTCTGACTCTAGTAAGGGCGACGGTGAGTCCATCAGACGTCGTGGTGCCGAAATCGTCCACATCGCCTGTGCGGGATCGTGGGGCGTCGCGGTGTCGCGAGACGGCGGCATCTGTGGATTTGGCGCCAATATCGAAGGGCAAATCGAACCGCCCGTGAAGGCTGCCACACGGCGACAGGCGCTCTTCGACCAGTTGAAAGAAGAGTGCGCGTCCGGCGGTGGCGACAAAGAGAAGATTCTGCGTACCGGCTTCCTGCCAGACATGCTCCGGCAAAGTTCGACGGCCCCTTTCGGCGCAGCAGCGACGCCAGGGCGCTCGGAGGTGTCTCCTGCGTTGTTCCTCGACCACGCTGCGACCATCTTGAAGGCGCCCCGCGTCACAATCACGCCACACGATGCCAACAACAACACTCCGACGGCATCTGACAACGGCAACGTGGAGGCCGCAACCGCTGAGTCTCTCGTGGAGCGATGGTCGAGGGTGCTGGCCGTGAGCATGGGAGGCGCGGTGCTTCTGGACGACGACGAGCGTTACGTGTTGCCCCCACATAGCAGCAGTGGCGCGTTCTATCTGCCGCCCTTGATCGAGGCCCAGCGTCGAAACCGCATGAAGTTTTGACATTTGGGAAAAGGGGTACGGTGTAGGCATCAAACTGCAGCTCATTCCGTTCGCTGCGAGCCAGCAGTGAATCCTCCGAAGAGCGTCTTTGATTGTATAGATCGCGGACGAGAAATCAGCCGCGCTACCGATTATTTGTCTATTTTTTTCCTCGCTCTCTTTGAAGAAGCACATTCAATGGCCGCGGTCAAAGTTCAGTCGCCGCCGCCGGTGGAAAGCCCTCCGCCCCCCTTTACTCCCGCCGTCAAGGAGGGCTCCTCCGTGTTCGCCGTCGTGGGCAGCATCATCCTCTATTGCAGCTCCACGCTGTTTCTACTAACGTTCAACAAGTGGTTTTTCTCGTACCGAAAGGACTTTGGATACATTCTCACGATCACGTGGGGACAGCAGTTCTTCGTGGTGCTGCTGCTCTTATCGTGCCAGACATGCCTTGCTCGTTTCATGGGAAGCATCGATTACTCGTGGGCGCCCCTGCGTCGCGTGGCACCGGTCGGCGTGTTGGCGACGCTTGACTACAGCTTGTCCAACCTCGCGCTCAAGATGGTCCCCATGACCGTCTATGAGATCGTGAAGAGTTGTTCCCCTGCGGTCGTCCTCATCGCGTCCATTTGCATGGGCCTCATGAAGCCTTCCTTGGTGCTCGGCGTGATTGTGGCCGCGATTGTGGTCGGCGCTGCCATCGCCGTCGGTGTGGGACACGGAAGCGTGCCGCATCAACCCGAAGCGGCGCGAGTAAATCACACCGTCGCGAGGGCCATTTTGACCACATTTCACGAGTCCATTGCACCTACCGCGACCTTGGCCGGAACAACCGCGGCTGTGTCGTCGTCGTCGTCGCCATCTGGGATGTCACAGTACCTTTCCGCACTGGACCCGCAGACCCAAGGCTTCATCTTAATCACGATCGCGACTGTCGTCAGCGCGTTAAAGTCCGTCGCGGCGCAAATCACTCTTCACGGTTCCAGCCACGGAAAGCCGTCTGCTCCAGGAGACAGCGGGAGCTCGTCGTCCGCTAGCAAGGCGATCGCAGGGCCAGGACCGTCGCATTCCGGCGCCGGGGCGACCAGCGGGGATCACACTCCTCCACAACGGCCTCATACGCCACCGCCGACCAAAGACGCCACCGCGACACCACAGGGCTTTCAAATCACAGTCACGCAGAACGATGGCGCCCAACGCGACGCGGTCAAGGAGGCGCCGTCGCCCACGGGTCACGAGGAACCCTACGTGCCGCCCGTCAACCCCATCACCACGACGTTTTTCTCGGCGCTGGTGATGATGATCACGCTTCTCCCAGCCGTCATTTGGAAGGAAGGTCGCCAAGTCATGGCTTGGCGCGAGACGGCGTCGCGGGAGGATCAGTACGTGACGGCTGGCCTCATCGCGGCCAGCTCCATCCTCAGCGTGCTCGTGTCCATCAGCTCTTTTCTCGTCATGAAACACACCTCTGCGCTGACATATGCCGTCGTCGCCCTGGGCGAACGCGTGCTCATCGTCCTCGCGGCCATTGTGATTCTTGGCGAAGCGCTGCCGTTGCTGAACGCGATGGGATTCGGACTGACCCTGAGCGGCATCGCGTGCTACAACTGGTACAAGCTGCGAGGAAGTTACGAAGGCCCGAACCGTAAAGAAGAGATTGGCCCAAAAGACAGCTTCGCCGCGAAGCGGCTCAGCCATCGCAAATTTTCTTATTCTTCCGCGCCCAGTTTCACGGATTTTAGCGGGTCCCTGTCACCCAGAATGCGAAGCCCGATTCGGAGCCGCGGCTATGCTCCATCCCGCGAGAAGGAGCCACTGGTGCGGAGAGGAGGAGCCGCTGGGGGAGGCAGTTATCATCGTACCCAGGCGACCGTTAGCTTCGAGACAGCGGAAACAGAATCGCAAAGCTTCAACGCCGAGCTTCGCCGAGCCGCCGTCGGGACGTCTGCTGTGCCCCACCGCGGCGCAGCGGCGGCGCCCAGTCCCGTGCCACCCAAGCCATCCATGCTGACGCCAAGCTATGGCGCGACCGGCAACCGCCACCCAGCGCATTGACCTCCGCGCCGGTTGCTCTGATTCCAAATCTTCAACCCGTCGTTTGTGTTGTTGCTGCTGGTGGACACAATATCGCGTGATTTCGTTCATTCCTTTGTTTGTTGTTTTCGCTGCTTTGAAGATGTAACGGGGAAAGCGAATTTCTAGCAAAAAAAAAAGCGGCAGTGACTATAGATGAAAGATTGAAGGAACGCAAAGAGGAGAGAAGTAATTTTCCTTTCGCGTGCAACATTCACGAGAACAAATTATCACGCCGATTGGTGCAACAACAAACCAACTTTTTGTTTGCATGTCACACATTTCCTAGCAGCCTCTTGCCCGCGGAAAACCACGGCGGCACAAATTCACTCTTCTCGCCACCACTCTTCTCGCGAAGAAAGGCCACCAGGTTGTTCCTCCTCGCGAGCTAGTTGACAGGGGGCATGCCCACGGTGCGCACCATCGTCATCACGTATACGGACGAGGCCACCGCGCACCCGAAAACAGCGGACATTGACTTTGCGCGACGCCTCGGTTCGCTGCGGCTTAAGTATCCGGGGTGGAAGATTGAAGGAATGGTTCGGCGCACGGAGACGAACCCGTCTGGGTCCCGGGGGGGAAAAAAACCCATCGAACTTGGAGTTGATGACATGCTTCGAGGGAAGGAGGTAGTGGCTGCCCCAGTGCTCTCCTCGTGCAACCACCATTCGTCTACCGGCGAGATCCTTACCGTCGTCGAGGGTGACCACCACTGCCCTCGCGAACCGCACATCGTAAGTGATCAGAATCAGAAAATCTGTGACAAGGGCGCACACATCGCCGTCAGCGCGAATGAAAACGACGACGACGGGACATTCGGTGCGCTACAACGGCCGCCCTCGTCGCCCTCGCCCCCCGGCACCACCACGTCACCGCAAATGATGCACGACGAGCGCCGCCGCGCGCAGAAAAATGCGCTGCAACCGCACGGCGGCCCAAGGTCGATGAGGGACCGCGCCCCTCTTTCAACCACCCTGCGGCATCCAGGCTTCCATGCCGTTGATCTACATTCGCCAACCCCATTGGCGGCCTTCGCCGTTGCTCACAAGCCGACGGCGGTGGCTCCTCCCCTCGCGTTTCCCAAACGAAGATTTCTTCAAAGCGAGCAACCTCCGCGCCGCAACGGGCGCGTTGCACTGCCTCAGAATGCTCATACCGGTGCTGGGGCGCCGGTGTCCCCTTGTTCGTCAAGGTCATCGTCCGCTCAGTCCTCCTCTTGTCCGTCCAATGTCTCGGAGGCGGCGAGCGAAGGGAATGAAATCGGCTACCCTCCAAACGTCGTGAGCATCGGCATGCCCGTTCGCCTCACCGCGCGCACCCCGTATGTGGACCGTCTCGGCGTGGTAGTGACCGTGAAGTCGAGTGATCGATTTCTGGTGCAGTTATTGGCTCCCAGACTCGGATCGCCACCAAGGCGACCCACGGTGCATCCGCTGGGCAGCATCCGAAGCACGACCGGTTGTTCCGTTGAAGTCACGGAGGACGCCGATGTCCGTAACGTGCATGCTCCATCCTGCCCGCCTCTCGCAGAAGAAGCGGCTACCGGTGCAGAGCCGCGCTGGTGGTGTGGGCGCGATGACGTGGTGGTCGAAGCGAAGTACCGAGGGATCGAATGACATTTTTTTTCCTTTGTCGCGACTCTGGTGGCAAACGCGGGCCCTTAGATCTATTTCAAGTGGACATCGCATTCCTACGTCCTAAGGCCGCGGCTCGTCATCGAGAAACAATTGCCGCAATGCCGTGCCGTACAATACAGTTAGGTTGCAGAAAGGTTATTCATCGCTGATGCCTGGTAACCGTTGAATTTTGAGATTCGATTGCCCATTTCAATTTGTTTGTTTGCCGTTGGCCATACACATACCACCTCAGCATTTCACGCCATCCGCTTTGACTCAAACACACACACATGCGTTGTTGCTCTCTATTCGTTGCGTGCGCCCTGCTCGCGCTTGCGACGACGGCGGTTCAGGCCCACGCGGTCGCCGCCGTGCCACGCCGCGCGCCGAAACATCACGAGCTCACCGCTAGCTACTCCTTCGAGCAGTTCATTCACGACTTTTCCAAGCCGCACTGCCCCAAGAAGGACCCGATTGGCTATGCCGAGCGCAAGGGATTGTTCGACGCGGAGCTGCATGCCGTGCTTGTGCACAATGCGGACACCACACAAACCTACAAGAAGGGCATCAACACGTACACGGACTGGACGACGGACGAAAAGCGTCGCCTTCGCGGCCACAAGCAGTCGCTGAAACAGCGCTCGGTCACCCTCCGCGAGGCCAACCGCCGCAAGACGGGCACGCACAAGCAGCTCACCCGCGCACAGCAAATTCTCCGCAACGGTGCACAGCTCCCACGGTTCGTTGACTATCGGTTGTCGGTGCCGTCCATCTTGACCGCCGTGAAGGATCAAGGCCAATGCGGCTCCTGCTGGGCCCACGCCGCAACGGAGAGCATTGAGTCCTACTACGCTCTGTCAACCGGCAAGTTGTACACGTTGTCACAGCAACAGATTTCTTCGTGCACGCCGAACCCCGATCAATGTGGTGGCACCGGGGGCTGCAACGGCGCCATCGCGGAGCTGGCCTTCGACTACATCACCTTCGCCGGTGGCATTACCAGCGAGTGGATGTACCCCTATCAGAGCTACTGGGGCACGAATTTCAACTGCACGTCGCCCAGCGCGCAGCACATTCCGCAGGTGACCACAACGGGCTACGCCGATGTGGGCCACAACGACCACGCCGCCTTGGAGGCCGCCCTTGCCAGCATCGGCCCGGTCGCCGTTAGCGTCGACGCGTCGGGGTGGGGCAATTACGAGGGAGGTATCTTCTCCGGCTGCAACTACGCCGCCAACATCTCCATGGATCATGCCGTGCAGGCCGTCGGCTATGGCCATGACTTCACCTCCGGATTGGACTACTGGATCGTCCGCAACTCCTGGTCGCCCGATTGGGGAGAGAACGGCTTCATCAAGCTGCTCAAGACGCAGCAAGGCAGCTGTGGATGGAACGTGCAGCCGCAGAACGGTGACGGATGCAAAGGTCAGACCGCGCCGGAGTGGTCCTGCGGGATGTGCGGCATCGCCTACGACGGTATTTACCCCAACGTGGCTAGCAATCCGTAAAAAACACACCCGTTATGAACCAAAGGTCTTCCCGCCCCCATGAACTCGGTAGGTGGCACGGTGTGCCTCGTCGCGTGTGACACCACGATGCTCCCCGAACCCCACGGCCATTAACTCGAAAAAACCGATATGAGGGGTGAAAAAACGGAGACGATGATCTCATCCCTCTTGTCGGTCCCTTGCGCGTGTCCCCAAACGCACTGCGTCCACTCTCAAGCGAGCACGACCCAGCTTTGACATAACACATCATCATGTTTTGTTTGCAACACGAAGAGAAGAACATAAGAAGGGTTTTGGCACATTTCGCACACCGATGTGACGCCCAGCGATGCGGGAGGCAAATTCGGGAACATCGCCGTTCGCTGTTGGCTTTTGACTCTCCCGTCGTGGTGTGCCGTCCAGCGTACGAGAGCATCAAACGACTACCAGAGACGGTTGATTCCATGGGTCCAGGCAGGGACCAATCAGGAGGAGGGGCAGAGCAAATTCCTCCGCTGCTCGCCGCGTCGTTGCTAATGGCCGTGGCGATGGCCACCACCACAACCGCAACAACCTCGATCGACATTTGCTCACTGGCGCGTGGCGCGGACGGTTTTGTGGATGTCATGGCGAACGCGTCGTCGTCCTCTTCCTCGTCGAATGGGATGATGCTGGCGACGGCAACCGACTGCGTGATCAGTGGGGATGTACGCATTTTTCTTCCAGCCTACAGAGCCGCATTTTCTGAGGCCACGGCGCAGCCACCGCTGTACGTCACGAGCATCATCCTCTCAGGGGTATCGATTCTCGGCGACGTCGTCCTGCTTGGCGGTGATGGGGTGCTGGTGGCCGGAAGCGTCGAGATGGTCGTGGAGAATAGCAACGTCACGGCGACCTTGGCCGCCTTTGACGTTCGTGTCAACGTCGTCGACGCATCTTTCATTTTCCAGCGAACGAATTTGTCAAGCCACGCGCGTGCGTTGTGTTTCTTTGCCACCACTCTCGAGAATGTTGACGTCACTACGCTCCTTGGATGGTATTATCACATCAACATCACGATTGTACGGTGCGACATAGGTATCGACCAAGGAAACGTCCACGAGCAGGCCACCATGGGCGTGATGAGCGTCATGTACGACATCGAGCCGACGACAGCCGCGGGTGGAAGGAATATTCCACTCTTGAACCAATCGGCGCTCCTCGTATCTGACACAAAAATCCACCTGGGCACGCGTGACGTCTACCGCTATTGGCCAATGTTACTTTCTCCAGTGGGTCCCATCGAAGACACGAGTTGGCAGCTCGTTGGTCTGCGTATTGACGCTCCTAGAACATCTAGGATCGCAGTCTTGTCGATGCGGGGCGTGTCGCGCTCTGTCGTTCGCGTGATCAACGTCGCTGTGAGCGTCAACATCGTCATTCAATTTGTAATTGTCGATTGCCCCAACGGAATGACTCGGAGCAATTTGAGTGTCATTGGGCTCGCGGTCCAGTCCACGAACGTGGGATCCTTCGAGCAGTCCGGGAGTACCGTCCTCGTCCTGGGAGGCGGGGTCTCGGAATCAACGATAGTCATGGATGACTGTGACGTGAATGTGAAAGGCGGTGCGCTCTTTTTCGCTCAAGTCGTGGGGGGTGATACTGCGACGCGACAACTGTGCCACGACGTCACCATCATGATCCGGAACAACCATGTCATACACTATCTCAGTTACCGCTGCTTTGGTCACGTCGTCGTCGTGGCGGGAATGGCGGCCTCTTCATCGTCGTCCCGAGTCATCGTTACCAACAACACGTTCGTCGTCTCGCAATCATTTGTGCGTGCGATGTTATTCCATGACTTGGACGGTGTGTCGATCGACGTGTCCGACAATCGTCTGTCTTACGGTGGAGAATTCAACTGTGTGTTTTGCACCGGGGGCACTTACATACGCAACGTCAAGGTGTCTTTCCGTGAAAACACGATTGTGAACTACGGTCAATTATTGCTCGAAACGTATTTCTTCGAATGGCCCGTTGCCGTCATCAACGCCACCCTCGATGTGCAAGCCGACGAGAGCACGGTGGTGCTCTTCACGCAAAGCGATCGGGCCGCTTTTCGCTTCGGCGATTTGAACAATGTCCGTTTGACGGTGAGCTGCCGGCGCCTTCGGTGGTTAAATTTTCTTCCCCGAGGTTTGAATGCCTTCCTTTGGTTTCAAGGTAGGGTCCGCGACTCGATCATTCAAGTGAGTGGCGTTAACTTGGTTGCCAACTTCAACTCGGCATGGCTACGCTTCGTCGGCAGCGAAGTAAGCGGAAGCGACGTTCAACTCATTGATTCTACTGCCGTGACCGCCTGCCTTCGCGTGCTGGAAATTCTCGTTCCCGTGAATCGGACGTCCTTTACGTCGACAAACGTGAACGTATCGTCAACGAGCGCGTCGTGCCCCGAATTCACATCCGGATTCATGTTATTTCTGACGAGGTCAGTGTCGCTTGTCGACAGTAACATCACGGACACGACCGTTTTGGTCAATCGCGTGAACCTTGCATTTGCAGGCGATGGCTACTTCCTCGGCATCGATCGATTCGTTCACGGTGTGTCGACGTTCGTGATCGACGATGTTTCGTCTATAGGTAGCCCGAGACTCGAACTAATAGGTTGGCGCAACATTACCATCTTTGCGGCCGCGCCGCCGGCCGTCACAGCGTTGAACACGCGGCCGCCGCAGCAGCAGGGGAGAACGACTCGCGTGTGGCTCCGCTGTGTATCGATCGCCATTGCGACAAAACTCAACGAGACCGCCCAGCCCTTTTTGACCGACTACGGCTGCCCCCCTCCTGCCCTGGCGTGCGAGGCCATCGATTGCGTCTTGCTGTCGCTAGGCGCGACTCCCCATTCGGAAAAGTGTGCTATCTTTTCTTGCCAGGCCGCGATCACTGTGTCACCCACGCTGCAGACCACGTCCGCAACGACGACGCGATCGTTGAGCGTCGCAATGATGACGATGTCCCCAACCTCAACGTTGGACAAAGCAACACATCGTGAGGTGGTTCCCACGAAGACGATGGATCGCCCCACCGTTGGCGGACGTGGGCGTGACTGGCGAGGCTCTCGCACCGCGAGCCGCTGGACAGCAGCACCGCCGCGTACCTCGGTCGTGGGAACGGTGTTGTCCACAACGAGCGGACGCATTGACGTCACGACCGCTTCGCCGCCGCCTCACGCGACCACCCGAGCCCTGAAAAGGAGCGTTTCAGTCACCCGCCGGACCCGAGGGACCGCTCTCGCCACGGTGGTAGTGTCTCCGGCCGTGTTGGGCAGGGGGCGGGCGTTTCAGTATGCCGTGAGCGGCGCAGGTGCGGCGGCGGCGGTGGCTTCGGCTTTCCGTATGTCGGCGAGCGCGTCGGTGGCCAGCAAGGCGACGCAGCTGAGCCGCACGCTACAGCTTGCGACCTGCCAAACGGCGGGCGCCGCGAACGACGGCGTCGACGACGTATCGTTCGTATGGACACGCGATGTGTCGACCTGGCAGCCGTCCGCGAGGCTTGCGCTGTGGTCGACCACTGCGGCCATCGTGATCACAGCCGCAGCGGCCGCTGTGGCGGCTGTTCGCGTGAAGCCGCTTGCAGCGGTTGCGGCGGCGGTGCTCGCGTACTACGGGCCGAATGTGTGCGGGCTGGCGCCGCGCGCCGGCGACCCGGTGGGTGCCGCGGTGGCGCTGTCGGTCGGGGTCGGCGCCGTGGCGGCCGCTGGGTTGGTCACCGTGCGCTGGTGGAACAACGGCGAAGGCCGATGGGCGCGCACGGTGCACTATTTAGTTGACGGCGCCCGCGAGCCTGAGTCCAGCGCGCTGCGTCGACTGCACGGCGTGATTGACGTCGGCGTTGGAGTTGCAGCAGCGGTCGTCAGCGGTGTGCCGTACCGCACCCCGGGCGGCTGCATCGTTGCCAGCATCGTCGTGGCGTCGCTCTACGGCGGCCAGGTGATCTATCTCGTGAAGTTAGCGCCGCTCGTCAACCAAATCGACTTCATCGCAGCCGTCGCCAACGCTGCGGGCATGCTGACCCTCGCCCTCGCCGCGACTGTCGCCGTGGGAACGGGTTCCAGCTTCCTAGTTTCACTGACGGTGTACTTGGCGTTCGGCCTCGTCACCTTGCTGTACGGCCAGCTCGTCCTCGAAGTCGGCCTCGCGCTACGGAGACGGTGCACCACAGCGAAGCCACGCACGGCACGGACGGCTGGGAGCGGCGCCGATGATGTTCCGATCTCAGCCTCATCTGAGGATGTTAGCATCCATCCATTGCTACCCGCGGTGGTAGCCCGTCCCCCTATGATTGTGGAGGGGGGTGCTCCTATGCTGCTTGTCACGGATCAACCCAACGCGGCGACGGCATCGACAGTTGCCGTCCCTGTCACTCAAAAAACGATCTTGAATCCCCTCTCTGTGTGATAAGTCCCCCCCCGGTGATGGCGGCACCGTCCCCGTCGGCTAGGGTTTAGCTGACACCTCGGGGGAAATTGGAGTGGGGCTGGGGTAAAGTATTGGGACAGTTGTCGGGGGTGTACTTCTGAATTGGTTACGCTTTTCCCCCAGGCACCGATGTCGGCCTCGTCGTTCGTCAATCTCGTGAAGGTGACCGTTTGCGCCGGGAACGAAAATCTCCGTCGGCCTCGGCGGCGTTTGTGTTTCGGACCGCTCACTCTGTGCGGTCAAACTACCGTTCACGAGCTGCTTTGCGCTCTCAATCTTCGCAACGATCGCCAATTCACTCCACAATCGTCGCATTCGTCGTGGTCGCGGGCAGACGTCTTGGTCGCGCAAGTGGCGAACGACGGCAATAGCGTGCCGCGAAGAGATCGCGATGATGCTGCTGCGTCCGTCAACGTCGGAGAGAGAGTTGTTCAGAACGGCGACGTTCGTCTTGGTGAACTCGCGGCGACGTTCATGTCGATGCGCAATGTCGGAGATGGGCGTGACGTCGACAAGGTCATTCACTTGTCGTTCATGTTACCGCCGTGCGAGTTGTGGCAAGCTCTTTTGGAAGTGGTTCCCATTGCGACTGCCGTGGCGGCATGTCTGCCGCTGAAGGACCTCTGTGCGTTGTTGCAGACATGCCCGCGCATCCGGTCGTCCGCTGGCCGTGCGATTGTCGTTCTAGCGGCATGCTTTGACGCCGACGGATGGTTAAAAGGACGGAAGTACAGCGGCCCGGTCGACGTCATGTGGCTCGCGCCTCCCTCCTTACCCCGTGCCGCGCAATTGATGTCACCGGCGGCGCTCGCGACAAGACTGGACGCCGCCGCGCTTGATGCTTGTTACCGCTCTTCGCGAGGCACCTCCACGCTACCACCACCGACGTCATCATCGTCATCACAGATGGATCGGGGAGGTCCGATCCAGCGAGAAGGTATTTATGGAGAGTGCCTACAGCGGGTTCCCGCGCTCGGCGAAGCGGATTCCGCCTCGGTGGCTCTTTACTTGCGCTTCGTGATCGATGTTGTGGTACCCCGGGTGCTGCAGCCGTTCTCGTGGTCGCCCGAGACGACGACCCTCGCATCGCTTGCCCCAGGAAGCGTCATCGATCTCCTCGATACGGTGTCAAAATGGTATCATGCAACCGTTTTGTCCGTCATCACTCGCGGAAACCGTCAACCGCACACGGCCGGATGTGGTCGTCATCATGTTTGCGGCACCGCCGGTGTCTCCTCTCTCCACCCATCTGCGACGGCGGTGTCCCATGATGGCGACGATGGCGGTGGCGAGGTCATCCTACGCTGCCACTACAATGGCTGGGGTAACAAGTGGGACGAGGATGTGGCGCTGCCCAGTCCGAGAGTCGAATTATACGGCTCCCGGTACGGCACGCAGCCGGATGAGGACGCCAGCATGGGCCATGCCGTTTATCTTGTCCCCGTGGTCAGTTGCCCTGGCGACGTCAGAACTGAAAATGCGGCCAAACAGGCGAAGGAACGAGCAGACCGCCGCCGGTCCGCGAGTGTGACGACACCGGCGGTGATAGGCAACGACGATGATGTCAATGAAGAAAGCGACGAGTGCTTTCGCGGGTTGGCAGAGCAACTTTTGGAGGACTTCGTCGTCCTGCGGCTCAACTTGCGTCATAGTCGTCCGGTCATGGCCATGTCTGACGTCGTCTCCGTATTTTTGGAGTCGTCTTGCGTCCTGCCATCCCTCTTGGCGGCGCCATCACCTCGCGATGGTCACTTTTCCACCCGTTTTATCGTCGCAAGAGATCAAGCACGAGATGTTGCCCAGGCCGCCGCGGTAGCCGGATGCAGTCCACTTGTTGAGCCCCGGCGATTCAATCATGTGGTCGTGGCGATGTATTTGCCGACAGTCAACGTTCTTGTCGTCCAGCATCTGTTCGGCGGAAAGAAGCCAAGACACTACATGTTGAGTCTCAGTGCGACCGCCGTCTGAGTCTCACGTTTGCCGCCGCAATGGCTGTAGCTTGACGACAGAGCGCGAACCCAAGTTTTCTTCCTTCCTTCCTTCCTTCCCCCTTGCTTGAAAATCGTGCGGCGTCGTGTTGACTCATTGGTCGAGCGTTTCCCCACTTTCTATCCCATTTAGGCCGTTTCAGGCGCTGAACCCAACCTCGTCACCGCACCAAACGGGGCCCTGTGCCCGTTCCGCAAATGGTCTTGACGACGTTCGGGCCGCCGGAAGCGCTGATGCTTCACCACGCGATCGCGGCCAAGGAAGCGACTGCACCTGAGTTAGCTGATCACCTGATTCAGGACTACGTGGCCGCCTGCGCCACGTTAAGGGGTGACCTCGTCGCGTCTCAATTGCACAGCGGTTTCGCCAAGGCGATTTCCAGTAGCCGAGAACTTTTGTACAAGCACCGGGTCGCCAGGGGCAGCGCTGATGGAGCCGAGGCCGCCATCATCCGTCCCGAATGGGGGAAAGACTTTCTTCGACGGCTCGCGGACTCCTGGAACACGCAGATGAACGAACTGCGGACGCTGGTGACCGAGTTGGCAGCGGTATGGGTGGCCACGAGTACCAGCGGCCAATCCTTCGCTGGCCTCCCGCTGACGGGGGGCGGCGGAGTCCAAAGTGGCAGTCAGCACTTTGAGAACGTCCGGACGCTGTCGCAGTCGACCATCTACGTCGGAAAGGTCGGCGTGGTGCTGCAAAAATGGCCCTACTACAAGGAAGCTAAAAACTACGTGAACTCGTTGCACGCGATCGTGAACGCGCCTTTGTCGCCCTACTTCGCGCCCTATGCGGTCGCCGTGGAAGTGTTGGGCGTGACCGTGGTCGGATTCACGGTGATTCCTGTGTCCGCCGTTCAACATCCCAAGTCCCACGGCTACTTGCAATCAGCATTGGAAGCCTGCTGCGCGAATCTGCGGCTGTTTCCTACCGTCGCCTCAGCTAACGAAGATGGGAGTGCCGCGTCCACCGCGGGCGGATCGGCCAATGGCGGCAATGACATGGCGGCGCTGACTGCCGCCATCGGCAACCTACCGCGTTTGCTGTTCGGCTTCGGTCGAGATGCGCGATGGTACGCCGTTGACGTGCGCGACATGGCGCAGCTGGGCACGCGCCAGGTGTTCTCACCCAAAGCGGGCCGCTTTCCTCGGAGAGAGTTGATTTTCGGTCCCAGCGGACTGTGCACATCGACCATCGCCCCCGAGCCATTCGTCGCCGCGTATCGGCAACGCGGCCTCATTGAACAACTGCTAACGATGGCGACGCCGGCCGCCGCAGTCAACGGCGTGTCTCAATCGCTCAGCGGGGTCATCCACACGATGGGCGTGAATTTTGGCTTGCACATTTCGCTCGTCTACTTCACGATGTCGGAGCAGGAGAAGCTGTTTCTGGCGACGGCCGGTCAGTCGCGAAAAACGCCGGCCATCGTTGCGCAGCAACAAGGGCGTATGAAAAAATTCGCGCTATGCAAGACGATTATTCTCTCGGAACTTGTCGCCCGCGTCACGAAGCGGTTCATTCGCGAACATTGGCGCCGCTGCGCAACGTCGGATACCTTCATCCGTTTGTTGCGGGGGGTCATGTTGCGGGCAGCGGATCCCGACTCCTCGGAAGGCGTCTCAGATGAAACGATTGCGGAGCTCAACGCCCCTTTCATTGATTGTGCGAATGCGATACTGCGACACATGTTTGGCGCGACGGGTCAGCTGCATCCCGACTTCGTGGAAGACCTTCAATTTATCATCAACGACATCTATGTCAAGAGCATTTTCGCCACAGGGAAGGCACCCGGCTCCATGGTTCTGGACGCCTCGCTAATTGATCCGGAGCGCGTGGCCTATTGTCTTGGAGAGGCGTTGGACGTCAACATTCAGTTCCACCCCACCACGTCCTCCTCCGGATCGTCCGCCTCCTCCGCAGCGGCCCTCGCAATTGATGCGGGGTCTAACAATCTCTTTGAACAGTTCTTCGTCGTTGACTACGTTGGTTCCTCCGCATTGCGCTCGAAGGTGGTGTCGGTCACGATCGACATGCCGACATGCCTGTCCACGGGCATGCGCAGCAAGCTGCAAGATTTTGTCGGACTACAGCGTCGCCTCGCGTTGAAATTGCAACAAGGCGCCTCATCGGATAGCGGGGGAGGCCGTACATCCTCGGTTTCTCAAGACGACGTCTCCGCGTGGGCGGCGAGGTACATTTCATTGTACGCGACGGACGTCGCCATCGCGTACACGGGCCAGCTGACCACGTCGGATTATCAAGATGTGTTGCAGCCGCTTGGCGGCAACGTGAAGGCGGCGCTCCGTCGGATGCTGCACTTGGAAATCTTGGTCGCGTCGCGCCGTGTTTGGCTCACCGCGTTCCCAGAACCGGTAACAGCCCTCAAACTGGCGTCCAGGTTTCAGGAGTTATCACGGCTGGCACTCGAAAAACCGAGTGATGCGCCGTACTTCGCGGCATTGCGGGCGGCTCTGTTGCTTCGAGTCAGCGAGACGCTGCCCACTTTCACCATGCTCGAGGCGCTCGACGGCGCATTGGAAGATCTGAACAATCACTGCAACTTTCAAGGGAATACATCGTCCACGAACGCCTCTGCCGCCAACGCCACGAAGGGTTTGTCTTCCTCCGCCTCTGCTTCCGCTTCAAAGCCGAGTAGCGCAACCGCAGGCGGCGAGGCCGGCAACGGCCAGCCACAGACAACCACCAATTCAAGTGGCGCTATCATCAACGAAGTGGGATGTAACTGGCTGTTCCTGCCGCTCCTATCGACGCTGGTGCGGATCGCCCTCCGCGTGCAAAACCCGGTTCACACGAAAAGTGACATGACGGCGCTTGCGATCCGTTATGGTTCGCTGCGTCGCGACGTCATCGTCCGCGTACACGGCGAGAACAGCGTTGAGGCTGGGGTCGCCTGTAACGATGTCGCGTCGATTAGCAGTGGCAATATGTTCGACTTGGATAGGGCCGAGGCAGAATTTGAGCGTGCCGTGATCATTTTGCGGGCCGCTCAGCCCAACGGCTCCGCGCTGTTCATCACGGAGAACAACCTCGCCTTTCTCTACTTCCGCAAGGCCGAGAAGTTGCGTCAGGCCCTAGTTGACGGAATCGAATCCGGAACGAAGCCAAACGTCGCGCATCTCCGAGCCAAGATTAAATCGCTCGTGGAGAATGCCGAAACGCTCCTGGATCATGTCTTGAGCCACGAAGGGGCCGTGCACCCCGCCGAATTCGCCGCCGCGTGCAACAACTTGGGCTCGATTCACCTGTTTCGACACCAATTGACGAAGGCAAGATCGCAGTTTCAACGAGCGCTGGACGTCACGGAGACCATGGCGCAGGAGTCGCAAGCCGAACTGCCATGCCGCGTGCACGCCACGAAGAACATGAAGGTGATCAATCGGAGACTATACATGAATGCCGTTATGCGCATCCAGATCTTAGTGCGGCGATTCGCGATGAAGCTGCGCAATCGCAAGGCCGTCTTACGCGCCGGTGCTGGCAAATTGCTGCAGCGAGTCGCGCGTGGTTACGCTCAGAGAATGGCGGCCGCGCGCCGCTTTCGATTCAGTGGCTTTTATTTTTGGATGCGGATTCCCCGATTTATGACCCTGAAGTTGGATCCGACGTTTCGGCCGTTGCCCGTTGATGTCCGACGCGATGCTTTTTGGTTGCTGGTGCAGGATTGCCTTCGCCGCGTTCAGCGGGTGGGCCGGGCCATGTCGCAACGTTCCAGCATTGGACGCGTCTACTCATACCACGAATTCGTCTTCCGGAAAAAGTTGCCCGAGTTGATGCGAATTCAAGATGAGGAACGTCTCCTCTTGACGGCCGGCGGTGCGTTGTCTATCTATGCCCAATCACTCGGCGACGTCATGTTCGCCGATCACATGGCGTTACTGTTCAAAGAGTTGCAGTATCGCGCGCATGTTGACCGCAAGGATGTCGAACGGGGGGAATTCTTCTGGCGATCGGACCTGATTGTGCAGCGCGAAGCGATGGATCGTTTGCTCATTGTCGGACAAAGACAGAGTTGGCGTTCCGACGTCGCGAGCTACCAGGAACGATTTATGCATGAGGAACTCGAATGGCACGCACGATCGCTGTTACTGCGCAACCTGTTTCTCGAGAAGAGACTCTTCGCCCGGAATCTTGTGATGGCGGAAGAACAGTGGGAGTTTTCAAGCAGTGTTGAAAGCCGCAAAAACGTTGACTTCCTCGTGTTTCTAGAGATGCGAATTCGGCAGAACATCGAAGTGGAGTACTTCACGGTACTGCAGGGGCAGCGGCTCGTGGCCCTTTGCCCCCGCGTCGGTCGTGGTTACATGATTCGGAAGCGATTCATCGCGACCGCGACGATCGTCCGCAGAGAGCAATTCGCCCGCAGTATCATCGAGGAATCGGAATCCATTTTGCTCAATCCCACCAACGTCATGGCAGAATTAATGTTGTACAAACGACAATCACAAGAAACCGATGCTCGGAAGCGTCTCTTGGCGTCGGAAATCGCCGCTCGGCAAGTTACGATGGCCGACTTTTCGTTCACCGTCGAGGAGTATGGCCACCGCATGGCATGCCGACGGGACGAGGCGGCCGGTCGATCGACTTTGATGTCCACCATCGAACGGATTCGCTTGATTCACGTCGAGTACGAGACGCGGCTATCTGCTGTCGCCGATGCGTTTTACGCACTCCTGCGAGTCGCGGTTTTTGGGGAGGAAGCTAGTTCGTACGAAGTTCACATGAGATTTCATCGACGCGAGTTCCAAATAGCGATGCTCAAGTCGATTGGCTTCGCCCTGGCTGTCACGGAGCGTCAAGAGCATCTCGGTCGAAGCCGCGTCAGCGATCAGGAAGGGCGTAATTTGCTGGAACTCGTATCTGAAGATCTTGGGCGGGGTGACGTTGTCCAAGAGGAAACCGCGGCCATCCGTGTGCTCGAGCGTACCTTCGAAAACGTGTTTTCGGTCCTGATGGCCTTACGACAAACCCAAACCGCGGAAGCCGAACACCGTGCCGAAATCCAGTTCGATTTCTTCACTGGGTTGCTAATATTTTTGCAACAACGCCACGAGGCGGGTTCGAGCAACGTCGCGTCGGCTGAAGCACAATGTCGGCACAGCACAGAGAGGGAGAGCCTTTGCGACCGCGTGTGCGTTGCACACTATCGCAGCGCTACGGTCGATTTTTTCCACCGTCAACGGACGTGGGTGGAACAAATGGCAGCCGATACCTCGGGTCACCTCGAGAGGCAGGCCCACCACGCATTTCACACGGATGTGGAGGCCGCCTTTGAGAGACAATTGGCACGGCTCGTGACATCGTGGGTTGCCAATGTTTGTCACCCAGATTTCCTACCACGTCGTCAGGTGCGCCACTTGGAGGCCGTTGCCTGGTTTCAACTGAGCAGCGACCATGACCGAGAAATCCACATTGCTGTCCCTAGCGCCGTCGGGGCCCGTCAACTTTTTCGCACATGCGATCAAGAGCGACTGTTTGTCGAGGAGCGGGCATCTAGGTGTCACATCAGTGGCATAGCCGGCGCCGAGCTATCCCACGTCATCTCAGTAGAGGTTCCCCAAACCATTGTTGAACCGTTGGGTGCGACGCTGTATCGACAGCTCGTCGCGTTGCAACTACACATGTGGTGCGACGTCGAGGCATTGGAGCGTGCCGCGATCATCCAGCGCTGCCCATTTCCTGGCGAGTTGGCACCTCTCCAGCGGGAAGAGATCTGCGCCCGCGATTCCCTCCGGGCGGACCTCCGCGTGGGCTACATCGCGCTCTTCTTGTTGTGGCAGCACACCCAGTACCGCCGTCAGATGGAGTCGGCCGCTGCTTCCGTGTTCCAGTCTCATTCGATGAAGCATCACTATGAACGGATTCGACGCTTGCATTCGGGGGAGTGCTTAGCGTTGCTACAGCGTGCCGGTCGCGGCGTGTGGGATCGGAAACAAATGGGCATTAGTCTTTCTCGACGGCAATGGGCGGTGCGCAGACTACAGCGGGTGCTCCGCGGGTTCGGCAAGCGGTGGCAACTCAGCTTTGCGGAGAGCGAAGGCGTCGAACATTGTTTCCTCTTCGCCGCCGAGGTTACCTCGCGGAGACAGCTCACCGACGCGGAGTACAACGAAGGCGAACGCTTGTTTTGGTACCTGAAGCTCACCGGCGCTCGCTTTTTACGTTCCCACCTGAACCGAAGACGCGTGGAAGGGCGTCACGAGCCCAGCGCAGCAAGGGGCGCTACAAGGTCGCCTCCGGAGGCCGACCGACCATCAACAGCGTCCGACGAGCGTCGCAGAATTAGTGTTCCACAGCCACCGCCCCCGACACGCCCGTCCAGCGGTTATGTGCGAGGGTCGCAATCTAAAGTGCCTGGATCCGCGTCGTCGTCCCGAACAACGCCACGGCCAACGTCGGCGCAGTCGTCAGGTGCCGCGACGAGTAGTATCCAAGGGAAGGGGCTTCAGCCTTCTCCCCCAGTTCGGACTCGCCCTTCAACTGGAACGACGCGACCCACGGCACCGACTTCATCGCGTGATGCCAATGACTTGATAACGAGGTCTGAGGCTCGCCCCGCTGCGACAGCTCCCGGCACATTCGTCGTTCAGCAGCCGGCGTATGCCACGCCCCCGCAACCCGGCACAACGATGTCTCCCGCCGTGGGGATGCCGATGTCTGTCGACTTTAACGACAGCACACCGACGGTTGTGGTCCCCACGACCGTTCGCTCGCCGGCCTCACCGCTGCTCGTCAGCGAGCTGTACGACGGCGATGACGATTTTATCGCACGAGACGACGACGGCGTGATTGACCGCGGAGGTCGTTCGCCGCCAGTGGCCGGCGCACCGACGGTGAGGATGACCTCACGTGAGGAGAACCGCAGTGCGGCGCACGCCGGGAGCGGTGCCAATAACCACCGGACGTCCTTTTCGCGGTGTGGCTGGAAATCCTCGTCGCTCTATGAGCGGCCAGCGTGGACGTCCATGGCGTTGCACGTGACGCTGGTAAAGCCGCCAGTCATACCATTGACGCCGAGGCCAAGAATGCAAGACATGTGAGAGATGTGAGGAGACACATCAAACAATCTGTTTCGTAATATCGGAGGAGTGCGCAAAGATTCGATTCGTTGCGAATCACATGGTGTGCCACACAGCGCGGTGCAGCCAAAGGTATTCCACAGAAGGGGAAGTGCATGCTCCGATTCCCCCCGTATTTCGTGTACTTCCTTCGCTTTTCCCATCTCTTTTGTCTTTGCTTCGATTCGGATTTGGCCTATCATTTGCCTCGGAGGCGACGGATCATCCCGCCCGTCACACGACGTAAGTATTAAAGCCTTGTCGATGATACTGTCAGCCTAGTGCCCCTCCTTCTGCTCGCCAGCGATGGTTTCCAGCATGATCCTCACACACCGTATCACTGCTGAAAACGGTCCATCCCCGTTCGACTGCTGTTTGTTGTATGTCTTTCTTTCGGGGGGGGTGAAAAGAGTACAAATCGCGGTACAGAATTAAATCGGTGGTGGTGGACATCGTTGTCGAATGCTTTCTCTTCATCAACTTTTTCCTATCCCCGCCTTCGACGGGGAAGGGGCTACGGCGCGAGGGCACAAAGGAGGAAAGGAAAATGAGGGCCGCAACGAAGCGGCGGCACGAAGCAGCCGCAACCGCGTTGGGTCGGGCGGTTTCAATCGGCGGACGTCGGCGCTCTCTCTTCCACTCACATGCGGCTTGCTGCTAACCGACGACGATCCGCACCACCAACGGCAACAAGCGCAGCCGCCTTTTCGCGACCAGCTTCACCCAGCATCGTCCAATTCGCCTCCGTCAGCCTCGCGTGGACCTATGAATAGTCCCGCGGGGGGGCGCCTTGCGCCGTGTTCCCCGTGCCACCAACTGAGCCTCGCCTTGACCTTGCGTGCCGCGCTGCTCAACGAACCGATTACCGTCATGTGCCATGCGGACGTCGCGGCGGTGCTCATTTCCGCTCTTTCGGCGCCCTTGTCTCACGTGGCGGACGAGGTGTTGGCCAGCATCGGGTTTGAATATGTGACGAGTGTGGCCGACATGTGCAAATGGATGCTCACCACCTATCTGTCAGACGACGGCGAAGCGCCAAGCGATGCCGTGGAGATGCGACGTCCAGTGGATCCCAGCATCACGGTCCCGACGGCCCAGTCGTCCCCACCCTCTGCCGTCGTGATGATCCTCGACGGGCTGCAGGGCACCCAGGACGTCGCGTTGCTTAGCAGACTGGTAGCCATCTGCGGCCTCTGCTTTGCCCATCCGGGGGATGCCGAAATGCCCGTCCTTGGCGGCGACGACGACGACGCTGCCCCGGGTGAATGCTTCTTCCGTCCGTATTTTTCGATCGCGACCGCCGCGTTCTCCACCGGGTGGCCGCTTCCACTGCATTCCATGTCAGGCGTACCCCTCGTCAGCGTTCGTCACGACGGCGCCGCTGCGGGTGGTAGCGGCCTTTCTGCACGTTTCACGGTGCTCTCTCATGGTCGCACTCCCGCCGCAACCGCCGTCACCGGTGAGCACGGAGAAGGTGACGTCGTCATCGAGGTGGATGTGGCATGGCACACTTCCCGCGACGCGGCGGCCAACTCGCCGTTGACTGTCTCGGCTGTCAGGAGAGGGGCTTGATGAAGGGCAGCATTTCTCGCACACAAACACGTCATCAGGGTTCAAAATGTCTTTCACATTGCTCACGCGCAACAGCTGCTGGATCTTCTAGATCTTTCTGGATCTTGTGTATCCTTCTTGGATCTTTCTGGATCGTCTGGATCCTTCCTTGGACCTTTCTGGATCGTCTGGATCCTTCCTTGGACCTTTCTGTCCCATTCGCACAGGACATCCCATGTGGCACGATTTCCTTTTTGTGTTTGTTGTTTGTCTCACGCGGCGTTGGATCATTCATTTTGCAATGTGTCCAGTACCCACCGAAAATTCATCATGAATGAGGCGGCGTCACGTCTGCTCACGATCGCCGTGGTCGGCGAGCCCGAAACGGGCAAAACTTGCTGGCTCAGCCGTCTGTTGAGGCGCAGCTTCGTACCCGAGTATGTCCCAAGTTCGGCTCCCGAGGCGACGAATGTCAGCTTACTCATCACGAAGGCGGAGCCTCACTGCGCAGATACCCTCCCGGAGGTTCACGCGCCGCCGCGCCGTGTCATCTTTCAGTGCTGGGACGTTCCTGGTCGCAGGGACTTGTGCCCCCTTCCAGATGCCACCGTCCGCCGCGCGGATGCGGTCATCATCATGTTCGACGTGACCAATCGCGAGACGTTCAAACGACTGGCGCAGTGGCGTGCCGACGTTGCGGTGTGGACCGTCCGCGACGACGTCCCCATTCTCGTCGTGGGGAACTGCCCTGACGTCCATGGATCCGCCGCGGTACCCCCGCCGTCACGGGTGGTACCCCGCGCGATGATTCAGTCATGGCTCGAGAAACAGCAAGCCGCGGCCGCTGGGCGTAACGGCGGCGGCGACATCGACTATCACGAGCTGGACGTCGCCGCCGCGTCGAATCGGACCTCCATTGACGAACATGAAGCGCTGGCCGTTCCGTTGCTTCTTTTGGCTCGCAAACTATACGATGAACCGAAACTGCGGTTGGTTGCAGTGATGCGCGACGATGGCGACGAGGGCGCCTCGCGCGCCGCTGATTGCATAGAGGTCACCGCCGCGCGGGCTTCTCCTTCATCCTTGAAACTCGCGGGTAGCGCCCATTTTCGTAATGGGGAGTATCTCCTGGCCAAGCGCGCATTTCTGCGCTGCGCGGCTCTCGTCTTGTGCGAACCGCGTGAGGAAGCCGACTTGCTGCGGCGTATTGCAGCGTGTGATGTACGGATCGGCAATCACGAAAGTGCGCTCGCGAATGCTTTTCTAGCCATCGAAAAGGACCCTTTGCCGTTGGAGAGCTGCCACCTTTTGCTCGACGCCGCCACGCGACTGTCGTACTTTGACGTTCGCGTGATTAAGGCGGCGAGACATGTTATCAGCAACGGGGGAGCCATCGCCGGTCGCGTCGATGGCTCGGACGAAAACATCAGTCACAAACGGCAAGACACTGAAGAGATGGACGCCGCGAAGGCGGCATTAGCTGCGTTCATCGAGCTACGGAAAACAGCGCATCTGGGTGACGCGGCGGATACCTCCCCCTCCTCGCATCGTCGTCATCGTGGGCCGCCGCCGGTTGCGTCGGGTCAAGCTGACAACACGAGTCGGAAGCCGCCGGACAAGGCGAGTGCGGTGTCAAGCGATTCGACTTGGAAGGAAGCGGGTAACACACACTACGGCAAAGGCGAGTATCTCCAAGCGATCGATTGTTACTCAGCGGCACTCAAAGTGATAATTTGCACCAACGTCACGGACACACGGAGTCAAGCAGTTCTCTACTCTAACCGAGCCGCGTGCCGCTCGAAACTGCGACAGCACGACATGGCTTTCGCCGATTGCACTCACGGCATTGCTGTCGATAAGCATTTCTTGAGAAACTACGAGCGCTTGGTTGACGCGGCCACGGAACTCGGCCGCCTCACCGTTGACGTCATCAATATGGCAAGAGCCGGTATCGCCGTGGCTCGGGCCGTGGGTGGAGACCTCAGGAAGGTAGAACTAGAAGCGTTTGGAACGAAGTTGGACGAGTTCGAGCGACGACGCGGAGAGGCGATTCGTGAGAAAAACAACGGGAATGACTGTTTTCAGCGTTCTGCGTATGGTCGAGCTGTCCATCATTTCACCCTCTCGTTGACCTACCTCAAGGGAAACGACGCCGTGGTGCTGGGCAACAGGTGCCAGTGTCACTTGCTGCTGCACGACTACGAGGCGGCTTTCGACGACGCGTCTCGTGCGGTAACGTGTAACGCGACGATTTTTGACTCTGCTGCTCCCGCGGCGAAGCAACAACACGTCCTTGTGAAGAATCAAGTGAGGTTGCTCGAGGCGGCCGCCGCTCTCGGAAATTTCCACGTCAACGTGATAAAGCAAGTTCGACAGAGGAGTCTCGCAGCGGCGGTGCCCAGCAGCGCCACGCCGCAGCAACGCGAGCCACGGTCTACCGACGAATCTGAGAAGGTCCGATGGTCGTCAACTTCAGCAGACGACGCTTCCGCTTTCCTCCTGCGTTCCAACCTCGAGAAGTTTCAAAGCTGTCGCAAACACTTTTTGGCGCTTGAAAAAAAAATGAGTGCTCGACTTTTCGGTGAGGCTATCACGATAGCGACGGCTATCCTCGAGTGTTATCCGAATTGTTTGCCCGCGGCTCACGCTCGCATCGAATGTCTGGCCCGTCTAGATCCCGACGCGGCCCTCGCTGAAACCGCGGCTGGCCTCGACCAGTCGCCCGACAATTCGCTAACACGGAGGAGGTCGTACACGTACTTTCGGGCACTGGCTACCTACTGTAAGGGGCAGGACATGCGCGTGCTGGTACAAACTTGCGACATGCTGCGCGAGGTCTCATCGCTTCCAAAAGAGGAGGATGGGGGTGCGCTTCGGCCGACGTCGAAACACGACGCGGCGGCAGTGAAGCTCCTAAGCCTCGCGACCGCCCTGGAACGGTGTCGATTCGATGGGAATCTGGCCATGGATGCCCAACGCTGGGACGATGCGCGCACCGCCTACTCAACCGCAATCACGTTGCTAAAATCTAACGGCGGCGAGGAACCGCAGCCAGTGTTGTTGGGACTGTTTCTTTCGAACAGGTGCCAAACATTGCTGGAACTCCGCCTGTACAGCGCCGCATTTGAAGACGTCAGCAGCGCCTTCACAGCCGGCTCTACGTCCGCAAAGCTGTGGACCCGGCACTCTTTCATCATGGAAAAACTTGAAGACTGGGCGGCGGCAGAAAAAAGTTTGTCGCACGCTGCTAAAATCGATCCGCAATACAGCGCTGAAATCGCAGAGCTGCAAGTTCGGAGACCTCGAGTGCCGGAAGGACCGAAAGATTGGTACGCAATTCTCGGAGTTGCGAGCACGTGCACGAAGGAAGACATCAAAACGGCCGTGAGGCAAGAATGTCTTCGTTGGCATCCTGATAAGTGGGCCGATATCGGCGAGATCAAACGATTAGCCGCCGCAAAGGTGCGGCAAGTGACCGACGCGCGCGACGAATTGTTGGACGACGACCGGCGACGCAAGTTTGACCGCCAACGTGAAGCCGCCAGAGATATGCGCCGAGGATCACGAAGGTCGTTCAAATAGGTTGACGTGACCAGGTCGCAAGCATGTCCGCTTCTTTCTCTTTCTGTCTCCTATCTTGCTCCGTTGGTCTCGCAGGTCGGACCGATGCCTGCGGCACGAGCCACAGGCCACGTTCCTCCCCACTCGAGGAGACCACAAGAGGAGAGGAGGAGAACGCCACCCTGTGCGACGTCGACGCCCCGCTTCCTCTCGGGCGCGCGTGATAGCACTCTGCTGGGAGAGCGTCGTTTATGCTCGCTCGAGCCGCCTTTACCCTTTTTACTCTCTCGGGGATGTTACGGTGGCGGGTCGAAGATTGCCGGACGAAGAAGAAGGGGAGGCACACTTTCGTCGTGCACATCCTATTCTTTTCCCTTGGCGGACATGCCATCCATCCCTCCTCTGAGCTG
>ERZ1292630.1189-Hain-H41-02um-R3-1189-length-26052-cov-5_pt1 | contig 26052 bp, 28 predicted proteins | sample MGYA00564408_ERZ1292630 | MGnify/ENA primary metagenome ERZ1292630 (study PRJEB36523, sample SAMEA6512641) | groundwater metagenome | collected 2019-01-08 | study: AquaDiva: Metagenomics assemblies of 32 groundwater samples
GGATAAGCAGAAAAGCCGTTATCGGTGCGCCACGGTGCGCGGTGCGAGTTCGGGTTCATCCTTGGCCCTACGTACAGCCTACGACGTCGAGCGGACGGTGCGCGACCTCCGCGCGCTGCCGATTCCCCCGGCCGTCGCCGACCCGGCGCGTCGCGCCGAGTTGGACGACGTCGTGCTGCCACTGCTCCACGGTGGTGGAGGACGGATCCGGGAAGTTGTCACCCTCGGCAGGATCGTACGCGGGATCGTCGAGGCGCCGCAGCGGCGTCTCCACCCACGTCGTGAGATGAAGCACGAGTTGCCACGGCGTGTGCGAGCCGCGCGCGCGTCGCGTGGCCGCCTGTCGCGCGTCGACCCGGCCGATCACCTCGGCGGCCGACGGACCGTGCCATGGCGCACCGTTCCAGGCACGCCGCAGCTCGGCGGCAATCCGTTCGCCGGCGGTCACGCGATCACGTAGCTCATGGCGGCGCCAACGAGCGACTTGCGCAGCATCGACAACTGCCCGAGGTGGTAGCTGTCATGCTGCGTGAAGAACGTCAGGATGCCGCCCACCGAGTTGTCTGGGATGGGAAACTTGTATGCGGTGGGCGTCGCGGCGACCTTGACTGTGAGCGCCGACATCGCGTTTTCCAGCGCGGAGCTGACGGCGCTCCACGCCGCGTGCATCTCGGCCATGGTGGGCCACTCGGTAATCTCGTCGATCGACTGGCGCGCCGTGATGTACCGGTCGATCGGGTTGGGCAGCGGCGCGCCGGCCACGGAAGCCATCAGGTGTCGCGCTCCAATGACGTGGGCGAACAGGAAGGCCGCCGAGTTGGCGCCGTCGAGGGGGCGAACCAGGGCCTTCGCATCGTCCACGCCGTCCACCGCATTGCGGACGAGGCCGGTGTTGAGAACAATGATAGCGTGCAGCGGGGCGATGGAAGGAATCATGGGCCTATTCCCTGGTGACGGTTTCTTCGCGCAGGATCTTCTTGGCCATCCAGAAGACGATGAAGGCGACGATGATGAAATCGATGCTGGCACCCATGACCTTGCCGAGCTCGAACTGGATGCCGAGCAGTTCCGGCTTCCAGTCACGCCAGTCACCACCAGTGGCCGAGGTGACGCGGCCGATGATGGGCATCAACAGCCCGTTGACGAAGGCAGTCACGAGTTCATTGAGCTTGCCGCCGATGATGACGGCGATGGCCAGGCCGATGACGCCGTACTGCTTGAGAAATGCGGTGAACTCCTTGACCACGGGTGGCTCCTGTTCAGGCGGACAGTCAAACGCCGAATTGCGTCAGATGGTGAGCAACGTGCTTGTGGATCAGCACCCCCCAGTCGGCGGTCGAAAGCACGCCGAACGCGGGGTGCGGCTGCCACGTGCCGCCGCTTGACTGTGCCGCGGCACGTTCAATGATGCCCTTGAGCGCCGCCACGTCCGAGTCCCAATTCTCGGGTGCACGCTCCAGCAGTTGCCGTGCGGTGGGCGCGCCCTTCGGGAACGGAAAGACGTGGAGAATCAGGTAACGAACGACCCGATTGCTCAGGAACGACTTGCGCTGCGGAACGGGCAGGTCGCCGAGGGCCATGCGCACGGCATCAATGAGGTGGGAGAGCATCTTCGGCGGCGTGAAGTTGCCCCATCGCGCCGTGGCCTGCGGGTCGAGGCGGTCGACACGGGCGAACAGCGCCGCGCGGGCAGACGCGTCGTAGATGGATTTCGGCATGGCGTATTCTCGGCGCCCGCGTGCCACACGTCCAGTCGTCATAGCTCACGATGCTGGGGGACGCCAGCCTGAAAAGAAGCTGTACGCTCTACGCTCTACGCCGTAAGCTGTACGACGGACGGCGTAAAACGTGCAGCGTACAGCCCACAGCTTCTCTTGTAGTTGCAGTTATTCCGTCGGCCCCCCAGATGCAGTCCAGTCCCTCCACCCGCCGGCCATCGACGCCACGTTGGTGTACCCCATCTGTTGCAGCGCATCGGCGGCGAGCACCGACCGGTATCCGCCGCCGCAATAGAGGATGATCTCGGCGTCCTTGTCGGGTACTCGTGCTTCGATGTCGCGTTCGATCACGCCCTTGCCCAGGTACTCGGCGCCAACGATGTGGCCGGCGGCCCACTCGGACTGCTCGCGCACATCGATGAGGTGCGCGCCGACAGCGGCGCGTTCGCGCGTCTGCGCCACGGTGACTTCACGCACACGAGCGCGCGTGGCTTCGATGATGGCCAGGAATCCTGGAGCGTGATGCACGTTCCCCTCGACGATTGGGACGAAGGGAAGGTGCCGCGAGCGCGCGACGACGGGAAGTGGCGGTCAGACCGCGCGCTTCGGGCTCGCCCCGTTCGCCTCGTCGCTCGCCGTGCCCTTCTTGACCCGGTGGCGAGCATAGTAGCATTTCCGCTTCCCGAGTTGTCGCATAAGACACTGGTCAGGGAAGTATATCCCGCATTGCAGGCAGAGCTCCTCGGGATCCGCGCCGTGGTCCACCAGGCTCGCCGACAGGCGATGGAGCAGCGCGACGGCCCGACGCAGCCCGGCAACCGGGGTCGCCTCGAAGATGCCCAGCATCTTCTCATCGCGCGCATGCTCGTAGGTCTCGACCGCGCGCCGCCCCTGCTCTGTCAGCGAGAGGTGCATCGCGCGCCGGTCGAGCTTGCCCTCCGCGCGCCGAAGCAACCTGCGGCGAACCAGCTTGTCCACCCCTTTGCTCGCGGCCGCGTTGCTGATCCCGAGGATCGACGCGACCTCCCCGACGCTGTGCCCGGCGGCGCCGGCCACCAGCCGCAACAGTTTGTACTGCGGAAACGAGAGCCGGCCGCCGACCATTTCCCCAAGCAGGGGCTCTTCCACGACGATTCTCACGGTCTGGGAGAAGACGCGCACGCTCCCCATGAACTCCTGAATCAAGTCCGAGGGACCACTATCTGCCGCGGGCATATTCCCTTACCTCAGAAAAGATTCACTGCGTTGACAGTCCCTCCTCTCCCTGTCCGTCGGTCGTGAAGTACTCCCTGGCTACCCACTCGGCCGCCGCTGGCAGTGCGGCACGGACCTCGGCCGACAAGCCGGGGCGCACTTCGCCGGGGAGAGGTCCGTTCTGGCACGCCAGCACTCGTACCTCGACGTCGCAGTGCGTCCCCAACTCGCGCAGCAAGTTGGACGTGGGAATCTGGTGCATGGAGAAATCATCGAGCTTCACGTGTGGGATCTCGGCCGGATCGATCTCCATGATCTCTCCGGCGACTCGGCCCACGTCGAGCGCGTCGAGCACGAGGATACGTTGCGGACGCGCCGGACTGATGCAGAGAGTGAAGAGCAGCTTGCGCACCCCCGTGCCCACGTCGAGCAGGCAGACGTCTTCGGGCACGGAGTACTCGCGCTCGATGTAGTCCACGAGCTCGCACCCGAAGCCGTCGTCGCCGAACAGCGTGTTGCCACAGCCGAGGATGAGCGTCGGCTTCGCGCAGAACTCGGGAAGAAGCGCGTCCCCCGTGAAATCAGTGGACGCGCTCCCGCTCTGAGGCGCGCTCAGCGTATCAGCTTCGCCCGCGTGAAGCGCGGCGCCCAACCCGCTCATGTGACAGCCTCCTAGTTCGCCAGCGTATCGAGAAGATTCCCCTCCGAATCCACGATATCCAGCCGGACGGCCAGCTTGCCGTTCAACCCGTGCGTGGCGCACGAGAGACAGGGATCGTAGGCGCGGATGGACATCTCGACCGTGTTGAGCATGCCCTGGTCGTACTTGCCGTTGTGGATCAGGCTCTTGGCCGCCTGGGTCACCGACATGTTGATCGGCGCGTTGTTGTGCGTCGTTCCCACGATGAGGTTCACGTTGGTCAACATGCCGTCCGCATCGGTCGTGTAGTCGTGGATGAGCGTCCCCCGGGGCGCCTCCACGCAGCCCACGCCTCGGGTGGCGCGCGGTGTGACCTTCACGCGGGTCTCCGTGCTGGTGATCTCGGTGTCGGCCAGAAGGCGGACGGCATTCTCGGCGTTGAAGAGCAGCTCGATGAGCCGCGCCCAGTGGTAGAGCAGCGTGAGTTGGGCCGGACGGCCGAAGGCCTTCCGGAACTCAAGCAGTTCCGCCTGCGCCAGGGGAGTCGGGATGTAGTCGCAGACGTTGATCCGGGCGAGCGTGTTGGTGCGGTAGATGCCACCGGGCTTGTCCGGGTCCATGGAGAAGGCGCCCCACTTCTTGGCGTACGGGAACTTCAGGTAGGACCACGGCTCCACGTGTTCCGCGATGAAGTCGGTGTAGCGATCGTACGGAAAGTCCTCGTAGGAGCCGTCGGGCGCCATCATTCGCAGCTTGCCGTCGTACAAATCGAGGGCTCCGTCGTCGGCGACCGTGCCGAGGAAGCCCGTCGTGATGACACCCAGCGTCTTCACGACGTCCAGGTACTTCGGGAAGATGCTCTCCTTGGCAAATGCCATGGTGAACTTGGCAAGTTCCAGCGCCTCATCAGCCATGGGGCGCAGGCGGTCGCGCTCCTCGGCCGCCAACGGCTTGCTGAAGCCGCCGGGGACGGCGGCCTGCGGGTGGATGGCCTTGCCCGCCAGGATCTCGAGCATCTTGGCGCACATGTGGCGGACCTTGACGACGCGCGTCGCCACCTCGGGAGCCGCCTGCAGGATGCCGATGACGTTGCGCACCGAGTAGTCGGCGTCGGGCCCCAGCAGGAAATCGGCGCCGGCGAGGAAGTAGAAGTGGAGGATATGCTCCTCCATGTAGGCGATGCTGTTACACAGCTCGCGCAGCTTGCGCCCGGCCGGGGGCGGCGTGACGCCGAAGACGGCGTCGGTCGCCTTGGCCGCGGCCAGGTGGTGCGACCACGGGCACACACCGCAGATGCGCGGCGTGATGCGCGGCATGTCCTCGACGGGGCGGCCGATGCAGAAGCGCTCGAAGCCACGCAGCTCGATGACGTTCACGCGCGCGGTGTCGACTTCACCGGCGTCGTCCAGCTTGATGGTGATCTTGGCGTGCCCCTCGATGCGGGTCACGGGTTGGATGACGAGTGTCTTTGCCATGGCTCACCTCTTGGGCAGCGGCCGCAAGCGCCCGCCGGCGCCGCTGAATCGGTTGAAGGTTGCGGCGCGGTCGGGCACCTGCTTCGGGTCAAGACCGATGGTCGCGAGCGCTCCCATCATGTCGACCATGGGGTTGGCCTTCTCCGAGAGCGGCCCGAAGCAGCCCTCGCACGGCATGTACGCCCTGATGCAGCGCGGAATGCCGCCGCTGCCCCCGCAGCCGCTTCGCGTCGAGGGCCCGACGCAGAGAAAACCCTGCTCCATGAGGCACCGCATCTCGCTGAGCGGCCTCCCCGGTGTGAACTCCGGGGCCTCGAAGCGGCGCTTCAGCGTGGTGGTGGCCTTCTTCTCGCGGATCGTGGGACACTCATCGCACACGCTCTTGGTGGGGAGCGTGAACGGCTTGCCTTCCAGCAGCGCCGTCAGTGCCGAGGCGACCATCTCGGGTGTCGTGGGACATCCGGGCAGAAAGACGTCCACCGGAACCACCTCGCTGACGGCGTACACCCGGTCCGTCAATGCGGGAATGTCCACCTTCGGCTCTCCGTCCGGGTCGGTCGAGATGCTGTCGCGATCGACCTTGTTGAGGAGATCCGCCGCGGTGTAGAGGTTCGCCAGGGCCGGCACGCCGCCGAACGTCGCGCAACTCCCCATGGAAATGAGGGTCTTGCACTTCTTCCGCATCTCGCGGGCGATTTCCTTGTGTTCCTCGGTCCTGATGCCGCCCGTGAGGATCCCGATATCGGCCTCCGGAATCTCCATCTCCGTGCCCTCTCCGGTCTGGCCGTAGAGCTTGTGGTCCATGAGGACCGGCATGTGCACGATGGATACCTGCTTCAACAGGTCAATCAGCGGTTCGCCGATGTCGAGTATCGTGACCTCGCAACCGGCACATGTGGCGAACCACTCTTCGGCTAATCGAGCCATGGATGCTCCTCCTGTCTTGGATGTGTTCCTCGCCTGGTCCTTCGGTTAGTTCGCCTTCGCTTCGCCCACCTGCCTGACCACCCGCCTCGTGTAGACGAGAAACGTCCCCTCGCCCTCCGACGTACAGGCCTCGAAGCCGTCGCGCTCATAGCCGGCCTGCGCCGTCGCGGCGTCGTCGCGTGCGGAATACTCCCTGCCGTCCCAGAAGAACTTCTTTCCATCGACCAACCGCGCATTGGGCACGTTCATACCTTGAAGGGGCTTGGCCCCACCCTCCGTACCTGCTCGGTGAACTCCGTCATCACCTGCGCGAACCTGGGTCCTTCGGCCGCGGAGATCCATTCCAGGCCGAAGCGGTCTTCCTCGATTCCGAAGTCCTCGAGCATGAGCTTGATGGCCTCCGCCCTGCGCTCCGTCTTCACGTTGCCGTCGATGTAATGGCAGTCACCGAGGTGGCAGCCACAGACAAGCACGCCGTCGGCCCCCTTGGTGAAGGCGTCGATGACGAGGTTCGGGTGGATCATCCCGGAGCAGAGCACGCGCACGATGCGCGCGTTCGGCGGATACTGCAGGCGCGAGACACCGGCGAGGTCTGCCCCGGCGTAGGAGCACCAGTTGCAGGCGAACGCAATGATGACGGGCTCGAACCGCTCCTCGTTCACGCAACCTCCAGTGCCGCTCCCACCTGGGCGGCGATCTGATCGAGAGTGAACCCGCGGATGAAGACTCCCTGCTTCGGACAGGTCGCCTGGCAGGTTCCACATCCCTTGCAGAGGGACTCGTTGACCTCGATCACCTTCTTCACGGTGCCGTTGCGGACGTACTCGATGAGTGTGATGGCCTTGAACGGACAGGGATCCACACAGTAGGCACAGCCGTCGCAGTTGGCTTCGACGACCTGCGAGACTGTCGCTTCCAGCTCGAGCGCATCGTGCGACAGCACGCCGCCCGCCCGGGCCGCGGCCGCCGCGGCCTGGGTGATCGTCTCGTCGACGGACTTCGCCGAGTGGGCGAGGCCCGCGAGGAAGACGCCGTCGGTGGCGAAGTCGACGGGCCGTAGCTTCATGTGGGCTTCGAGGAAGAAGCCGTCCTCGTTCAGCGGAACCTTCAGGAGCTGGGCGAGGGCCTTGTTCTCCTCGTGGGGCACCGTCGCCACCGAGAGCACGACCAATCCCGCCTTGATGGCGATGTCCCGGTTGAGTTGCGGGTCGAAGACCGTGACGACAAGGCCGCCGTCGCCGCCGGTCACGACCGGCTTCCGATCGTCCTCGTGACGGATAAAGACGACGCCCTGCTGCCGCGCCTTCGTGTAGAGGCTCTCCCGGAACCCGTAGGTCCTGATGTCCCGGTACAGCACGTAGACGTGGGTCCGGGGGCTCAGCTCCTTGATCTTCAGGGCGTTCTTGACGGCCTCGGAGCAGCAGACGCGCGAGCAGTAGGGCCGCTCCGCATTGCGCGACCCGACGCACTGGATCATCACCACCGTGGACGGAAGATTCGCGCTGCCGTGCGTGGCCAGGCGCTCCTCCAGCTCGAGCTGCGTCAGCACCCGCTCGTCGTCGCCGTAGAGATGCTCCTTCGGCCGGTGCTCCTTCGCCCCGGTGGCCACGACGACGACGCCGTGATCAACGCGCTCGACCGACCCGTTGTGGGCGATCGCAGTCCTGAAGCTGCCGACCGAGCCGTCCACTGCCTCGATGGTCGCCTCGGTGAAGACGCGGATCTTCTCATGCGCGCGCACCTTCGACTCGAGTGACCGAAGGGCGGCCTGCGGGTCCTCGCCATTTCCGAGGTAGTGGAGGCGCCGCAAGTTGCCGCCCAGCTCGGCGTCTCTCTCCACAAGGCATACGCCGTAGCCCTGCTCGGCCAGGTCCAGGGCCGAGACCATCCCGGCAAGGCCGCCGCCGACAACGAGGGCGGCTTTGGTGACCGGGGCTGTGCCCTTCTGCAGGGGCTCGAGGAGTCGCGCCTTGGCCAGAGCCATACGGACGAGGTCCTTCGACTTCCGCGTGGCCCGCTCGGGCTCGGTCCTGTGGACCCACGAGCACTGGTCGCGGATGTTCGCCATCTCGAACAGGTACGGGTTCAGCCCCGCCTCCCGGCAGCTGCCGCGGAACAGTGGTTCGTGCGTACGCGGCGAACAGGACGCCACCACCACGCGGTTCAGCGAGTGCTCGTGGATCAGTTCCTTGATCCGCTCCAGCGTGTCGGTGGAGCAGGTGTAGAGGTTGGTCTCGGCGTAGACGACGTTGGGAAGGCCACGGGCGTATTCGGCGACGCTCGCCACGTCCACGACGCCGGCGATGTTAGTTCCGCAGTGGCAGACGAAGACACCAATGCGCGGCTCCTCGCCCGTCACGTCCCTCTCGGGCGGGTAGACCTTCGGCTTGACGAGCGTGCCGCGGACGTCGCGCAGCAGGGCGAGAACTTTTGAGGCGGCGCCCGAGGCCTGCATCACGGTCTCGGGAATGTCCTTCGGTTCCGTGAACGGGCCGCAGGCGAAGACGCCCTCGCGCGAGGTTTCTACGGGCTCGAACGTGGTGGTCCTGCAGAAGCCGAACTCGTTCAGCGCGATGCCGAAGATCCTGGCGAGTTCCGGTGCATCGTGCGGCGGCAGCAATCCGGTGGAAAGGACGACGAGGTCGTACTCCCGCTCCGCTTTCGTATCGTCCTCGGTCAGATACTTGATGACGACATCGCCGGTGGCGGGGTTCTCCTCGATCATTGGCGGCCGGCAGCGGATGTAGTTCACGCCCTGCTGGCACGCCCGGAGGTAGTACGCCTCGAAGCCCTTGCTGTAGGCCCGCGCGTCCATGAAGAAGATGTCGGTCTCGACATCCTTGCCGCAGTGCTCCTTGGCGAGCAGGGCCTCCTTCGTGGCGTACATGCAGCAGACCGAGGAGCAATAGTCCCGCTCGGCATCGCGGGAACCGACGCACTGGATGAAGGCGATTCGCCTCGGAACCACGTGGTCCGAGGGCCGAACGACGTGCCCCAGAAACGGTCCGGATGCCGAGAGGATCCGCTCGAACTGCGCGGCGGTCACGACGTTCTGGAACTTGCCGTATCCCAGCCTGGTCTTCTCGTGCGCGTCGTAGAGGTCGTAGCCCGGAGCCAGGACGACGGCTCCGACCTGCAGTTCGATGGTCCGGTCCACGTCGTCGAACTTGATGGCCTTGACGCCGCAGACCTCCTCGCAGACGCCACAGACGCCGTGCTGGAGGTGGACACAACTCGCTGCGTCGATGGCCGGCCGGTTCGGCACCATCTGCGGGTACATGATGGAGATGGCGGGCCGGTTCGTGAGGCCGCGATCGAACTCGGAGAGGATCGGAATGGGAGCGGCGGCGCTCGTCGCTGCCGAAACGAGCCTTCCCGTCGGGCAAACAAAGTCGCAAGCCCGGCACGTCCAGCAGTCTTCGTTGTGCTTGCCATAGGGCGGCTCGACCTTGCGCTGCAAGCCGCGGCCCGAGAAGCCCACCGCCGCGCGTCCCATGCGCTGCTCGCACATCCGGACGCACAGGCCGCAGTAAATGCAGTCGTCGTTCTTCGGCGCAATCCGCGTCTTGGTGACGCCAAGCGCCGCCGCCGCCTCGCGTATCGCCGGCGCATCCGGGCAACGGGCGAGCAGCAGTTCCGCGACGATCTTGCGTGCTCGTGCGATCCGCGGCGTGTCGGTGCGGACCACCAGTCCCTCGAGCGCCGGGTACTGGCATGAAGCCTGGACGGACACCGGCCGATCCCCTGCCTGCACCTCCACCACGCAGAGCCGGCAAGCGCCGTAGGGAAGCAACGCCTTGTGGTGGCAGAGCGTAGGGATCTTCGCCCCCACGAGCGCAGCCGCGTTGAGCAGCGAGGTGCCTTCCGGTACCTCGACCACCTGGTCGTTGATCGTCAGGCTGATCATACGTTCAGGACCTCCAGCACCCTCGCTCTCTTCGCTGGCCTCGCCCCTTCGCCGGCTTCCAGCTTCTTCAGCCTCGCCCGGTGGGGCTCCCAGTCGCAGCGCAGGCACCTGCGAGCCTCGCCGACCGCCTCGTCCTCGTCGAGCCCCATTTCGACTTCATCGAAGCAGTGCGCTCCCATCTCAAGCGGTAACCGCCGCATGCTCGGCCGCACGGAAGCCGGGCCCTCCTCCAGTTCCAGCGGTTCCACGACGACCGACGGCCTCACCGGCGCGTATGTCCTGCCACTTGTGTCGCCCCTCAGGTACTTGTTCATGAACTCGGCGGCGATGCGCGCCGTCGCCATGGCGGTCGTGACGTCCGAGGGTCCGGTCGTGGCGTCTCCGCACGCGAAGACGCCCGGCCTCGTGGTGGCGAATGTGTCGGGGTCGGCGGCGACGACACCCTTGGCGACTGCCACGCCGCTCGCATCGGAGATGAACGAGAGGTCGGCGTCCTGCGAGATGGCCGGCATCAGCGAGTCGAGTTCCACGGTGAACTGCGACCCTTCGACGGGAATGGGACGCCGCCGTCCCGTCGCGTCTGGATCGCCGAGACGAGTGCGAATCAGTTCGACGCCGCGAAGTCTGCCGCCTTCCGTGACGATGCGCGACGGCGAGACGAGGTACTCGATCTTCGCGCCTTCCTCCAGCGCGGCCTCGACTTCCTCTTCGGCGGCCGGCATCTCCACTCGGCTCCGGCGGTAGAGGATCGTCACGTGCTTCGCCCCGAGCCGGAGTGCCGTCCGTGCAGCGTCCATGGCGGTGCTGCCGCCGCCGATGATGCCGACACGATCGCCGACCGCCGGTACCGGTTCCTTCAGGTTGACGCGGCGGAGGAACACGATGGGATCGACGACGCCCGGCGCATCGTCGCCGGGGAGACCGAGCCGGCGGCTTTTGTGCGCCCCGGCGGCGATCAGCACGGCGGCGAACCCGTCAGTCAGCAGTGCGTCGATATCGGTGACCGGCGTGTTGGTCCGGATCTCCACCCCGGCCTGGGCGATGGCCTCGATCTCGTGTTCGAGCAGCTTCCGGGGAAGCCTGTACTCGGGAATCCCAACAGCAAGCATTCCTCCGGCTACGGGAAGCGCCTCGAAAACCGTGACCGCGTAGCCTTCAGCGGCGAGCCAGTACGCCCCGGCCAGACCCGCGGGGCCCGATCCGATGACCGCGATCTTCTCGCTGTACTTTCTCGGAAATGGCGTCACGACCGGCGGAGAATCCTGAGCCAGCTCCCAGTCGCTCAGGAACCGTTTGAGCGCCTTCACCGAGATGGCGTTGCCCCCATCGCACGCGCGGCACTTGGTCTCGCAGTGGGCCATGCAGACCCGCCCGCAGATCAGGGGGAGAGGATTCGTCTTCCTCACCACTTCCATCGCTTCGCGGAATTGCCGGCGGGCGATGAGGGCGAGATAGGCGGGCACGTCGGTGCCGAGCGGGCAGAGGTACTGGCACGGCGAGGAGATGATCTGCCGGCACACGACCGCGGGGCATCTCCGGTACTTGATGTGCGCCTCGTACTCGTCGCGGAAGTGGCGCAGCGTCGACAGCACGGGATTGGGGAGACTCTGGCCCAGTCCACACATGGAGGCGTCCTTCACCGCCTGGCCCAGTTCGTCGAGGAATTCCAGGTCGCCTTCCCGCCCCTCGCCGTCGGAAATCCGGGTCAGGACCTCCAGCAGCGCCGCGCTTCCGTCGCGGCACGAGGTGCACTTGCCGCACGACTCGTCGTTGGTGAACTGGAGGAAGAACTTCGCGACGTCCACGACGCACGTGTCCTCGTCCATCACGATCATCCCGCCGGAGCCCATGATGGATCCCGCTTCCTGCAGGCTCTCGTAGTCGATGGGGAGGTCCATGAGGTTCGCCGGGATGCACCCACCGGACGGCCCTCCCGTCTGCACAGCCTTGAACCGCTTGCCGTGTGGAATCCCGCCGCCAATACCATAAATGATCTCGCGGAGCGGGAGCCCCATCGGGACCTCGATGAGTCCTGTGTTGTTGATCTTCCCCACGAGCGAGAAGATTTTCGTTCCTTTGCTGGTCGGAGTGCCGATGCGCGCAAACTCCTCGGCGCCATGCAACACGATCCACGGCACGTTGGCCAGTGTCTCGACGTTGTTGATGACCGTTGGTTGGCCCCACAGCCCCGATTGCACAGGGTACGGCGGCCGCTGACGGGGCTCGGGAATCGCACCCTCGATCGAGCGCAGGAGCGCCGTCTCCTCGCCGCAGACGAACGCGCCGGAGCCCTCGCGGATATCGATGTCGAAGTCGAAGTTCGATCCGAGGATCTTCGGCCCGAGCAAGCCATGGGCGCGGGCCTGCTCGATGGCGAGCCGCATCCGGTGGATCGCCAGCGGGTACTCGGTGCGAACGTAGATGTATCCCTTCCGCGCGCCGATGGCGTAGGCCGAGATCGTCATGCCCTCGATGACCGAGTGCGGATCGGACTCAAGGAGGCTCCGGTCCATGTAGGCGCCCGGGTCCCCCTCGTCGCAGTTGCCGACGATGTACTTGGGGGTTCTCGATTCGGCGAGGCACGCCTGCCATTTGCGGCCCGTCGGAAAACCCCCGCCCCCCCGACCCCGCAGACCTGCGGCCGTGACCGCTACGACGATGGCCGAAGGCGCCATCTCGACGAGGGCCTTCGCGAGCGCCGCGTATCCGTCGCGCACGATGTAGTCGTCGATTCTCTCCGGATCGATCTGCCCCGCGTTGCGGAGGACGACGGGCGTCTGCTTGCGGAAGAAGGGGATCTCGGGATCCAGGATGTGCTGCGTGACGACGTGGCCGCCGAGTATGTGCTCGGCAAAAACAATGGTCGCCTTCTCCGCCGTGAGGTTCGCGTAGCGGACCGGGGGTGAATCGCGGACCTCCACCGTGGCCATGGGTTCGGCGGAACAGAGCCCGGCGCATCCGGTCGTCACGATCTGGATATCGGTGAGGCCGCTCTTCGTGAGTTCAGCCCGGAACGCGTCCAGGACCGGCTTCGCTCCCGCCGCGGCCCCGCACGTCCCCATGTGCACGACGACCCGCGCCCTGAGGTCCTGGAGAGCGACGCTCGCCTTCGCGCGCTCCCGCATCCTGCCGAGGCCCTGCATCGCGAGCGCGGACATCGTCAGGCTGCCTCGCCCTTCTTGTACCCCTCGACGATCCGCGGGACGTCGTTGATCGCGAGCTTTCCGTAGACCTCGCTTCCTATCATCGTCGCCGGCGCCAGGCCGCAGCAGCCAATGCAACGGACGGTCTTCAGGGTGAAGAGCTTGTCCGACGTCGTCTCGTTCACGCCCACGCCGAGCGCGGCCGTGAACTTCTCCATCAGCCGCTCCGACCCTCGGACGTAGCAGGTCGTGCCCATGCAGACGTTCACCGTGTACTTGCCCCGAGGCGCGAGGCTGAACGCGCTGTAGAAGGTCGCGATCCGGTAGATGTGGGTCAGCGGATAGCCCGTCTGCTCGGCGACGAAGCGCAGCACCGGCTCGGGGAAGTAGTTGAAGTGGGCGTTGACCTCCTGGAGAATCGGCATCAGCGGGCCTTCCCGTCCCTTCCACCGCGCCAGTATCTCCGCGACTGTCGATCTGTCGTCGGTGGCGAGATCCGGCACCGCCCGGCGCTCCTCTGGGATAGGCTGGACACGGTAGCGGACGGGGCAACTCGCCACGCAGCTCCCGCAGCCCGTGCACTTGGCCTCGTCGACGTATCGGGCCTTTTGCCTGACCGTCACGCTGAAGTTTCCGGGGCCGCCCTCGATGCGCTCGACCTCGGCAAGGGTGAGCAGTTCGATGTCCTTGTGCCGGCTCAGGTCTGCCAGCCGCGGAGCCATGGTGCACATGGCGCAATCGTTGGTCGGGAAGGTCTTGTCGAGCTGCGACATGATCCCGCCGACGCCCGGCGACTTCTCGACCAGGAAGACCTTGATGCCAGCGCCGGCCATGTCGAGGGCAGCCTGCATGCCGCCGATACCGCCACCCACGACGAGCGCGGCTCCGACCATGCCCGGCTGCGGGCTCTCGATCATGTCCGACTGCGCTCTCTCGATCATGGTCTTGCGGGCGCGAGGCCCTCCTCCGCAGGAAGTTCCTTCCGGGCCCGTTCGCGCACCGCCTGGAAGTAGAGTGCGAGTGGCCGATCGATCATGTGCGCCCATTCCCCGAACGGCACCTCCACGACAACCAGCGGAACACAGATGGCGAGATGCACGGCGTAGGCGTAGTGCGTGGCAAGTTCAAGACCCAGGTAACGAAGGACGTGGAGCACGATCCCGCTCACGGCGGTGAGCCACAGAAGGAGAGGGAGCGAGAGCCCTCCGCGCTTTCTCGATGCGCTTTCCCTGGGGCTGCGCATGCGACGCACGAGTGAATCCGTGGTCCCCCACAGAATGAACGCCGTGGCGAAGTATCCCAGCCAGCGCTGCGGGTGGAAGACGGAGTAGACGCTGTCGGTCTGGAACCAACGAAGGAAGAAGGCGGTCAGCACGAACATCATCACGGTGCCAAGGGCCATCAGCCAGTGCTTGAGCCACCTCCTTGGCACGGCTTGTCCGCTCTCCGTCGCGTACAGCCACCAACTGACCACCGGCGCCCCACGCTCCTCCGAAGGGCACTCCCGCATCCGATCCTGCGTCGTCATCTGGACGAACAGAGTCTTTGCCTCGGCGACGAAGTGGCGGAACCCGGCGGGCGAGTTGCCCATCGTCATCCGGTGCATGCGGCGGGCATGCGCGATGAGAAACAACACGGGGATCGCGTAGACGATCCACGTGAAGTAGATGATCATCGGGAACATGTGCTCCATGGGCATGGCCGTCGCGGCGAAGTCCGCGAACAGCAGCTCGGCCCACTTGAGGTGGTATACGACGATGAGCGCGACGACCAGGGCTGCCACTGCCGCGAGCGCACCCAGGTGCCAGGCGCGGGAGCGGAGAATCCTCGAGGCGAGTCCCGTGCCGTCGTATTGCCCCGTGAGGTAGCGGCGCAGCGTCCGCATGGACTCCGCCGGGTCCGCCAGGCGCGGGCAGGCGATGGAGCAGTCCCCGCAGTCGTGACAGAGCCAGGGCTCGAGACCCTCGAGCACGGCGTCCTTCGCGCCGATCAGGACGCGGTGAATGGGCCGGCGCGGGAACGTGACGTCGCCGTAGGCCAGGTCGCAGACCACGGAGCAGCCGCCGCAATTGAGGCAGCTCGCGTCGAACTTGCCGTGCCGCTGGACCTCAGCGAGGAGAGAGGGCTGGACCGGCACGAGCCTGGCGCTGCGCATGCGAGGCGGACCCTCGGGTACATGCGCTGGTGGCTCGAGACCTGCTGAACCGCTCGCAACCAAGTTGGCCGTCGAGGCCACGTTCTGCGCCTCTCGAGACGACGATCAGGGGACTTCCCTTCTGCCGATCAGGGGGCCTCAGTGTCTATACACGTAATCAAGGAAGAAATCAACTCCGTTAAATACTAACCTCGGTGTGAGGGGCTACCTGACAACCGAACATCGCGACGAACCCCGATGCATCGGCTAACAGATGCGCGGCAGCTGATCGCCCGGCAGCAGGTCGACCACGCGAGTTCCACCCAGCGCCGTCCTGAGCACGACGAAGCGCGGATGCTCGGCTACCACACGCCCAATGCGCACCGCCTCGGCGCCCAGCGGGTGAAACCGCATGGCCGACAGCGCGCGCGCGGCCTGCGCCTCGGGCACGAACGCCACCAGCACGCCCTCGTTGGCCACGTACAACGGGTCGAGCCCCAGCAGCTCGCACGCCGCGCGCACGTCGCCCGGCACGGGGAGAGCCGCTTCGTCGATCTCCACGCCCACCCCCGACGCTACGGCAATCTCGTTGAGCGCACTCGCCACGCCGCCGCGGGTGGGATCGCGCAGCACGTGCACGTCCATACCCGCGTCACGCATCGCATCCACAAGCGGCGGCAACGCGGCGCTGTCACTGGTGATGGCGCTCTCGAACGATAGTCCCTCGCGCGCCGCCATGATGGCCATGCCGTGGCGCGCGATCGGGCCACTCAGCAGGATCACGTCCCCGGGTTCGGCGCGCGACGGGTTTGGGCGAAAGTCGGGATCGACCACGCCGATGCCGGTGGTGTTGATGTGCAGCCCGTCGGCCTTGCCCCGCTCCACGACCTTGGTGTCGCCGGCGACAATCGGCACGCCGGCTTCGCGCGACGCCCGCGCCATCGCGGCAATCACCCGGTCGAGCACGGCCAGCGACAGCCCTTCCTCGAGTATGAAAGCGGCCGTCAGACAGACTGGCCGCGCGCCCATCATCGCCACGTCATTCAGCGTACCGTGCACCGCCAGTGAACCGATGTTGCCGCCGGGAAACTCGATGGGCTGCACGACGAACGAATCGGTGGAGATGGCCATCTCCGCGCCGCCGATGCTCACGATCGAGGCGTCGCCAAGCTGCACCAGCGCCGGATTCTCGAAATGCGGCAGGAAGTGGCGCGCCACCAGTTGGGCGCTGAGCTTCCCGCCCGAACCGTGACCCAACTGCACGCGATCGTCGGCCTCGATGGGCACCGGGCACTGCAGCGCCGCGGGGTTCACGGTGGCGGTCACTTCATGGCCTCTTCGGGTTCGGTCGTGCGGTACCTGGCGAGGTTGTAGTACGCCGAGCAGGCGCCCTCGGTGGAGACCATCGGCGCGCCAAGCGGACGCTCCGGCGTGCACCGCGTGCCGAACGCCGGGCACTGCGGCGGCTTGAGTCGGCCAGTGAGCACCTCGCCGGCGCGACACTCGGCGGGCTCCGTCACCGTGATGTCGCTGACGCCGAACCTGAGCTCGGCGTCGTAGGCCGCAAACTCCTCGCGCAACTTGAGGCCGCTCATCGGGATCTGGCCGATCCCCCGCCACGGACGATCGACGAGTTCGAACACCTGCGCCACCAGCACGCGCGCCGGTTCGGTGCCAAGTCGGCGCACCGAACGCACGTACTGATTCTCCACCACGTGACGTCCTACCTCGAGCTGGCTCACCGCCATCGCGATCCCTTCGAGGATGTCCAGCGGCTCGAAGCCCGTGACGATGATCGGCACCTTGTACTTCTCGGCGATCGGTTCGTACTCCGTCCATCCCATCACGGCGCACACGTGCCCGGCGGCCAGGAAGCCCTGCACGCGGTTGTCGGGCGCCTCGAGGATGGCGGTGATCGCCGGCGGCACGGTGACGTGCGACACGAGCACGCTGAAATTCTTCACGTCGAGTTGTCGCGCGCGGAAGACCGCCATCGCGTTGGCCGGCGCCGTGGTCTCGAAGCCAACGGCGAAGAAGACGACTTCCTTGTCCGGCTGACCCTGCGCGAGCGCCAGGGCGTCGAGCGGCGAGTAGACGACGCGCACGTCTCCGCCGCGGGCGCGCACCTGCTGCAAATCGCACTCGCTGCCGGGCACCCGCAGCATGTCGCCGAACGACGTGAAGATCACCTCGGGGCGCGCGGCGATGGCCAACGCCTTGTCGATCTGCTCGAGCGGCGTGACGCACACCGGGCATCCCGGCCCGTGGATCATCTCCACTGCCCCCTCGAGCATCTCGTCGAGCCCCTGGCGCACGATGGTATGCGTCTGGCCGCCGCAGACTTCCATCAGCGTCCACTGGCGCGTCGCGCGCGCCTTGATGCGCGCAATGAGCGACTTGGCGATCTCGGCGTCGCGGTACTCCGACAGGTACTTCATGATAGCTCCTCCGCACCCCGCACCGTACGAGGCGTGGGAACCGCCACCTCGGCCATCCACTCGAGCTCATCGAGCCGGCTCATCTCCCGCAGTATCTCGAACGTGCGGTGAGCCTCTGCTTCGTCCATCCTGGTGATGGCAAAGCCGACGTGGACGATCACATAGTCTCCCACCACGACCTCATCCTGCACGAACTGCAGGCAGACATCGCGGCGAACGCCGCCGAAATCGACCATGCCCATCGCGAGTCCGGCGTCGTCACGGATGGATTGGATCTTACCGGGGATTCCGAGGCACATCTGACAGGGGGTTGGGGTGCGGGGTGGCGGGTGCAGGTGCGGGGGGACGAGTGGGGTGAGGGGGTGTGAGGGACGGGTGTACTACTCGTGGGCCATCCTCCACGCGGCCACGGCTGCTTGTCCGTAGCTGATGGCGCCGTCATTCGGGCCGAGTTGACGCGCGACGAGCACGCGCAACCGCGCCTGGGTCAGCCGCCGCTCGATGCTGGTGAGGAGCCGCGCGTTCTGGAACGAGCCGCCGCCGAGCGCCACCGTGTTGATGCCGGCATCAGTCGCCACGCGCCGCGCCACCTCGGAGGCCGCAAACGCAATGCTCTCGTGAAAGCGCGCCGCCAGCAACCCGATATCCACGCCATGCTGTCGTCCCTCGCCGAGCGCGATGAGCAGTGGAACTGGGTCGAGAATCAGCCGCTCAGCGCCGTCAATGATCGGGAACGGCAGCGGCGTTGCCGGCGTGTCGCCGGCCAGCGCCTCCAGCTCCAAGGCGGCCTGCCCTTCGAACGTCGCGTATCGGCGCACGCCAAGCACGGCGGCGGCGGCATCGAACAACCGTCCCATCGACGAGGCCAGTGGCGAGTTGACGCCGCGCGACAGCTGCTGGGTGACGCCAACGCGCGTGCCCATGGGCACGCCGTCGTACGCCAACCCGAATGACTTCGTCTGCGCGCCAGCGAGCGCTTCGTAGCCAAGGGCCACGCGCCACGGTTCGCGCGCAGCGAGATCGCCGCCGGGGAGGGCGACGTAGCGCAACTGCGCGGCGCGGCGGTATCCCGACAGGTCGGCAACGAGTACTTCCCCGCCCCACACGTTGCCGTCGTCGCCGTATCCGGTGCCATCGAAGGCCAACCCAACCACCAGAGGCGTGACGCCGTGCTCGGCGGCCACCGCCGCGACGTGCGCGTGATGGTGCTGCACGGCGATGACGCGCGCGAGACCGAGATCGTCGGCGAGGCGCGTCGAGAGATACCCGGGATGGAGGTCGCGTACGGCCACGGCGGGTTCGATGCGGAACAGCGCGCGGTAGCGGTCGTACGCCTGCCGCCAGTGTTCCAGAGCCTCAAGGCCTTCGAGGTCGCCGATGTGCGGACTGACGAAGGCCTGGTCGTCGCGCACGAGGGTGAACGTGTTCTTGAGGTGCGGCCCGACGGCAATGAGCGGCGCGGACGCCGCCACGGGCAGGCGCACCGGCAACGGCGCGTAGCCGCGGGCGCGACGCAGGATCACCTCATGTTCACCCGCCACGCGAACCACCGAATCGTCGCAGCGCGAAAGAATGTCGCGGTCGTGCAGCAGGAACGCGTCGGCCAGCGCTCGCAGGCGATCGCGTCCCTCGTCAAGTCCAATGGCGATGGGCTCGTCGCTGAAGTTGCCGCTGGTCATGACCAGTGGACGCGCGACGGCCGCGAGCAGCAGGTGGTGCAGTGGCGTGTATGCCAGCATCACGCCCACGCGGTCGAGCCCCGGGGCCACCGCGCTGGCCACCGTCGCGTCATTGCGCAGGCGCACCAGCACGATAGGGCGGGCGCTCGAACCCAGGAGCGCCGCCTCGCGCGCGCTGAGATCGGCAATGGCCCGGGCATCGTCGAGCGTGCGCACCATGACGGCGAGTGGCTTGGCGTCGCGGTGCTTGCGCTCCCGCAACCGGCGAATCGCCGCATCGTTGGTGGCATCGACCGCCAGGTGAAAGCCGCCCAGCCCGCGCAGGGCGACGATGGCGCCGACACGCAGCGCGGTGGCGGCCAGCATGATGGCCGTGTCGCCGTCGCCCCGTCGCGCGCCCCCGCGGTCTTCGAGCCAGACGCGCGGGCCGCAGCTGTGGCAGGCGACCGTCTCGGCGTGGAAACGCCGGTTGGTGGGCGTCGCGTACTCGGCCGCGCACCGTGGGCACGGTTCAAACGCCTTCATCGACGTGCGCTCGCGGTCGTACGGCAGGTCGTCGATGATCGTGTAGCGCGGTCCGCAGTCGGTGCACGTGATGAACGGGTGTCGACAGCGAAGGTCGGAGCTGTCAAACAACTCGCGCTCGCAGGACGCGCAGGTACCCACGTCGGGCGGGACAGGCCGCAGTCCGTCGGCGTCGGTGCTCGGGGCAATCATGAACCCCTCGGCGTCACCGGCCATCGCCGGTGCCGACTCCAGTGTGTCGATGCGGGACACGGGCGGCGCGTTGGTGCGCAACGCGATCTCGAATGCGTCCACCTGCTCCGACGACCCTTCGAGATGTATTTCCACGGTGCCGGCCACGTTGCGTACCCAGCCGGCGAGGCCGAGCCGATGGGCAAGGCGGTGCACGAAGGGGCGAAAGCCCACGCCCTGCACCACGCCGTTGACGCGGAGAAAGCGCGCTGCCTTGGGGGGGGCTGACGGAGTCACACGCCGGCCAGTGGCCTGATGGACTGCCGCAAGAAGTCGAACCACGCGTTCATGCCGTGCCCGGTCATCGCCGAGATATGGATGAACTGCAGGCGCGGGTTGATCTGCAGGCAGTAGCGCACGGCGCGCTCGACGTCGAACGGCACGTGCGGCAGCAGGTCGGTCTTGGTGATCACCACCCAGTCGGCCTTTTCGAACATCTTCGGGTACTTGAGCGGCTTGTCCTCGCCTTCCGTGACGGCGAACAGGATGACGCGCGACTTCTCCCCGAGGTCCCAGCTGGCCGGGCAGACGAGGTTGCCCACGTTCTCGACGATGATGAGCCGGGTCTTGCCAAGATCGATATGGTCGAGCGCATCGCTCAACTGCAGGGCGTCGAGATGGCAGGCGCCACCGGTGACGACGGCCTGCACCAGGCGCGCGGTATGGGCCGCCAGTCGGTCGGCGTCGTTCTGCGTCTGACAGTCGCCGGTGACCACGGCGATGTCGAGCGGCTCACCGAGCACGGCGAGCGTGCGTTCGAGCAGTGTGGTCTTTCCCGATCCCGGCGACGACATGAGGTTCAGCGCCACAACGCCGTGCTCGGCCAGCCGCGCGCGCACTCCGGCGGCGAGCTCGTCGTTGCGCGCCATCACGCGCTCCCGCACTTCAATCGTTCGGACTGTCATCGTCCTCAACCTCAAGGTACGTGAGCTGGAGGGCGTCGCCGCCGGGGCGCGTGATGGCCGGCTTCGCGCCAGTCCACGGCGGGTAGCTGAGTACCGCCTCCAGGCAGAACTCCAGTGCCGATGGCTCCACTCCGCTGTCGGCACCCACTTCGACACCGACGGTAACGCACCGCGCCACCGAGGCGCCCAGCCGCTCCTCCGCCAGCCGTCCGATCTCGATGGCGAGGCTCAGTTCATGCATTGAACACCGCCTGGCGCGGGTCCACCTTACCCGGCGAAATACCGGACTGGTGCAACCTTGCGCGTAACATCAGGTGGCTTCAATGAGGGATTCGCCCGGTCACGGTGCGGGTTCTCCGGACGACGTTCAGTGGAGCATTTGCCGGACGGTTGCGCTCCACCAGCAAGGCGTTTCCCACCGTTCGTTCACCGGCCGGATCGCTGGGAGTGTTGACGATGCGTCCGTCGATGACGAGCGTCGTCGAGCCACCACCATCGAGATTGAGCGCGTGCGTCACGCCGATGCCGCGCAGGAAGTCGGCTGCCTCGACGAGCGTCATGCCGACGCTCGCCTTGCTGCGCCCGTCAATGGCGACGAGGTACAGGTGGCTGGTGTCCGCGTCGAAGCCGATGAGACTGCGCGGGTGCCGCACGTTCGCGTTTCCGGGGATCGTCAGTTCGCGCGTCGCCGATCCCTCCACCATGGAGGCGCCGTCGCGCAGGATCACCGGCCAGCCGCCCACCAGTTCGTCGATGGGCCCAGCGCTCGGCAACCAGTCGGCCCGCGCGGCAAAGGGCCGCGTGAGCACGGCCAGCGAGTCGAGCCGCGACTCGGTCGTGCCATACGCCACGAGCACGCCGTCTCCGCTGGCGATCGGCGCGGAGTCGGTCGCCACCACCGTGCCGCGCACCTGGAGCATCAGCGAATCGCGCCAGCTCCCGCGCACGACGCGCACGGCGAGTGCGCGACCGGGACGCGTGGAATCGGCCCGCGGTCGTCCGTTGGCCTCGGGAAACCAGAGGACCAGACCCTGGCCGTTGGACGGAATGGCGTTGACGCCATCGAGCGCCCACAACGTGCGGCCGGCGCGCAGGATGCCGGCGAACACGAAGCGGTCAATGACCGGCAGCCCGCGGCGGGTGACGCCGAACTGGCCGCGCGCGCTCTTCACGGCGCCGCCGGGCGTGCCGCTCATGGCGAGCGCCTTCCAGATGCGCCCGTCGCTGACCTGGTTGTTGACGCTCTCGCCGGTCCTCAGATCGAAGAAGTCGGCGTTGAGCGCCACGCGCACTTCGCGGCCCGCCGCGCGCGCCCGATCGGCCATGGCGGTGGTCTTCTCGCGCCCGCGCAGCGAATCAAGGGCCCGCACGCTGCGCACCGCGTACTGCCGGCCGCGCAGGTCCACACTCACCACGTGCAACCGCCAGGGCCCCTGTTGCCGCACGTAGTACGCGTGCAAGAGCCCGGGCGCAACCGTATCGGTGACCGTGGAATCGGGCGCGGGCTGCTGAGCCCGGAGCGGAACGGCAAACGACAGCAGGAGCAGCAGGCGGCGGCACATCGGCATCTCGCGCGAGAGGGTACGGAAAATCTACGCTCTGGCGCGAGGCGATGCCGGTGCCAGGCGCCGCGTGCTACTCGCGCGTTACCACTTCGAGCGTGTAGTTGTTGGCGAGCGCCACTATCGCGCCCAGCGCCACCCACACCGGCAGCATCATCGCGCCGACGATGCCCATCGTCAGCGGAATCTCGATGAGCGTCTGCCCCTGCTCGCTCTTCACGATCAGGCGCCGCACGTTGCCGGCGTGCACCAGCTCCTTGGCGCGCTCCACCAGGTGCTCGCCCCTGACTTTGTACTCCTCGGAGACCTTCATGTCGATCGCCACGTTGTCCTCCCCTATGATCAGACGAGGTGGGCGCGCCGGCGCGCGGCAAGGCGCGCCTCCTCGGGGAGTTCTCTCGCCGCGCGCTCCAGCAACGCGCGCACCTCGTCGTCCTCCAGCTGCGGAAACTCCCGGTACCACGCCCCCACAGCGCGGAATCGAGCCGGCGCCATGAGCACCGCGACTTCGTCAGCCGCGTGCTCGATCCGGGCCAGGCTGTCGAAGGCAGCCACCGGCGCGGCCACCACCACGCGCTGGACGTGCTGCGCGCGGAGCGCCGACACCGCCGCGCGCACGGTGGCGCCGGTGGCGATGCCGTCATCCACGAGGATCACCGTGCTTCCGTGCACGTCCACCGGAGGGCGATCGCCTCGGAACGCCAGTTCGCGGCGGCGGATCTCCCGTTCCGCCTCGGCGATCACCCGGGTCACCTCGCCCACGGGTACGGCGAACGCATTCACGATGTCGGGATTCATCACGCAGACACCGCCGCTCGCCACGGCGCCCATGGCGAGTTCCTCGTGACCGGGAACCCCGAGCTTGCGCGCGGTGAAGACGTCGAGCGGCAAGCCGAGCGCGGCAGCTACCTCGAACGCTACCGGGACTCCGCCGCGTGGCAGGGCAAGCACCAGCAAACCTGGGCGCCCGGCGTAGGCGGCGAGGCGCCCCGCGAGCTCGCGGCCAGCTTCGGCACGATCCTGGAAGACGTGCAGCATAGGGCCTGCTCCTCCCGCCGTCGGCGGGTGTGCGAACTGGCGCGGCGCGCTCGGGGTGCACCTGTGCCTGCAGTCTACAGGTGCGCGCCGTCCCTCGGAATCGGAGAAAGTCCGTAGGGGCGTGAGCGGCCGCCCTAAGGTGCGAGCCTACAGGGGGTGAACCAACACAGGCACCCACTCCCTCCATTGGCGTACGCCCGCTTTCACCCCTTCGGCCGATACCCGGCTTCGCGCCCGTGCGCGATCGTGCGTGCAGGTCGATTGCCACCCGCCACTCCGAACCCGGCCCCAAACCTCGGGCACGGGGACGTTGCGGGACCGCCTTCGTTCCCGCCTTCCCCCTCCTCACGGACGCCACATGTCCTTCGCGCTTTATCTCATCGGGTTCGTGATCGTCATCGCCGGCGTGGCGTGGGGAATGGTCGTCGCCAAGGTCCCGACCACCTGGGTCCTGATCACCTGCGTCATCCTCCTCGGTATCGGCATCCTGACTGCCGTGAAGAACGAGCGGTCGAAGGACCGACCGTCGTGACCACCCCGCACCCATCGTCCTGAATCGCGGCCGTTTCGAGAGTTCACCTGGACCGGCGGCATCGTATCTTGATCTTGCACGACGGGAACTCATCGCAACCGCTCATGCCTGATCTCGCGACCAAGCCGCACCTCATCGAGCTCAACCTCCGCGACATCCATCAGCTTTTCAACTCGATGGATCCCTCGCCGTTCCACGACAAAGACCTGGACCGTGGTGCGGAGGAGTTCATCGTCAGCTGGGCGCGCGAGTACCCGCTCGACGAGCCGGTGACATTGCGCGTGCACCTCGAGCAGTGGCCCGCCGAGAATCCGACCCAGCTGATTCGCGACGCCGTGCACAACTACTTCGGGTACCGGCGCGACATGGCCCAGCTCGACTTCCGGCGCCTGATGCGTCAGGGGCGCGCCAGCCTGATGATCGGGCTGCTCTTCCTCGGCGCCTGCCTCGTCGCGCGCGAACTGCTGTCGCAGGCTCCCGGGCACGTCGTGGGCTACCTGAGCGAGAGCCTGATCATCATCGGCTGGGTGGCAATGTGGAAGCCGATGGAGATCTACCTGTACGAGTGGTGGCCCCTGCGGCGCGAGATCCGGAACTTCACCCGACTGACGGTGATGCCGATCGAGGTGATCGCGAAGGCGCCGGCGCAGGGCTGACGTGCAGTCGTCTCATGCGGCGGACGGCGTGGAGCTTACGGCGAACAGCAGCGGTAAGCTCTACGCTTTACGCCGTCCGCCATCCGTCATCCGTCATCCGTCATCCGTCATCCGTCATCCGTCATCCGAACAGCGACCTGTACGCGCCGTACTCTTGCTCATCGAGCTTTTCGACCGGGACGAAGCGCAGCGACGCCGAATTGATGCAGTAGCGCATCCCCGTGGGACCGGGCCCGTCGGGGAACAGGTGGCCCAGGTGCGAGTCGCCTTCGGCCGAGCGCACTTCCACCCGGCGCATGCCGTGGGCGCGGTCCTCCTTTTCCATGACGTTGCGCGACTCGATCGGGCGCGTGAAGGACGGCCACCCGGTGCCCGAGTCGAACTTGTCGGTGGAGGCGAAGAGCGGCTCACCAGAGACCACGTCCACGTAGATGCCCGCCTCGTGGTGATCCCAGAACTCATTCTGGAACGGACGCTCGGTGGCGCTGCACTGCGTCACTTCGAACTGCAGCGGAGTGAGCTTGCTGCGCAAGTCGGCTTGGTCGGGTTTGTCAGCGCTCATGCTCTTCTCCGTCATCGGTTGCGCGAACGGCACGCGCTCGCGTTGGGTGAATCCGTGAGCACGCCGGGTGGTTCCACGGTCAGCGCCCGGGCCACCATCCAGCCTCGAGGGTCGACCACGCGTGCGTCCCGCGCCGTGTGACGTACTCGGCACTGGTCTGGTGAGCAATCCACGCGAGGCTGAGGCCGCGCCACCGCAGGTGGAGACCCGACTGCAGATCGGCGACCAGCGGCCGCAACGCCACGCGAGCGCTCGGCCGAAAGAACGTCCCGCTCAACACCTCGTTGCGGGCCACGCCGCGAAGGGTCACATCGCTCAGGAATGCCCACGTCACGCGTCGACCAGGCGACAGCCGCCCCCAGAAGCCATGATCCTTGCCCAGGCGCGCGCCAAGTCCCACGCGTGCCTCGGTGAGCAGGTTCCCGAGCGATGCGCCAGCGTGCGGTTGCAGCTCGAACGCACCCACGGTGCGCATGCGTCGCTGCTCGTAGCTGACGGCAAATACCGGCTCGGCCGGTAGCTGCGTCGCCCAGTCGATGGGCCCGTTCCAGCCGGGAGCAAAGCCGTGGAAAACCGCTGCATCGGTGCGGCCAGCGCCGGCTTTCCGGTGACCCCGAGTGTCCATCGCAACTCGGCGATCTTGTCGGTGCCTGCAAGTGTATTGCTCGCCGAGAGCCACAGCACTCCGGCGTCCGGGCGCGCGCCGGGCAACGGCGTGGGCCGCTCGCGGCTGCGCACTGCCGTGTAGATGTCCTGGCCGAGCGCGTAGGAATGTCCGGCGCATGT
>ERZ1292630.1103-Hain-H41-02um-R3-1103-length-27247-cov-10_pt1 | contig 26049 bp, 13 predicted proteins | sample MGYA00564408_ERZ1292630 | MGnify/ENA primary metagenome ERZ1292630 (study PRJEB36523, sample SAMEA6512641) | groundwater metagenome | collected 2019-01-08 | study: AquaDiva: Metagenomics assemblies of 32 groundwater samples
GCAATGACGCCGTGGAGGCAATCGTGGCATCGCCCGTCGGAGGACGGTCCCCCCTCGTGTCCGGCGTTCGACAGAGGATGCTTGCCGTGGAAGCGGTGCGGCAGCGGGCGTTAACAAAGCACGCCGGAGGGTCACGACGGCGCGGAGATAGGGGGGGAGACCCAACGCACGGTTTTTCCAACCCCTTGTCCGTCCCTTAAGCCTTGATGGAACCTCTCTTTATCATACTAGTAACAAGTATACTTCTCCCCTTCCGCGTTCTGCATCGGGATGAGTGGTGGCGCGGCTCCTTTCGATTTAATTCTCTTGAAGCATTGTTACCATTTCCTACGACGACGAAGCCAGAAGAGAGGGGACTTTGTGTCCTCGTATACGGACATGGAACGACAACGGGATCCGTCCGTGCGACAGAAGGTCGACGTGCAAGAAGCCCTTAGGCAGCCACGCGCGCTTGCCAGGCGCTACGAGCTGCACTGCCTGGGCACCGGCGTTGGCTTCTCACACGTGTACGATGGCGTGCCTTCGTCCTCATACGTCTTGCTGATCGATGGCAACCCTGCGCTGCTCGTCGGGGCGGGTGGCGGGACAGTGCGGGCTTGCATGACGAGCATCGGGTTTCTTCCTTCGGTGGTTCTGATCCACAACAATCGGTCCCACGCGGCCGCCGAGTTGCCCGTGATGCTTGCCGTGGAGGCGTCCAAAGGGCGGCGGCTGGCCATCGTCGCGGAGCGTGGCGTGATGCACCGCCTCCAATCCCACCGGCTCGGCGAGCTGCTTGAACTGCTCGGAACAACCGAACAGTCGCTGGAAAATTTGGCCGAATTCGTTCCATTGGATTGCCGTCAGGACATGGCCGGCGGCGATGGTGAAGACGCTTCGACGATTGAGGATCCTCGCCGCCTCGATCCCGACGACGATCCCGTCGCCGCCTTCCTTTCTCCCCCGCCCGCGCCAAGCGCTTCACCCAGCGCCACGGCCGAACGAACACACAGGGTGTTTTTCCGCGATTTCCCGGAACTTGGACTGCGCATCCACGTGGTTGGTCGCGCGTATCACAGCGAACGATCATTTGGCTTCGTCGTATCCGAACTGTCGGACGATGCACAACGAGCGATGGACGAAGCCGGGGGTGGTGATGGAGGGTCCTCCGCAACGGATCGGACGCCAAGTATTTACTCAAACGCGGCCTCGGCGGCTGATTTGTCGACCCAGACGCCCTCCGGTTGGGTGGACCGCCCACCCACCTGTCGCCCGTTCGCAATCCCCATTGTCGCCTTCGGAGGAGACAGCGGCGCCATGCCGTTTGACCCATCCACGGTCCACAAACGGGCGGATCCAGCCGCCGTCTCTCACTTCTACACGCGGTTGCTGCAGGGCTGCCCGACGGTCGTGCTTGACAGCCGCCCCGGGCCATCGACCGCTCGCCGTGGCAACGTCACCCTCAACGACCACGCGACGTTCGTCGACATCGTGGAGTGCTTTCAATCCGCATCAGGGGCGGACGGTCAGCCCATCATCAACCCAGAGGCGCCGGCGTCGAAGTCGGCGAACGAAGGTCCGCCGCTCGCCACCACCGTGCTTCTCGGACAGCATGGCATGACGACCACCCACGACGAGGCTGAAATGGCGCGTGTCGAGGAGCAGCTGCGCCAGCAATTCGCGACAGACGCCGTCAGCGTCGTTCCCTTCCTCGCCCGAGCTGGTTCGCGATTAGCACTGCGAGATCCAAGGGATTTCGGCGGCAGTCGGTCGGATCGCCGCCCCCATGTTTCTCGCATGCAGATCTCGCAACGAACGAGGTCACCTGTCGCAGCTCAGCTTGTTCCAACCCACACATCCAAGGGAACATCACCGTCTTCGCGAGCCGCGCCCGAAGTGGCGTTGTCCGCAAAGTCTCGCGTTCTCGCGCGCGCAGCGTCTCCCTTCGCAGCCGAGGAATTAGTTGGCCGGCTGAGTGCGGCCCCGCAATCAGTAGCCGCCGCGCCACCCCCAGACCACGGCAGCCAGCAGCGATGGTCCCAGCCACCGAAGGCCACTCCCTTTGTACCACCACCTCCGCCCCCCACCGCACTCACGGAGTCGTTCAGGAACAAGTTGGCGGCCCTCCGAGACGGTGCGGATGACTCGATGGCGCAGCCCAACCGCAGCTCAGCGTCGACGATCCGCGCGAAAACGCCGGCCAAGCAGAGGCCACCGCGACGGCCGATCGCGGCAGAGGCCGCGCCGCTGCGGACATTCTTGTTCAACAACGAAGATCCGACGGCCCCGGCCGTGCTATTCATGGTGCACAAGTTCCGAAATGTGCAGCAAATTCGGGACGAGGTGGTCAGGAAGCTTGCGAGCGTTAAGCCGCTGGGCGACTTGTTCGTTTCTTGTCCTTCGCCGTCGCCGTCTGCCACCTCCGGTGTGAGTGACCACGCTGTCGTAAGGAGGCACGCCATCAATGCATCCGGAAGCCCTCCATTTTGGACCTCCCTGACGCGGCTTGATCAACTCACCGCAGACTGCGCCATCGTGGCGACAAAACACGGCGGCGAGCCCTTCAACGGCGCGAATTTTCTTCGCCTGCTTCGCCGGTTCTTAGACCCCGCCTCCGCCGACTTCCGGGTCAACGGCTACTATTCCTGTCCGAGCACGCTGCTGCTGGCCGCGGCGGAGGGTCACCCGACTGGCGAGTATGGTCCGCAGAACCCGAGTGCCGAAATCCATGGTTTCGAATGGGAGTCAAAGGGGCGACCGAACGCGATCGTCCGGCAGGAATCGGCTGCGGCCTTCTTGCCCCCTTCGCCATGGAACCTGCGAGGCTTTGGTCGGCCCGACTACGCGCTATTTCCGTCAGTTGCGACGTCTTCCCCATCCGCGAACACCGCTGACTTGCCGGAAGGAGAGCCGCTCTCGCGGATGGCGTCCTCGGTTCCGCGAAGTGCCGTTGCGGCGTCCATGAGCAGTGCGGCGGTGAGCCCTGAGGCAGCGCAGACCACTACCATCACCGCCACGACGTCACGGGTGATGCCTGATCCTTTTTCCGCGGCCGGCGAGATCATGAGGCGCCATCTGCGCACATCGGCGAGCCTCTACGATGAGGACGAGGAGGTCGAAGACAAAATTTGCGGGAAAACTCGGAACGACGAAACCACATCCGCAGATTCTGCTTCTTCGTCGCAACTGCACTCGCTTCGTTCCGCGATCGAGAACTCGCAAATTGGACGTCGCTCCTCGACGGAAACCGAATGGTTGTAACAATACACCTCGTGGCGCGGGCGAACTTCTTTCAATCGTCCCTCCTTCAATACACACCCTTCTCACGGACTGGATCGCAGAAAGGGCCTGCGCGCTTTTGCATATGACACCCCCTTCAAAAAACACATCCACAAGAAAAGAGGGCCGCAAATAATTTTTTTTGTCGTCTGCTCATGGCTCTATCATTAAATCGCTCCGCATGTGCTGAGTCGGAGAGTTCATCTGCGCATTACGGAGGTGCCAGTCACTTCTCCAGGCAACGGATCGTCACCACCATCGCGCTTTTTGGCGGGCCCACGCGAGCGGCGAATCCCCCGCCGCCTGGAGTGGGCAACGACGCCTTGTCATCTCCGCGCCTAAAAACCGTCAACGCGCATGAACTGCGCGTTCACCACACTTTTGCATATCCGCGCTCTGCTGTTTTGAGCGACACGACGGCTGGCGATGCCCCGAAGGCCTCGACGCCCCGTGAGCCACAAGCGCGACGAAGGACGTCGATCACCACCGGCCCTGTCCACGGCACGACTGCCCTCGAAGGCGGTGGGCTGCCCCGCATCGGTGTCATCAATCCGACTCCCAACGTGTCGCACTGTGACGCAGGCGGCGGCGGCGGGGGGCCCTCCCTCGTCGTCGGCAGTGGCGCGAATCCCACCTTCGCCCTCCTCGCCAGCTTCGTGGAGCAGCTAGCGCAAGCGTTCACCGAAGAGTACTGTTTCAGTCACCGCTCGCCGTTGCATGGGACGACGACCGCTCCGGCGGCGCTCACGTCGCCTCGTGCGGCGGCGTCGGTGGCCAGCGACCTGTCCTTCGGATCCGCGGCGGCCATGACGCCGCAGTCGATGCGCAAAAAGGCATCGGCTGCGACGGTCAGGGCCGTTTTAGCTTATCGTGCACTGACGACGATGTGGCAGCAAGGCGACGCGGCCGCTGCCGAAAGGTTGCTCATCGCGATTCCCGACGAAGAGTTTCGGGCCTTCATGGGCGATCAGCTCGGTCTCGCCTCGGACGCCGTTTCTCCTTCGGATACGTCTCGCATCGAGTTCTACGCCAAACGACGCAGCGATGATCATGCGTCGTCATCAGCGACGCCGGCGGACGCCGTCGAGGAGCCAGTGACGCTCGACTTTCGCAGAGCCAGTCAAGCCCGGCGACTGCTGTGGATCTCCATTCACCAGAGCCAGCTTGACCCCTGGGCGGCGAAGCAGTGTCGCGGAACGCCATGTCCAGCTCCGCCCGCTGGCCCCGAGCAATGGGTGGACCGTCCCGACATGTACTCAGTGGACTCGCCGAGCAGCTCACTCAATATCACAACGGGATCCCCGCCTCGGCACCAAGTGCCTGCGGAAGCGTTGACGCTGTCATCGAGCGTCGCCGGCGGCATCGCGCAGCTGCAAGCCGTGGCGGCGACGAACGTGGGCGGGCAGTACGTGTCGTTTCGGGAGTATCTGGATGCTTTCCGCAGGAATTCCAAGCGTCTCGTGGCCAGCTCGGCAAAGGCGCCCGCGGCAAGTTCACCCACGACGGTGGAGCCGGCCGCCGCAGGATCTGACTCGACCGAGACGGAGTTCAAGGTACTCCGCGACGATCGCTGCTTGGTCGGCGCACTGTTGTCAGCCGATTCGCTCGTGCCCATGACTCTCTGCGTTCGACTTTTGCCGCGGCTCGTGTACACATTCGACATTCACGCGATGCCGCTCGTGGACGCCGAGCGGCAAGAGGGGACTGCCGCATCGGGGGGCACCCTCGTGCTCGACAAGCGCGGGGCAGCTGCCGACATCCGCAACTCGGTCTTGGCCTTCGCGGCGCAGCAAGTGTCCGACACCACTTCTCACGAGGCGAAGCAACTGCCGTCCGACGCCGTGCGCCTTCGCTACTACTTCTTCCCGACCTTGGATGCGCGCGCGGCGATGTACGACGATCTGTCGCAACGCTGCCTGGAAGCCTTGTGTGACCAAAAGGGGCCGCTGGACCCCAATTCGGCCGCTCAACCCGAAAACGTTGAGCGATTGCGTCTCCACGAGGCGTTGACGACACGAAGGCGTGGTCAGGGGACGCCCCAAGCGTCTTTCGCAACCCACGGGGTCGAGTTCTATGCTGTATTTCCTGCGAAGTCGACTACGGAGGCTCCAGGGCTCCTCAAGCTGTCAGGCGAAAGCGACATGGCACACGTTCTCGCTCGAGTTCCGGCCACCGTCGACCGCAACACAGGGCACGAAGAAGAGACTGGCACCGCCTCCAGCAGCTCATTGATGGCGACACGGGGCAACCCAGCCGGGTCTCGGGCCATGCACATCGTGGTCAGAGTGATGCCGGATCACCCCGCGAATCAACCAGCGTCGAGAGGGGCGTCGGAGGCGGCAAGCCAGCCGGCCATCACGTTTTGCTTCTACGGGCCTGAACATGAACAGGCCGCAGTCAAGGTGCAGTGTTTCTACCGCAAGCAAACAGCCATCTCGTTGACCAAGGAGCGGCGGGACATCCGCGCCGCCATGTTCCAGAAGGAGGTCAAAGAGTCCTTGAAGGAAACCGCAGCGGTGTCCATCCAATCCGCGTTCCGCGGCTCGAAGACGCGAAGGACGAGTGTGGAGGCGTCCACGGAGGTGCTGCCGCCACGCAAGGCGCCCGTGCCCTCCGGCCACACCAATCTGCAGGCCACGACGAAGAGCCCACATGAGTCCCTTTGCAGCAGCAAAAAGTCATCGGTCAGCAGTCACGGTCTGTCCACTGGCTACTTCCCGCGGGTCGACGGGACGGCCGCTGCGAGCTCCGCGGAGAGCAGCAATGACGATTTGGCCGCCGCCGCCAGCACCGGTGAGCAGGCGAGTGGTAGTTACCTTGGCAGCGTGCGAGTCGATGCGTCGGTTCGCACCGCGTTTGCGATGAATTCCATCGTCGTCGTCTCGTGCCCCGAAAGCGACGATGAAGTGGCGGCGGAAAACGCATCGGTCTCGTTACAGTCACCATCGGACACGACGAAGACGTCCACGAAGCAGGGACGCGAACGAGAAAGGGGGGCCTCCTCTCGTACCGGTCCCGCGGTCGTGGCTCCGCTGCTCATGCAGACGGCCGCGACGGTGATCCAGTCGCTGGTTCGCAGGTTTCTTGCCGCGCGGCGGCGGGCGAAACGGCTGCGCGCCCAGCGGGCAACCGTACGCGAGCACGCAGCAGGTTTCGCGAAGGTGCAGTTAGACACACCCACTATCGGCGTCATCAGGGAACCAGCAACGGTGCCCTCAATGCAGAGCGCGGAGTCACCCGAAACCCCGTTAACTCTCGCCGCGCCGCGGCCGACGACGACCGTCTACGTCTTTCGCAGCAGGCCGCAAGGCCAATCCCTTGGCATCTGTTGCCAGGAAGGGGTCGCCGACGAGAAGCAGCTCAAGCGTCAGCATCGCGGCGGGGGGCCGGCACTTCTCTTCTATGGCTTGAGGCTGCTTCATGAGGTCGTCCTGCTCGAGAAAGAGTGCCGTCCGAATGCGCGCGGGCTCAATGCCTTCGTGCCTTGCTTCGCTTGGCAGGGCGGCCTTCCCTCTTCCGTGGCGCCAAAGGTACGAAACGCAAAAACGGGTCCTACGATGAATCCGACGCCGGCACCACGAGGCACCACTGCCGAAGGCCCTTTGGTCCCTACGGCCATGAGCCTACCCAAGGCCCATCAGCTGCTACACACGCATGCCAACGGCGCGTTGAACAAAGGGGTGCTCGACCGCATCATTGAAGCGGAGGCGAACGACTTGACGGAGGTGAATCAGCGGTGTCGCGGCCGGGAGCTGCGCCGCGAGGAGGAGCGCCACGTGCAGCGTACAGGGCAGGGCGCTCCACCTCCGCAGAGCGGCAGCGGCACGCCGGGCCTCGAGGCGTCCGCTGTTGCGGTGGTGGGTGAGTCGGGACGGGAACGCCGGAGGAAACTTCCCGCGATCCCCGGTGCGAGTCTGCCGAACGGGCCTTCTCTACAGACGAGTTCCGGTACCAACTCGCGCGCAAAGGCCAGTGCGTCACGCGTGACCTCGAATGGCGATGGCGAGCGCTCGAAGAGCGAGACACGGGCAGATCCGATTAACACACTTCGGCCGGTCGCCCCGCACTCCGCCGTGGTGACCTCCGCGCCCTTGCTGGCGTCGGGCGTGGCGGCGAACCAGCCAATTCTCGGGGCGTGGATGCGTGCAACGGGCACCGTCGTCGGCGACCCTGCGACGAGCGGAATGCCGCATGCCGCAACGAAAAAGAAGAAAAATTTATCAATCGAAACGACTGGAAGTGCACGTAACTCAACAACGAAGGCGCCTTTGTCTCCGACGGCGCCGCTGCCCCTTGGAATTCCCGGAGGCGCCGGTGGGGGCACCGTGCGCAAATGGATGCTGCAGTCTGGCGGCGGTGGGCCATCGCCGTCACAGGCCGTGACCGGTCTGCGCCGCGTACCGGACGACGACGACCTCGCGTACATTCCGAAGGCCTTGCTGGCGGCGGCCAGTGGGGACCACAACATGGCTGTCGATGGCACCATGGGGTCCGCCGCCGACGCGTCGCAACTGCACGCCGCGCAACAGCTTGCGACGGCCCTCCTCAAGCGCGGCATGAGGGACGTGGACCGCTCGTCACCTTCCATGCCCGCCGCACAGGCAATCGCCGATGCGCAGGAGGAGTACTTGCGGCAGCAGCAGCGCGAATACATCAAACGCATCATCAAGCGCCACAATGCCCGGCAACCGCTTTTTTGACCCTCCCATCCCAGACAAGACAAGGATAGGCATGATCGACTCATTCACACCACTCGCCGGGCACCCCGCTACCACTGTGATTTCCTGTCAACACCACTCATGATGTATTTTTTTCAACGTATCGGCGCAGCGCTTCTGAACCCCCCTCACACCCAAGTAGCCAATGTTCACGTGCCAACTCTGACACGAAGCAAGCAGGCGTCACCACACGCAAACTCTCTCTGTAAATCGCCGATGGTTGGTTTCATTCCACCCACGTTAGAAGCACCCTCCGCCCATCCCACCACCCGGGAGGCACCCCCCTTCGTGAAAAAAATCAACGACACTCCACTCCTGATGGGTCGATGGCACCTTTTGGAGCTGCACGAGCAAGTGTGGTTTCCGGCCGCGCTGCGTGATCTTGTCGTGGAGTCTCTGCGTCTGGCATGGACTGAAATGCCCGCTCCCGGGCACAGTCTCGTGACCGAGGGCGCGCTTCCCGTGGTACGATCCGTCCTGAAGCAAACGAAATCCACCGCGATCGTCGACGTCTGTTCAGGCGGCGGTGGGCCCATGCCCTGCATCGCCAAGTTGCTGAACGTTCCTGTGACACTGACCGATCTGTTCCCGCAAGTCAGTGCCTGGGAGCGCATTCGCTTCGAGGAGTTTCACGACACCGAAGTGGGCGGCCCCAATGACAACGGGCTATTCTCCTTCGTGGCGGAGCCCGTTGACGCCACGAAATTTCCACTTCAGCTTTGCCAACCGAATACATTGCGGACTTTTTGCCTGTCTCTGCACCATTTTCAGCCGTCACTCGCGCGCCGCATTATCGCGGATGCGGTGGCCCACAAAACGCCTATCGTCATCCTAGAAAGTCAGGAGCGCACGTGGTGGACAATGACGCTGTTCCTGATCACGTTGATCCCAGGAATCTGGCTGCTCTGGCTGATCAAGCTGGCGGGCGAGCTCATCTCCCGAGGCTTTATCCCGTTCGTCTCCGCGCTTTGGTCCGCACTAACGTCATCGGGTGGCGCGGCGCCGCCCTCGGCTGGAAGCCCGCTACGTTGTGGAACCCCTCGACGACGTGCGCGCGGCTTGTATCGTCCAGGAAGCGGCGTCGTGGAATGCATTCAAACCTTCGCGCAGTATCTTATCAAGCGGTGGTTCCTCAAGCGTGTCCTGTGGACGCTGATCCTTCCCGTCGTTCCTTTCGTCGTCTGGTTCGACGGTCTCGTCTCCTGTTTGCGAACGTACACGAAAGAAGAGTTTTTGAATGACATTGTCGGACCTGATCGACTCAACGACGCTTTCGAGTGGACCGTCACACGCAAGTACATTCTGGGCGTTGCCGTCTCGATCGCGTACGTCGGAGTACCGAAGTCGCCATGAGGAGTTTCATTTCCCCTCTGGTCTATGAATGAAATCTCTAGTCTCCACTCGGGAGGGTCACGCAAAAGGTCGGGTGGCGTCCAATTTTGGACGGTGAGTATCACCGAATTCACCCAAAAGAATAACCGTCGACGTTAATTCATTTTGGCGGCTTTTCATGTTTTGGAACGAGTGTCACTCTCTTTTCAAAAAATCATCATGCCGACCCTGACGGTCGTATGGCTCTTCAACCTGATGCTCCTCATCGCACTGGTGGCCCTTGGCCCCCGGGGGCTCCAGCGCCTGGGAGCACAAATTGTGGAGCAAGGCGAGCCACCAATGTCGACGTGGATGGCGAGTGGCGCCGAGGCGGCCGTGGTGGCATCGCTAGCACCGTTTCACGCAATCGGTTTTGCAGGTACCGCCCTCAAGAACATGCTGATCGTGGAGGAAAAAGAAATGGCTCGGGTCGTCAGAAGCAATTTTTTGCTTCGCACCGTGTCGCGGTTATTTTCTCTTCTGGGCAACGTCGCGACGATCGGCGACGGGAATGCTGGATCGCCGCCGGCACCCCCCCCAATCGCCACCCCTGACATTTCGAATGATCACGACATCGACTCAGATACCGCAAATTCGGTGAGCGCCTTTATCACTTCATTGCTTCGCGGGCGCGTCGGCGACGTGCTCTTCGGGACCTTGGTCATCGTGGTGTCGGTCGCCCTAGCAACGTCCAAGCGGGAGCCGTCAGCGGCAACCGTAGGCGGCATCCCGCTCGTCTCAGAAGCGAATCAAACGACGACCACTGCAACAGAGCTTGCCTCCCGGCCGCCGAGCGGCTCCCTAGGTTCCTCCGGCGCAGTATTTGTGGCCGGCGTGGGACCTAGCTTGCCCTCCTCATCATCATCTAGATCCAACGTGGCGGTGACCAACGACCACCACCAAGATGGTGCGAACAACCTCCGTGAGACGCCGACAGAGGAGGAGGCGCCTTCGTCGCGACGGCGTGACAGCTGTGATGCTCGCACCTGCGCGGGAGTAGAGGCACCGCCCGCCACGGGCGACAACGGAGGTGGCATTCCGGTTGGGTCCGCCGCTGACCACCAGCCGCCCGACCCTGCCAGGACACCGATTGCCGACGGCGGCGCGACCCCGAAGGACAACGGTGCCTTGTCATCGCCGTCGACCCCATCAGATCAAACGAGGCCGTGCGAGAACGATGATGTGGTGGCGGCTTCGCACAGACGCGTTGTCCCTCTGCAGGACGCGGCGTCGCACGGACGCGTTGTCCCTCTGCAGGACGCGGCGTCGCTTCCTCCTCGCTGCCATGATGATCAAGAATCGGGGGCGTCTAGCACGACGACCACATCCACCACGACGACGACGACCGCAACCGCCACGGCGACTCCTCCTCACTCGGTGACGCATTCACGGCATGACGACATTTCCCCGCGCAGTTCGGCGAATGTGACCCCGTTAGATTCGCGGACGGCGACCCCACCATCCCCGGTTATGGACGCACCTCGGAACGGCGGCGGCGACGGCGACCATGGTGACGACGACAACGACGACGACGCTACATCGCCACCGCTCGAAGGGGAAGCGGATCGAGACGCGAAAGATCCGGATGCCCCCGCCGATGATGAGGAGGAACCCATCGCGTCGCCTCGCTTCGTTTCGGCGCTGCCCGACGTGTCCGCCGCGGAAGAAAGAGGAGCGACGGGTGCCATGCACCCCATTGGCCGCGGCCAGTCGCCGGCTGTGGCAGCGGAGTTCCTTGCGCGATCCCCGCCTTTGTCCAGTGAGAAGGACGACCCGTCCCGGTTTGTTCCGGTGAGCTCACCCCTTTCTTGTCCTCCCCTGCCGACGACGACGATGGAGGCGCCGCTGCCTCCACAGCCTTCCGCCGCCCTTCCACAGCATTCACTCACCGGCGACACTATTGGCTCCTCCCTCCGATTTGGTGCCGCGGAAAAGGAACGATTCGAACGTCGCTTCCATGACTGGGCAAATTTGCTGGCCTCGCCTCGCACGAATGCCAAGTTTGGGCCGTTGGCGTGTCAGCTGGAGCTAGTCGACCGTGCACGACAAATTCTGCTTATGTCACCTGCGCGGGATGACCTCATCCTGACGCTGCTCACTTTAGCATGAGTGGCAAGGGTGATGAATTCGAATGGCCGGACCAAACTCCCGGAATTCCCGGAATTCGAGTTTTCCGTCGCAAATAAAACTTGATGTTTGATTTTTCGTGCGCAGCGTGTCTCAGTTCCACAGTGTTGACCACCCACTTCGTTGAATGTCGCTTGACGCGGCGAAGGCGGCTCGGGTGGTCCAATGCTGCTTCCGGCGGTGGCGGTCGCGCCGACTCGTGGAGGCCAGAAAACAGGAACGCCGCGTCGCCTTCGCCGCGGAAGTTGAAATGTCGCTCAAAATTGCCGCTGCATTGGCCATCCAGGCGGTCCAGAGGAGAAGGATCGCGGCCAAACGCGCAGCCGCCGTCGCGGAGGAAAGCGGCAAGGCGGCTCCAACGGGTCTACTTCTTGGAGGGGGTAAGACTACAGGGGGCTTCCGCAGTACGAGTGTCACTCACTCCAGTGGTCACGGCACGCCGTTGCAAAACGTCCCATCGCTCGGAGGCATTCCGTCGAGTCTCAGCGGCCTCTTCCCAAGCATATCGATCTCCGTCAGGAGTGGTCCTTCTCCGCCGGCGGGATCACCCGCGAACCGTGCCGTCGGCCTTAGCTCGTCGTCGTCCGGCAGCACTCACCCGTGCGTGCTCGTCGTGCGCAGCGGGAACAAGCCCTCGCAGCAGGCGGCCGAGGAAGCGGACGCCATTCTTTATCTGCAGCCGGACGGCACGGCCGAAGTCGTGGTGGACGACGACAGCGACACGGACTATTATTTCTTCGCGAATTGCCACCTCCATAAAGAATCCAGCGTAACCCGTGCGTTCGCCATGCAGTCCATTCGCATCGGAAGTCGCGCGGCGAGTCGCATGTCCCCCGGGGCGGGCACCAGTAGTTTCGCCGGCGCGGGCATGGCCCTGTCCCACCGTGGATCTGCCGTCATTTCGCCCCCTTTATCGCAGCCGCCACCCGCAAGCAGCAGCGGCGCCGTCGTCGGCGGCAGCAGCATCGCGTCTCCGCATACCACGCCGCCACTCACGACGCCGCAATCTCACACGGCATCGCTGGCCACAACATCAGCGGCAGGCAAGGGTCAACACGCGCAGCGATCGCCGCAAACCCATCGCGGAGCTGCGGTGTCGCATTTCGCCTTGGCGAACGCCGCGGCGCCTCACTGGGTTGGCGGCACCGTTCTTCATGAGTGCGCCGCGGAAGTGATTCAGACTTTCTGGCGTCGATATGCCGCGAGAAAGCGACTGCGAGAACTGACGCAGCGCCGCAGCGTTGAGTTCAAACACGAGTGTCAATCCACCTTGCTGCAGGTGAGCGCGGAGCTGATCCAGAGCGTGTTCCGTGGGCATCGGGCCCGCGCCGCCGCGATGCGCCGCAGCATGGCGGATATCGTCCCACCCCCAGTGGTGCACCAACGGCACGCCCACGGCGGCGGTGGCACCCATCATCAAGCGACGGCCCGGGGAAAGGATGCGGACGGCGATTCGACGACGACGAGCACGGCGACCGGGCTGACGCTCAAGGCCGCGATTGCGTTGCAAAGGTTCGTTCGACGTGCCTTGGCGAAGAAACGCGTGGCGCAAATGAAGTGCGATGCCAAACGTGCGTTTGCCGAAGAGTGTAACAACTCTCTGCTACTGCTGGCGGTGCTGACGATACAGACAAACTTTCGCATGTGGAAGGCGCGGCGGACGTACCAGGCTCGGAGGCAACCGTGCGCGCGCGCTCCCGCCCAAACCGTCGCCGCGACGGCGGCGTCTCCGCCATCGACGACCACATCTGTGAACGGTTCCTCCACACGAGTCCATGCGACCGCGCATCATGGTCACAACCACAACGGCATTCCCATGTCGTTGAGATCATCGGTGGAGCAAGCGGCAGGTGACCAAGGCAGCAACTCTGCATGGAGCCGGCCGGCGAAGCCAACCGGCGTGCTGTCGCCATCAGCGGCCCATTTCGTGCAGCGACGCCGCATGATCATGTCGTCGAGTGCGGACGAGCTGCCTCGCTTCACCGGCGATGGAGTCGGACTCGCCGCCGTCTTTGCGGGTTCGATGAGCGCGTTGCTGGACCGCCGCACGTTGGACCGCTCGCTACTGTGGGGCATTCGGTTGCTTCACACGGTGTGCATGGAGTTGGCCGAGGCCTCGGAAGGTCGGGCGGGCGTCGACGCACCGCGAGCATGGCTCCCGCGTCTGCCCGTCACCAAGTGGGTCCAAGGGAGTCTTTCCGCGTCACTCGTCGGCGTCGCTCCTCTGCCGTCCAGCGGTGGGCTATCATCAAACCTCCCGTCCCGTCAGCCGTCGTATCACGAGCACAGTGGGGGCAGCCCCCATTCACCGAGTGGCCGACCAAGCGGCGGCAGCCTCGGAGCCCACGATTTGGCGTTGGCTTTGCAACGGTCGCCGCGGCCCGCTGGCCACCTTGCCCCTGTCCTGGTGGCGCGGTCCTCCATGCCGCCTGCCAACGTTGCGTTACAACCTTCGCATACGGAACCAGGCTTCGGAGGGCCATCTCCTCGCGGTCAGACGCCGCAAGCGCCCGGCGTCGGCATTTTAGGAGCGTTGCATCATTCACCAAGGGGCAACCTCTCGACGCCGCCGCCAGCCTCGCTGCGACCGACGGGGGGAGCCCCTCTTTCCGGTGTGGCTCACCTGGCTCCCTTGCATCCTCCCCCGGCGACCGTCGCGTGGCCCTCCCCCCATCAAAACGCGAGTCGATCGCCACCCGAGTTAAATGCCCTACGTTCCCGGCCGCCGTAACGGCAAAAAGTGCAACAAAAGTCGCGTATGTAGCGTGAAGGGCGAAACCTTGTCAACACCCCCTTTGACTCTCTTTCTAATTTTGAAATCGGAAGAAAATTGATGTTGAACAAGCCTTGTTCACTGGTCAAGCCGTTTCTTCGTGCGCATACCCTCCGTCCCTCGGAAGACTGCCCCAAATTTGTGCGGAAGACCCTATTCTCTTTCGCATAATATTGAAATGTCACTTCCGCCAATAGTCGCCACACCGTCGTCGCTCGACGCGGTGTTCCAGTGCGTTCAGCAGGACGGCAACGCGGCGGTGCTGCCCGCGCTTTACGCTCTCTGCGCCGTTGCCTACGAAACCGGCGATGCCCACGTTGATCCCCATGGTCTCGGGCGACAGCTGACGAGCTCCGAAGGGCGCAGAATTGACGCCGTTTTCGCGGTCGCAATCGCGGAAGGTGGCCACGGCCAAATCGACCCCGAGGAGCTCCCAGGTCTACGCACGCTGCGGGAGATCTGCAAGGAAGAGCACATTTCGACGTTCACGCCGGGCCCCGCATCAACGGAAAGCGGCCGTAACACGCAACCAGCAGCGGACGTGCGAGATGTGCCCACGTTCGATCGTGACATCTCCAGTCGCGAAGGTGGCTCTCGGCGGGGCCCCAGGAACTCTAGCAGCACGGCGGCCACGCTACTTCCGCGAATCGTCGGCGCGGAGGTCGTGGTTCCCCCCGAGGGCTCCGTCACACCGCCCTATGTCGCCCCGTTACCCCGCCTCGTTTCGTCCCAGCAGTCTAGCCGCGACGACGCAGGCGCTAGAACCGCGTCTCCCTCTTCGGCGACCATCCTGCCGCCGTTGCACGCTGCGACTCACCCTCCTACGGGAGTCGGCTTGCTGTTCGAGTCGAACGACGACGACACCCAACAAGATGGCGCCGACAGCGCGTCGTCACGGTATCGGTACCGACACCGCTCGACGGGAGCGCACCTGTGCCGGGTGTTCCTCGCCGCTCAGCGGGATGAGCGTGTGTCCGCCACTTCTGCGAACCAGCAGATTACCGTTGACGAGGAAGCGGCGGGAGCGTCGTGCGGGAAAAAGAAAGCCTTTTTGGGGCTGCGTTTGCTTCACATTGCCACGACGGCGGAGAAGCAATCGTTGGTCTTCGCTGACGCCGCACGGGAAGGAGGAGAATTTGGCGCGACGTCTACCGAATTTCCCCGCCCGGGCACGTCGAACAGCCCCCCGCACATTGCGAGAGCCACCACCGCCGCCCTGTTTTCATCCACTATGCCCGCAGGGAATGGAGGTGCCGCGTTTTGGACATCCCCGACGTCTCAACGGCGAACGACGTCTCCGGCATCGACGCAGCCCTACGTCGTCACGACCCGTCGCCGATGGATGCTCATGGACGCTGCCGGGGACACGCACCAAGAGGGAGGCCGCAGCAAGGCGGTGCTTACGTCGAACGCATCGACGACCTCATCCTCCCGCCCGCGCGGCTGGTTGCCGCAGTTCCCACCAGAAGGCGTGTGGCGGTCCGCGTCGTCCGTGCAAGCCCAAATGGCGGCCCTGTCGGAGCTCGCGTCAATCGACGCCGCGGTGAGTGGGCCGCAGTCCGTCGTCGCTCCGTCTCCCACAAAGGCGGTGCTATCGTCGCACCACGACCCGCTGATAGCCCAGACATCCGACGACAGCAGCAGATTTAACACCACGCGGCAGCCGACGACAACATCAGCGATCACGTGCGACGGTGGGGAGGAGCACATGGGGGCGACGCTGCTTCGTGCCTCGGGCCGCCGCGAAGGCACCGCGCGACGCATCGACCGTCGGCACGCGGGTCTTGAAAAGGCCCTGCGGGAACTTCAGCTGCGACGCGAGGCGCGCTCGCGCCACGAAGAGACGTTGAACGTTCGAGGCGGCACCTCGCGTGGGGCACGAAGTCCCCAAGCAACAATCACCGGGCGCCTCACGATGACGCAGCCCAACGCGACGGCCGGCACGTCGGGGGTGAAGGCGGCGGCGCGCCTCGCCGCGGCAGAGGAGCGCCACGCCGACCAGCAACTCCCAGCGGCCGCTTCCTCACCCCGAAACGGATCCGGTCCGCAGCCGCCTAGCATTCCGCTGTCGCACATTCCGTTTCGCACCGGATACGCCACCTCGCCGCGCTACGTGCCGGCAGTACCTCCAGGTGATCAACTTGGGAAGGGCCCGAAGGTCCTACGGGGGCTGGGAAAACCGGGACAGTCGCAGCCAGTGGTCCACACGCTTCTAGGAGGAGGCGGCTTCTCATAGCTGCGACGTAACTCGAACGACGACGACGATTCGATCTGATCTGAAACCACATCACACCCAGACATTGGATTACGCCCAACGGCTGCCAGGCCACGGCAGGGGAAGGGCAGCATGTAGCCGACATCCTCTCTCTCTCTCTCTCTCACCCCGCCCCCTCTTTCCGCGGTGGTGGGACACTCAGTAACCTGGAAAAGGGAAAGTCCGTGGAGGGACGATGGCACATCGGTAAGCCCAACACACACGTCGTTGGTGGTGGCCAGCAAACGTTCTGTTTTCATTCACATTCAAAAACAGTGCCCCAAACCTTTCATTCCCCCATATACACCATGGCTGACGCAGCTCCAGCTGCCAGTGGTGCCCCCGCTGAGCGCGAAGGCGGCCGTGGACGTGGCCGTGGCTTCGGCCGGGGCCGTGGTGGGCCCCGTGGCGGCGGTCGAGGTGGAGGCGACAACAAGGAGTGGATTCCGTGCACCAAGCTCGGCCGCCTCGTGAAAGAGAACAAGATCGCGTCGCTCGAGGAAGTCTTCCTGTACTCCATTCCGATCAAGGAGCACCAGATCGTCGACCAGTTCATCAAGGAGGGCACCCTCAAGGAGGAGGTCATGAAGGTGTTCCCGGTGCAGAAGGCGTCCAGCGCCGGTCAGCGCACCCGCTTCAAGGCGTTTACCATCGTCGGCGACGGTGAGGGCCACATTGGTGTCGGATCCCGCGTGGGCAAGGAGGTCGCCGTCGCGATGCGCGCGTCCCAGGTCGCCGCGAAGCTGGGCATCGTCCCCGTCCGCCGTGGCTACTGGGGCAACAAGATCGGTCTGCCTCACACTGTGCCCCTCAAGGTGACCGGCCGCTCCGGCTCCGTGTCCGTCCGCCTCGTTCCCGCACCCCGCGGTACCGGCATCGTCGCCGCGCCCGTGCCGACCAAGATTCTGCAGTTCGCCGGTATCCAGGACGTGTACACCTCGTCGAAGGGCTCCACGAAGACCCAGTCCAACTTCATCATGGCCACCTTCTACGCGCTGCGCAAGACCTATGGCTTCTTGACCCCGGATCTCTGGGCCGAGACCGCCGCTCAGAAGGACCCGACCGACGAGCACTCCGAGTTCCTGTCGAACTACTCCAAGCCGACCGCCGTCGTTGCCTAAAGAGTGTGGCGACAGTCGAGAAAGGAGGGGCGATGGGGGATCGCTTTTCGTTTTTATAACTGCCTGCTGGTTTTCAGTTGTTTTTCCAATTTCTCTCCTTTTTCTGCTTCCATTGGACGCGTCTCACCGGCGATGGGTGTCAGGCTTTCCCTCGCGAGGACTGCTCTGACACTGCGCCGGTGGAGAGTTGACCATGGGGACGAAGCGCGCTGCTTCCTATCTGACATATGGAAAATGCACCTGGGTGGAAAAATGCCTGGTCGAATGTTGAGCCCCGCCCCCCTCGCGTTCGATTCCAGTATATTCAGACGATCGGCCGACATAGTTATTTTCGAACCCCAATTACCGTGCTCTAAATGCTAGCTAAGCGACTGGCACCGGCAGCATGCCAGCGTGTGGCGGCATTAGGATCGTCCCTGCTCGGGACACCTACGCCCAGCAGACCTGGGCCAACACCACCCTTGACGCCGCACGGCCGCGTGGGACCTTTGACAGCGTTTGCCACCGGGACAGCCATAGTGAATTTCAACAAAGGGCTGATTCACGGCGATGCTCATCTCACCTCCGGGTTCAGGATGCACCGACGCACCGCATCGTCACCGGCGTTCCTTCACACCGTTGTCGTGGCCTGCTGCGTGCAGTCCGCCCTTCGCGGCATTTCGCACAGTCGCGTGTTGATGTCCCCCGACCCCCTTCCAACCGCCGCGAAGGCGGCGTCGTCGACGTTGAATGACGCCGCCGCCGCTCCCGCAGAGGGCGTCACATCGACCGACGCGGTAGGAACGCGAAAAATGTGGACGACACCGTTGGAGGCTGCGACACGTCTGGTGGATCCGTCTGCAGCCCATCCTGCCACGGGAGCGACGTCCGTCACCCCTTCGGAGCTCGACGCCTCTAAATCAGCGAGCAGTGACGCCGCGAACAGTCCCGGCGGCGTGCCCCGTGAACAATGGCGAGAACATTGGGACCTCGAGAGCAAGCGTCCCTACTACCACAACCTCGTCACGAACGAGCTGAGCTGGAACCGGCCCGTTGGGTTTGACTCTCGTTTCGCCTTTTACTACAGCCGCATCCACCAGGAGTACCACCTCGGACAACGCACAGAGGAGCATTTAGCGAATCCACCTGACGGCGTCGAGCGAATTGTGCGCGTCGAAAAGCCAGCCGCCACAACCCCCGTCGTTACCCCGAGCGCCGATGGTGTAACCTCTGCTGCTGCTCCTGCCGCAACGACTCCGTCGCACATGGGGCCGATCGACGCTGAGGGTGCCACCAACAAGAAGCGCACACTGAAGGATCAAATTAAAGATTTTGGAGTGGCGGGATTTTTGCTGTACCTCATCATCCACTTCGCCTCACTGGGTGTCGTATTTCTCATCATGTACAACGGCGTCGACCTATCCGGCATCGCCAGGAGCATCGGTTTTGACGTGCAGCCGTCCAATGGAGGCAGCGCGGCCGCCATTTTGGTCGTCTCGATCGCCGTGAACAAAGTTTTCAACCCCGTGCAACTCGTCCTCACCATCTTCCTGGCGCCCCGGTTTGTGCCAGTCATTCGCCGCGTGATCGTAAAGATCTACTCGTATAACAAGTAGCCTTCGTCGTCGATAGGCTTGACGATGTGCGGCGGTTGAAGGCGCACAAAAAAGGGGGGGCCGCCGAAAGGGAAGGTTTTGAGACCTCTCTTTCCATGTTCACACAACCTTTCATTCGCCCCCCTACCGGCAAGCGCATTAAGCGATCGGCCGCGCTTCTTCGTTTGGTTCGGGTTTTTTTTGTTTGCTTTAGCGCCCATTTCTTCGAACGGACAATGGTTGCGCTTCAGAGTTACATGGAGGAGCGTTGTTTGACGACCGACTCTCCCCCAAAAGAGCGAGTGTGGTGACGAGATGCGGGCAGTAGGAAATCTACACCTCGTTGGAACGTCGGAGTGACTCCGGAAGGAACACCATTCCCACGATGAGCCGCCAGCAGCCGGACGCGTCGGCTGCCGGACAACGCCGAGTGCTCGTCGGTGTGAGAATTCGGCCGAAACGCATGCCTACCGCTGCTGCGATGATGGGACCCTGCACCGCGGCGCTGTCGGAACAATACGACGCGACGTGCTTGTTCCCTACTAATACAGGAAGCAGCGGTGCGGTGTGGTCGTCGTCGCACATGGAGGACGATGCCGTGGCCACTGGATCCAGTCAGCCGACCGTCACGATCGTCCGCCCAGCGGGTTGTCGTGACGCACTTGAGGGGGGCGCGGCCGGACGTGCGGGAGGCGCGGCTGCCCACGCACCGCCGATCAGTGGGGGGTTCAGTCTGCCGACCTACTCGATGTCGAGCAGTGCCCATAGCGCGCTCCTTTTGCCACACCCGTTCGCCTTCGACGCGGTTTTCGATGACACCGAGCCACAGGAAGCCATATTTAGTCAGTTTGTCGAAGAGCCGCTTGTTCAGAGCCTTGATGAAGGCACCAATCTGACGGTGATGGCGTACGGCCAAACTGGCGGGGGCAAAACGCACTCCATCGTGGGGGAGTTCCCGTCGCCGTCGGCTTCCGCCACCAGCAAGGTAGCATGCGGACCTGGCCACGTAGATTTTTCGTCTTCCAGTGTGCCGCTTCCTAGTGGCGCGGGCTTGCTGGCTCGAGTTCTGCACTGCGTGTGTCACGCTGTTCAGTGTTCTCGACAAACCACGAGCTCGACGACGACGACGATACCCCGGTTCCATATTGTCTTGTCGGCTGTCGAAGTGTACAATGAGACGGTGCGTGACCTGTTGTTTAACTTTCCCGTAGCTGCAGGAAGCGGCGGTCACCGCGGTGAACCATCGCGCGTGAGCACCCGTGCGGCACACCCACCGCCGCCGGTGTTTTCAACCGCAGCAGGGCATGATGTATCGCCTGCCGCGAGCCTCGGTGGTCTCCTGCAGTGTCGTGAAGTGGACGACGATGTTCACCTTCACGGACTCACGACGGTGCCCATCACGCAAGCGGGCGGGGACAGCTTTCGTGCCGGTCTTCATGTCTTTGCGCATGCCCTCGGCAACCGAGCCGTCGGTTCCACGCACATGAACGAGCGTAGCTCACGGTCGCACGCACTTTTCACCGTCGATGTCTTGGAAGCCGTCCGACAGCCGCCGCTCCCCTGCTCGACGACCGCTGCGGTGTCAAAGGGCAGCACCTCCCCCGACTCTCGGTGGTGCCGAATCGTGCTGCTGGACCTTGCCGGCTCCGAACGCGTGAAGCGAAGCGGCGTCTCGGGGCCTGCGTTGCAGGAGGCCGTCTGCGTCAACAAGTCGCTGACAGCTCTGTCCAACGTCGTGCATCAGCTCGCCGCGCGTGGAGACGGGATGGCGGCAAGCGGCGGAGGGGTGATCGTTGATGCCTGCACGCGAGGGCAACTTGTGGCGTCGCAACACATTCCTTTTCGCGACACGAAACTGACGCGTTTGTTGCGTCCCGCATTGTGCCACTCTCGCAGTCGCATGATACTGCTCGTCAACGTGTCGCCCGCGGCATCGAGCTACGCTGAAACCTTGATGGCCCTGCGCTTCGCCGACCGCGCCAAGTCTCTCGTGGTGCCCGACGACGTGTTCTCGCAGGGAAAGCGCGCAGCGCAGAGCGCGTCGCTGGAGCAGACGTTGCTGCGGATGCAGTACGACGTCGATTGCCTTGCGGCGGACGTCCGCCTCGCCTCGCTGACCGCGTCACCGGATGATGATCATGCCAGTGAGGCGGCACAACGACGCATCGTGCCGGGCTCGGAACCCCGGGGTCATCCCCCCCTCCCGTCAGTGTCGGCAGGTGTGGCGGCGACCGGCCGGCGGCAGCGAGTGGCCCCGTCGAGGGATGCTTTCAACGGGATTTGTCGGCGGCTGATAGGCGAAGCCAATCATCGCGAGGGACAACGAAAGGCCGTCTTCGACGAGGCCGTCGCGAAGGAGGCAGCGTTGCTCGTCGACGAGGAGCGCCGCCGCCGCCGCCTGTCCACGGACGACACCGCGAATCCGTTCAAGGAGGACAAGCCAAGTCGCGAGCGTGCCATCGTCCAGGCGGCATTGGCGCTGCTGTGCCATCAAAACAACCAGTTGCAGGAAGAGCTAGTGGCGTACGGCTCCATTCTCAGTGAAACCAACTCCTTTTCCGACCTCATCCAGTGGGCGGCGGAACAACACCACACTCAGGGCAGAAATGGTCGTGGGGGACCTCGGCTGCCGTCGCCTGCCGAACTGACTGGTCTGGCAGACCCGAAGAGTCGAGCCGATGCTGGACGTGCGCCACAGCCCGCGCCGACGATCGATTTCGCGGCAGTAGCCACGTCCGATCCGGCACCCTCGAGGTCTCGCGTCCTTGATGCAGTCGACAAAGCGCTACGTGCTACACGGCACGTCGATGGCTCGGGCACGCACCATCAAGCTGCCCTGAAAATGCTGAAAGCAAGTCGACGCGAGCTCGCCGAACGGCAGCGCCATCTCGTCGAGGTAGACAGGTGCCTCGACGAACAAGTACGCATGGCGCGCACCGAGTCTCTGCAACAGCAGCACGCGCTCAGCGCTGCTTGTCGACAAGCAGACGACGTCACAGGTCGTCTGTTTGTCCAGTCCGTTCTGCCTTACCTGGACGCCAGGTGGTGGTGGCTGTCGGTCCAGAGCTTCGGGTGCGGCCCAGAACCGTACGGCGGTGCGATTCCTCTATTGTCGTGCGAGAGCGAAGTGGGGAGCCACCTGCGAGCGACCGCCGGGGAGATGGGAGTGGATGACAACGACGATCGCCTCGGCACGACAATCGCGGACTGCTTTCGGGGATCACTTGTCGCCGCGGAAGAACCACGACCGAGTACCCGAGGCACGGTGCTGTCGTGGCCCGAAATCAGAGGGGCAGCGTCTCGGTCACCCATTTGGGACGCAGCATCTTCCCCTGTGAGCCAAGGGGGGGAAATGCCCTCTTCGAGTCGCGCTACGAGCCCTCCGATGGCCCTGGTCCCCGCACCGCAGCCAACCATCGCCACGGTGAAGTCGGATTCGGACTCAACACCGGTAGAGAGTGGGGGCGCGGGCCTCACCGCCGTCACGACTGCCGCGAAGCTAGATTGCTTCCTTCCAGCCATCGGGGGGCGACCGATGGATGACGAGGTGGGTGGGCGGCGAGTAGAGGGTCCAACCGACGAAACGCATCTGAGCGACTCCGACGACGACTTGCCCCTTTCGTCGTCCACGGAACAACGCCTCGGGTGGATGAAGCCTTTCGCCGCCGCATGTCTCACGGCGGCGGTGTCTGGTGAAGATCCCGCCGTCGCCGCTGCCTTGTTCCGGGACCGACTCGACAAATGTCCTATTGACGTCGAAGTGGTGAGTCGTGTCATCAACATCGCTCGGACCGATCCGGCGGGACGCGTCGTCTCGCCGTCGCAGGTACACGCGACGTTGCAATCGACGTGCGTCGACGGCGCGGGGGGGCGGCCCTCTGATGGTGCCGCGCCGCTCATAGTACGACGATGCGCCGCGGCTGTCTCTGTCGTCGGATTTGAACGATTTGCCTCGTGGATGACGGGAGACATCGATGAAGCCGAGCGTCCAGAGCGCGACGCCGACGAGGGGAGCGAGTGGATCTCGCGAATGATCTCGCGAATGGAGGCGGCACCACCGGAGGGCCGGTTGGAACAAAAACACACCTTCGGAGTGATCGACGCGGTGGCGCGGCGAGCGGATCTTGCTTGCTACCATGGAGGACCCCACCCCCACCCTCGCGTTGCTCGTCCTCCCCTTCCTGGCGATGGCCATGATGACGACGGCATATCTCCGCCCCCTGCGCTCCGAAGCCAACGCATGCAGACATGTCGCGCGGTGTGCGGTGTCCTGGCGGATGCCATCGGGGGGCATTTTGGTGGCGCCCCGAACGGCGATCGACCCATCATGGTGTCAACAGTGGACATCGCCGGCCTGTTGTCGCCTTGAACATTCGGGCGACGGATGTAATTGTTCACTGTCGGAGCAGCTCCTCGCACCCACGAGACCTGGATCCACATCTTCCTCTCCCAGTCCACACGCGCATTTCATGTTGGACACGTGCCATGGTCATGCGCGACTCGTATTGCTATTTGCTTGCCCGGTCGTGTGATAGCTCGGTTCGTGTTTTCCTTTGTAGCAATGGGAGGGTCGTTTTCTCGGGACGTTAATTTGGGCGCGGTGCAGGCCCTGGAGTCAGAGGGCATCTGGCGAGCGCCGGCGCGTTCTTCCGGGAACGGCCGCGCACTGCGCGCGACGTCGCTGCCGGCCGCGCTGCGTGAGCGGCTGCCCGTGATCGGGCAACAGCGCGCGGTCGGCGTCCGCCCGGTGGACCGTGTGGCGAAGGTGTCTGTTCCGGGCGGCAAGTCGAGGGAGGTGACCCACTTCAAGCCGACGGAGTACCGCACGTACCGAGAACTCGGTGCGGACATCGCGGCCTTCGGTGCCGGGCTAACCGCGGTGGTTGGTCTGCAACCCGGCGATCGTCTGGGCATCTACGCGGACACGTGCTGCGAGTGGCTGGTATCGTGCCACGGCGCATGGGCGCGGGGCGCGGTCGTGGCGACGGTGTATGCGAATCTGGGTGACGACGCCGTCGCGCAGGCCATCGACGAGGCCGCCATCCGCGTGCTCGTGTGCGGCGGCAAGGCGATCGCGGGCGTCGTGGCGGCCTGCGGCCGTGCGGGCGTGAGGTGCCCTGAGTTCGTTGCGCTGGACGTCGCCGACGAAGCAGTTGCGACCGCTGCGACCGGAGCGCCGGTCCACGCCTGGGCGAAGATCCTGCAGCACGGCCGCGCCAATGCGCTCCCGACAGCGGAAAACATGGCCGACGACCTGGCGCTGATCATGTACACGAGCGGCACGACGGGCCGCGCCAAGGGCGTCGAGATCACGCATGGCAACCTCCTCGCCGCCGTACTGAGCCTGGGCACTACCCTGGAGCAGTTTCTGCCGGCGACGCCGGATGAGTCGTACACCGCGTTCCTGCCACTCGCGCACATCCTCGAGCTGGTCGCCGAGAACATCATGCTGCTGCGGGGGTCGCTCATCGGCTACGGGACGCCGCGCACGCTGACGGAGGCCGAGCCGTGCGGCGACTTCGTGGAGTTCAAGCCCGTGCTGCTGATCGCCGTGCCGCGCGTGTTCGAGACGGTGAAGAAGAACATCGAGGCGAAGGTAGGCGGGGCCTGGCTGCTGCAGCAGGGCCTGTTCTACAGCACGCTGCGAGCGGCGCGCTTGGCTCGCCTCCGGTCGCAGGCGGAGCCGTACCTCGCACCATCGGTGTTCGCCGGGGCACGCGCGATCGTCGGCGGCCGCGTCAAGGCGATCGTGTCGGGCGGCGGGCCGCTGAGCGACGAAACCCAGACGTTTCTCAGCGCCGTCATGGGCTGTGCCGTGGGGCAGGGCTACGCGCTGACCGAGACGTGCGCTGCGGTGTCGGTCCAAGGACTTTCCGACACCGCCGTCGGCAACGTCGGCGCGCTGCTCCCCGGGGTGGAGCTGCGGCTGGTGCCGGTGGATGGCTTTGCCCAACCCCGTGTCGGTGAAATCCAGGTCCGCGGGCCGATGGTCGCGCGCGGCTACCACCGGCAGCCGGAGAAGACGGCCGAGTCGTTCCTGCCCGGCGGCTGGTTCGCCACCGGCGACATTGGCTGCATGCGCGCCGACGGCAGCTTGCAACTCGTCGGCCGGTTGAAGGCGCTCGTTAAAAACGTCTTGGGTGAGTACATCGCGCTGGAGTTTCTCGAGGCAATGTACGCGCTGTGTTCGCTTGCACTGCCGAACGGCGTGTGTGTGGTGGTGGATCCGCAACGCGCGTACATCTGCGCGATCGTCGTCACGGACGAGCGCAAAGCGAACGCCTTCGCCGCGAGCCACGGGATCACAGCTCCGTGGCCAGCGCTGCTGGAGTTGCCCGCTTTCGTGAAAAAAGCGGGCGAGGCGATGGCGGACGTCGCGAAGCAGGGCGGACGCAAGCCGTTCGAGGTCGTCAAGCACGTTCGCGTCTTCGCCGATGAGTGGACGCCCGAGAATGGAAGCCTGACGGCGGCCATGAAGCTCAAGCGCGCCGCCATCGAGCACCGATACGCCGACGCCATCGCCGGCATGTTTTCGGCGGAGTCGTGATCCGCCTCAGGGCCACGCCTTGACCTCGCCCCGCGGGGTGAGTCTTTACCTCTCTCTCTCTCTCTCCCTCTCGCTCTTTCTCTCTCTCTCTCTCTCTATATTGGTTGCTGTTTTCGTGTCGTGTTGCCCTGTCCGTCGAACCCGTTCCGGAGGTGCTGCCTCGCGATTTGGTGTCTCGGTGTCTCCTTTCCGTTTCTGCCCCCGCCGTCATCACATAGTTCCGGCTCGAGAATAAATGCTCCACTGACTTGTTTGCTTGCCCGGTCGTGTGATAGCTCGGTTCGTGTTTTCCTTTGTAGCAATGGG
>ERZ1292630.851-Hain-H41-02um-R3-851-length-30900-cov-8_pt2 | contig 25980 bp, 13 predicted proteins | sample MGYA00564408_ERZ1292630 | MGnify/ENA primary metagenome ERZ1292630 (study PRJEB36523, sample SAMEA6512641) | groundwater metagenome | collected 2019-01-08 | study: AquaDiva: Metagenomics assemblies of 32 groundwater samples
AATATGCATTCGCCGCGCCGAATCTGCCGCGCTGTCGTCATCGCTACGTTCGTCGTTGTGGCCGTGGTCACAACGTCTTTCGCCGAAGCGTTAAACTTTGCGCTCATCGGCGATGTCGGCCTCGGCGGGGAAAAGTATGCGGTGCAGGAGGAAATGCGGAGCTCCCGGGCGGTCAACGAGGCGTGCGACCTCCTCGGTGGCTGCAACTTCACCGTCATCGTTGGGGACAACATGTACTGCCCGAACGTCGCCGAGTGCCTGCGCGAAAGCTTCGAGAAGGCGTACAAGTCGGCGGGACCCTTTTTCCCTTCCATTGGCAACCACGACAACTGGGGCCCGCAGGTCGCCTACACGGGCCACGACGATCGCAAACGATGGCGCTTTCCTCGTCAGTACTACTCATTTCAAATGCCCATCGACGAAACAGGCTACACGGTCCACATTTTCGCCCTCGACACCACCGACGGCGGCCTCGCGAATGGTGGGCAGCTTGCGTGGTTGGAGAACGAGCTCCGCCGAACGACCGCGCGGTGGAAAATCCTTTTCGGTCACTATCCTACGGTGGGCAGCGGCCGCCACAAACGCGTTGGCACGGTGAGCGGCCTCCACAACCTCATGGCCAAGTACGGCGTGCAGGCCTACTTCGCGGGTCACGATCACATCGTCGAGATGAGCACCTTCGAGGGCCGAATGCTTGGCATCACGGGCGGCATCGTTCGCGGCGGGATGATGTGGCGACAGATGGCCGGCGTGTTCCGGAAGTTCACGCTGACCTCGCCAGGGGAGTATTACAAGTTCGTCTACGACTGGCCAATTCACGGCTTCATGACCGCCCAGTTGTCGCCAAATACGATGACCGTGCAAATCTGGGACAACTCGGGCGGGGTGCAGTACGAATGCACAGTGACGCATGACTGGATCACGAAAGCAAACACGCAGCCATCGTCCAAGCGAAATGACTTCCCGGACCCCGAGTACGTGCTCAACTACAAGCTGCAAGAGAAGGATCTTCCCCTTGGCCCTGGCGGTGGAGTCGCCTTTCTCCCAGACGGCGTGGAACGTGTGCAAGAAACACGAAGTGTCAACTTATCGTCAATGGATGTCGTCGTGGCACAACCGCCGCGCAACGCGTCTAACAGCAGCGTCAGCGGCGGCAATCAATCGTCGACCGTGACTTCGGCACCTTCTGCGCCTTCCACCACAAGCAAGAGTCCGATAGTCCACATCGACTCGGACAAATTGTCCCGTTCTGAACGGAGCAGTCTACCTGACATCAAAGGCAACCCCGACTTCGGCTACATGGTGTCGACGGAGTGTGGACGTCCAAATTGCTCCTCTGTCGCCGACCACCCGACCGTCGGCGAATCGTTCACGGTCTACGTGACGGGTATGGACATGGCCCCCGAACTGGGCCACCGCATGTTCCTCTCGGGGAGCAGCATGGGCTGCGCGTTAAGTAAGGAAACGGGCGCCCAACTTGCAGGAACCAATGTGGCCACGCTCAAGGGCAACACCGTGGCGTTCACCATTCCGGCCGCCACGACCTTGTCATCGTCGATGGCCGTTTACGTTTGTCTGAGCCTCAACGGTGGTTCGACGTATGTGAAACTTGACCGCAAGGACTCTCGGATCAGCGGCGCGTCTTTCATTGTGCAGGCGGCCAATTCCACGACGACCCCGAACGGCGGTCGGGGAACATCCGCCACGACGGCACCTTCGTCAACGTCGTCGTCGGCGGCGGCGGCCGTCACGACCGTCATGGGATCGAAGCCCAACCAAACGGCCCTCGCCTCGGACGCACCGCTGGCCACCATTGCGGCCGCGGCATCACCGGTGCCCAGTTCCTCGGCCTCCTCCTCTGCGGGCATCGTGGTGTTCGTCGCGGTCATCGCTGCGGTCGTAGGCGGCATCGCGCTGTTCAAGACGCGACAGGAAGCTCGAGCGAGGCAACTCGCCAACACCCGGGCCCAAGGAAACAGGTCCACGCGTCATGAGTCCTCTGGTTCACACAATGCTGCTGCAAGTGACGAATCCGCAGGGCTCAAGCGCGGCGAGGCGGAAGCGGACGATCTCGGGTCCTGAGAGAACCTCCTCTTTTCTCTTTCTCTCTCTCGAGGTGTGCTCGCCACTGTGTCTTTTCACGCAATCAAAATCCAGTGTCAAACCGAGGAGTACCGCAGCGTTAGTTGTTGGTTCCAAAAAGAGCTTACGTCGTTCGCCCTCTCCCGTTTCCGCACACCTCTCCGCGCCTCTCTCCGTTTCCTCCCCTTCCGTTCGTTCGATTACGTGCGCCCGTGTGAGTATTCATCATGGCAGCCAGTAGCCCCTCACGGGGCACGACGCACATCGCTCCCGTCTTCGTCGCCGGTCCCTCGCCACCTTCCGACCCAAGCCTTCGTCGCCGGAGCTACGCCCCGACCGCCACGGCCATGTCGACTAATGGCAATATGGTCAACGTGCATCCCGTCGCGGTAGTATCCCATTCCGGTGATGCCGCCATCGGGAGGGCTCCGCGAGTTAGTATGATCCCTGGAGCGCTGGAATCGAGCGGGAACCTTCCGAAGTCAGTCGCGAGCGGATCCCTGCTGAAATCAGGGCCGTCGGAGATGAACTTACCTAACAGTGGGACGTTGGACCCCAAGAAGTCACAATCGATGGATGTCCGATCCACGAGTGGTGGCGGTGGAGGCGGCTCGCGATCGCTCAGCGGCGCAAAGTCCATGGACCCGTTCGATCAACGATCGTGTGCCGGCGACGACGACGACGCCAAGCAAAGCGGTGACGCCCCCTCCGCTGATGCCGCTGCACAGCCTGGCATGACGACCGAGACGGGCCCGCCTCTCACGGGTGCGCAGCGCTGCGGCGCCTTAGCCATCGCCCCCCTACGGGCCTTTTGGAATTGGTACATTCTGTCTCTCATCGACCCGAAGGACACCTTCGTGCAATCTGTGAGGAAGCTGTGCTGCGCGTTTCTGCTTTTAGGTTCGATCATTTCGCTATGGGGCTTGTTGGACTTCATCGAGTACTTTCAAGGAAAAGGCAACGCCCATCTCGTTGGGGCAGTCAGTCGCTTCTGCTTCGGTGCCTTGGCGACGTTTCCGTCTTACTGCTATTTGCGGGTTCACCGCCACGTACCATCGTGGCTCGGCTATTACTTCGGCTATGGGTCGACCATTGCCCTCGGCATTTCAACCGTCAGTCTTCCCTTCACCACGGTCGAGATGACCTTTGTCGGCTTGACCATGGGCTACATTTTGATGGATCTGGAGTACGTGCCAGCCTTCATGCTGCTCAACTTGATTATCATTTCGGTGCGAACGGCGAACCTCATCTTACCCAACGCTCCGCTCATGGTGCCAGGTTACGCCGGAGGGTCGTTGTTCACCCAACTCACGCAGCGCGGGGTGGCGGAGGTCGTTTATTTGCTGCTCGTGCTCTTGTTTCAGAGTAGCCAACGTGAGTATCATAAGAAGCTCGCGCAATCGCAAGCGGCGAGCGACCTGGCCGCCGCCGTGGCAGAACGCCTCGCCCAGTACGACACCGACGCGGTCGACGCACAGCTGACAGAATATGCGGTCAGTGTCAACGTCGACGAGGCTCTGCTGGCTTCATTGCGTGCCATTTGTGCGAATTTGAAAAAGTACCGGCCGCATTTGCCAAACTACGTGCTACCGCAGGAAGATGACTCGGCGGCCGACTCCGAAGACGGAACGACACCAAACGAAGGCGCCGCGGGCGGCATCGCAACCGATCGTCGCAGCCGGCGCAGTGGCGGCAAGCCAGCGGTCGGGGTGTCGGGACATCCGTCCAGTAGGGTAATCGACATCATGCATTCGAGCCGCAGCGGCGTCAATCCAGACGGAACGCCTCGCACGTCCCGCTCTGCGCGCAGTGGGGGAGGCCCTGCTGCCTGCGTCGACCTCCCCTCGGTAGACTTGTTTTGGGGGAAAATCACGGTGTGCTACTTGCGGTTTCGGCTTGTGAATGACTACGACTCCCGCTTGGTGCAACTAGTGGTGCAACAAACCCACGACGTGGCAAGGACGACCGCCGCCTCGGTGCACGCGTTCATCGGCGACACGATGAGTCTCACATGGAACGCGACGCGACGCGTGGCGAAGTGCGAGTCCCGGGGATGCAAAGGCGCCTTAGCCATCGTCAGAAACTGCCAAAAAATCGCCGCCGCGGCGTCGACTTCGGCGACCGGTGCGCGTTCGACGTCGTATTACGTTGCCTCGGCGGCCATCGTCACGGGCACCGCGAAAAGCCTCTTCGCCGGCGACTCCACAAAGCTGTTCACCGTCAGCCTTCCGCGCCTTCAGCCAAGGCTGCTCGAATTGGCACGGCTAGCCTCTCGCTGTCGTAGTGTCTGTGTGGATGCGGCGACGCGTGAGCATGCCCAATTTGACTTTATGCTCCGTGGGGTGGCGATGCTGCAGCCACTGCCGTCCCACCATCACCACCACAACCAACGGCCTGCGCAGCTCCTCCCCAGCGGTTCGCCGCACTCGTCGTCCGCTGTGGCAACGACGACGTCGCCCACCATTACCAGCATGCAGCCGCACCCGCATGGCGACGACGACGACCAAGACGACGATGACGGAGCCGCGGCTTGCTTCGCTGACCTGACCACATCCGTCCCCTTCTCCGCGGAGAACATCGCGTACGAAATCGCCGATGAACGCCAAAGCGAAGAACGCGAGTTGGAGTGGATGTATGTCATCGAGCACCAAGCGAACGATCCCAACGAGATCGTCACCAAAGCCCTCATGGAGCACGCCAAGGGCAACCACGCCCTCGCCGCGCGGCTTTTAGAGGACATTGACGAACTTCCGGTGGCAAAATGTCGAAGTGTGATGGCACTCGCCGCTGGCGTCGATCAAGGCATGCTCGTGACGGTGACGTCGCTCTCCAACATGAAGGTCATCGTGCCTTCCACGCCCCAAACTGCCTCGGCGAGCGGGCGCCCGCCTCCGGAAGGGGGGGGAGGGGGTCTCACGAGCTGGGGCGCGGCGACCCACACGAGTAGCACGCGGTCGAGTTTCGCGGGCAACTCGACGTCGAATGACGAGCTGGCCGGGCAGAATCAGCCGCTGCTGGACGCGTCGCTGCATCCCCCTGGCAGCCCGCTTCTGCGGAAGGTGGCCACGCCGACGTCTCCCGGGTTGGTTGCCTCTTAGCACGTCCTGACGGATGAGGAACAACAGATTTGATGGTATTCCCTCACACGGCGAAGCAAAAAATTGTCTCCCCACAATTTTACTTTCTTTGAGGTTTTTTTCGAAAAAATTCTTGTTTCTTCTTCCCCTCTCCCACCTGGACCCCCCGCGGGCGGTCACATAGTGCTCGCTCTTGTCCTCGCGTCGATTTATTTAGTCAATCTGCAATGACCGGGCGACGAAACCGGCAGCAGAGTGCTTGGAAGGTAACTACCACGACCGGTCAACCGGTGTAGGTACTCCCCATGTTCTGTGTGTACATGCGCATGGTTCAGAGGAGTGCGGATGGAACACGAAAGTCATTGCGGTGCCGCTACTGTTGATTGTCGTGTGGCGTGTTTGTGTTCCTTCATTCTTTTCCCTTGATGATCGCAGGTGCACACATCCCCTACTACCCTTTTTCCTTCTTCGCGTTAACTCCCCAGTCTCGTTTGGACGTCGTAGTCTCTTTTCTTCCTTTCCTTTCATATTTCCCCTTTTGTTTGTCTTCTTTCTGTGCGACCCCATTCGGTTGTGCCGTTCTCTCAGATCACACGAGTCGTTCTGTCGTCGCAAAAGCACCAGCAACCCAACGAAAACTGCCCCCGGGTCGTTCATCATCTGTGTGATCGTTAGCATTCGTCGTTGCCATCGCAGAGCCGATTTATCACATGAGACCATCCGCGTCCAACTCTGATCGGGACACGGTTGCGAGCCGACGGCGGCGAGATGAGACCGCCCTAGAGCGGCTGACCCTCGTATCCGAAGGCTTGAGCGCCGTCGTCGAGGTGGTCTCGTTAGTCGCAGCGGCTTGCATCGCTCTTCTGGGTGGTCCTGCCGTGCGCAGCGTTGTGCCTGGCTACGTCAATGGCATTGTCAGCGACGCGGACCAGGCGCGTTTAAACCCTGCCGCCGCAGACACAGAGGGCTGCTATTGCGCCGCGTGTCAGCTCGTTCCCGCATTTTTTGTGGCGGCTGCCGCCACCGTGGCCCTCTTTCAGGGTGTCTTGTACACTTCGAAAAGGCACTTCTCGTGGAGCATCGGGGCAAATCGTACAGAAAGCGGTTTGTCAAAGTCGAATATCGAGGGCCCAGTGAGTGTCGAGGACCCTGCATCCTTCGGCGCGGCGGTCGTCCACCCGTCGCCCTCATCGTCCCTGCAGCCCGCCGCCTCCCAAGCAAACGTGGCACCGCTGTCGAACCCGTTTGGACCGCCCCCTGTGGACACCTTGATCGACGCCAACTCCGAGCTCTCCACGTTGCCGTCGGCCACGGCAGGTAGTTCCCATCCCACGCCACTGAGCGTCCGCTCGGTGGGAAACACGCCGCTGGGCAGCACGCCCATTGGTGCCACCAACACGACGAACTCCTCGAGCGGCGGGGACATCGCGGCATCGCCGGACATCCATCGCTCGACGAGCATGACGACGATCAACGGCGAGTTGATTTCAGTCATCACCCAGAGGGCCACGGACGCGCCATCGCCGCAAGTAGCCACGACTGGGGCGTCCTTGCCAATGTTCCACATGCCTCCCTCGTCGCGACACAGAACGCAACCGATCGTCGTGGCGCAGCGATTCGATGGAGTGGCGCTGGTGCCGGCGCCCCCGCCCTATGCTGCGGTGCCCGTCTCGACCATCATCATCGCCGCATTGCGCCGGCGACAAGATGCGATCACGCACTTCACTCAGTGCTACGTGCGCCGAACCAACTGGTCGACCATTGCCCTGGTCGGTCACCGAGTGGTCGCGCCGCTTTTCATCATCCTGGCAGCGTGCGTTGGCGCGTTGATCGCGCGAGCGCCGTTGAGCGCCGCGATCGCGTTGTTCACGACACTGCACACGCCAACCCTCGTGTCCGGGCAACCGCCGGCTTCCCGGCCCGACGGCAGTGCTTCTCATACGGGGACCTCCTCCTTCCCTTCGCCGGCACCTCTAACCTCGGACGTTACGCCGACGCCCATGGCGCTATGGGTCCGCTATTGGATGCGGTATCAGCGGCTCCATGTGCTCGACTTGCGCACTGGCGTCAGGTGGTTGATGACGCAGCTGACCCTCTCGGTGTCCTTGGTCATCGTGCTCGTCGCGCTCAGCGCCACGCAGAATGAACGCCTGACGGACGGCGTGTTCCGCAGCGGTGCGTCTCAGGGTTGGAGTGCGGCTCGTTGTCTCGCCATGACCGCCAACGCCTCGATCGCGATATTCAACATCGCGGAGGCTGTCGACTTGGCAGCGGCAGTCGCTGCCAAAAGAAGCTACTTTGGTGGCAACCACGCGGCCGAAATCGCCTTCGTTGCGTTTTGTGTTCTCGGGCCGCTTGTGGCCATGTCCATTCGACTCGCTCCGTTCCTTCTCTTTGCATCCACGGATGGTCGCGGCTTAGCCGTCTCCTCCGTCAATCGCTTGCCCTCGTCGCTACCCGCCTTGCGAGAACGCGCCATGATGGCCTTGCTCTTCACCGATCCTGACGGTATGCCCGAATTCGTCGAGGCGCAAGACGACGATGACGAATTCGGGCAAGCACCGTACTCAGGTAACCACAACGATGCCCACGACGCGCGCAAACGACGAGCGGCGGGCCCGATCGACTTTCGTGCGCCTTCGGTGGCGTCGGCCATCAATCCAGGCCGGGACGACCTGCAATTTGACAGCCGGAAGCTAGGCACAGCAGGCCGAGGCGTGGCAGAGTCTCAGGTCGAATCGACCACGGCCGAACAGCATCACGGCACCGGATCCTGCTCGCACAATCCACTGACCGGCTGGGTGCCGTCCGCGGGCGACGCCGCCTGGATCGCGGCGGCACACGTCTTGCATGTCTTCAACCTGCCACTACCCGCGCAATCCCAAAGCGCGGATGGTGGTGCGTTCCCGCCGTCGGCGGCCGCGGAGCCTGCCGGAGGCGCGGAGGCGGCGATGCAGGCCCTGGACGACGCGAAAACGGTGCTGCCGCCCCGCATGTATCACGAACTGTCGCTCATGCTCGGAAACGCCTTTGTGTCCGATGTGCCCACGGCGCCGTCCATCATGTCCAGCCGCATCGCGGCGGGCTTCTCCCAGAGCGCTCGTGGCAGCCGCATCGCGACGCATACCAACAACGCGGACATCGATCCGCTCTCCGTGATCGAAGTGTTTGAAACGGATCTTTTTGAGAGCGGTTCCAACACGCCGGTGAACCGCAAGCTGTCGGAAAGCGTCGTCCGGTCGAGTCAACCCGGAGGAGCGATTCCCGCCGTGCCGTCTGCCGCCGCCGCGACATCGGGGAGCACGGTTGGGCACCACCACCATCCACAAGGTGGTCTTTTTTCTCCAAACGCTCCGAATTCGGCTGGCGCGGGACACTGCAACGTCCGCAACACAGCGATTCTCGCGATCACGTGCGACGAGCTGGAAATCGCCCTCCAATCTGCGCTGTCGACCGCCCAAATACAAACCATCACATCAATGACATCGTCGGGCGTCACATCGCCTGTCAACGTTCCACCAGCGCCGTTATCTCTGCCACATCCACCAGCGCCGCCTCCAAGCAACGCAGCGCATCACCCGTCACTTGGCGACGTGCTGTCGTCCTGCGGCACGAGCACCGCGTCCGTCATCGCACCCTTCACACCGATGTCGCCGTCGACCAAGCATGTTGCTGTCGCCGTCCCGAACCCCCCGCCTGCACAGCATGGCGGCAGCGGATCGAATTCGATTCAGCACGTTCAGCAGCTCTTTGACATTATTCTGAAGCTGTGCGTCAACACGGCGTCCGCTTCCGGGGAGCTGTTCCTCCCCGCCGCCGGCAACATCATTCTCATTGCCTGGGGCGTCACGAGCGGGTGGGCGGACGCGGCGAGCTGTGCGTGCCAAGTGGCGCTGGCCTTGAGCACAAAGGTGGCGCGGTTTCACCCCCATCGGTTAAATTTTCGAATGGGCGTTGCGGTCGGGCCCACGTGTTGCCTGCAGAATAGTGACCGGTCGGTGGCGGGTCGCTACGTTCGCGTGCTGGGGCCCACCATGTGGCGAAGCGTGGAACTCGCGCGTCAAGCAAAATCGCTCGGGTTAGCGACCTTGGTGGATCACAACTGCGCGGATCGCGTGGCCAACTCTCACATTCTGCGTCCTGTCGACGTCCTTCGTGCCGCGTGGCAGAAGCAGGCGGGACAATATGCCGCACCCAACGCATCAGTGAACAACAATGTGCAGCCGTCGACCTCTACTGCCGCCTCACTCTCGTTTCCTGTTGGCGGCTGCTGGGTCGTGTCGGAAATCGTCAACGCTTTGCCCCAAGTGGACGTGGAAGAGTGGATGTATGTGATGCAGGAAAACGATGCCAGAAAGTCAGAATCGTTGCAAAAGTACAGCGTGGCGTTCGAATTCTTCGCGAAAGGGGACGTCAAAACGGCCAGGGACCTCTTCGCAGCGATCGCGCGGGATCACCCGAACTCTCCGGAGAGCGCGCATTCCCTCCGACTGCAAGCGCGCTGCGACGGCATTCTACTGAACGTCGTTTCCACTGCGACCGTCATGGCGCCGTCCACGAGCGTCGTCGCCCCCACGTCGCATTTGCCGAGTGCCGCCCACACGCCATCGCGCCGCGACTCGACGCCTGTTTCGGTCGCGTCCTCGGTTCCCGCGGCGTCCATCGTCATGCCGGTCCTTCTCCACTCCGTCAACGGTTCTTTCACCGCCACAACCGCGACCCCCGCAGCGGCACTCACCTCATCGTCGACGGTGTCGTCCAAGTCGCACACGTCGAGCGACGTGGCCGGCGCAAGGGCGTCGCATGTCGTTGCCCGCCCTGCAACCATTTAGTCAAGCGGCACCACCATTTTCGGGTGCCGTCTCCTCCTGCTCTTTTTTTGTCGGTGGGGCCCCCATGCATGATCTTCATCTCATTCCTTTTCGCTCGCGCGCCCTCCTCTTTCGCGCTCCCACGCGGTCCCGCCGGGCGGACCATTTCTAGAAAGAGTTGTCAAGAAGGCAAGAACGTACTTTTCGCCGACTCGCATGGTTCATACATATGTACTCGAAGTTCGTGTCCGTCCTTTGCTCGAGAAGTCACTGCAGGGACAGTGTGTTAGCGGGGGGAAAAAAAACGAAATAGGGTGGGGGTGGGGGAGAGAGAGAAAGCCCTATCTGAGTGGAACTCGAGAGAACCAATCGCGTCGTTCGATTTTTAAGGTCTATTTTTATTTATTCCGCCTCTCTTTCTCGTTTTCTCTCCCGCTGCGTCTCTGTTCACCACTCTTGTTGTGTGTTACCGCGCGCTTCACACAGATTGTCCACCTTCCCTTATCAACACCTGGTGTTTCCTGTGGGCGCAACCGAATGCTCTCTCGGCCCTCAAGAATAGCGGCACTTTCTGAATGTGTGTTTATCATCCAACGTACGTTCACTGATTTTTGTAGTTGGGGGTGGTTTTTTTAGTAAATTGAAGTTCTCCCCCCTTTCCCCCTCGCTTTCGATGGCAGCGGTCCCGTCTGCGATTCTCGTCGCTCCGCCACCGTCTGCGCTCTTGGCTGGTTCGTCTGCCGTGCAGCAGAGCGCCAACCCGGCGGGTGGCGCCGGCCTTGGCATCGCCGCTGCCTCCACCGCACCGCAACTCCCTTCGCTACCCGCGAAGAAAGATGTCAATCATCTCGTCGCTGCGATGCGTCAAAACGCTCGGAACGCGATCATGTGCCGCGACTGCGTTCTGCTGATCAACTCGCGAATTTTTGGCGGCGCGTCGTCGTCTCCCGCCGCGAATGTTATCGGTCAGTCTCCGACCGTCACGAGCCCCGCGTCGGCTTGTCCGCAAGGCATGTTACTGGTCGGCGCCGCGGGTAGCGCTCCGACACTGCAGCCTGCAGCGACCGCCGGACGGGGCGGGCAGACGCTCCCTCCCCAGTGTCGCGAAGCGTTCGCCAAATTTGTCTCTAACGCGGTTGGCGGCATTGCCACGATGCTGATGACTATGGATGTGCACGCCGGTGACGCCGCCTACGTCGAAGTGTCCTTGGTGTTCCTGTGCAACTTGTTGCATTTTGGTGGACGGCGCAATTTACGCGTCGTGGCTAAAGTGGTCAAGAAGGGCGGGTCGAGGTTGTGTCTCGCGTTGTTGAATAAGCACGCGCAGAACCTTCGAATCGTGCATCCTGCCGCCGTTGCGTTGAACGCCTTGACGAGCTTGGATTCCAAGCTTCACATCGCTGCACGATCGTCGGGTGGACTGGCGGCTCTCACGACCTTCCTCAGAAGTCACAAACAATGGCCGCGCGAGGCTTTGGCTTGCGTGCTGTCGTGCGTCGCGTCCTTGGCGAGGGGCAAGCTCAGTTACGCGTACCTCATCAAGCGGGGCGTGATCCCCCTGGTGGTTGACGTCTGCATTCGAAGCGTGCAGTCGAAAACCGCCACCGTTAGCATTTGGTCCTGCCGGTTGCTGCTGAAACTGTGCGCCACCGACGAAGGGGTCAAGGAACTCGTGAGCGAAGGGGGGCTGACGTTGGCGTTGAACGTTTTGTACGAACTCGCGGGTTCCCCCGATGCGCAAGTCGTGGCCTTGGACCTCCTGAAGGCCGTGATCCACCGCTCCTCGGAGGCCATGGCCCAATACCAGGTCTGCGGCGGTCACGCGTACGTCGCCGCGGTCGTCGTGGACAACAACGCGGACAAGGAAGGGGATGCCCTGTTGCACCTCGTGTGTCACTTGTACCGCTTCTTCGGCATCACGACCTTGCCGATTGATGGCGACAATGACCTTGTATGGGCGCCGTCGGCGTCTGATGCTACGGACGTGTTACTCGGGGCGTGCAGTGGCTCGTCCGACGACGATAGTGATGGCGATGGAGGGGGCGTGGAAGCCGCCGTCGTGGACCTCCCTCCCGTTGACATGAGCTCCTACTGCCCAGAGCTGTTTGAGGGCAGGGCCCCCGCAGAAACGTTGCTGCCAGACGCCATCGTCGTGCATCATGTCAAACCGTTCACGGACGCGAGACTGCCCACGCTGAAGTCCTCGGTGAGCAGCTTCGCGGCGCAGCTGCTCGAAAACATCAACGCGTCGGGGCACAGTCCTACGACGGCAGCGTCCGCCGCGGCTGGTGTTGGTCCGAGCGACACGAGCGTAATTGGTTGTTCGGGTGGACCCGTGGAAGATTTGCTCGTTCAGACGCCCGCACAGATCACCGACATCCTGCGGCACGAATTTAAACGGCTCGTGCGGCCGCACCTGGTGCACAACACGGTCGTGTACGACGATCTACCTCGCACTGGGGTCCTCCCGAAAACGCTTCTCACGTTTGGTGGCCCTCCTCCCGCCGCTCCTGTGGTCCTCCAGGCACCTCCACGCGCCAGTCGATCTAACGTCGGGGCTGCTCCTGCCCCCGTCACTTCATCACCTCCACAGCTCGTGGGTGCGGTGTCGCCGCCGCCGCCGACGCTTAAATTCGCATCCAATTTCGAATGTGGCAATCTCAAACGTGCGATCCAAGTGTTCGACAACGAGTACGACTTGATCCTTCACCCGGACATCAACACCAACCACCACAGCCAGTGGTTTTTCTTCTCCGTGGAAAACGCGCGCGCCGACGTGACGTACAAGTTCAACATTATCAACATGGAAAAGCCCGGCTCGAGCTTCACTATGGGTCAGCGCGTGCTCACGTTCTCGGAGCGGCGGCACGCTTGGTGCGGCTGTGGGTGGATGCGGAGCGGCCATGCGATTCACTACCACCGCAATAGCTACCGCCGCCCGGTGCGGAGGAAGAGCGCCGTGGCCACCGCGGGCACCGCAAATGACGCGATGATGACCGCGTCGAGTGCGGCTGCTGGGCCTTCCTCCTCGGGACCGACGGACGGCTCTTCGCAGCCGGGAGGGGTCAAAGATGTGGCCGTCACTGCGACTGGCGCCGGCGGCGGTGCCGGTGCCGGGAAAGGTCACGCGACGACGACGACGGCCACCTACTTCACCCTCACGTTCTCCCTCCGGTTCCCGTTCGACGGCGACCGCGTGTTCGTCGCCCCCGCCTACCCTTACAGCTACGGCGACCTCGTCACCTATCTGAAGCGAACGTCGAGCTTGTACAGCTCCGGCGCAAAAGACTTTTGCTTCATTCCTCAGACATTGTGTCAAAGCGAGTCTGGCAATGCGACGCCGATGGTGACGATCACGGCGATGCTCCGACGGGATGGCACGCCGTACTCCCGGCAGGAAATCCAGCAGCGACCCATTTGCCTAGTCAGTTCTCGCGTGCATCCCGGGGAAACGGTTTCATCTTTCATGGTCAAAGGGGTGATTGACTACTTGCTACTCGATCCCCATGAAACCGCACAAACGCTGCGCGAAAACTTTGTGTGGAAGATCATCCCGATGCTCAATCCGGATGGGGTCATCAACGGAAACCATCGATGTTCGCTCATGGCCCGTGACCTGAATCGGGAGTTCCTGAACCCTGACAAGGTTCGCACGCCGACGGTGTACTACCTGAAGGAGCTCGTCAGGCACATGCAAATCACGGAAGGCCGCACCGTCGTGCTCTACGGCGACTTTCACGGTCACTCGCGGCGCCGTAATTTCTTTGCCTACGCATGCGGGGCAGGACGCCGCCTCGTAAGCCACATCACCGCCGAGAAAGTGTTTCCCAAACTGCTGTCCGACTTGGTCCCCTACTTCAGCGCCGACACGTCGCTCTACAATGTGCAACGGTCGAAGCGGACCACCGGGCGGGTCGTGCTGTATCGCGAACTAGGCATACGCATGTCCTTCACGCTGGAGGGCAGCATGATGGGCGGCGACGGCTGCGACTTCCTCCCTTTGGGATGGAGCGCGATGGAAGAGGACGTGGCGCGGCGAGCGGCCGTCGTCCGCAACTCCGTGGGTCACTTCAACCCCGAGCACTACATGGCCATGGGCGCGATGTTCGCGAAGGCGGTGGCGTTGCTCCATCAGTCTGAGAAGCTGCAGTCCGGCAAGGCACATGACATTATCTCGGAGATGATTTCGGAAGCGATCGCGGTCAACGCCAAGTCCACCACGCGGGTACAAGCCACCCAGCCGCCGCCGCAACAAGGGTTCACTCAGCTACCGCCCGTCGTGACGCCGCCGTTCGACCCCGCGGTGGATGTTGAGTCATCGACCTCGACGATGTCGGGGTCGTACGTCTCCTGCCGTCGAGGCAGCTTACGAGGTCGCGGAGGGAGCCAAGTTGACGTGTTGAATGTTGCAAACTCGGCCACTCCTGTTGCGAGTACACCTGCGGCGCAGAGTTTTCCGTCGACTCCTGGCGGGGCGGCGAGCAGCAGCGCGGGGAAGAAAGGCACCATCGGTGCGGCCTCCACCGTCCCGACACCAAAACTGCCCCTTCCGGCAGCGACCGCCGCCGACGTCGCCGCGGTTATGCGCGTGTTGTTCCATCCGTCTCAAGGGGCGCCGCCACCCGCGCCAATCTCCGTCGCATCCACAGTGGCCAGCAGCGGCGGCGCGTCATCGTCGTCGTCGGTGAGTCGAGCGGCATCGAAGCCCGCCTCGCGGTCCGCAGCGGGGGGCAATCTCTCCGGAAGGCAGCTGCCGCGCAATCAGCGCCACAGCGGAAGCGGCGCATCGAGCCGCCGAGGCGGGGGGCCTAGCTCGATGCTGGTGGCCTCCAGTGTGGGAGCGTCTGCCCGGAATGCGAAAGGCGGGGGACGAGGAGGAGGCTCACGACGCGTCGGTTCCATCCGCCGCAAAGGGTCGAAGGGCACCGGGGGCGGAGCCGCCCATGCGGCCGACGACGACCTGGAGGACGACGAGGACGGCGCTCTTTGTGGCGTCGGCGACGAAGACTTGCTCGACGACATGGACGACCTACTTGAGGAGGAGGAGCTGGCCGCGCTCGAGGATGAGGACGGCGCTGGGGACGACGAGTACGACGACGACGACGACCTCGACATGGACGACGAGGGCGACGTCGACGTGGATGAAGAAATGGGGCCGGTCGCATCGTAACATGATCGGCGACGACGATAGAGAGAGTTTGGGTGAACACAGCAGCAACATGGAAAAGGCTTACAGAGAGAGTGGTGCCTGCAGGTGAAGTGGAAGGGTATCAAATTACAATATTACTGACAGAGCTGCGGATTGCAAGGAGGCAAGAAAGCTGCTCTGTTCTGCTCGTCCCTTCTCCACGTCACTGTCCAAGCCGCCACGCGGAAACGCTGGCTGCACCTCTTCTCTTCTCTTTGGCTCGCGGTTGGCCGAGCAACATACACAGTCACGTAGTTTCCGTGTCGTCCATACAAGGCGACGTGGGACACACACCCCACACCATGTTTCATGCGTGTGGGTGCGGCCGCGTCGCTCCGTCGAATCATTCGTTCAAAGTGAATCTGCGGTTTGAGCCTCGAGAAGGGGGGAGGGGGGGGAAAATTTGGCATCGTGTCTGGTTGACCGCATACAGATTTCTCTCACATCGCCCATTTTATTCATCTCGTTGTTGCTGTTTTTCACTTGTCTGTCGCTCGCACCGATGAGCCTTCCACCGCTTGGCATCCAATCGAACGAACTGGCGGAAACCCGCCTGGCGCTCGGTGATTTTGATTTCATCTCCGCCGCCGAGACTGCGTCCTCCGGCGAGCCCAATCTTGATGCTTGGACCACGAACGGCAGCGATGCCATTGGTGACGATCCGTTTGCCGGATTTGCCGATTTTCTCAACGGAGGGCACGCCGATGAGCTCCGCTTGTCGGGCCAGCTAGGAGAGCCTGGCGGACCCGCCCACCACCACGCTGCCGCGGCTGACTTCTTCACGACCACGGGAAGCGACAACGATCCCTCGATGGGTACGGTGGATGCGGCGTTCGACTTCTTTGGAGGGGGCGTCAGGGGGGTGGACGATCTCCCGATGTGCATGATGACCCTTCCGCCCATCGACGACGGAGCCGCTACTACGGGAGCCCTTCTTTCTCACACAACGGCCCCTCCTCCGGCTGCGGCCCCCGCCGTTCTCACCACCACACCATCTCAACCGCAAAAGGCACCGGTGGCAGGTTCGAGTACGACCTGTAGTACATCGCACGAGGAGGAGGGGGAGCACACCCTCCGCTCCGCCGCGGCCGGTGGTCGGTATTTCACCGCTGACCGTGCCGACGAAGGGGCTCCACCCTTCATCTTGACGCCCGTCGCACGACGCGCATCGATCGGCGAAGGGGCCACCGTTTCTCACGCGCAGACGACGCCCCCCGCCTCGTTCCTACGACAGGCCGCGACTCCCTCTTGCGCGATCACTCCTTGTCACTCCTCTAGTCGACTGGTGGCGGCCGACCTCCCAGGCGCCTCGCCGTCCGCCTCCTCGCTCCCGGTTGACTTCTCGTCGCCGCACGTGCCTACGGTTCCTCGGGCGATTGCCTCCTCCGCGATGGCGCCACCCAGTCCTCGACTCCCAGCGGGGTACGGCCCGCCGCTCGGTCGCACTGGTGACGGCACTGCGGCCGGCCATCCTTCAGAGGCGGCCAACGATCCCGCCGCAGCGATTGTCGGTCTACATCTCGGCCCAATGACGTCGGCGATAGCCATCGAACCGCCGAACAGCACCACCTCGTCGTCACACATCCCAATATCGGGACCTCCTCCTCCTCCTGTTCGTCCCTCTGTGTCCGGCGGCTTCACACCGCAGAAACCTGCCGCATCGTCGCCTTCGGCATTGACGGTGACGTCCCCGGCCGCCGCCGCTGCCGGAAGGATCCCGGGCATTGGCGACGCCATGACCGCCCTGAAGACGTGCACCCACACGATGCGGGGCGTCATGAATGGCTCTTCTTCCGGACCACTCGAGGCAGCGACTTCATTCGGCACGGATTCGCCCCAGAACGGTGCCCTTGGCGTCAGCGGCCTCCCCTTCGTGGTTTCCGCCCAAGATCTGCAGCGTCGAAGCGTCCAACAAACCGCGACGCTGCAGGACATATCCGCAGCCGTGGCTATTCAGTCCACGGCCCTTGTGGCACTGATGGCGCCAAGTAAGGAGCTTTGTGACGTACTCGGCGTTGCCGATAACACACCCACAGCGGAGGCGCTGCAACTAGCCCGCGATCACCTCTGCACGTTGCTTCGAGACCTTCGGGTCGACGTCTTTCCCACCTAAAGAACGCGCGTCGTTGGATCTCATCGCGACTGCGTCAGCGTGATGCATCTCTGACCGTCTGATCACGATCTTCGTTTTCCTCCTCCTTTCTGCCACACACTCTTCTCTTTCTCTCTCGATTTTATCTCGCGATCTATCTCATTTCTTTCCCGCGTCCTTCATCTTCTTAGCCTATCAAGTCGACCCAACACATCGGCTTTTTTTTCCATTCGACCATTGAATCGCCCTCCTCCTCCTCCCGTGTTTTGATGGTCACTCACACACTTCATCATCCCGCAGTATTTGCCACCGGTGCATTTTCTCCTCATTCTTGGAGTCACATCCATGGCGCACCCCACGTCGCCCTCTTGGATCTCGACATCGGTAACGGAAAGTTGGGCCTTCAAGTGCGCCGTCGGGGGGACCATTTGTGCGGTCGCTGGTATCTACTTTCGATACTGGCGTCGATTGGACGAGTTTCACCAGCGCAGCGCCATCGACTTGGGCGCCCAGTCGCTGCCGCCTCTCTCGAGTCAGGCCTCCGCTGCCGCGACCGCTCGGGTCCCGCCCGCCACGCAGGGTATCGTCTTCGTCAACGTCACGCCGGCGGATCAAGCGGTCGTGACAAGATGCGCGGCAGCCGTCGCGTGCGGTGGTGAGGGGCCACCACCATCCGTAACGTTTGTTTCGTGCGCCATCGTGCAAACGGCCGATTCCTCCTCGTCTGATAAGAGCCAACCTCAGTTCGACGACGAGCGCCCCTCCTCCTGGGCGCGACCAATGGCCACAGCGCACCCTTCCGACGGCGACGTGACGCTCAGGCAAGCGGTCGCTCGCCTCGCCGCCGTCACGGAATGCGCGCTCACCATCGCCAAGTCTCGTCAGTCACCCGTTGTTCTCGTCCGTCAATACCTTGTCGATCCCTGTGCGGAGCAAGGCACCCCACCGCCATGGTTTCTTCCCGGCGGCCGTAATGTGGCGCCGTTTGTGTTTCGACGCTCCATCACGACCGACAATATCGGCCACCGTCTACGCCAGGGCACGGTCGTTCGCACGAGCGAACCGTTCGCATGGCCCTCTAGCGGCGGGCGGCCCAGTGCCGGTGGTGTCGGCGGGGACACCCAGCTCATCGATGCCGGTCATCACAACGTGGTGGTGGGCGTCTACGCTGCAGTCGTACTGGCGCTGCCTTCCGGACAGTGTCGTCGGTACGAATGCTGCACCACATTTCCCGTCAATGTGGTGCTTCCTCTTGGCTTTGTTGGTGGAGCCGTATCTGCCGCCTACGACGCGCCCCGACGACAGACGGAAGGGTCTTCGGGAGTCATTCGATACCAAGATGACGTGCCGCGTCCGCGAGGAGGGGGCCCCGGTCTTGGCAGGAGGCTATTCGACGCCGTGTGGTCGGCCATTTGTGTCGCCGTGTTGCATGAGCCGCCCTCCTCGACGGCACTCGCCGCCACAACAAGCGACCCTCCAAGTTCCACCTCGCACAGCGAGGGATCGCTCCTCCAACCTTCGAACCGCGTGGACGCTACCATCGACCTCTTATCGAATCTGCGCGACGCTGGCCGCCTCCAGGATGGCACGATGATTCAACGCTGGGAAACGGAGCTTTCCACGGGACGTTTGCGACGGCACCCGTCGCGAGACACCGCCGTTAATGCTCCGACGCGACAGACGACGGCGACGACTGCACCTCCTCCTTCTGTAGTCGAGGGCGCAGCAGCACCGGAGGAGCAGCCACCGCTCCAGAAAGCGATGGAATTGTTTTTCGCCGATCTGCGGAACGGGTTTCCAACGCTACATTAGTTCACGGCAGCTGGCGCGCACGCACAATATGGCTTCACCGAGGCACCGAATTTGGCTCTCATTTTGGTGTCATTTTTTTGCTTTGGACACCCTTTTCTCTCCGAAGTACAACATCATTTGAAACACCCACACGCACATATTTGCAGGATGTCGTTTTGTCGCGAACCCCCATCCGCGGCGCCGCCTTCACGAGGAGGAAGCAACCTGCCGTATCCGGTGACCGTCATCCAGACGTCGCTATCGTCGCTCACTCACGTGATGGCCCTCCCGGTCGCTGTGACGGCAACAACCACTGCACCATCCGGCGACGTCTCCGGGGCCGCCGCCGCCGGAGAACAAGGGACAAGTCCCGCCCAGCCTCCCGCGCGCGTGATCGTCGAAGGCGGGCACGAAGGCTCGTTGCTGCAGACGGTGAGTGCGGGCGGCAGTCAGTGTCAGGTGCCGCCGTGCAGCACGGGCGCGGCGGACCGTGGCGCTCGCCGCGACGTCATTTGGGACCAAATGCGCATCGCGGATGACAGTTCCTTGGTCCGTCTTGTGGCTGGCGACACCAAGAACGAGCTCGTCGTGCGCATCGCCAAAGATATGAAGGAATCTCAGTTGCGTAAAACAACCTGTCAGCGGATCGAGATCGCCCGCATCAACGCCCCGCCCCTCGCCATCTTGCTCCACGAGCGACTTCCGGATGACCGTTGCATCCTAGTGATTGCCGCACGTTACGATGCGCAGAAGGACTGCTTCGAACTGGGCGTCATCTGCGTGGATAGCAATCGTGCGGAGTGGCGCGCTCTGCAGACTGGAACGGTCCCCACAAGCGTTCCGGTTGCCGAATTTTACCATTCGTGCTTCGAACGCCGGCGCGGCGGAGCCGCCGATGATCGTCAACCAATGTACATTCGTCAAAAGCGACGGGTCAAGCACTTCGTGGCCCTCCCGCTCTCGCTCACCCCGCTGCTGACGTCCGCGGACGATGTGATGCCTTTCCCCGCGGGGGCGCTCAAGCCCTCTTCGTTGCCTCGCTTGGGGCTGGAACTGCTGCGGGATGGCCTCGCCCTGATCTACGACGCCACGTGCAAAAATGGTCACCTACTCTGCTTGGATACTACGTGCACGGATGGCGTGGAGTCCCCTGCCACGCCCATCGTCGCGAGCAACGCCCTGGTGATCGATTTGAGCCCTGGAAAAGTCATTGACCACTTGTGTGCCCCGTCCACGGCCATATTACCCGTCCTTCATTGTTGGCAGCCGGGCGAAGCTGACCTCGTGGCGCCCACGCCGACGTCGTCGTCGTCTGGCCCGAAGAATTTGATGGACACCTTCATGTTCAACTCCGACAGTGCCAAAGTCATTCATGTGGTCCAAGGGCCAACGCGCGAGGAGTACGACGCAGCTCGAGGCGTGGCCAATGCCTCGTCAAAGGCCGTTCGCGTGTCCAAAGGAGGGGTATGGACCAACTTCGTGGAGCAGCATCACGTCAGCGGAATGCGGCGGTACTCCGACATGAGCAAGGGCAGTCCGTGCATGGTGCTCTTCTCTCCGGCGGCGCAACTTTCCGAAGAGTTATACGCTCGCGTCGTCAAGCTTCTTCCCGAGGCTGTGGCCATTGAGTACAACCCCGACCGAGTTTACCGTCGGGATTATCTCCTGGTCCAAGTGTTTGCCGCCAAAGTGCAGGACGTTGGCGTCATTCCACGCGCCAACAGCACGTTTGAACTGTACGTGTCGTTGCAGCCGTTCAAGCGCGACGCTTTACAGGCTCACCTCGCGGTCGAAGCCTCGAACCGGTCGGACGCCGCTGCGTCGGCCGATGGCGCCAACTCGTCGTCGGCCTCCAACATCGACCCATCGGCAGACACCGTCCTCAATCGGTCATTCGGGTCGTCAGCCTCCAAAGCCACGTCGGCTCCCCCCGCGGCTTCCGCACCCAATCGCAGCGAGTATCACCGGGTAACTTCTGCCTCGATCGTCACGGCACGCGCCATTGGTTTGACGGCCGCTTGTGACTTTCCCGTGCTGCTGGTGGCCAGTCAAAGCTGCGTGGTTGCCGTGCGCTTGGCTCCCTCTCCCGCAAGCGACCCAATTGCAGACATTTTGCACGTCTGGTATTTGCGTTCGGCATCGTTCGACGTTTGACCGCCTCATGTCACACGCAGCACATCATGGGGCTGTTTATTTCTGCTCTCGTTCCTCTTTCCACGGTGTGCACGGGCTCGTCTTTTTTTGAAGAAGCCACAATTTTAACAAAGCACTGAGTTGGCCTTTGTTTCGACGGCAAAAAAAACAAAAACATCTCCCACTTCGTCTTCTTCCTTCCCCTCCGGATGTTTTGGGTTGTTTCGTTGCCTCCGGTCTCTCTTTTTTTTCTTCCAATTCGGAGCCTCATTGTCCACGGCGATTATTTGCACGTGAAAAAACGCGACAACAACATACCTGCTGTTTGTTAATGCTTTCTGATGACGCGCATTCACTTTGATTGGCATCGTCTCAAACGCCGCAGGGGAACACCTTACCTTCACTCACACGACGCCACAGAGAGACCAAGGGGATGGCGAAACCGATTGGAACTCGCGGCACGGCAGGGAGCGGTGGCATCACCCTGCGAGAGACATCGGCGACCAACACGGCGTCGAATCGGCAACCGGCACGGCGCGGCGACGCGGTTGATGATGGGGACAACTACTACACCTTCATGGCCTCTCTGGATGGAAAGGCCCATCGCATCGAACCCTTGTCCGTTCATGAAGTGGACTGGACGTCGCCGCCATCGTCAGGGGGCTCTGGAGCACCGAGGACGGCATCGGCGAGAGCAGGGACACCACGACAGTCGACCACTCTCGCGGTGACCGTGCAACAACTTAGGCAACGGTGCCGACGCGCGGTCGTCGCGGCCTTCACCACGTTATTCCTTCCGGAAGGCTACCCCGCGTCCGTGTCCGCCGATTACACGCGATATCAAGTCTGTGACACGCTGCAGGCGCTTTGCAGTTCTGTTACGGGAACGCTGTCGACTCGAAGTATTCTGCGTGGAGTCGGTGTGGGTGAGGTGGAGGCGACGGTTCTGGGCTCCACGCTGAACTGGGTGCTACGGGACGGCGTGGCCATGGTGTCACGGCTGGCGTTCGCTTCCATCATTTCGTCCGACCTCGACAACGACGCCAAGCGTTACCGACTGGTGGCCGACATCACCAACGACGTCGGATTGTTTCTGGAGATCTTTTCGTCACACTTGCCCGTTTGGCTGTTCTTCCCGGTCATCTGCCTTGCCGCGATTTTTAAATCCATCTGCGGAGTCGCCGGCGGCGCGACCCGCGCGTCCTTGACGCAGCACTTCGCCCTTGTTCAGAACACTGCGGATGTATCTGCGAAAGACGGTAGCCAGGAGACAGCCGTGAATCTCCTCGGCATGTTCCTGGGCATCGCGGTGGCGATGCTTGTGCCCGAGACCTTCGCGCCGACTTGCTTGATTGTCGCGCTCGTCGTCGGGCTGCATCTGCTTTCTAATTACGTCGGGGTCAAGTCGTTGGTCTTACACCACTTCAACGAAGGTCGGTACCTTGCCGTGCTGCGGCACATGGCCTCTGCGCCGATCAATTCGGCGGTGCCAGAGCACCACCTTGGTGCTAATCTCTCGATCCTGTCGCCCGCGTTGACGAACGTGACGGAACCCGTCGTGCTTCCCGTTCAGCGTCCGGTGCCGGTCAGTCTAGGTGTGTCATTCGCCGACGTCCGGCGGCGAATGAAGCAATGCGAGAGCCGCAACGACGGAACCGCCGTCGTGCTGCTAGACGACCTAACGCTTCGCAGCAATCCCTTGGAACCCTCGCAACGGTCATTCGAAACAGCAACGGAATCGCTCACCGAGCTGTTAGAGCGTAACGGCTTTGCTGCCTTTCTCGAAGTGCGAGCCCGGCATCCTTCCGGTTCCGGGCTTCCTGGTAGAGGCGTCTCCCAGGACGATCGTGGTGACTCGGTGACCTTGGCCGCTTACGTCGTATTCGGTGCTGCGGTCAATGTATCCATGGACAGCCAGTACTACGCGGAAACCGTGCTCCATGCGTACGCCGAGTGCGTCGCCGACTCGGTGCCCGGACTGCGCGCAGCGCTCCTTCGCACACAACAACGGCCAACGCCCCCAGCACCCCACACTGTGTCGTCTCCATCGGGAGGAGGACAGCCACGCCGCGGGAGTCGCGAGGGATTCCTTCAGGCCGTGAGAGCCGCCGGTTGGAGAACGGATCGGACGCAAATGCGCGTCCGCGACGTTCGCGCGGAAGTAGTGGTGGGGGACGCGAACGATGCCACCGCGCGAGAAGCAGCAGCCGGTGGTCATGCAAAGACATCTTGATTTTTTTTAGCTGCGTGGCATCTAGATGTTTGGTCTTCTTTGTTATCATCGTGCGCGCAACGTTTCTCTTTTTTTTGTTCTCGACGAAGGGCTATCGTATCCACTGAGCGTTATCACCGACAACACCATTGATCGTTTTTCATGGGGTAGTTGTTGAACGCCGAAAGGGTCAACCCGCCCGTGCCCGTTGTTATCCGTTCTCTCCGTCAGCACCATGGCGACAGTACCATCGACTAAACCGAAGACGACGCTTTCCGCGGTCCGAGGTAAGATCGTCGTCGCGTCCTCCGATGGCGAAAAAATAGGCCAATGGGGTGGGACGGAGTGCTTCCTGACGTGGCTGACGAGGGGCGTCCCGAGCAGCGCCGCCACATCCGGCTCCGCGGCGGGAGGCGCCTTTCTCGTGGTGCGATCATCGCGCCACAAGCGCGGTCAGGGAACGTTTTTTAGCCTCGACAATGTCACCCGCGTGGTCGAGAGCCACATTAGCGAAGGACGGATCAGCATTATGACGCATCACGCGGCTCGACAAGTCACGGTGTTCATCGCCGCGGAGCCCAAGAGCACTGAAGACGCCTCGATGTTGCGGCACATGGCGGGGTACCTCGCGTCCCCTGCTCGCTGGCGCAACGAGCTTGAGCGCGACGTTGGCGTCGCCGTCGCAAAGGGCAAAGGCCTCACGCTGTCGCCCGCCAAGCGCCTGCGGGACGTTACGGCGGTCACCAGTCAAGACGCGGAGGGCACCGCAGACGGCCCTGTCGGGTCTGAGGGGCAGGAAACCGCAGGAGAGACGGAGCCGTCGGCGCCCCGCCGGATGTTTCAGGACTCGGGGGGGAAGGTGCCAAATGTGCTATCGACGGACGTGACGCTCCCGCCACCCAAGCCCGATACTCTCATGGCAGTCGAACCGCGCCCATCGCCCGCGCGTGTCAAAGCTGGCTCAATTTCAGCGGAGGACACCCACCAAGCAGCGACCGCGACGGCGGCCGCGAGCGCCGGACGGACTGACGAGCAACGGCGTGCGTTATTGGCGGTGCAGCAAGGGCGCTCTGTGTTTGTCACCGGCCCCGCGGGCAGTGGCAAGACCCACTGGCTGATGCATCTCGTCCGGAAGCACCCAAGCGCGGCGAGCGGCACCATGGCCGTCACGGCCGCCTCCGGCACGGCCGCACGTGCCATTGGGGGCCGTACGATCCACTCGTTCGCCGGCATCGGCATCCACGCCGAGACGACCGCCGTCGCCGATATGGTCGCCCACGTCATGAAACACAAGTCGCTCGTCGGCGTGCGCGACGAGCTACGTCGCACGACCTTGTGGATCGTGGATGAGGTCAGCATGCTGAGCGCTAAGCTCCTGGACGTGGTCGACGCGGTGGCGAGGGCGGCGAAGGGGCAACCCGACATTCCGTTTGGGGGCATTCAAATGGTCTTCGTGGGCGATTTTCTTCAGTTGCCGCCCGTCGGAATGTCGTCGGGAGGAGCCGGAAGCGACGGTGGCGGTGGAGGTGGAGGGGGAGATAGCGGAGGCGGCGGTAGTGGTCCTCAGCAGCTTGCCTTCTACAGCACCGCGTGGCGTCGACTGCAACCGCGCGTCATTGAGTTTACGCTCAACTGGCGGCAGTCGTGCGACCCGGAGTTTTTCGCCGCGTTGAGCGACATACGTCGTGGGGAAGTTACCGATCTGGTGAAAACGGTCTTGTCACGCAGTCTGAAGCGACCCCTGGTCTTGCCCGCCGGCGTGGTCGCCACTCGGATTGTCGCTCGGCTGAAGGATGCGGCGGCATACAACGACGCCCAGCTCGCGCAACTTCAAGAGGACTTCCACACCTTCACGGCGATCGACGTTGGCATGTCGACCTGGGACGTGGACCACCGGGACGCCTTCAACGCCATCATGGAGAAAGACACCCAGCTGCCGACGCAGCTGACCCTCAAGCCTGGTGCTCAAGTGATCCTGACGACCGCGCTGTCCTCACTGCTCGTGAACGGTGCCCTCGGTGTCGTCATCGGATTCGGCCGCACGGCAGAAGGGCTTCCGCACCCCGTGGTGGAATTTATCGACCCGGCATCGGGAACGGGAGCGACGAACGTGGTGAATGTCCTTCCCGTCACCCTGCATCCCGAATCGTCGAGCGGGGGTGGACGCGGGGGGGGAGACAAATCCCGCGTGAGCCGAACGCAACTCCCATTGAAACTCGCCTGGGCGTTGACCGCTCACAAGTGCCAGGGGATGACGCTCCCCGGCGTGAGCATCTCGCTTGACGGGACGTTCTTTGAGTATGGCCAGGCGTACATCGCCTTGTCGAGGGCTCAAAGCAGCGCCGCGTTGACGCTGACCGCGCTCGACTACAATGTCATACGCGCGCAGCCTGAAGCGTTGGCTTTTTACAAGCCGCACTGGAGGGCGGCGGCAGCGGCCAAGTGAGTCAAGCTTCACTGAGTTCCTATGGGAAGAACTTTTTGCCTTGGGAACGTTGCTTAAACCTTGCCTATATGCTCATCGCAACCGTCGTCTATGCGGCATGAGTGATCGTAAGGGGTGTTGGGGGGGGGGGGGGGGGGGGGGGGGGCGG
>ERZ1292630.1192-Hain-H41-02um-R3-1192-length-25945-cov-39_pt1 | contig 25945 bp, 21 predicted proteins | sample MGYA00564408_ERZ1292630 | MGnify/ENA primary metagenome ERZ1292630 (study PRJEB36523, sample SAMEA6512641) | groundwater metagenome | collected 2019-01-08 | study: AquaDiva: Metagenomics assemblies of 32 groundwater samples
GTCCTATTCGTGTTAAGTCCTTCTGGAATTTTATGTTTAATATGACGGATTCCCACTAACCTGTAGATAAACGGCTTGTTACTAAACGGATCTAATGGGACCTCCGGAATAATCTCTGGCGCTAATGCCGCAAGCGTCTCAGGATAGGCATTATGCCTGATTTTATATATCTGCAGAGCGGAGAGGATATATAGACCTTTTCGAAGAGTTGGTGCTTTAAGATAAGCACTGTAACCATTTATTAAATTCGGGAGCATAACACGGCTAACCGGATTCTTTAACCGTTTTATTTTATCGTTTAATTTATCCCTTTCATCCTTTGCTTGAGAATATGGCATCATGTTTACCCGCTTTATTTCTCCGACAAAAGCGTTATAATCACCCCATGCATTAATAATATCAGTTTTATTTATCCAGCCATAAGTAAATATGGATTTTATCCTGCCCCGAGAATCATTACTACGGAAATAAAATATCTCTTCATAGGGGCAAGACCAAAAACCGCTCTTTTCAGATAATTTCTTTAATCCAAATCCACCTGCAATGATTTCCCCTTCCCATGAATCAGCCATCGTTGGATGGGAATCAATCAGGGTCTTGAGATATCCCAACAACTCATTTAGTTGAATTTCCGTTAGTTTATCTGAAATAACGAGGTGATAGATATCCTCATAACCTATATCAGCAACGCAAAAACCTATCATCGCCGGTACCAGAGTACCATAATGCAGGTAATCATCTCCAAATTGGATGATATCGCATAGTTCCTTTATTGCCTCTGATGTCTGGCCTGCACTATTTAGCTCGCGGGCTTGCAATGCCATAAGATTAGTAATATTCCTTAGGTTTAACAAGTTGGGTATTTTACACTTAAATCCTTCACGAAGGCCTGACGGAGATTTATATGTCTCGGCTCGTGTGCCTTTCCGAACTATTTCAATAAGGGGTTTATTCTTTTCGTAATAAACCTTTCCAGCCGGGCTAAGAGGAATAGAAGGTTTCCATATTGTGTCTGCTACTTGCACCCATCCATCGGCTGAAGTATCTTCAAGCTTTGATTCCGCCTCCTGATAGAACTCCGCGGCATTGCCGGGAATGGAGGTCCCAAACAGCGGCTGGCGTTTGTATTCCTTCTTTTCCCACTCGGCAATCCGCTTCTCCAAATCAGCCGAGAATTCCTTCATCCGGCTGGTGGCCTGGAGGTATCTGACATAATGGTAGCCAATGAAGAGTAGGAACAGGACAACGGCGGACAGGATAGAGATGAGGACAATCTTCTTCCTTTTGGACATAGGATTATCTCCGGTAGATTTCCCGGCGGTGGCCGACGGCTAATACCTTAACCCGATGTGTCTCGTCCCGGATATCGTAAATAATCCGGTAGTCGCCCACCCTGAGCCGGTAGGCGTTAATACCGGTAAGTTTTATACAGCCATGCGGTCTGGGCGTATGCGCCAAATTTATTATAACCGGGTCAATGCGGCTAATCACTGATTGCGGCAATGACAGCAACTCTTTGCGGGCTGATGGAACGATTGCCAGGTGATAGTTTATGCTCGGCATACCTTCTTAATCTCGTTGTGCACCCGTTCGTATGGGATGGCCTTTTCCTTGCGCCTCTGCCAGGCCAGGATGATGTCGGACACGTCGTCCTCAAGTTCCTTGCTAACGAACAATCTTTCCAGGACGGACAATCTTTCCTGTTTTGACAATGCCTGGAATGCGGTAACAAACACCTCTGAAATCGCCTGTGATTTGGTCATAATATTTTCTCCTTAGTTGTATTATATCAGAAAGATTCTTATTGTCAATAGTTGGCAATATAATATGTCATACCCGTAATTCACTGCCCTATTTGAATTAGTCGCCGGTGGCGAACCCCCCGCCATTAGTCCCGCCGAAGCGGGATGCGGGCGACGCCCTTCGGGGCGGGACGACGGGGGGCCATACGTCGCGGAGTTTATCCCCGCCTTAAGCGGGACTCTAAGAAAATATCAGATTCTACTTGATAATTATTAAATATTAGTTATATTATGTTTACCGGCATCGTAGGGCTTAGCCACAGGAGGAATTCATAACCATTAATATTAAAAGGACGGCTATTATGAAAAAAGGTTCTCTTCTCTTTACGGCAGTATTGATTATTCTCTGGATAGTCATATTTAACCCTGAAAACGTTCCGGCCTCAAGGTCAAAAGCCAGTCAGGAACGTGACCAGGCGCGTTTAGCCGGGCTTATCTGGTTGGCTAAACACCAAAACCCGGACGGCTCCTGGGGCGCCCAATCATTTCCTAATCAATGCCCGGACAGGAAATGTTCCGCTCAAGGCGACGGGTATTTTGATATCGGCGTCACCGGCCTGGCCCTCCTGGCCTTTACTTCGGTCGGATACACCCAACAGTCAAAGGACACCTATGATGATATCTGTTTTGGCGATGTGGTCCACAAGGCGTCTTCTTATCTTGTAGATATCCAACTCTCGGACGGAAGTTTTGGCGGCCTTAAGGATGGTAAATTTATGTATAACCAGGCCGTGGCCACTTATGCCTTATGCGATGTTTATGCCCTAACAATGGAGACCCCGACCGGCCTGCTTCTTAAAACACCGGTAGAAAGCGCCGTAAAATTCATATTAGAAAGCCAGAATCCCAGAAAGGGCTGGCGTTATCAACCTAAAGACGGGGAAAACGACGCCTCGGTTACCGGCTGGGTAACCCTGGCTCTTAAAGCCGCAGAGCAGGTTAATATCCCTGTGCCGCCTAAGGTATTTGAAAACATTAAATCATACTATGAAAGTATTACTGAGAAAAACGCCGGCCGGGTGGGTTATACCGTGGTCGGCAGCATTGCCCTGATGGCTCATGAAGACCCCAGGACAACGGTCGTTCAGCCGACTCCTACGGCCATCGGGGTCTTGGTTCGTCTGATGCTCGGCAATAATACCCGCGACCCGCTGGTGGTCTCCGGAGTTAAGAATATAATTTCCCGGATGCCGGCCTGGGACGCCTCTAAACCAGGCACGATTGATTATTATTACTGGTATTATGGCTCTTATTGTTTATACCGGTATGACGGTCCCGGCGGGGAAAATTGGCGTAAGTGGGCCGAACAAAAAGACAAGGTCATCCTGAAGAATCAACGACCCAAGTCCGGCGGCTGCGCGGCCGGCAGTTGGGATGCGCTTGACAGATGGGGCGGCGAAGGCGGCCGGGTCTATTCCACGGCGATTAATATTATAACATTACAATAAGGAGGTAATATTATGATTAATAAGAGTATCATTGCGAGCGCCCTATCCGCTTTCATTCTGATGGTTAGCGCGCTGACTGCCTCGGCTGATTGGATTGACGTTACCTATCCAACCATTAGCGAATCCCTGAAGGTCGGCGCCAGCGAACCAATTACCTGGACCACCTTCGGCACCATACCTACCGTTAACATAGAGTATTCCAAGGATGATTTCGTCAGCGATATCAATTCCATCACCTCAACGGCTGATAATATCGGGGTCTATATTTGGACTATCCCTGACGACATCACCCCGAACTTTATTGTCAAGGTCAGGGTCTCATCCTCTGCCACCCCATCAATATCAGATACTTCAGTGGCATTCAAAATCAGGGCCGATATCAATGTGCTTGCCCCGGACGGCGGAGAACGATGGGTCACTAACAGAACAGAAACCATCTCCTGGGTAATTACCGGCACGGTCCCGACCGTCGGAATATATTATTCTACGGATAACTTTGTCGCTGACAATCAACTGGTTATCACCACCTCAAACACCGGCTCTTATATCTGGACCATACCTGACCGGGGCGGCCTAAAGGACAACAGCAAGGTTAGGATCTGCGACAGCCGTGATTTGACGGCCTATGGCCAGAGCCCTGCGGTTTTCAGGATTGATTATTACTATATCACCTTTAATGTCCTGGATGCTGTAACCTATCAGCCAATGAGCACAATGACCTATCAGGACCCGACCCGCAGTTTAGTCATATACCCGGTAAGTTCAGGTATTGTCATCCCTTATGCTTATAGCCCCAACCACAACTCCATATTTACCAAGATGGGCTATCTGGATACCGGCGTGGACAACTGGGACGCAGACCGGGATAAGGTATTTACCATTAAGATGGAGGGGTCTGTTGTGCATACATGGGGAATACCGGCAACCTTTAACTATGAGCCGTCTAATGATAGTATGACTGTTACTGCCTGGTTTATGAGGGATGGATTGATGATGCCTGTCTTTGCCCCGGACGCTACCCGACTCCTGACTAATCTGCGTATTGACATTTATGATGAGACCGCGAATCTTGTCAAAACACTTGAATCAACTACTTCAAGTGATGACGGAATCTTTACCATCCTCTGGAGTAATACCACACTACTGGCAAACAAGACATATTCAGCAAAGGCCGAAATAACATATAGTGGCATACCTTTCAGAAGCATCTCGACATTTGAGATTGAATTAGGCGGCGGGACCACCCATACCTGGGAGGTTAAAGGGAACGTCAATTATAACATCGTCTCAAACCGGCTGGAAACGACCGCCTGGCTGACCTATGACGGAATGATTATCGCCGCGCCGGACAGTGTTAATATCACCATTACCGACTATGCCAACACCCTAACCAAAACCCTGGCCTCATCAACCTCAGATACTTGGGGTGTATTCAAGGTCAATTGGGACAATCCCGGGCTGGACAATCACCAGACCTACGCCGCCTATATTGAGATAACATATTCCAGTACGACCTATCGGGGTATTGTTACCTTTGACCTGCATGAGGAAGGTATCCAGGCCGGCTCCAGCGGCGGCGGCACGACAACCGATAACCGGGGTCTCTGCGGATATTTGGGCATAGAACCGCTCCTGTTTATCTTGCTGCTCATCGGATTACGCCGTCTGAAAGCATCCATACTATATTAAGATTCACCACTGGCGCCGACCCACTGGGCTATGGCGCCAAAAGGCACGAAAGGCACAAAGAATGCAGATAACAAATTCCATTTTCCTAATCTCATAACTCCCCTCTCTAATTCTTTGTGTCTTTGTGGTTAGTTTTTCTTGACCTTCTTTCTTCTTTACATATAATTATTCCGATTGTAACTTTAATATGAAAACCCACAGGGTCTAACTGCCCGTAATTCTGGCCCCGAATGCTTTCGGGACCATCAAACGGGCAGTAAGAAAGCGAGTAATGAATGAAAAAGCAACTGCTATCCGCCCCGTTAGCCGCACTGGTCATCGCCGGTATGGTCACCTGGCAAATAGGATGTGGCGCCGCAGCGCCATGGCGCCCTAATGGCGCTCATTCGGATGCCCCTGAACTAACGGCTAAATCAGAATCAAATCCGGCCCCGGCACCCCTGCGGTCGCAACCAGAGGCATCCGGCCCGACTAAAACAGAACCAGCCGCCCAGGCCATGCCTGTAGAAATGCCCCGAAATAATCGGGACTCCGCTGCGGCTCCGCAGGCGGATAAACTGATGACCGAGGGCGTGACCTATATCCGAACCAACAAGTATCCCGAGGCCGTCAATGCGTTCCAGGAGATTCTCAAGATAGTCAAGGATGATAACCCGCTGATGCCCGTGGCATATTACAATCTGGCTTGCACCTATGCCTTGATGACGCAGAGCAAACCGGCACTGGAATATTTAGGCAAGGCCATCAAGGCGGGCTATGACAACCGCGAGACCATAGAAGCCGACCCGGACTTGGTGTCGTTACACGAAATGCCGGAATACAAGGCCGCGCTGGATTTGATTCCGCCTATCGTGGCCATCAAGTCAACCGCGCAAGACGATGCCGACCAGAAAGAGGCGCTCAAACTCATAGAGGATATCCGGGGATTGAAGTGCAAGACCGAACCCCAATACAAGATAATGGCGCCGGACCAGTTCGAGCGGGCCTACGGCGGCGGACGCGCTAATGATTCCATCCAAGGGTTTTACCGCTGGGCCGATAAGACCCTCTATATCAAACAGGGGCTTGACCCGGTCCGATTCAAAGGCACCCGGATTCACGAGACATTCCACGCCCTGCAGGACCAGTTGTTCGGAATGGGCCAGATGCAAGAGAGCGTCAAGACCACAGACGGGAATTATGCCCTGCTGGCCCTGATAGAAGGCGATGCCACCCTGACCTTCATAGAATGTATGCCGGAAAGCATGGCTAAGGTGATGATTGCCTCAGCCACGCCCTGGCGGATGATGGGCGGCGAGCCAAAATACGACCAGAGCCAGCGAGGCGAGGCAAATATGCGCCAGGGCGCCTACGGGTACTCCATTGCGGCCAGGTTCGTCAAGGCCGTCAAGGACGCCAAAGGATGGGAAGCGGTTAATGCCATGTATACCAATATCCCCAAGTCAACCGAACAGGTCCTCCATCCGGAAAAGTATCTGGCTAATGAACAGCCGGTCGAGGTGAGCGTACCTGATGTGCCGGCTCTGCTGGGCGCGGGCTGGACCGCTTCCAGGCCTGATACAGTCGGCGAATTCGGGCTCCTGCTCGGGCTCCTGAGCAATCCCAAATCAGGCCCGCTGGCTGAAGAAGCCACCATGGGCTGGGCCGGAGATAAATTCGTCGTCATCGGCAACAAAGATGCCAATCAGGGCTTTGCCGTCAGCAAATCCGCCTGGGACACGGCCAGGGACGCCAGGGAATTCTTTGATGCGATGACGTTGGCTATGGAAGAAACCGGCCAGGTCCGGAAAGACGGCAACACAGCCACGGCAATCAACGGCAAAGGCGAGATTGATTATCTGGGGCTCAACGGCGTAAATGTAGTCCTGGTCAATAACCTGCCGCCGGAATTCAAGGATAAGGTTATTGAGACGTTGAGCAAATAAATCGGGTAATAGATTAGCCAAATGAAGTTAGTGCGACAGCACGCCCCGTAGGGGCTCTCTGCAAGAACCCCGGAGGGGGTAAATCGCACCGCTACAGTAGCGGTTTGATTCATCAAACTTCTCTCATCTTCATTTCCCATCCCAGTGGGAGGCGAAGAGTCCTTTTACGGACGGGCGAAGCAGGACGATAATGGTAAAGACACCCAGGATGGTGCCGAAAGGCATAAAGATGCAACCCACTGCGGCCATCACAAAACAGAAGGTATAGTGCCGGCGCCGGGCCAGGAATCGGCCGGCCAGTATCATACAGACCGCGAAGGTCCAGCCCAATAGTATCATAATAGCGGCAAAAACCACGAAGAACCAGCCCATAACCGCCATTGCTTCCGGCGACTCCTTACTGCCATTAGACATCTGATGCGGGGCGAAGATAAGAACCAGGCCCATAACGAGATGAATTATCGGGAAGCAGGCGAACAAGGCCGACAGCCCGCCGACTATGTAATGGAAGATGGACAGCAGGCGCAGATGGTCCTCGTCCTGTTTGATTAGTTCGGTCATAATTATAATTTCCTACTGCGGGACTTGGGTGGGATTGGCTTCAGATTGCGAAGTAAAACCAAGTCCTAAGTCACCATAGATGTTTTGTCCCCATGTCCAGATGGTACCATTACTCTTACGGGCAATACGGTGATAGTCAGCATAATCACCAGTGTTTAATTCAACCCAATCTGCATCGCTGCCAATTTGAACTAGTATCCAAGTACTAACAGGAATTCTCCAAAGTGTACCGTTTGCCTTACGAGCATAGTTACTTATAAAATTACTAGAATCAACCTCAACCCAATCTGTATCTGTACCTACTTGCGTTGTGGGAGGCCAGCCGCTCCATAAAGTACCATTTGTCTTACAAGCAATAATTCCATAATTACTTCGAGCATCAGCCCAATCACTATCAGTCCCAATCTGGATAGCAGATCCTGATGATACTGTCCAAAGTGTTCTATTACTTTTTAGGAAAAGGGCACCACCAGCATTGGGCATAATATTAACCCAATCGGTATCAGTAACTAACTGTATAGGAGTTCCTGAAAAATTAGTACCCCAAGCCCAGAGTGTACCATTGGATTTTATGGCATAACTGTTATAATCAGAGGCCTCAATTCTGCCCCAATCTGTATCAGTGCCTATCTGAGTTGGAACCCATATATATCCTCCTACTCCGCCAAGCCCTAAACAACCACCGTAATTCCAGCCCCAAGACCAGATAGTTCCATTTGACTTACGCGCCATTGAATGATAAGAACCAGCGGTAATCTCAGCCCAGTCAGTACCTGTACCAGTCTGTGTAAAAACACTTATGCTGGTAGTAGTCCCAAGTCCTAATTGGCCAGATTGATTATATCCAGTCCCCCAGATAGTTCCATTGGCTTTCCGGGCTAAGGTATGGAATATCCCTGACTCTACCTCTACCCAAGGAGAATTATTGTATATCGGGGATGTCTTGTCTACGGTATCCCCTAATCCCAATTGCCCGTATTGATTATCGCCCCATCTCCAGACCGAGTTGTCATCCTTTATTCCGACAGTAAATCTCCAGCCGGCTGAGGTCCTGGTCCAGGTTACGGTGCCGGTATTTGTTATCAATGTCGGTGCGGTTCTACTCACTAAATCACCCAAGCCAAGTTGGCCGTCCGAGTTATCGCCCCAGGTATAGATCTTGCCGTCGCTCTTTCTGGCAATGGTGTGTTTGTAGCCGACCGAGACGTCAGTCCAGCCGCTGGTGGTGATGATGGTGGGCGTGGTCCGGGTGGTAACATCGCCGGTGCCTAATTCGCCTTCGGCATTCAGTCCCCAGCCATAGACATTACCGATGCTGTTGATAGCCATAGTGTGCCCGTAACCGCCTGAGACCTTGGTCCAGGAAGTGGTGGTTATCAGTGTGGGTGTGGTTCTGGTGACATAATCACCGGTGCCTAACTGGGCGCTGGAATTAGCGCCCCAGGCGTAGAGCGAACCATTACCCATAATTGCCATAGAATGGTCATAACCGGCGGCAATAAAACTGACCGTGGTGGTAGTAACCACTTGAGGCGTAGTTCTATTGGTGTAATCGCCAAAGCCCAATTGCCCTCTTGCATTATCGCCCCAGGTATAGAGCGTCTTATTCTCCTTAAGGGCCATGGTATGCGACTGCCCGCCGGCTGTGATTCTTGTCCAATCAGTATCGGTGCCTATCTGCATGAAGGAAAGCGTCTGGGTCAGAGCGCCCAGGCCTAACTGCCCTTCTGAATTATCACCGCTGCCCCAGAGGGTGTGGTTGTTCTTCCGGGCGATGGTAAATCCGCTGCCGCAGGCCACCTCAACCCAGGTGTTCAGCGCACCGACCCGGGTGGGCGTGGTCCGGCTAATCGTGTCAGCCAGGCCTAATTGTCCGTCCGAATTATCGCCCCAGGCCCAGAGCGAGCCGTCGTTCTTGATGCCCATTGAATGCGTCTCCCCGCCCACCACCATAGCCCAGTTGGTATTGGTGCCGGTAGTAAATGACCGGCTCTGGCCGTATGATGTGCCGATGATATTGGTGGCGGCGATGCGGAAGTAATAAGTGCTGTTATGCTCCAATCCGGTGATTACCTGGGAGACATTCAGGATACTGGCTCCGTTGCCCAGTGCCTGGGCCGTGGTCGTGGCTCCATAGTTGGCGCTGATGCCCCATTGGAAATATGCCGTGGTAGATAGTTCATTGGGATTAACAGTGCCGTTTAATGTAGTCAGGTTGACGTCAATACCCGTAGCCGGTTCAGTGGTAATAGTCGGCGGCGCCGGGACATTATTGACGGTAATAGTGATTATTTCGTCATCATATAAACCGTAGGGGTCGATTACCCTGAAGGTTACGGTATTATAGACGCCGGCCTGGACATAGTTCGGCGTCCAGGTAAACAGCCCGGTGTTGGCGTTAAGGACCGCGCCGGTCGGCATATTATAGACGTAATAACTCAGGGTGTCATCGGTATCAATATCAGTGCCCGAGATAGTGAATGATAAGAGAACGCCCTCATTCACGGTTTTATTACCCACCGGATTCAGGGTGCAAGGCCGGTTTACGTTACTTACGATGATGGTGATTAACTCCTGACCAAAAAGGCCTGCGGTATCGGTTGCCTTGAAGGTGACATTATAATTGCCGGCCTGAAGGTAATTCGGCGTCCAGGAAAAGGTTCTGGTCGTGGCCGTGAAGACCGCGCCGCTGGGCAGGTTGGTCGCGGTATATGGCATCGCCATCCGGGTCGGTAGCCGAGACGGTGAAGGTTAATAATACAACTTCAGTGGCGTTCTGGCTGCCGGTCGGATTCATATTCGGCGCCCGGTTGGTGTTATTAACCGTAATGGTGATGGCCTCTTCGTCATATAAGGCGCCTGAGTCGGTTGCCTTGAAATTAATATTGGGATAGACGCCGGCCTGGTCATAGGTCGGAGTCCAGTTGAATGCGCCGTTTGAGGTGTTGAGTGTCGCGCCGGTGGGCAGTCCGGTGGCTGAATAGGTCAGGGTATCGCCGCCGGCGTCAGTGGCTGAGGCCGTGAAATTCAGCAACGAGCCCTCGCTGCCGGTCTTGTTGCCGATGGCGGCCAGGACCGGCGCTACATTAACATTGGTGACTGAAATAGTGATAGTTTCTTCGGCATATAACCCGCCGGTATCATTGGCCCTGAATTTGACCGTGCTGTAAGTCCCGGCCTGGAGATAAGTCGGCGTCCAGGAGAATACGCCGGTGGCTGAAACCAGACCGGCTCCGCCGGGCAGATTGATTCCGGTATAGGTCACCGCGCCGCCATCCGGGTCGGTGCCTGATACTATGAAGGTTAATAATTCGTTTTCGTTGACGCTTTTATTCCCAACGGCGTTCAGGGTGGGCGCCCGATTGGTGTTATTGGCCGTAATCGTAATCGCCTCGGTAGCATATAATCCGCCGGTATCGGTGACGGTAAAGGCCACACCGGGATAGACGCCGGATTGGGTGTAGTCGGGAGTCCAGGAAAATGCGCCGGTGGTGGCGGTGAAGACCGCGCCGCCGGGCAGGTTGCCGGCCGTGTAGGTAATCGCATCGCTATCCGGGTCTGAGCCGGAAATGGTGAATGATAATAATGATGCCTCGCTGACCGTTTTATTACCAATGGCTGCCAGAGCAGGCGTCCAATTGACATTATTTACGGTGATGGTAATCGGCTCTTCGGCATACAGCCCGCCGATGTCGGTGGTCCGGAATGTGACATTATAACTGCCCGATTGGATATAAGACGGCGTCCAGGCAAATAGACCGCTGGTGCCATTGAGACCGGCGCCGCTCGGCAATCCGGTGGCTGAATAGGTCAGCGTCTCTACATCAGGGTCCGAGCCGGACGCGGTGAAACTCAAGAGAGCATTCTCATTGACGCTTTTATTGCCGATGGCAGTTAAGCTCGGGGTGCGGTTGACGTTATTCACGACAATAGCGATGGCTTCTTCGGTATATAGCCCGCCGGTATCGGTTATCCTGAACCTGACATTGGTATAATTACCTGATTGGATATAAGACGGCGTCCAGGAGAATGTCCGGGTGCCCGCATCAAATGACGAGCCGCCGGGCAGGTTGGTCGCCGTGTAGGTAATCGCATCGCCGTCCTGGTCTACGCCGGATATAGTAAAAGTCAATAATGCCGTTTCCGCAATGGCCTTGTTGCCGATACCGGATAAGGCCGGTGTGCGATTGGTATTATTCACGGTGATATCGCAGGTCTTTTCGTCATACAATGCGCCCGGGTCAGTGGCCCTGAAGGTGAGGCCCGGATAACTGCCGGACTGGGTATAGCCGGGCGTCCAAATGAAGACGCCGGTGGCTGAAATAAAGGCGGCGCCGGCCGGCAGGCCGGTGGCTGAATAGGTCAGGGCATCATTGCCGGCATCACTGCCCGAAACAGCGAAACTCAATAGCGCGCCCTCGCTGGCGGTTTTGTTGGCCATGGCGGCTATAACCGGGGTAACATTTACATCAGTTACCGTAATAATAACGGTTTCCTCGGCCGTGAGATTCCAACTATTCATCGCCATGAATGTGACATTATAACTGCCGTTCTGGGTGTAGGCCGGCGTCCAGGTAAATGTCCTGGTGGTAGAATTAAAAGATGCGCCGATGGGCAACCCGCTGGCGAAGAAACTCAGAGTTGAGCTTGTGCCGTCGCCGGCATAAATCGTAAAATTGAGTTCCGCGCCTTCCGCAACGGTCTTGGCGCCGATGGGCGTTAAGACCGGCATCCAGAAAGATACGTTGGCGCTGCTGCCGCCTGTAATTCCGTTCTCCTGGCACCCCGCCACCATAGCGGCTAACAGGAAGAATACCAGCCATAACGGATTTATCCAGCCCCTTTTTAATACCCCGCCGCAAACGGCGCCGGTTTTCGCAATACAAAATAACCCAGCCCTTGCGTGCACGGGCTGGTGGGCTGGATTTATGACAAACTCTTTCTTCTTCATAAATTTATTCTCCTCATATTAGGGTGTCTAATAAGTGTCATTGCGAGCGTAAGCGTAGCAATCTCCATTAATCTTTGAAATCCCATACGATTAGTTGTTGGTAATATACCCTTGATATTAGAAAAATCGAGTAAAAAGCGATATTTTCTTGGCATCAAAATCGTTTCTGCTATATTACTAAACATGTTAAAGTTACCTATCTGCATTTTAATATGCCTGCGAGACATAAGCAATGATGAGCATATTGACAGCAAATCCGACGGCAAATCTTCCGGGCGTCAGCGAAATCTCCATGATGCCGATAATCAGCCAGGTAACAAAATCAGCCATTATCACGCCTTTAAAAATATAGTAAGCAATATGATGCGATTCTAACAGCGGGAAAAGCACGCTATACAAAAGTATCCGGCCCAGGATGACGGCCAGGAACCCGGCGTTGATTATCCGCCTGGACACCGCTGCCTCAAGGATAAAATCATCACCCTTTTCCTTTACCACCTGCAGTATCCTCGCCTTCACCGGGTTATCAGGCACAGGAGAACCGGCTGCGCCGGGCCAGACATCATTACTGTCTGCCACCAATTTCAGGCAATCCGGACAGAGCGCGCGGTTATGAATCTGCTTGAGATGCCACGGCACAAATGAACACAGGCAGGTATCGCAGAGTTTTTTGGAAAATCCTGACATTTGTCTGACTAATCTCTACGGAATTCTAATAAAACGTTGTTCTTGAAGCCGCAATACCGGCAGCTAAATTTGTCGACTTCCATATGCTGGACGTGCAGGGTGTTCTGGGTGGAATACCTTGGGTCCCGCACAACAAACTCATGATCAAATGTCCGGCCTAATTTACTGCATTGGCCGCATTTCTCCTGATAATTGACAATGAACATATTTGACAGGGTTCCTTTTTTAGAAGATAACACGACGCACCCCTGCTCAGCGGTGATTGATATCTTCTGGCCGGCCACAGTTCTCTGGGCATCCGGCTCAAACGCCGCTGGCTGGAATGACTGAATTGGGTCCTGGTTCACCGGCGCTTTTGGTTTTTCTATCTCGTGCTTGGCGGTAATGTATAATGCCACAAAAATCACCACTCCGATTAAAATAGATGCCCCACCCACTATCGGGTAGAGAATCGGGGAACGTTTTTTGCCTTTCGGCGCCGGTGATGCCCGGGAGAGTTCGGCTATCTCGGCCGGACTGACCACAGGTTTGGGAGCAACCATTGGTTGAACAGGCAGTGGCGCGGGCATATTTCCTTAGGCACCGGAGTTCCGCAATACAGGCACTGCGTCCGGTTGGCCGGGACCTCGCGCCCGCAGGATTTACACGCCACCGGAGGCATAAGCGGCTTAGAACAATAGGTGCATAACAGATTCTTTTCAGATGTCAGTTTCCCGCAGGACGGACATTGTATCGGCATACACTCCCCCTATTTCAATACCTTGCTGAATTCCGTGAAGCGATTACCTCTTTTATGGTCTTGAAAAGTTTACTCAGCTGGTATGGCTTGGGAACAAAAGGCAGATTGCGCTTTTGTATCTCATCGCTGTATTCGGACTTGTCAGGAAATCCACTGCTCAGGATGATAGGCAATCCCGGTTTCTGCTTTAAGAATTCATCCGCCAGCTCAATCCCGTTGGCGTCAGGCAAAAGGATGTCGCTCAGGACGAGGTGAAATCCGCCTTTTTCCCCGGCAAATATCTCACGCGCCTCTTTCCCGGTTGAAGCCAGGGATACGTTATAACCGATTTTAGTAAGCGCCCGGGACACCATCTCCTTGATTGCCGTATTATCCTCAACCAAGAGAATCCGCTCCCCATTTCCCTTGATGTCGTCGAGAACTATTGTCTTGGTATCCTGCTTGGGCTCGGCCTTTTCGCCGGAGGCCGGCAGGTAAATCCGGAAAACCGCGCCCTGGCCCGGCTCGCTAAAGACGTTTATCCAGCCATCGTGTTTTTTGACGATTCCATAAACCACCGACAGCCCCAGGCCGGTACCTTTGCTCTCCTTCTTGGTGGTGAAGAACGGCTCGAAGACGCGCGCGACCGTATCCTTGTCCATTCCGATGCCGGTATCGGCAATTGACAAACAAACAAAGCTGCCGCAACGGGACTCCGGATTTAGTCTGTGATATTCTTCGTCTATGATTATGTTCTCGGTCTTGATAGTTATCTTGCCGCTCTTGGGCATGGCATCGCGCGCATTCAGAAGCAGGTTCATAATAACCTGTTCAATATTGCCCTGGTCTGCCTTGATGGTGGCCAATTGCGGCGCCAAGTCCGTCTGAATTGTAATGTCCTCGCCGATTAACCGGTCCAGCATTTTGAGCATATTCCGGACCGTATCATTGAGGTCGATAACCCGCGTCTCCATGATATGCCGCCGGCTGAAAATCAGAAGTTGTTTAGTCAGGATGGTGCCGCGGTCAACTGCGCCGATGGCGCTTTTGAGGCATTCGTAACTTTGCGACTCTTTGTCGGTATCCATCAGGGCCATCTCGTTAAACCCCCTGACGGCGCAGAGGATATTGTTAAAATCGTGCGAAATCCCGCCGGCCAACTGGCCCAACGTGGCGAGTTTCTCGGAACGGATAAGCTGTTCCTGCGCCTCATTCAGTTCTTTGGTCCGTTCAACAACCCTTTGCTCCAGCTCCTCGCCTTTCCGGGATAATTCCTGGTGTGATATCCGCAAAGGACGGAATGCCAGAAAGTAAAAGACCGGGAAAAGGATAATAGTTAGCGCCAGCGCGTCTATAAGACCTTCAATCTCAGGCGCCAAAAATGAATTGAGCTGATAGAGCGCATACATTATCGCCCCTTCTATGATAAACACCAGGACCAACGTAATCAGAAACAGCAGAACCGGCCGGTCGTACAGTTTTGAGATGAATGATTTCATAATAACACCCTGTTGACTGCAGTATATAATACATTATCACACGGTCAAGAAAGAAGGATAAATTATGCGATTTACCACTCTGTGTTATGCGCGGGCATCAATGACCTTCCGGGTGGGTTTGAGGACGCTGCTTATGGCGTCACCGTGCATCTGGCCGTCTGGCCGAAACTGCCGGTGCGCATCTTCTTATCAAACCACTGCGCCTTATATTCTACACTGGTCGCTTCTGTTAGGCCCAGACCTGCCTGTGTCCCGACAGGCACCAAGTCAGACAAGTTGTGCGTATAAGGGCTGTTGGTGTCGTCAGCCAGAAATTGCCAAGGCCTTGTCTCTATTCTGAACCAGAGTTTAACACCGGCAATATCTTTGGGTTTGTGATTCTCCTTCTCATTTGCCGGATTAATTCCGAAATGAACCACCACCTGACTGCGACCTGACCAATCCAGGATTAAAAGAGGCGGGGCAAGGTTGCCCACATATTCCGGCGCAGTCGGGGTCAAATGTGTATCCAGTGGCTTCATACCCATTCCGGCGCGGTGGGCATCGGTTACTCCGGGATAAACCGTACTGCGCTGGGCCAGATTCCGGGCCAGCGATTCGGCTGTCTTGCGGGTGCTATCTTTTTTCCCTTTTGCCCCACGGGCCGCGGCCTGTGCCGTCTGATGCGCCTGATAGTCCGTTTTCCAGGCGTTAGCAACGGCAATCATATTGTCCTTATCCGTAGCCGATAATCCTAATTCCGCATAATGAGCCGTTATATATTTAGTGAATCCGCCCAACCAGCCATTGAATTCAGCATCCTTGAATGGTATATAATCTCTTCCCATATTTTATTCTCCTATTCTTTGGAGCGCACATTATTGACGTGCTAAAATCCCCCTTAATCCCCCTTTTGCAAAGGGGGAAATAGGGGGATTAGAACCAACGGTATAATACGTCAATATAGCCGTTAAAGTGTGTAGTTATGCACAGTATCTTCACTACCAGCTTCAGTATCTTTTATACTGCCTTCCTTATCTTTTATACGGACATCCGTATATTAAATACCGCCTTCCGTATAGATTATACTGCCATCCGTATCTTTTACAAGGATTTCCGTATATTTTATACTGCTATCCGTATGTTTAATACTGACATCCGTATTCTTTATACGGACATCCGTATTTCTTATACGGACATGAATATCCGCCTTGCACTGATGCCATAATGATTCTGTATGCAATCTACCGAACTGAAAAACATCGCTAACATTCCCCGCCCTTTAGAGCCAGTTGGAGTGCAACGACTTACTGGCTCTTATCCCGATGACCCCGAACACCGCAGTGACCGCGACAGCGAACTTACTTCGGGGGACATCGGGACACGAACCCGTAGTTTACACTGAGCAGAGCGAATGTGTCCCTCTCTGTGAACCGTTCATTGCCCCCTGCCACAGGCTGGCCTCCCCCAAATTACCACTATAAATTACCCTTAGCAAGATTATGTTTTGCGCAAAGCACTTGAAGATTCTCTAAAACCGTTTCCCCACCTTTAGACCACGCTTTAATATGGTCAAAATGTATGTTTTCGCCCGTAACGGTAATACCACACAATCTACATTTATTCCCGTCTCGCATCAATACCTGAACCTTTAACCTCTCGCTAACATCCCTTTTGGTTTTATGCGTTATAATGGATTCCTTTTTAGTAGCAATATCCTCATTCTCTATAATAGGATATTTCTTAACTTGTGGAATTTCGTCTTTATTTATATATTCTATAAACTTCTCAAGCGCCTTTCGCCATGTTCCGAATCTATACTCATATGCACCTGCATTATATTGCGATATGGGTTTTTGCATCTCGACAGATTTCGGCTGTCGCCCCAGTTTAATCCAGACCTCTTCTAAATTCTTAAAATATGCTTCCTCTGTAAAGTGAAAATCGTTAGTTTCCTTTAATCCTGCTTTACTTACTACTTTAAACCAAGAGCCAAATTTGCGACATAAAGTACTACTATGATAATTACCATGCGTGTTGTATTCGACTGTCGTAACAGAATTCTTTCCTAATTGAGAAGCAACTCTTTTCAGGTCTTTAAGCAACTCTTCTTCTGACGTATTTCTATGATACGGCTCTAATTCAAATTTCGGCATGGAATTTCCCTTTCCTTCGTGTTCTCTGTGTCCTTTGTGCCTTTGTGGCAAATATTTTATTACTTCACCACCATGAATCGTGTCATAATAACCGCATCTACCGGTTGCGCTGGCTGCTGACTGCCCGGCCAGGCTGTTGATTACCGATAGACATCTTTACGATGTTTTACCCGATAGATTCTGACTATTTTTCCCTTATCCAGTATTTCGTAAATAACCCGATAGGTTCCCACCCTGATGCGCCAATCATTTTGAGAGCCAACTATTTTCCTGCAGCCGGCCGGACGCGGGTTTTGTCTTAACGTCTGAATATGGTCAATAATTTGCTTGAATAGGTCGGCAGATAAATGCTTAAGGTCTCGTTCAGCCCCTTTTTCTACGCGTATCTGATACATCAATGTATTTCCTTAAGGAAATCATCAAGCCGTCTGAACTCCGGCTTATTCTTGCGGATTCGTTTCAACTCGGCTAAATCGTCAATATCCTCAAGCCGTTCCAGAAGTTCGCGGTATTCCCTGATGCCGAGAATAACAGCGGTCGGTCTGCCATTTCTTATTATAAATTCCGGCTCTTTTATAGAATTTTTGTAATGCGTCATAAACTTCCTTTCGTGATTATATATACTTAATATCCTTTATCCTGTCAAGGAAAAAACACCCCCCTACCCCTTAACCATGACCCCTGCACTTCGTTACGGGATAAGGGCCAGTAAGTCGCTATGCTCCTAACTGGCTCTAAACCGCGTCAGTATAGCCGCCTCTTATGTATATTTTGCGAACTCGTCGCGTTCTATCTCGGCATCCGTAAGAATCTTATGAGTTAAACCGGGGCCGATTATCTCGCCAGAATGAATAGGAATAACGGTGGCCCGACCGTCCGGGTGTCTCAAATAGATATGACTGCCTCGCTGGCGAATTGTTCTAAACCCTAATTTCCGTAAGACAGACACTATCTCCTTACCAGTCAGGCGGGGTAATCGTGTCATACTTTGATTCTCTGGACGCCTATTAATTCCACCTGTGATAAGGCGGAATTACCTTCCGATTCCAGACATAAAAGAATGGCTTCTTTGATGCGATGTATCACCTGGTCAATGCTCTTGCCCTGGGTGTGGCAACCTCTAAGTTGAGGGACCGAAGCCACATATAAACCCTCAGAATCCTTCTCAAGAACAACTGTAAATTCGTTATGCTTTTTCATAGCAGGATTATAACCAATACTTCTTATCCTGTCAAGTAAAATATTACTTCGTAACCATGAACCGGGTTAATATCGTCGCTTCCACCGGTTGGATCACCTGCTGACTGCCTGGCCTTGGCGTAGGAATAACCTGCAGCACGGCATCCTTAGATTCGCTTCGCTCACTACAAGGAACAGCGTGCTTTTTGTCGATAAGCGCCAGTCCAATCTGACAGTTCGCTTGCGCGGTCTCTGCGGAGTTCTGCTGGCCTGGAACCAGGGTGCAACTGGTGACCAGTCCGATTTTATCGTTACACACCCCTGAATCACCTCCGACACACCCCTGCACCCCTCTTATTAGAGGGGATAGAGGGGGATTGGCCAAGACCGCGTCACCGGGCTTGATGGCCCGGGCATTGGGTGTGGTTATCCTGAACCGTACCACCTTCCGCGTTGATTGTTTCTCTTTCTGGATATATGCCTTGCGTCCGATAAAGAACGGTTTGTGTCGTTTGATAAACGCACCGTAGCCCGCCTCGGTGGGCATGACCCGGTTGTCGCCTTTCAGCTCGTGCCCGTAGAGCGGCAGACCGGCCTCGGTGCGCAACGAGTCGCGTGCGGCCAGGCCGCATGGTTTCAGCCCGAATTCACTGCCGGTCTCGAGCAGGAGATTCCAGAAACGAGGCGCATTGGCACTGGCCACGAATATCTCATAAGCGATGTCCTCGCCGGTATAGCCGGTCCGGGCTATCAATGCCTTGATACCGCCTAAGTCCAGTTCGACAAAGAATGTCTTTTTCAGGCATCTGAGTTTTTTGGCGTCTTCCTTATTCTTGGTGAGCTTGAGCAGTATCTTGATGCCGGCCGGTCCCTGGAGCGCCACATTGACCCAGTCGTTTTCCACGGCCCGGTCAACTATCTTAACACTGGATTCCAATCCGCGATTCGGGTTGTCCCGGTCAATAATCACCTCTCCTGCATTAACAGCATTGAGCCACTGCTCAATCTTTTCCTTGTTGGAGGCATTGACCACCATCAGATATTTCTGCTCTTCAAGGCGATAGAGCAGGATGTCATCCAGCGGACTGCCGTCCGCATCAAGGACGTAGGAGTAATGCGACTGGCCTATCTGGAGTTTGGGCACATAGTTGCTGGTGACCATATCCAGGAAACGGGTGGCATAAGCGCCGGAGATTTCCAGTTTGCCCATATGCGAGACATCAAACAGCCCGGCCGTAGTTCTTACGGCTTGGTGCTCCTCGCTAGCCCGGGTATACCAGAGCGGCATAGACCATCCGGCAAACGGGACCAGGAACTGGGCCTTGGTCAGTTTGAGGTGCTCTTCGTATAAAGAGGTTCGGCGCGGCTCGCCGGTAAAGGGTTTCAATATAAATTCGGACTTCGGAGTGCTGAGTGTGGAATGTGATAACTGTTTTCCGCATTCCGCATTCCGCAATCCGCATTTCACAATTCGTATCACCACCGGGCCTTCGACCTTGGCATAGATGTCATCCGCCTGCCAGGTGATATAGCCGTCTGAGAGCCCGTTAAAATACCTGAATATGGTATCCAATTTCGCCTTGGGCGGGACAATCAGGAATGTGTCCGATTGGACCATCTTGAGGGTAACTGCAATAATGCCATTCCCGGCCTTGAGCGTGGTCTGGATTGACTGCCCCGGCTTCAGCAGATAAATATTCTCTGAGACCAGCGATTGCAGGAAAGCGCTGGCTCGTTCGCCGACGACTTCGATGGCATTACCCTTTTGTGAGGAACTCCTGGCTTTGCACTTCATGAGTTTATCCACTTCAGCCCGGGCTTTTTCCATTACCTCAAGGCCAATCTTACCGCGGACTATCTCACCGGAATGACTCATGACAGTAAAGGTCTTGATATTGCTCAGGATATAGTGGACCAGATTGGCAATCTTCTTCATCTCCGGCGCGCCCATGCCTAATTGTGACAGGACAGTCGTGCCGAAGCGCAGGCCGCGTGGCCGGGCGCCGGTCTCGTCGCCGGGCAAGGCGTTCTTGTTGCAGGTAATCCCGCATAGGTCAAGGATATTGGACGCCACGTCACCCTTGGAAGGAATTCCAGAAGCTGTTCTGACACTGTCTAAATCTATCAGCACGAGATGCGTATTAGTGCCGCCATAAGCCAGATGGAATCCCAGTTTCCGGAATTCGTCAGCCAGTGTCTTGCAGTTGGCGGCTATCATTGCCTGGAGCGCCTTGAATTCCTTGGATGCAGCAATCTTGAATGCCACGGCCTTGGCGGTGATGTTATTAAGATGGGGACCGCCCTGCTCGCCCGGGAATACGCCCAGGTCAATGCGCTTGGCGATTTCTTCGTCAGATGAGATAATCACCGCGCCGCGCGGGCCGCACAGGGTCTTGTGCGTGGTAAAGGTGGTGACATCAGCCACGCCAACCGGGTTATTGAATAGTCCGGCTACGACCAACCCAGCCGGATGCGAGATATCAGCCATGAGTATGGCGCCGGTCCGGCTTAAGCCGGTAATCTGAACCGGAACCTTTTCGGCAATGGCCTTGAACCTGACCCAATCGATATTCCAGGGGAATGCGCTGGCGCCGGCAATGATTATCTTGGGCTTGTGCTCCATGGCCAGTTTCTCCAGCGCTTCATAATCAAACTGGCCGGTCTTCAGGTCAACCGTATAAGGAATAACCTTATATTGCCGGCCGGAGCGGTTAAACGGACTGCCGTGGGTAAGATGCCCGCCGTAGGACAACGACATGCCCATAATCACATCGCCCGGAACCAGGAACGAGTTATAGACGGCGTTATTGGCGGCCGCGCCGGAGAGCGGCTGGACATTGACGAATATCCCATCCACCGGGGCATTGGGATTGGCGAATAGCTCCGCGGCCCGGCGCTGGGCCAAGACCTCAACGAAGTTGGAAAACTCCGCGCCTTTGTAGAATCTCCGGTCACCGTAACGGCGGTGGAAGGCCAGGTAACGTTCTGGTTCTTTTTCAATTCGGTTGCGTTCCTCTATGGTCATGCGCAGGGATGGATAACCCTCGGCATATTTATTGGTGAAGACCGCGGTCAGGGCTTCGCGCACCGGCTTGGGACATAAACTCTCCGAGGCAATCATCAGGAGGTTATTGGACTGCCTCTGCTCTTCGGCGTTTATAAAGGAAACAATATCCGGATCCAATGATGATAGTTTGGAATCAAACAGGAAATTAGCGCGCTTGGTCATACTCATCTCACTATTCTAATCTCTAATCCCTCCGTGGCGCTGTTGGCGCCACTACGGGATAAGAGCCAGTCCCGCATAAGTGCGGGATTTCGCTGCGGCTCAATAAGTCGCGGAGTTTATCCCGCTTTGGCGGGACTCCTAACTGGCTCTAAGACACCTTTGACCCGGGCGGCAGTTCTTTTTCAGGCAGGAGCAGAACCACTTCGCGACCGGCCGGGGTTTCGTTACTGGCGGCCAGGAGCATAGCCGTGCTTTCCATACCGCGCAGCATAGCCGGCTGGAGATTGACTACCATTGCCACATGCCGGTTCAGGAGCCGTTCTGGGCTGATAAAAGGCCGCAACCCGGCTACGCACTGGCGAATTTCCCGCCCAGCCGAACCCGATTCGACCGCCTTTTGTTCGGGCGCGCCAGCAACAGTGTTAGCACCTGCCGGGCCGTCCGTGACTATGGGCAGAGCCGCCGGGCCGATATCAACCTTGAGGATGTAGAGCTTGTCGGCATTGGGATGATTCTCCACCGAAAGAACCTTGGCAATCCGGATGTCCAGTTTCTTAAAGTCATCAAAACCAATCAATTCTTTTTCCATAGATTAAGTGTATAGAAAAATATTAAGGAAGATGCAAGTTTTATTAGATGTGTTGCATAATCTGCCCCTATTGAAGTAGTTAGTTTTTAGGTGAGCTCAGTGTCACCGGCTCAATGCATCCAACCAGAAAGTTTGGTTAGCCCCCAAACTTCTGCAAAACAGAGGGCAAGCGCCTGTGTTACAGACCGTAAGTCCCTGTGTTGCAGAGGATAAGCACCTGTGTTAGAGAGGTCAAGCGCTTATGTTGTGGGGGTTAAGCACCTGTTTTACTGGGGTCAAGCGCCTATGTTGCGGAGGTTAAGCACCTGTGTTACGGAGGTCAAGCGCTTGTGTTGCGGGGGTTAAGCACCTGTGTTACTGGGGTCAAGCGCTTGTGTTGCAGGGGTTAAGCGCTTATGTTGCGGGGGGCAAGCGCCTATGTTGCGGAGGTTAAGCGCCTGTGTTACAGTCCATATCGGTGACCGAGGTAGCCGGTATCTACCACCCTACCTACCCCCCCCTGATGAGCGCCATAAGGGCGCTCCCGCCATAGGCGGGGTTATTGGGACTGCCAGTCCGCCGGGCGGGGATGGAGGCGGAAATTGCCTTAAATTCTGAAAATTGATGTCGTAACCATTTTATACTAATAGAGTTGGAAAATGTGGACCTGTCCCACTTACCATTGAGGTAGCCAAGAATCAACGTAACCTGAGAGACGACCTCACGAGACAGAGCAGAAGAAATATCTGCTCCGGGTTTTCGGATAGCCAGACGCGGTTATTCAATCCCGGAGATACATCCTTATCGACTCAGAGGCCACAAGACATTTACTCAAACGACGTCAGACCAAAGATTGCGCAACGATAAAAGCAAAAATTCCGTAATTCCCGGAATTTAATGGCTGCTTTACAAAAACGATGTCTTGTAAATCAACTATTTAGCGGATTTCGCCGGCAGGTGTGTGTCACCGGACATATAATGGTCTTGTTCGGGGTATAGGTTTTGTCCGTTGTAACGGTCAGCCGGTTAAGGTCGTCATAGGTATTTTCCGTGTTCGTATTCGCGTCGACAACAGTCAGCAGATTAGACCTGGAGTCGTGGGTATAAGTCATAGATTCCACAAGAAATTGGTATGTGCCCCCAGATTATACGTTGATAGTCGCTAATAATATTTGCGCCATCATTACTTATCATAATTCGCTACCGCGGTCACTGCGGTGTTCGTATGTGTCCCCAGATTCTGTAACTACTTTTTAGAATTCGGTATGGTGTCCCCCGAATTCCCCCGAATCAATATGGTGTCCCCCGAATCAACAAGTACACGCCGGTACGGACCTCGGAAAGGAGTTGATAGTTGTTATTTGCCATCTACTGGCTTATCTTTAGTGGATTCGTTGGGTATCTTACTGTCCACCTGTTCTATAATCCTGATAATATCATTTATCTGGAAATGAACATTCTTAAAGTGGTATTGATACGCTTTTTCTCTCTCTGCTGCTGAAAGATACGCATAAGGATCATATCCAACACCCTCAATAATATTGTTAGGATAATCTTGTTTTAATGATTCTAATAATAACGGAATTGCCGATTTACCAATTCTAATTAGCATTTTCTTTGCTTCTTTCCAGGCTATTATAGAAGGATTTGGCCCCTCTTCCTGAAGATAATACGGAACATACAATATAGTAATTAAACGTTTTATTGTTCTTTCATCTGTGCTAATTTTGAAGGCATCTATTTCTTCAATCAGTTTCCCATTTTGTTTCCATTCCTTACTATTTACTATATCTTTCACGGAATAGGACATGCTAAAATAGTGCTCGATTATTAAGGAAAGTACAATAATAAACGCTGTAGTTATAATCAAATTAGGCAATAATCCTAATGTTCTATGAAACAGTAATTTTAATACGCTATTAACAACCAAACATGCCACTATACTTATTACACATATCCCAAGCAGTGTTATCATTACCATATATTATATACTCCTTTTTTACAGTGCCCGCCGCGCCTTGTTTTGCACGTTCCGCCAGTTTCGCCTGGGCCGGCGAGCGGGACACTTCCCACCGCCGGAATCCCTTTATTTTCCTTGGTTGATCGTCCGGTGACACACACCTCGGCTCCTATCCTTTTATTTATGCGGATCAGCAGGCGCTGTTTTCAGAAAATGCCTGTCCAGCAACCTGCCTATCTTAATTATAAAGTTTTCATTATTCTCTGGTGACACACACCTCGGCTCCTATCCTTTTATTTATGCGGTTTTGCAGGCGCTGTTTTTAGAAAATGACGCCCCAGCAGCCTGCCTATCTTAATTATAAAGTTTTCATCGCCCAATGGCCTGCCGATTTTTGGCCTGCCGATTTTGGTGGCTTTCCTTATGTTGCTTATCTCTTTATCGGTCGGCTCTGTCTTGAGGAATTCAATATATCCATTTCGCTCCTCTGTGTCAAATAATTCCTCGGTCAATACCTTATCAGGCACATCCAGCACATGTGCCCGGGCGCTGGAATATGGGTAATCCTCTTCCTGCCTGACCAGCCCGGCTCGCTTGGGGTTCTTCTCAATATACCAGGCCACCTGCCATAAGTAACTTTCTTCGTCCACCACACAAGAATAGTATCGGCTTTCCCATAACCTGCCAGTTCTTTTATACCGCCGGTTTATGTATTTGGCATATCCCTGGCTTACGCCTTGCATCATCTTAGCCAGTGAATCTTCCTGATGCGGCTTAATTAAAAGATGAATATGATTGGTCATTAAGCAGTAGGCCAGAACCGAGGCATCCCATTGAAGGGCATATTCCTTGACCAGTTCCAAGTATTTCTTGCGGGTATCAATGGCAAAGAAGACCTTTTGGCGATTATTACCGCGTTGGATAATATGATGAGGAAAGTCAATTGCAACAGCACGGGCGATTCTGGGCATAAGGGCTATTTTAGAAAAACGACACCTCGAATGTCAAATATTTAGCGGGTTTCCCCGGAAGGTGTGTGTCACCGGCCACACTGAAATCCCAAAAATCAGTGCCATAACTATCTGGCAAAGAATGAGTTATAAAATGCGTGCCTGTCCCGATTGTAACAACTTCATCTTCATAAAGATTTCTCTCCTTAGTACTGATTACTTCTAGATTACAGGTATTTTGCCGGAGATACACGAGATCCATCAATAGTTGCTGACTCTTATGTTGTAAGGAAATCTATACCAAATCGCGGATATTTTGTCAAGGAAACACCAATATTATATCAAATATTTTCCGTATTTATGCAGTTTTTCAGCCGTTTCAAACATTCTATATTATAGAGAATTGCCTTGACACCGTTAGAGATATTTAATATGAAGTAATGTATCAGGTAATATAATGCCGGACAAATAAAGTGGTTATTTGTAGAGAATATACAACGGTCGCCTCTGGCGGCCTATCTCTAATGGGGTTGACAAATTAAGAATTCATGCTAAAGTAAATAGCAATCCTGAGAATGGAGTATGACAGTATGAGCAAGTATTTGATAGTAATTATATTGTGCCTCATAAGTATTCTGTTAGTG
>ERZ1292630.1197-Hain-H41-02um-R3-1197-length-25888-cov-7_pt1 | contig 25888 bp, 15 predicted proteins | sample MGYA00564408_ERZ1292630 | MGnify/ENA primary metagenome ERZ1292630 (study PRJEB36523, sample SAMEA6512641) | groundwater metagenome | collected 2019-01-08 | study: AquaDiva: Metagenomics assemblies of 32 groundwater samples
TCTCCTTCGAGTTCGTCACGGGCGTCAACGACATGACGAGGAAGAACGACAGCGCGCCAAACATCAGCAGGAGCAGCAGAACGACGATCCAGTGGGGTCGGAATGGGGGAAAGCAGATGGCGTGCGACACCGTGTAGCAGTGCTGCGCCTCATCTTGGATGCGAAGGGCATCGTCGTTTTCTCGCACGGCCCGATGGCGGTAGTCTCGCCAGGCTCTGAAACAACAACCCCCGTAGCAAACTTTGGGCTTTCGAGGTGGTCTTACCAACAAGCGGTTTTCTCGCATGGGGCTGTCCGACGCAGGCTCGCCTTCCTGCCGCGCTGGAGGCTTGGTGGATTGCCTGGCAGCGACTTGCTCGTCCGTCGGATCCGCATCGGCGTCGAAGCTGAAGTGCGGTGTGCCGTTGGTGGCGCGGATTGGTCGGCCTAGCTGCCTCCACGTTTGCTTAAGTGACTCCTCAAGCGCCGCTTCGTCTTGGTAGCGCCGATAGTCGTCCTCTGTGCACGTCGCACCATTTACGTCCACCGCAGAATCGGACACCGTGCATCGATTTCGCGCCACATAGTCTCGGTAGGCGGCCATGTCGAGTCCGAACTGCGGCGAGACGGCACCGAACAAGTGGCACGCGCCCACGTGGAGGACGTCCGCCGTCTTCACGGTATCCGGGCGCATGACCACGACGGCGTGCCTTGCGAAGACGACGCTCGCCTCGGGTCCGTGGAGGAAGTCGTCGTCGCCGGGGATGGTGGGCGGGCTGACCGGCTCTTCCTCATCGTCCGACAGCGGCGGTGCGAAGAGGCGATAGTAGTTCACGGCCTCAATGAACAGCGCGTCGGAGAAGCGACGAAACCACAGCAAACAATGCGATTCCACGATCGACGCAAGGCGCGAGCTGACGAGGCGGACCGTGAGAAGGCTGGAGACAGGCAGGAACGACAGCAGCGCATACCTCGTCGCGTCAATGGGCACATCGTACAAGGTAGACGCACGCCACGCCAGCGTCGCGTCTGCAGGAGTGCGACCTGCGCGCTGCGGCGAATGCTCATCCGCGGCTGCCCGCTCAGCCGCGGGTGAGAATGACCCCCGTCGGCGTGAGGATGCCGGTGGGCTGTCGAAGCCCAAGGGAGACGTCGAGCTGTGGCGTTGCTGGTCCTCGGTGACCCAGGTGGCCACGGCCGCCACCATGGCCTGCGCGGGGGCGACGGATGAATGGGTCACAGCCGCCGACATGGGCCTCGAGCCCGCGAATCGCCTCGCGGCGGCAGCTTTGATCGCGTGCAGTGGGCTGTCCATCTCCTCGTCTTGATCGTCCGGCGGGACGTTGGGGTGGCTGGCCAGCGGGTCGGCCAAGCTGACAGACGCCTCGACGGCTCCACCTTCGTCATCGTCGTCAGTGTGCACGTCGTCGTGCGCTGGCGGGGCCGGTGCACTGGCGAAGCGACTCGCGACCAAGGCGGACTGCGACACGAAGGTGTACGTGGAGTTGGCGTCGTCATCTCCAGGGGTATCCCCTCCTGACCGCAGCCGAGGGCTTCTCTGGCTGAGGCCCCGCGTCAGTGACGCCAGGTGCCTCATGGGTGAATGTCCTTGAGAGCTCAATGAAGGAGTGGCGCTGTCGCCTTCGGCCTTCATATCGTGATGGGGGGACTCGGTCATTGTGACGCTAGCAATTTTAGACGATCAACAAAAGCACTCAGTCCCGACCGTACACAAGGAACACATACCTTCGGTAAGTGGCAATGGCCCGAGAACTGCATTACTGACGCTGCAACTTCAGACTGTTGACGAGATCGAATAGCTTGGATGACGACGACGCGGGCTCGGCGTTGCTGTCAGTACCCGCAGAACGGATGTTTTTCCCGTCGTGGGTGTACAGCGGCTTGCACACACGATGATGCGCGGCGTCCCAGTGGCGCCTCTGACACGCGGGAGAGCAATAAAGTACGGTAAAACACTGACACCACATGTTAGCCGTCGTCTCCAGACCACAGGCCGTGCACGCAGTCAGGGCGGGCGGCGCCCGACGGCCGTGTTGGCACAGCTGAGAGTGCTCCGGCCAGTGCTGCTCCTGGCAGGCGACCGAGCAATAACGCGCGCCTTCGCAAGGGCAGACCGCCAAGTGCAAACTAAATACACTGCACCAATGGCAGTGGTTCGGAGGCACATCGCCGCTGCCGGACGCGCCCCGGTCAGATGACTGCATGGATCATCAACAAACGGACTCCAATTTCCGCAATCGGCCTTCAGTTTGCAAAGGCAACAGAAACAAACCCAATCAATCGCGGCCCACGTAAAGGAGTTCGCTAGTCACAAAATCCTACATGTGCACGCACCATCGGCCACATCCGCCGCACCCACCGTACAGTGGAAATAAAAGTAGCTCTCACGACACAAACAAATTCAACTACGCTGCGACCCCCACGTATTGCGGTGGCGGGCTGCACCTCGCTGGCCCCCCAAATTCTGGGCTTATCATATCATCGGCCGGACGACCCTTCACGGCTCCGTTTTCGGCTCGAACGAGATCGCTGACGGCTGCGGCTGCTGGCGCTGCGGCTTCGATAGCTGCGGCCCCGGCGTGAGTCGCTCCGTAGGCTGGACCGTGGCGAACGGCTACGCGGAGACCTGCTACGAGATGAGCGGCTGCGACGGGCATTGCTCCCTCCCTTTCGAGATGCCACCGAACGACGACTACCGGAGCGGGCGGTGCGAGCACTGCTGGAAGAGCGTCTCGAGGCGCTGCGACCGCGCGACCGCCCGGTCGACGTGTCAGAGCGTTCATCCTTATCGCTTCCATCCACTAGTTGTGACATGCGAAGCGTCGCGGGAGCGGCCAACCGGCGTGGCTCCGCCACGGCTGCGGTTGTTGGCGCAGCCGCATTGCCAGCGAACAGCAACGACGTGCGGGCGGACTCCATCCGCTTGACGGTGAGCTTGTGCAGCGAGTCGAGCCGAGCCTTGGCGACCTTCCACTGGTGCGACTCGAGCGCCACGACGGAGGGTTCTGCCTCCAAGCTGGCCAGCGCCCTTGATGCGTGTGCAGACCTCTCAAAGAGATCCTGCAGCGTCACGGGGGGTGACATGGCGGCGATGTAGTTTAACAGGTGGCGAACGGGGGCGTCGGGGTCCTCCTCCTGCTCCGCTAGCTCGTAGGCCGACGAGCGGATCAAACTAACGTTCGGGAATCCGGCGTGGGACACGTACTTCAGGGGCGTAAGCAGGTCGTATCGCCCGAGCCCTAAGATGCACCGCTCGGTAACGTCGGGCAAGTGCCGGGCAGCGGCCAAGTCCACGTGAGCGGCCTCCAGCGCTTCGATGGCCCGTCCAAAAACTTCTGGAAACGACCCTTTTCGCGCGATGACAGCCTCCAATGCCTCCGTCAGGAACTTCGCATCCTTTTCCAGCGCTTCGGCGTCGTCCTCTGGACGTGGATTTCGTGCATCCGCCTCGAGCAATTCAATGCGATTCCGAACGAGCCATGGGCGCAAGCGGCAGTCGAATGCCGAAAAGTTCTGCCTCGACAGCGTCTTCTTTGCGCCCGCGTAGCATTTCTTGGGAGGGTGTCCGTACGTCCGGCAACGGGAGCAGTAGGGTACCTTGCGCTGAAGCAATACTTTGATGGCGGTTGCGAGAGATTTTTTCTCGTCCGAATCGTCCGCATATGAGTTGTACACTTCTTGGACCTTGTACTCGTCGTCAGGCCAGCGGATCCCTGCGAGCTGGTGGTGCTCCAGCACCGTGCGGCCCACGTAGTGGTCCCAGTACTCGGTCATGTGGTGCGGATCCACGTTGGGCCCCCCACGACGGTGCTGGGGCGGTGGCGCGGCTTCGTCCAGCGGCTGCATCGTTTTCGGGCAAATGTAGTCAATGACGGGGGCCAGTGTCTCCACGGCGATGGGCAGGATTGAATCCTTCGCGGTGAGAAGCGCAGGGTCGCCGTAGGTCGCCTGGAACGCTTCGAGCTCGGGAGCAACTCGGGGATTTCCATCTGACTTGCCGAAGTAGCAAAAAAGGAACTCCTTTCGCGTTTTAATTTGATGAAGAGCATTCATCTGCGCGTCGGACAACTGACCCCCTTGGCGGCCAACTTCGCACGCGGCCGACATTGCTCGCGTCAGCTGAAGCAGCTCCATTTGCCTGCGGAACATGTCGAAGTGCGGCTTCGCCTTGGCCAGCACCGCCTGCCGATTCAAGCACACCGCGGATGGAGCCACGCTGTAGCTCGACAGAATGAAGAGGGCACTTCGCTGGGCGGCAGTCATTTTATTCTGTCTCACCGAGTCGATGAGCAGAAAGTATTCCGCGACTGGCTCTCCTTTGACGACGGCGGCGGCCGCAAGGTCCATGAGAGCGAGCACCTGGGAACGCCGGGTTTCCTCCACCGTCGGGCCCTTTCCATTCTCGAGCAGCGGCCCTCCCACAAGCTCCGTGATTCGCGCGGTCGTCGCGGAACGTGGCAGGACGGTCGCGTCTTCGACTTGCTGCGCGCTACACGGACAACCGAGAGCGTCGTGCTTCCACGTGTCGCAATTGACGCAGTGGGGATCGCTGCTGAGCCTTTGACTCCACTGCCTCAGCGTCGGGTGAACACCAGCCGTGGGGTCGCCGATCACTTCCGCGAAGATATCTTGGATGTAGCGACACGACGTTGGTCGCGGATTCCGCCGGCGGAGCTTCCAGAGCAACTCAGAGCAGCCAGCGATGTCACGAAACAGCTCGACATCGTCGGCCTCCGGCTTAGCCGTGCCACGATTCGCCGCGACCCAGTTCCAAGCCAAGTCGAGGAACGCGACGCGCTCGTGGGTAAAGAATTGCCGCACGGCGCGCTTCACTGCGTCGTACGCGGCAGGGAAGACAGCTCCATCCACGATAGCATCGCGCGCCGACGTGGGTACAGAGGCGTCGTGGGCAGCGACACCCGGGGCGCGGTGCCATCGCAGTCGAATCAGTTGAGGCAGCCATGAGGTTGCTCGGTGCACCAGCTTGTGCAACGCGGGCTCATCGACGCCGCGCCGAATGACTTCGACGATGAGCAGCCAGCAGCCAAGCCTGTCTGACTCATCGCCGCAATCGAACAGGCGGTATGCTAGCGCGGCTGCCGCCTCGACCTCGCAGCCGGACATGCTGTGATGGCGCACCAGCGAGAGGAAGCGGTCGGCGGCCCGAGTGGATGCGGCGGACTCGACGGTGCCATTCCAAGGGGCGGCGAGGGATTCGCCAAGCTGAAGGCACAGCCGCGCGAGGGCGTTCGAACTGCGGGACGACGTGGTAGCGGAGACCCCAACCGCCTGCATAGCTAATAATACTTATCTGGACAGCTGCTTGATCGTGGTGCTTGAGCGCCGTCGCTGGGAGGGGAGGTCAATCCGGACTAGGCCACGTTCACGCCGCGACGGGCAGCAGCCACGGTAGAGTAGGTGATGCTCCAAGGAGTAGCGTCCCTCACGCCCACGACCCACAGCACACTCACCCACCCACCCACACACAACACGTACAGATAATCGATTTGTCCTCGTCGATCGTTCGTCATCCCCAAGGAGGTGGAGGAGGAGATCAAATCAAGACGCTGCCGTTAATGAAGATGATGGCGATCATCAGGTAGGCGGCAATAAGCATTGCTCCTTCCAGCCAGTTCGATTTCCCGTCCGACGTGATGTTGTTGGCGACCAGCACCGACACCAACAGAACCGCGACGATGTAGGGGTGGAAGTTCATGTCCAGCGGCAGGTTGATGATCCAGGCCACCACGACCAAGACGGGCATGACGAACATACCGATCTGGATGGAGGACCCGAGCGCCACGCCCACCGCGATGTCCATTTTCCCCTTCGCGGCCATCACAATGGAGGAGGCATGCTCGGCGGCGTTGCCGACGATGGGCACGAGGATGATGCCGATGAACTCGTCAGGAAGGCTCATCGCCGCGGCGGCGCCCTTCAGCGAATCGACGAGGGTGTCGGACAATATCGAGATCAGGACGCTCACGACCAGCATGCCACCCAGCGCCACGGCCAGCGAGAACTGCGGCTCTTCAGCTTCGTCGTCGTCGTCGCCGCCATGCGACGTCGCAGCTGGCAACGCGGCGGCTGAGGGGCTGCGTCGCGGGGTCGTTCCATCACCGCCCGCCGCGCCGTAATTGGCGAATCGCACGAACGAATGGTTGAGCGCGAGACTCACGGGCTTCTCTCCATCCTCCGTCTCCGCAGACCCATCGAACATCTCCTTGTGGGTCACGAGCTGGAACACGAGATACGCCACGTAGGTCAGGCACATGATGACGGCCAACTGCCGGGACACGCTCAAGACGACGTGGGTTTCCTCCCTGGTCGCCGCTGGGGAGTTGAGCACACCGGTGCTATACGCGGACGGGATGACGAAGCTCATCATCGACAACAGCAGGAGGGGACCGTAGGTGTTGACCGCGTTGCAGTTGAACTCCAACGATTTGCGTCGCAGGCCGCCCACGACGAAGGCGGACCCTAGCACGAGCAGCATGTTACCCATGATGGATCCGATGAGGGAAAGCTTGATCAGCTGGTACATGCCCGCACGCAGCGCGCAGATGGAAATGATCAATTCGGTGGCGTTGCCGAACGTGACGTTAATCAGCGCCCCGACCACATCATTGCTGCGGAGGGCAAGGTCCTCCGTGAAGTCGCCGAGCAACGCCGCGAGAGGAATCAGACCGAGAAAGCAGGCGGAGAAGATCACCGTGTCGCCGAGTTCGAAACGGCCGGCGAAAATGGCGACTGGGACGGCTAGCAGCAACACCTTGAGGGGCAAGGGCGTCATGAAGATGGCCCGCAGCTGACCTGCGAGGCTTGGCGAGGCCTCCGACTTGCCGCCCGCCAGCGCGTCGGCCTCCTCATTCATCGGCACCAGGGTGCCCTTGCCGCCCACGGCCGTCGCGGTTTTGGACATTAAATGTGTCGCACGCGGGTGGAGCGGTGGTGGTGGATCAGGGTGGTGTAAAGTTAATGTAACTGTAGGCCGATGGGAGCTGCACAGCTAGAGGTTGCCCGATGAAAACTCTTGCTTTCTCTCGGTAAGCGAGTCGAACGAGGTTGGGTAATTTGCTAGAAGAGCGGTGCGGTGGCAAAAGGAAACGTACTGATCCATTGAAAAATAGAGAAGAGAAATATGCGTTCGCCCAGCTGATTCTTTCACAATTCTTCGCGGCTTCTTGGCGATGCGTTTCGCCGCGCGAATTCCCGTTCTGTCGCCTCGCGGATGGACTTGTCGCAGTGCTTCAGCGCATCGCGATTTTGCCGGTACGCGACAAGGCAGACCTCCAACTGCCGCTTGAGTCGCGGCGAGGCGTATTGCAGCGCGAATCCGTTTTGCGTCGCGGCAGCGCGGACAATTTCTTCATCGTCTTGAAACCGTTTTAGTTGCTCGAGAGCATGCCCATAGGACCCCACGGCCGCAAGCACGATGCTCCGGTCCTTCAACCAGGGCGTGTTTCTCAACTTATTGAGAACGGCCCCGTTGATGGTCGCTGCCCCCAGAATAAACGTACGATTGTCTCTGAGACTCGGAGCGGCGAATCGGATCGCCGACGCGTCCGTGGCAATCGCAAGTAGGACAATGTCGACATTTTTTCGCCAGCGATCCTCCGCAAATTGAAGATTCGATCCTGACTTCCGCACAGCATATTCCACAATCTCTCGGTCATCACGAAACTCGGCTGTCAACAGCTTGAACGACCGGGGATTCGCGGCCACTCGCTCCATGGCGTACGTACGATTATTCTGCAATTCGCGCCAATTGCTAGGAGCGGAGCTCGCCCGGGCGGTCCCGCCGCACAACATCGCCAACAGCAGCAGCGCGCGAAGAAAACAAGACTCCTTCGACCGGATCATTGCACTCATGGACGTGCTAGTGGTGACAAACGAGCTGTTGCTGCGTTTCGGGTGGGGGGGAGGGGGGGAAGAGGAACCGTCGTGCTCCGGCCACACTTCCATCCACTCGCATAGGTTGAAAAAGAAGTGCGGAATTCTACTCACATCGAGTGCGTACACGACCATCGAGGACACACACATACACGACGACACGAATGAGGAGGTTGAAAATCAAAAAGAATGCTGTCGAGGGGCATACAACTCTTTACAACGTCGCGTGCGCGGCAACCGCATCAGCAGCCACGCGCAGCTCTTTGCTCCCCCCGCTGATCTCGTCGAGTAAATTGTTCGCTTTGAGGACTGCCAGGTACACCTTCGAATCACCAGCGGCGAACTTTTTGCCCAGGACCGCGATGATGATGGCCGTTGCCCAGTGATCGGCGCGCACGTCGTCGAGGGGCGGCATGGCGTCGTGAACGGACGCCGTGGTCAATCCCAACGCCTGCCAGAGGAGGGGCTTATCGATTGGCCACGAGCCGTCGGCGTGTTGGTGAATGAGAACGCTGCGTGCGACGTCGAAAGGCTGGCACACATCGGTAACCAGATCGCAGACTACCGCTTCCGCCACGGTGTGCACGTCACTCCATCCAAGGATCTTCGGGAGCGTCGTGATGCGGACCTTTTCGCGCGCGAAAAAAGCGTCGGCATCGGCCGCGGAGCCCGATGGATCTCGGAAGGGCGCGATGGTGGGCTGCGGAAACGACGAATCTGTCCGTTGCTCGTCAAAGGGGTGACGCACGAGATTAAATCCCCCAAGGGGCCCATCGCCGACGCCCAAGAGCGCGGTATACGGGCTGCCGACGAAGAAATGCTCGGACAAGCGAACAATTTCGTCGCGTTCGCCGACGGGAAGAGACGAAGCGTCGCTGGCATGGACCAGACTGTAAATGCGGGAGACGGCGGCAGCGGCATGCGTGACGCTGACGCTGGAGGCGTCGCGTTCGTTGCAAGAGTTCACCTCGGCCTTCTCCACGGGACCGGTGTGCAGGGTGAACTCACGCTGTTCGGCACCGACGAGGGCCGCAACCCGAATGGTGCATCCCCGCAGCTCCTTGTGCCCGAAAGCGTAGATCACTGCGCGACCACCAGCGGGAACCATAGGCAGACGAGCTGCGCAAAGCCGCACCGGTGGCACCTCTTCGACGCCATCGTAGGAGTACCGCACCCGCATAAACGTCAAGTGGGGCCGCAAGTGGGGCTTGAGTACGTCCGTGAGCGCCGCCAAGCACTCATCGCCACTGGCGATGTGCGCGGCCGTGCCGCCGGCTCGCTGGGCCGCCCACGCGAGGCCCGCGCGATCAGCTTCAGCGCCAATGGTGACCACCCCGAACATGGTTGTGTGCGTGTTGTCCAGCACCAAGTCGACTGATCGCGTACGGAATGTCGTTTCTGCGCCGTCCGTGATGAGAACGATGTAGCGCGCGTAGCCAGCCACGACCGGCTTCATGTACGCCCCTGTGAGTGCGCGATGAATCTTGGAAGACCCGCGCGACCCGTCTAGCACGAGGCGTTCACAAACACCGTCGACGACCGCGTCGGTCGCCAGGGCGCCCTCATCCAAAAGCCATGTCGTGTCGTCACCGAACACGCCCACGTTCACAACGATGTTGTCCGGCAGCGAGTGTAGGAAAGCTTTGAGGCTGTGGCTCACTGACGCCGAGTGGCGAGACATGCTGCCGGAGTCGTCCACCAGAATCACGAGTTCAATATTCGCGTGCAATGGGTCGTCCAACTTAGGAAAACTTGGTGCGAAGCAGAGAGCCATGGCGTAGTGGTCGCTGGGGTGGATGTGCGGCGCGTCCTCGCGGACCGTGTGGACCATGATGGGATCTTCGTCGGGAATCATCCGCACGCTGACGTCCATGGCGGCCGGCAGCTGCTGAACCAGGTCGCGATTGTCATACTTGAATTCGATGCGACGTGGGTCGGCTTGCTTGGAACTCGATGCGCCTGAAATGGAAACGGTAGGATTGGCGGCCGCGGCACAGAATAGGGTTCCCTTGCCGTGAATCAGTAGCGACTTGGGCAACCGGCCGACGGTGGGCAGCGAAAACCGTTGGCTCCATTGTTTGGCCTCTGTGGCATTGGCCGCTGCCGTGAGCGCGGCTGATGGGTTCTGCGGCATCAGTTCTCGTGGGAGGCGAAGGATCACGGCGTCACGCGTGACGGACGACGCGGGGCAGAAAAAGACGACCGTGAGAAGGCACGACTGGCCACTCGCCAGCTCCCACGGCACCGCGGCGGTGAGCAAGCCGGCGTCGCTCGTCGCGCGAGCCGTGGCTCGATCATCGACGACGAGCTTGTGATCGGCCCACGGAATGCGACGGTATTGCGTGGACACGTGCTTCGCCTCGACCTCCGCGCGGAAGCTGGCCACGTGCCAACCGAGCGGGACATCGAGCGCGGCGAACGCTTCAATGGTCTCACACGATGCGTTGCGGCACTCTAAGCGCAAGGTCACGCGCGCGAAAAACCACTGCCATTGCGCTTCGATGATCGCACCGGAAACTGGAAGCGGTTCATCGTCGCGAGATCGCAGAAGGCCACGAGCACGGACGACGCCAGCTCGCCGGCGGAATGCTACGTGGGCTGGAGCTAGAATCGGCATTTTTGTGATTGCGCTCGGCCAAGAAATCTTCTGCCAGGTTCCACACAACTCAACAAGGGAAATTTGCCTCGGAAATCATCGCAGGGAAAATAACTGAACCGCCGATTAGACATCACACTGTCGCGGCATTCCTGAGCGTGGCTAGCACAATCACCACGCTGCCGTCGCGCTGTTCGAGTGATCCTCTTCGAGAGCCATTTACATCATCCGATCCCTTTCCACCACGCAAACACACACGACGATCATCCCGCGTCACGAGACTCACAGTGATCACCCACGACACGCGACTCAGGCATTGCGCGTCTCCTCCTTCTTCTGGGTGATAAAAAGAACGACCGCCGCCGGAACGAGCGATGCGGCGATGAACGACGCCCGGTTATCCGAGGTGCGCAGGACGTAGCACTGGAGAAGGGCGGCGCTGCCCACAAACACCGCGTTCACGAAGAACATTGTGTACGCTAGCGCCACTTGCAGGCGCAACTGGCGGAGGACGGCGGCGTCGGCTTCGCTCTTCACTTCGTCGTAGTGGCGCTGTCGCCTCAGGAACTCCGCCTTCGCCATGCTCTCGTACGCTTTCGAGAGCATCATGGTGGTCGCCGCCATGACAGCCAGAAACACAGGAACGTTGAGGATCGACGTCCACATCATGTCGAACACAGAGTTGGCCACGTAAGCCGGGAAGAACGAGGCCAAGGCGCCGACGGCGAGCAGGGTGTTCCGTGGGTATGTGACTTGATGCTGTTCGATTTGCTTGTCAAGAAGCACATCGTCGGCCGACTTACCCTTCGATCCCGCGCGCTTGGCCATCCGATTTGAAGATGCGGAGATAGAGAGGTGGATTAGTAATGGAGTGCCTAGCGGTACAGGACGCTTCAAACTCACACTCAGGTGTTTAGCAGTTGTCACCCGCAGCTCCTCCTCTGAAAGTTCGCAAATTCGTGAGATGAAGGGCGTTGGGGGCAGACGTGGCGAACAGATATTTCAAAGGCGACTACAACGTGATGCCCCGACAGGCATCCCAGAGCGCGTCCCATCGCATGTACTCCACATAGCCGTCACCCCGTAGTGACGCGGCGACATCAACAACTTCCCGCAGCTCCTCCTCTGAAAGTTGGTGGCCCACGAGTTCACGCACCAACAGGCCCAGGTGCTCGCACGAAACGACACCCGTTTTCAATGGGTCGTACTTGTGAAACGCTTCCAGCAACTCATTGTCAAATGAGTGGGGACTGCCGAAGTTGGAACACATTAATAGCAGAAACTCCTCGAATTCCATCTCGCCGCTTCCATCGTCATCCGCCTGTTTCATCAGCGACTCCAGCTCTTCCTGGCTCAACGTCTGGCCCATGGCTTGAAACACGGCGCCCAGTTCGTTGACGTCGATGCTGCCGCTGCCATCCGCGTCAAAGTGACGGAACACCTCGCGGAGCTGGTCAATCTGGGCGTTGCTCAGCGGTCGCGTACCCTGGGCCCTGATTTTAGACTTCAAAATGGCAAATTCATCGGCTGTTTCGCTGGCACGGCCGAGCCACTGCACAAACTCCTCGAACTCGAGATCTCCGTTGCCATTCTCGTCTATGGCCTCCATCGACGCACGGAGGGCGGCGTCCGTCATTTCGACGCCAAGATGCTTCGTCAGGTTTTTCATTTCGAAAAACCCGATGGCACCACTGTGATCGGCATCGAACATGTCGAACATTTTCCTGAAGTACCTCAACTCCTTGTCACTGAAGGCAGCGGTTTTTGCATTGGCAGCAGCTGCGACCGCGGCTGCGGAGTCGCTCATTTGAATAGTGGTTGGTGTGAATTGCCGTCGGCAAAACCTCTAGACAAAGAGGGAGGAAGGAGAGGCATCGAACTGAACGGTTCTGCGTCATGTGGCTCTTTCCAAGGTTATTCCATCAACGTGTTCGGATGGGGTGATTACCAATGCACGAATCGCACATAGGTGCACAATCCACACACACACACACCCGTATCATTTTCCGGGCTCTCGGCGCGGATTTCCGTCGTCGTTGATTCATCGCTTCGCCGGACGGCCTGGAGCGGCGTCGGCGGGAGGTTGGGCGGCGTCAATGGTTGCTTGGATCATGGTCTGGGCGGTTTTCAAGCCGTCGTCCGTTTTGGCGAATACCTGCACCTCCGCCTTGTCGCGGTTGACGTTGATGTCCGCCCCAGCCGCTCGTTGGATCTCCTGAATGCGGCTTCCCATCGGACCGATGATGCTGCCGATGGCCGCGATCGGCACTTTGCGTACGGCGACGCGTGCCGCCACGGCATCAAGCAGTGCCTTGACACGGTCCGCCGCAGTGCGTGTCGCCTCCTTCGATCCCACGATGTAGATGAGACCGGAGGCCTTGTCGCAATCGACTGCGTGGAGGTTAGGGACGTCGGCGAGGATGCGCTCGACGTGCGAATGAGACTCCGTTCCGCGTCGCGTGAGGTATGCTGTGAGCACCTCATGGTAAGGCAACTCGATGGTGTCCGGCTTGAGGGTGCGAAACAATTCGGTGAGGAGTTCGCGCGCACGGCCCACGCATTCGCGCTTGCCCCGAAGAACGATCTTCGCTTCGCTTCGGATCGCGGATACCTGGTCGCACCCCGATGCTCGACGGATGTCCTCCAAGGGGCACGGCCCCTCCACTTCTACCCCGCGCTCGCTCTCTCCGTCGGCGCCGCCTTCGGACCTTTGTGGGACCTTGTCGATTCGCGGTGCGATCAGCACTCGCAAGAGCACGGGCTCGAACGGGACTTTGACTTCCTCCCGACGCGTGAGCTCCTCGATGGCTTGACGCGCCTTGGCGACGGCGTCCTTCGGGCCGCGAACGGTCACGGTGCCGCCGTCCTTGATGTCGATGATCGCGCCAGTCGTGCGGACCAGCTCGTTGATCGTTTGGCCCCCCTTGCCGATAATGATGCGCGTCATGCGTTGGTCCACGCGCATCGTGAACGCGGACGAGGCCATCTCTTGAATGAGCTTGTCGTACGCCGCTTTGGCCTTTTCGACGGCATCCTTGGGCCCGAACATGGAAATAACGTGCCCCTCCCGGTCGATCTTAATCTTCTTGCAACCCGATGTTTCCTCGATGCTGCGCACGGTCGCGCCTCCCTTCCCCAATACGATGTCGAACATGTCGGGTGGGAAGCGCATGGCGCCCTCGGCATTCTGAAAGATGTGCTCTTCTACCAGCGCCGTGGCCGCTTGCAACGCTTCTTCGGAACCCGTGAGCGTCACGATGCCCTCCTTCGAGTCGACGTTCACCTTGGCCCCGCTGACCCGTTGGATGCGGTCCACGTTAGCACCCTTTGCCCCGATAAGTCCCCGCGCCAGATTGGGATCGAACGTGAGCGTCTTCTTGAGGCGCGTGGCAGCTAGCTTGCTGAGCATCTCCTTGATCGCCGCAACGGCGTGGTCGCAGTCGCCCTTGCCACCGACAAGAATGAGTTCCGCCGATGGCCCACCACGTCCGTCGTCGACGTCGATGGCCACGCCGAAGTCTGCCTGCAACTGTTGCAACGTGGCACCCCCCTTCCCGACAATGTCCCCCTTCAACGCGATGTCGAAAGGGAACGTGACTTTAGGAATTTGCGCGACCACTTCGTCGAGCTCACGACTGACCGAGTCTCGCTGCTGTCGTAGTCCGTTCAGCTGGTCTCCCAGTTGAGCGACGCGGGGGTCTGATGGCTTTTCTTCCCTGCCTTTCTGACGCATGGCATCTAGCTTGCTTGATATTTCCGCTAGTCTCGTCCTCAACGAGTCAAAGTCTGTCTGAAACCTCGGCGCGGCGGCCAACTGATCGCGAAGCGCGCGCTTCTTCTCGTCAATTTCCCGCCGTCGCTCCTCTTTCACGGACAAGGCGTCCGTTACCGTCGTGGCGGAGGTGCGAGCACGGATCAACTGGTCGTCGATCTCGTACGAGCGTAAAATGTCGCGCCGGCACTTCTCCAGTTGTGTCTTCTGCCTTGCCAACGCGGCCGCCACAGCTGTTTCGCCCTTCTTGGTGCTGGTGGCGATCTGCTTGTCGAGCTTCGTGATTTGTTCGTCCACCTCTGAGACCGTGGCGTACTTGAGCGAGTCCATGAGCCGCGCGCGCTCGTCTGCCTTCGCCGCAATACGGTCGTTGAGGTCCTCACTCTTGCGACGCAGGTCGGCAATGTCGCGAAGGAGCGGTTCCACTTCGAAGTCGATGATGCGAAGCTGGTCCCGGAGTTGGGAGACGCTATTTTGCTCCACCTTCAACTGATTCAATTTCAGATGCAGTGAGTCTTTCTCCTGCAGCAACGCGTCCTTACCCTTGTCCATTTTTTCGAAGAACTTGTCTTGCTGCGGCTGAAGCTTCCGCATCAAGGCGTCCTTCTCGTCACCCACCGTTCGCAGGTCGCCGCGGAGCTGACCGAGGCGTGACTTGAGCTGCAGTTCCCTGACTTTCAGTTCGCGAACGGCGACATCAGAGATGCGGTCTGGATTGATGCCCATTCCTGATGGGTAGCCACCTGCCCGGGGAGCCACATCGCCCGCATGGGGATCGGCATGCGTTGGAGGTTGCGCCGCCATGCCCGAAAACCGTACACAAGAAGGAGAATCGCTGTACAAGTTGTGCACGTTCGAGCTCAACTACTCAACTCAACCTACCTGTGACCCGAATCAACATGGATGCACTTTGGTGTTCACAACGCGAGGACTGGGGGGTACTCCCGGCCTGGGAGATCTACCGTGTCAGAAGCCCCCGGGTGGTGGCGGGCCGCGACGAGCCGATGCCGGCCGTGCGGACGATGCCGATTGAGGTCTCGCCAACCCGGGGCCAGCGCCGATTTGTCCCCCTGGTGCGGGCGCTCCCGGTGTAGGACCGCTGCAACCCGCGGATAGCACGTCCTTCGCTTCCCGTTCGAGCTGTTCGAGTCGCTCCAACGCGGATGATTTGATCGGCATGATGTTCGGCGGGCAGAGACATTCTGAAAGTGCCGATGTGTCGTGAAACAGCAACCCAGACTTGGGCAACACCTCACGCACCGTTACGGTTTGCGGCTGCGACATGGGGCTGCACGTGTTCTCGTTTTTTTTGACTGTTTGGAAGGAAAGGGTGAAATTGTCCCCGGGTATATTCAGTCCACTGCAGGCTGATTCACGTCCCCTACCTGAAGAAAGAACATGGGATCGCCCCGTTAAACGATTCATAGCTTCATCGGGGGTGGCCGCACCGAAAACAGCCGATGCCCGGCGTATCCCAGCACCAGAGCGACTGCCAGCATCATCAGCACGGTCGGACGTCCACTTGACTTGCTGTTGTATGCCGCCCACGGGTATTCATTCCCGTCCGCGTCGTGCGGAATCGCCATCCGCGCATTGTTCGACACGACGTGTCCCTCCTCGTTCACGATCACCAGGGTCGGGATCGACTGAATGTGGTACTCAGCCATCAGGCGGTCGACGCGACCGTCGCGGAAAGGGAGCCGCATCCACGGCATCTTGGCGGCGTACTGATCAAACTCGCGGCGATCGTTGTCCCGCGAACAAAACACAATCTCGAAGTCCTTTCCCTCCTGCTTCAAGCGTTGGTACGTGTGAATGAGCTGAGGGGTGAATGTTCGGCACGGAGGGCACCAATGCGCGCTGAAGTACAGGCCCACGTGGCGGCCCCCCGTGGCGGCCCGATCCCCCTTGGGCGCGAAGAGCTCGTCACATGGCACAGGGCGACCCGCGACGTCCGTGGGGGGCATACCCACTGTCAACAGGCCTTTCACGTCGACAGCGGGCCGATTCGGTGCATTCGCCATTGTGACACAAGAAAAACGATTGAATACCTTTTTCGAGCTGCTAACACGGGCACTGAATTCTACTCCATCGCAAGAAAAAGGGAAAAAGCTGCGGTCGCCACACTCTCTCCGTTCACATTGCCCCTTTTCACAGAAGAAACGCGGCCTGAACGGCGGCCAGGCAACTGCAGGAGGTGGCTGCCATATAGCAAACGAGCCCATCATCGTCGTCGCTCGCGGCCTCTGGGTTGTTGCTGTTGATTTCTTCCGCCACAACGACGGCGAAGCAGTCATCCGGAAGCACATGGGCGGCAAACATTCCACGAATCACTTCCGTCCATTCCGCGGCGTCTCCACTAGACGTGATGTCATCAGCTTTCAGACCGCACCATGACGCGCATAGGTGCTCGGTCGTGCCGCACAGCTCTTCGATCGTCGTGAGGCCGTTTAGTCGAAAGGGCTGCCACAACGACCCTAACGCTTGCGGTGCGGAGCCATTGCACGACGTTTCTTGATGGAGTAAGCCCCGGCACCTCGTCGCGGCACCGCCGTCTGACAGCATGACACGGTTGCGGAAGTGTATCTCGGGAGTGGAATCCTCACTGGTGGTGCCGCCGAGAAGCCGCTGCAGTCGTTGGCAATCGGGTTGGCATCGCACGTCGATTGGGGTGCAACGTTGCAGCAACTGCACCGGCAGGATCAACCCCACCGCAAGGCTCTTGCGACCTCGCAGCACTTCACCATCAGGGCCGGCACTGTAACTCGCAACCGGCACCACCGAACCATCGTCGGTATGTGTTTGAACAACAACGAAGGGGGCGTCGCTTAGAGTCACCGATGCCCCGCCAATCACCACCACCTGCTGGCAGTGCATCGGATCCACATCTCGGAGTCGATCTGCGAAGGCATCGCCGAGTTGACGCTCCGGGATGGCAGGTGGAAGCGACGCCAGCAACGACCGACGCAACAACACAGGGGTCGGCAGCACGGAGACACACATCGCAGCCAAGATTTCGTCGACGAGCCGTGAATGCCCAGCCGTAGTGTGTTCGCGACCATCGCCATCCGCCGGGCGATGCGCCTGATCGGCACTTGCTACCGCTGCTGCTGCGGAGGGAGTTCGTGGAAGAAATACTCGCTGCACGCATGCCCGATCCGCTGTGCCCCTTGCCATGCCGCACGAAGCCGACAGCACCACCCCATAGTCAACGGTCCACAACCCCGCCATGGCCGCGGTCGCGACCTCGTCGGCCTTTCCGGCGCTTCCCAGGAGGGGCAACAGCGCGCCGCGGAGCGATTCGAGAACCGCAGCGGTCGATGCCACACACAGCTGCACGTCGCAACGGAGGACACCGTCACGAGCGATGGCTGGCGGCGCTTCCACGGACGCAACTAGCCGCGAACTCAAAACGCACCACGAATGTGTTCGGACGTGCGGTGTGGATCGCCGCCGTTCTGTGACGGAGTCGACCACGGACGTCGCGTAATCGTCATGCACTCGATGGGACGCGTCGCTCGCGGGGGGCGCCCGTTTGTCGGCGACGCCGAGGAGCCGCCCCGCGAGTTTCAGCGGGGCTCCGATGACTGGGGCTAATGACAGGCGGCACAGCAGAGCGGCGGTGGGGTCGGCAACGTGGGACAGAATCGATTTGAGCATCACCGCCGCGGCTCCGCGAAGCTGTGGGTGATCGTGAGACCCTCGCGCGAACGAAGGCTCGCTCGAACCTGCGGCACGGTGTAGACTATGTGACTTCAAACGGTTTGCTTCGGAGCCCAATGCGGCACGCAGGATGTCCAGCAGGGCAACGCCCGTGGCGTAAGTCGGCGGCAATTCCGTCAGTCGTGCACACAAGGCTGTCACGATGTCCAAACTGGTCGGGGCCTCCGTTCCTGGATCGACACGTTCGTCGCGGGCGAGGGTGGAGGCATCGTCCTGCCCCATCGACAGCGCGGCCCGGATGAACACAAGATGAGACTGCAACATGCCAGCCGTCACGTACCGCGCAGAATGAAGCGCGGCCAGTCGCGCCACGCGGCTCACGTCGATGCGATGTCGTGATTGCTTAGCGATGCGAGTGAGCCGCGTGACGAGCCAGAACATGGGCAACGCGGCTGGATCTCTCAACGCGGTGCGGTGGGGCAGCACTAGCGCATCATCGTCGGTGCGCCTTGTCGATGCTCCCAACGTGTTGCACTGGCAGCAGCTGCGTAACACGGCCATCAACATTTCTTGCACTCGCGCAAACTGCCACAACGCTGACGTTCCGACGTCATCCATCGGCGCTGCTACAAGGACGTCACTCGCGACAACATCGCGCAGCTGGAGCCTGGAGCCTGTGAGGTTGCTAACGTTCGCCTCGCCTGCGAGGGCCGCTGGACCGGTTCTTTCGTGGGGGCGATCGGCGACTCGAACTTGATGAAGCCAGTCGATCGCGTTGCAGAGCAACTCGGTGATCATCCACGCAACCGATGGGAACGCGTCTGACATGATCACCACGCAGTGCCGAAGGTTCTCGAAGACCCGGGGCAGAGCGTTTGCGTGGACGCCAGGTTCGAAGAAGAGGCGCATACGAAACGCGATGTTGACCACGGAATCAGTTGCGGTGCCGATGCCAGCCGGGCACAAAGCGTCCACAAAATCGACGAGGTCGAGCCGCAAGCTCTTCATCGCGACGGGAGACCGAACGAGGTCGCGCAAAAAACGGAGCGATGTGACCTCCGCGTGACTCAACGGACCTCCTTGGCGATTCCCTTCAGCACGGGTAAGCACATTGCACGCTTCCGCTACTACGCGTCTCGCGAGAGCAGTAACAGGGTGAATGTCGGACGTGGAGACTGAATTGTCAGTTAAGGCCGTGAGCCAGTCGTCGAAGTGGAGCCGCAAGCCGGTGACGCTTTCAGGAAGAACTGGGATGCCAATGCGACACGTCAAGCGAAAGGACGCGCCGCGGGATTCGGCCTCATCGCCCGCAGCTTCGCCGGACGGCAACGAACAAGACCTGTCGACTCCTTTCAGCGTGCTTACAACTCGCGCAGCCGTCGCGTGTAGTAGCGAGGCATCGTACGGTTCGTCACCGTCACGCAACGCCAAGAGCCATTCCGCGACCGCCCCGTCCCGGCCGTCGACATCGACGTCGTTACACATGCAGCGCCACGCCGTTTCGATCGCCTCGCAGCAGTCAAGGAGCCGTGCCGTCGCACCAAGGCAAGCGAACGAGGGGCAACACTGAAGATTGGACAGCTGGGCCGCCAGAGCCGCCGTCGCAACTCCAAGCTCACCGCTAGCGCGGCTGGAAATAACGATGCGGTGCAGATGATCGTCAACAGTTGACGCAATGGGCGCAACTGGCGTGTCCTTGGCAGGAGCCTTCATCCCCCGGAGGGAAGCGGCGGCGGCGTTGGTGGGCCCACCGGATACCGCGTCGCGAAGCACAAGCCGCCGGTACATCAACGGCAAGCTGTCCCGCAGATAGCTACATATCAGCACCGCGCGGGTGGGGGCCGTGGCACCCGCCTCGATACTGGCCAGCATGACGACGACGAAGTCCACGGCAGGCACTTCGGGGTAGTCGAGCGCCGCGTGAATCATTTTCGTAGGGGACAACAACGAATCTGTCAATGGACGACAACAGCGATCTGTTTCTGACATTCGGCGACAACGCTGGCACGGGACCATGAGGAGACACCACTCAATGAATGCCAGAATAACTACGATCCGCTCGAATTCGTTGCAACAGACTTTCGTGGTCGCTTCCGGCGGCGGGCAAGGCGGCCTTCTGGCCAGCGGGCACGTTTGCTGCGTCTGTCGCCGTGGTGGTACGATTTTGCCTTCTGGATTGAAAGGTAATGAGCTCGAACAGAGCACCGTAGGGGGACAACAGTTCCTGCAGGCTCCACAGCAACGGGGTGAAACTGAACAAGAAGTAGCCAACCACGAAGAACAGGGTGGCGACACTAAATACGATTGTGGAACCCCAGTACACAAGGCTCGTTCGCCAAGCAGGAACGTCGCGCGAGTTAGCATCGTGCCGGTCGCGCACCAGGTACACCAACAGACTTGAGGCCGCCTTGGATATGGTCACGGTGGCAAAGGGCAGGACAAGTAGCAGCACGAAGCCGAATCCTGTTGCACCGACCGTCGTGACCCCGTTGGGACTGAAAATGGCGCAGCCCACGAGTTCCCCGGCGACAAACAAACTGACGAGACCGAGTCGACGAAGGATGACATTCCATGCGACGTCGGCCCAGCCATGGCGAACACGAGTCGACAGTTTTCGCACGGCCCAATGAAAGCGGAGATTGCCCGCGCAAATACCAAAGAATACAAAGGCGAGAAAATTGAGCAGCTTCAGATCGCGGAACACGGCGTGCAAGGACCCCCATAGCAAGCTTCCCACCACGACCGCGGTGGCAGGAAAGACGTGTGATCCATCACGGTACTCGTTAATGCCGAGCGCGGCGAGAATGATGACCGTCGCGGCCGTGAGCCACTCCACAGAGTACTTGCCTCCGGTCGCAAGATCGATCTCCTCGTGCCGGTACAGCGCCAAGGCGACGAAAGGCAGCGCCATCATCACAATCCACCGCGCGCGAGCTTTGCGCCGGCTTGGAGGCTGTCGCTGTTCGCGACGGCTGGCAACCGACGACCCCGTCAGGGAATCGTTCAAAGAAGCGACGGGTGCTGACGATGCCCCAAGGAGCGACGCTGTGCCGCACAATCCCGCAGAGGGGGTCGCTGGGGCCTTTTTCCTCAGTGATTTCAGCTTAAGGCGGTATTGCGTTTGTGGGTTCAGGTCATCGGTAGCCGCGGTCGCGGGCTCCGTCGTGGTGCCGCTGTCGTCGGTCACTTTCCTCGTCGCAGCACCCCCCACGACATCGCTCGCCGTTGCATCGCTGTCGTACACGGGCGGAGTTGCGCTGCATGCACTGCGCATATTGTGGGTGCGAGCGAGGAGGGAGGGCACGCAAGGCTTTGGGGCGGTGCCAAAATTACACATCAACACTGATCGGCGGAGGCGTCGTTCGACGGACTTGCACTGAAAAAACAAGCTTGGTTATCGGGGCGAAGAGTTTCCTCGCTTAGGGCAAACGGGACCGACGCCTCCTGTTACGGGTCAGTTGCGGGTGGAGAAGGAGGCTAAGTCACAGAGACAGAGCGGTGCCAGTAGAGAAGGAGAGGTTTCGGCTTTCCAGTTAGAAAAGGGACATGTCATCCACATCGGCGGCCTCGCCCTCATCCACGACGCGGGGCTTGGGTCCGTTGGCATTCTCGATGGGCTCACCCGCGATGACGTGGCGCAGATTCACTTCGAAGTTGGACTGCGCCACGGTATCGGACTGAGTGAACATTTGCTTCCACGCGACTTTTCCCGACTTGTCGACGATGATCCCTTGAGGCACGTGAAGGATCGTGAGATTGCTCAACGCGGCGAAGCACTTTGCCGTCGTCTTCTTGTCGTCGAAGGCGATGTAGGCCGTATCCATGCGCTGCGGGAGCTTCGTGTTCTCGTCCACGATGGCCTTCCCGAGGTACTTTTCCGTCGACGGACGATCAGCATCATTGGAAATGGCAATGAAGGTGACATCGGTGTATTTTTCGCTCAACGCAGTAATCTCTTCGTGCACCGCGTACGCACCCTTGTAGAAGCTCACGAAGAAGAACAAGACGTGCACGCGTCCGGGCTGCAGATCGACCTTTGTGCCCTTGATGAAGTCGAGCAGTTCGAGGCTCGGGCACGTCTTGCCGATGGCGGCATCGTCGGAATACGTCTTGACGTCGACGTCGGTCATTTTTGGAACGAATGAATGAACGCGAGAAAAGCGCTTTGCGCTACTTACGAGCACAACCAACAACTTTGATACGATCAACAGAGGCGGGAAATGCATTCCGTTGTGGTGGATTCGCAACCGACTGAAGCGGGGGGTCAAAACTACCGTTGCTTTTCTCGTTTGCGTAGCTCTCGTTGCCGTTCGACCGCCCTAGCTCGGTCTGCGTCCGACACTCTTGGCTTGGGGGTCTTCGGCGCAGGCCTTCTGGTGGTCGTCGTTGTGATGTACCAGTGCGGATCTTGCGTGGGCAGCGGTTGAACATTTCCGTCAGACCTCGCCATTTTGACCAAGGACGCAGGAATAACGCTATCCACCATCGTGACCGGGTCGAACGGCCCGCTTTCGTCGTCGCCCGGATTCTCCGTTTCCGATCCGAACGAGTCTCGGGAGGGCGGCCGGATTGCCCTCCCCGCCAAGCGCTGCTGTCGCATAAGATCCGTTTCTACTTCAAAACCTTCGACGAATTTCGCGGGACCTCTCCATCGGACCTGCCCCGTTTTCGACTCGTACGCTCGCCATACATCGAGAGGATCGCGGCGGCGGATTTTCAGAGGATGGGCTTCGGTGTTCAGGACCCACTCGTTCAAGTCCAGAACGGATTCGTTACTGAAGAGCAGGAATGCATACTTTAATGTTTCGGCCAGCCAAAAGCTTTGCTGCAGATTGTCCTTGACCGGCTGAGGCACATTAACCTCTCGGAGCCCGGCGAATCCACCGGATTCCACCCGGCAGTGCCGAACGATGGCCTGAAACATTTCCCATCCCATCGTTCGGTACTGTTCCTCGCCCGTGAGTCGCCACATGTAGAACATGGCCTCCAGAGCCTCGGGTCGCAGCAGATAGTACCCCGCCCCGTTGATAAAGTCACCCTTTCCTGGAAATTCGACGTACTCCGGGCTGACGCCGCTCGCCTGGCGATGATACATGAGATAGCAGGTTTTGGTGATTCCAGCCGCGGCGCGAATGACTTCAGCTTTTCGCGGAGAATCAATGGCGTGCGCGCCGTAGGCCAGCGTCCCTGCAATGAAGCATGCAAGGTGGTCCATTTTGTAATAATAGTCTCCACGCCGATACTCGGCGACGAACGTGAATCCGCTCGGAATGCTATGAAACAGAAGCTTGTCCACAATGGCATTCATCGCTGCAGCGAACATGTCCCGGTACGTTTCTTCCGTCTTTCCCGTCAACAGGTACTGCTTCAGCAAGTATTCGTAGAAGCTGTCGCCAAGGGCTCCGAGTGCAATGTGGTCGTTGGACCACCTCCCGCTCACGGCGGACATGAACACGGGGCACAGCATGTCCCTCGGCGCCGTCTTACGAATGACTGACATGATGTGCGTCGCCTTCATGTCGTAGATAGGGTCACCGGTATGAAAGCTGAGGGTGCGCAACTCCAGTTGCACCGTTCCCAATTCGCTGAGGACCGATAGGCCACCGCTCCAGTCCGGATTGTTGTGGATGCGCGTCTGAAGGTTGACCGTTTGGTGGGGGACTCCCGATGTCGTGTTGTACGCCCACAAGAGCCGGTCCGCTATGTCGCGAACCTTTTCGATGATTTCCGGTTCTTTCTCACCGCGGAGTTCATAGATCGAAAGAAGACCCCCCACAACCCGAATCATCGCCTCGAACTGGCTCATGCTCAAATCAACGTCAAAGTCGAGTTGACGAATGCGCATCAACGCGCTGTCCACTTCGTCGTGAAGACCCATGAGATGCATCGTCGTCAGGCCGTCGATGGCAGACAAGAGCAACGAATGCGGATCATCGTTCCAGTTCTTTCCACACTTTGTCCGTGGGCACAATTCGTCGAAGCGGATGGCAAACTTTGTGTATGCCTTCCAAGAGTGCAAGAACGCCTCTTTCACGGCGTTCGCGCGAGCCACGTTTCGTTCCTGTTCCGGTAGCCGCGTGGTTTCATCATCCGGTGGGGCGTAAGGGCCTGCGGGCAACTCCGGGGCGGGGTCAACATTCTCTTCGCCAAGATCGCAACCAATGCCGGCGAAGGCAGTGGCGCCCGGATCCTTCGCCGTGGCACGAGGACGCGACGCGAAGGATGACGCTAGTCTCTTTTCGAGCTGGTCGGTCGTGCGAAGGAGCTCCGCGTCCAACACGGTGACTTCTTGCGTTACGAAAGCGCGAAACGACGCGACGGTCATGAAGGGGTCCTTAGCGGCGTCGCCTTCGATGTAAGAGCCAGAAGGAAGACTGGGTGCTGCATCGCCTCCCATGAGGTTGCTTCCATCAATGGCCGGCACACTCGTCGACGACCGCCGGAGTTGGTCCGCCCGCCGAAGTTGAGCCAGCATCTGGGTGGCGAACGAACTAATCCAATCATGCAGGTGCTCCTCTGTTTTGGGACCTGTGCCACTGACGCACCCTTTGAGGATCCCGGACGGCCCAAACGCTCGAGCACTGGACCCACTCCGGGCAACTTCCACGGTGAGAAAGGCCGACCCGAATAGGAGCAGCATGAGCATCACTGCCTCCCAGCCTGGCAGCGGGGCCAATCCGTCGGCTGCTGGCTTCTCGCCGTCGTCCATCTGAAACAGTGCTTCGCGTGAGATCAGAACGACAAACAAGAATCCAGAAGAGTCTAGTCAGCATGCTTGAAAGAGGAGGTTAGCGGGATCCAGAGAGGAGCGAGGTGCGAGGTGGGCTGGAGAACAGGCGCAGAGGACGAGGGGACAAGAGTGAGAGAGGAGGAGGGTCGATGATGATGAGATGTGTGTGAAAGAAGGAAGGGCGGAACCCTTTCTGGGTGAAGATGAGCGAACGAAGCATCAGTAAACGTCAACGACGAGAAGCCGACACGTCACAGGCGTGAAGCAACAGCTTTGCCGTTAACGTCGACAGACTGATGCCGTGCGTGGCGCACGTGGCGGTGTCGGCACCGGATATCGGCGATGTGAAAGAGGACATAGTCGACTGCGAGCGACGCAATTCGCAGCGAACGACCTCGCTGACAAGTTCGCAGGCGTGAGGCTGCCGTTCGAGCTTGCGTGTGCACGTGACCATGACCGAGTGTAACTGGGCGACGTGCTGGAGCAAAAAATTGGCGGCGGCTGGCGACATGATGAGTGAGTAGCTGACAGCGGCAAGTTGCTGGCATCGGTCAGCGACCCAGGTTGCCTCGGGCAGCCGACATTTGGGAGTTGGGCGCCGAACGGCGAAACGCAGTATTACACTCAACTCCGCCATGGTTTCGCACAGTAAGCGACAACAGTACAGTTGCACCGTCTTGCAGTGGGGGCTGGCCGCGTCAGGTGCTGAGGTGGTCTCGGATGGCGTTGAAGCAGGGGTCGTGGAGATGGCAGCGAGCTCACGTTTCAAAACGGCGATGATGATGTCCTCTGCGGCTGCCGGGGGACTGTCAGTTGGAGGCGCATAGGCAGCGAAGTCGGCCACGAAGCCCTGCAAATCGATATCAAACAACACGTGCGCGAGCAGCGCATGCCGGAGCACACGGAAGGTCCAGAGCGGGCCATGGCTGTGTGCGCGTTCGCCATTTGTCGCGGAACGGCACAAAAGATGGCCCAACGCCTCCACGCAACGGTGTACGTCACACTGGACGCTCCCGTGGTGGCTGTCGGGCATGGCCAGTCGACTGGTCGCCACCGCATCGCGCGTGACCAATTGCGCTATGCAGTGAGACTCGCCAACCGCGATCAACACCGCGCGACCCATGGCTGTGACGGCGTCAGGGTCATCACACAAGCCGTGATGCCGACGTCCTTCAAGTGTGATCGCGAAGGCGGCGAGTACTATTTGAGAGTACTCGGGCGGGAGGATCTCGGC
>ERZ1292630.879-Hain-H41-02um-R3-879-length-30339-cov-4_pt1 | contig 25880 bp, 22 predicted proteins | sample MGYA00564408_ERZ1292630 | MGnify/ENA primary metagenome ERZ1292630 (study PRJEB36523, sample SAMEA6512641) | groundwater metagenome | collected 2019-01-08 | study: AquaDiva: Metagenomics assemblies of 32 groundwater samples
GTTTTGTTTTTCTTACCAAAAAACCCGCTAATTTTTTTTCTTCTTCACTAAAAGAGGCTTCTGGAATTACTCCTGCTCTTAATGAGCTTAGATCATTTGCTGACATAGCAGTTGGAGCTGCTGATGCGGCAGCTGAAGGATACGCTTGTGGTCTTGCATAATCTGCTGATGCTGATGGATATGATGAAGGTGTTGGGTAAACTGTTGGATCTACTGCTGGTGCACAACTAATAATAAAACTGACACCTAATAATAAAACTAAACTTTTCCTTTTCATAAAAAAGTCCTTCTTGAAAAAATAACTTATAAATAATATTTTACCTTTTTGTAAATAATATGTCAAGTAATTATTTTACTTTTTTGTAATTTAATTTTATTTTGAAAAAACAATTATTTATCTTAGTATTATAATTGATATAATTAGGAAAAAATATATTTTAGAACTAAACTAAAATGAAAATAAAAAATTTAAAAATATTTGATGGTCAACATTGCGAAACAACGACTACAGGAACATTATTAAAAAATATTGATATTGATTTATCTGAAGCAATGTTATTTGGTTTAGGAGAAGGTCTTGGATTTATTTTTTGGAATATGAAAACGATGGATTGTCCTTTCATCGGAGGAAGAATTAAGCAAGATCTATTAACTCAAAATATAGCAAAAAATTTAAATCTTGAATTAATAGTTAAAGAAACAGCTTCAAAAGAAAAAGCATGGAATAATGTTAAAGAACTTATAGATAATGGAAAAATAGTAGGTTTAAAATTAGATTGCTATCATCTTGAATATTTTTCAGTTCCATTTCATTTTGCGGGTCATTATGTTGCAATTTATGATTATGATGATAATTATTCTTTTTTGATTGACACAAAACAACAAGGTGGGAAAGTTAAAACTTCTTTGAAAAGTTTAGCATTAGCAAGAGCTGAAAAAGGCTCGATGTCTTCAAAAAATTTATATTACACTATTTCTAAAACAAACAAAGAATTTGATCTTAAAAATATAATAATAAATGCTATTAAAAATAATGCTAAAGATTATATTAACCCACCAATTTCAAATATTGGATATAAAGGAATTTTAAAAACAAGTTCTGAAATTATTAAATGGTTTAAAAATTCTAAAAATATTGAAAATGAATTTAAAACAACTGCTATGATGATGGAAAAAGCTGGTACTGGTGGTTCATTATTTAGAAATTTTTATAGAGATTTTTTAAAAGAAAGTTATGATTTACTTGGTTTTAATGAATTAAAACTTGGTTATGAAGAATTTATAGAAATTGCGAAACTTTGGAATAATGTTTCTGATTTATTTGAAAAAGTTAGTGAAACTCAAGATTTTAAATATATTCAAGAGGCTTCAGATATTTTGAAAATAATATCTCTAAAAGAAAAAAATGTAATGGAAATGTTAGAGAAAATTTAGAAATCATAATTATTATGTTTAGAATATTTCAAAATAATTATTCGCATATTATAATTCTCATAATTAATTTTAAAAATCCAAAAAGATGAAAAAAGAAATTGTATTTGATATTGGTGGAGTTTTATTTGAATTAGATTTAAAAAACTCTATTCCTAAATTACTTAATTCAACAGAAGAAAATGGAGAGCTTCTTTTTCAGCAATGGCTTTTTTCAAAGTCAGTAAGAGAATTTGAATCTGGCAAAATATCTTATGAAGATTTTTTTAAAAACATGGTAAAAGAATTTAATTTAAAAGTTGATTTTGAAACATTTACAAACGAATTTAAAAAAGTTATTTTAGGTGCTTTTGATGAAACAGAATGGCTTATTAATACACTAAAAGATGATTATAATCTTTATTTACTTTCTAATATTACAAAAATACACTGGGATATGGTTAATTCTTATGATTATATAAAAAATAATATCAAAAAACCTTTTATTTCTTATTTATTAGGAATGGCAAAGCCAGAGATAGAAATTTTTGAACTTATGATAAAAGAAATTGGAGTAAAACCAGAAAATATTTTATATTTTGATGATAATTTATCAAATGTAGAATCTGCTTTAAAAAGTGGTTTAGATGCCTATCATACAATAGGAATAAAAGAAGTTATAAAAAAATTAAAAGAATTAAAAATACTATAAAAATTTATGAGTTTTGATATTTTACCTGATTTTTCAGAAAACAATTTAGCAAAAAGACCAATAGAATTAGCAGAAACGATTCCTGCTTCATGGTGTACTTCTCAAATATTTGAAGATTTTGATAATGAAACTATTTTTTCTAAAACATGGCAATATGTTTGCTCTTTAGATAATTTAAAAAATATAGGCGATTATTTTTTGACAAATATTGCCAATAAACCAATTATAGTCATAAAAACAAATGAAAAAGAAGTTAAAGCTTTTTATAATGTATGTAAACATAGAGCAGGCCCTTTAGCTTTAAAAAATGGTAATTGCAAACTGTTTAAATGTAAATATCATGGGTGGTCTTATGATTTAGATGGTAATTTAATAGCAACGCCTGAATTTGATAAAGTAGAAAATTTTTCTAAAAAAGATTATGGTTTAACAGAAATTCAAATTAATGTTTGGGAAAATCTTATTTTTGTAAATTTATCAAAAGATATTTTAGATTTAAATCAATTTTTTTCGGGAATAAAAGAAAGAATAGCTCCTATAGACTTAAAAACAAAAAAATTCCATTCAAGAGTAGAATATTTAGTTGATTGCAACTGGAAAGTATATATAGATAATTATTTAGAAGGTTATCATCTTGTTCATGTTCACCCAAGTCTTTCTAATTTATTAGATTATCAACAATATACTACAGAAATTTTTGATTATTATTCTTTGCAATATAGCCCTTTTAAAGAAGGTGAAAATATCTATTCAGCCTCAAATGGAGAAGCTTTTTATTATTTTGTTTTTCCTAATTTTATGTTAAATATTTTACCAAATAGGCTTCAAACAAATCATATTATTCCTTTAGCTTATAATAAAACCAAAATAGTTTTTGATTATTATTATGATGATTTTGTTGATTCTAAAATTATCGATGAAGATTTAAAATCTAGTGATATTATCCAATTAGAAGATATAGAAATATGTGAAGCTGTTTATAAAAATCTAAGTTCTAATGTTTATGAAAAAGGTCGTTTTTCTGTAAAAAGAGAAACAGGTGTTCATCATTTTCAAAACTTACTAAGAGATTTTTATCAAAAAAAATCTTAACATGAAAGTTGCAATAGTTCATGAATGGTTGATAGAATATGCTGGTTCTGAAAGAGTTTTTGAAAAAATAATAGATATTTTCCCTAATGCAGATTTATTTGCTGTAATAGATTTTTTACCAGAAAAAAATAGAGGTATTTTTAAAAATAAAAAAGTAACTACAACTTTTATTCAAAAATTACCTTTTGCTCAAAAAAAATATAAAAACTATTTACCTCTTATGCCTTTTGCCATAGAACAAATAGATTTATCTGAATACGATTTAATTATTTCTAGTAGCCATGCTGTGGCAAAAGGAGTTCTTACTTCTCCAAATCAATTACATATTTGTATGTGTTATTCACCTATTAGATATGCTTGGGATATGCAGCATCAATATTTAAAAGAATCTGGATTAAATACAGGAATAAAAGGTTTAATTGCAAGGTATTTTTTACATAAAATAAGAATATGGGATTATAGAACAGCTTCTGGTGTTGATGAATTTATAGCTATTTCAGATTTTATTGCTAAAAGAATTAAAAAAGTCTATGGAAGAGATTCTACAGTAATTTATCCACCTGTTGATATTAATAATTTTAAAATTCAAGAAAAAAAAGAGAATTTTTATTTTACTGCGGGAAGAATGGTTCCTTATAAAAAAATAAGTGTTATTGTTGATGCTTTTTCAAAAATGCCAGATAAAAAACTATATGTAATTGGTGCAGGTGATGAATTTGAAAAAATAAAACAAAAAGCAGGTAAAAATGTTATTTTATTAGGTTATCAACCAACAGAAATTTTAATTGAATATATGCAAAAAGCAAAAGCTTTTATTTATTGTGCTGAAGAAGATTTTGGAATAATTCCATTAGAAGCACAAGCTTGTGGAACTCCTGTAATAGCATATGGAAGAGGTGGATTAAAAGAAACTATTATTGATATAAATGAAAATGATCCCACAGGTGTTTTATTTTATGAACAAACTACGGAATCTATAATAAAAGCGATAGAGATTTTTGAAACTAATATAAATGAAATAAAAGCTAAAAATTGTAGAAAAAATGCTTTAAAATTTTCTGAAGATGTTTTTATTGAAAATTTTAAAGCTTTTATTGAAGAAAAACAAAAGAATTTTTTTGAAAATTCTAAATAATTTAATTAAAATCAGAACCTATATAAAGGGTTTGATGAATCAAACCCCTGTAGGTACAAATATTGAAACATCTTTACTGCAATACTGCAAACGGATATTAATTAATTCTAAATCTTTATAGTGATTCTGCCATCTTTTTAAGTTCTTCCAAAGAAGAGCCTAATAACTGTTCGTTCTCTTTTTGAGATATAACAGCCAAAATTTGCTGTTTTCTATCTTTATTAATTTTTGCTTGTTCTTGTTGCTCTTTTTCAAGAAGTTTTACATCAATAATATGTTTTACAATATCAAATTTAAGTTGAATAATTTCATCTGATTTTTTTCCTTTAATAACAAAGGAAACATCTTCTGCATTTTTTAAATGATTATGTAATTCCCTTGCTATCAAATCTAAACTAGGTTTTGTTGTATTGCTTACCAATGGAAGATCCCAAAGATCTTCAATACTTAATCTTCCTTGCGATGTTTCATATCTAAGTTTCATACGACTAGCTTTTTCAAACATAATTAACACTCCTTTTTAAAATAAATCCCAGAGTACTGGGTTCCTTTTTGTATTAACAGCAAATTCTTGCATAACGATATTTAGTAGAGACGCATTGCAATGCGTCTCTACAAGTTATTATAACTAAAATAAAATTTTTATAACACGAGAAAAATTACCTTTTACTCTACATAATAGCGTATTCCTTTGAGTCGATGAAAAACCTAACCCACTAAGCTGATTATTAGATTCTTCTGTTTTCATTTTTGAACCAACAATTTCTAAAACTTTACGATGGGTGTTTAATTCTTCATTCAAAAATTCATTAAAAAATCCTCTAGCTTTACCATCATTTAAACAACCTTCGAGCATAAAGAAATAATGTTTGTTTCCTACAGTTTTTTCATCCCAATAATTAGGAGAATACATAGCTACTGAGACTTTATGGAAAGATTGAGTAGGAAGATTCCAAACTTCTTTTACTGGTTGAACACTATGAGAAGAAGGTATTGATTCAACTATAGAAAAACCATCTTTTTTAGAATATTGTATTTCAGCAACCGTAATAGTTTCTTGGTTTTTAACTGCTTTAGCATACGAAAAAGTATGTATAACACCATCAAATTCAATTTCTACATCAAACCCAACATTTGTCGATTCTCTTTTATTATAATTATGAACTTGTAATTTATATAAACCTTCTTTCATTCTTTTTCTGTCAGGATAAACTATATTTTCTACTGCATTTCTAGTACTACCAGAACCAGCATTCATATCAACATCAAGAGTTCCATAAGATGGCGATGGATGTCCTTTATTTTGGAAAGAAATTTCATAACCACCTGATTCTTTCATATGTAAATCAAGATCATCATAATTGAACCATGATAAAGAACAACGAAGGTCTGCATCTACAAGTCCACCCTGTTTTTTGACTCTTTCTTTTATTGAATCAGTAAGTTCTCCATTATATGACCAAGAAAAATTATTTGACCACTTAAACATTCCTTTGGCGGTAAGATCTACAGGTGCAACCAAACTAACCAAATTACCAGTATGTTTATTATCAAACATAACTTCTAATGAATGTGCAGTAGGAAGTATTTTAGTTATAAATTGTTCTATAGGAACCTCTTCAACTTTGTCAAAACCTTTTATATTATCTGACACCTTACTAGATAATTCATCAAAAACATTATCTATTATTTTTCTAGCTTTTCTATCGGCAAAAAGAATATTATTTATAGTTATATCTTCCATTGTTGCAAATCTTCTTTCAAGTGCTGATGTTAAGCCAAGTTCTTCAATTTTATTTTTAGCACTTTGAATCATATCTTTCGTAACTACTGATGTAGGACGCATATAATTTGTAGGAGCTACTTTAGATTCAAATGAAGAAACGGCATATTGCAATTCTTTTCCTTCAGATAGATCTATCAAAAGACTTCCTATTACTGTATTACGCATTTTAGAAACAGATGCTGGTATTGTGTTAGCCTTAGACCAACAGAAAATATCTTTATCTTCATTTGTAGGTAATTTATCAAAAGCATTTTTTAATTCTTTGAAACTATTTATAGCAAATGTATGTTCTTCACCTCTATAAATTGAATTTTGAGCTATTAAATCTAAAACTGTATCAATAGAATCCATTGTAATTTCATTAAGACTTCTAAACATAACTTCTTTGGTTGTTTTAAAATTAGCTAACTCTGAACCTAAGTTTAATTCTTTCACAACCAAATTTTTAGGTAATTGAATACAAAAATGAGTAAAAGTAATTGTTTCACCAGAATCTAATAGTTTATGATTTTTATCTGTACCAACAACTCTATCTATATGAAGAAATTTATTTTCTATAGGAGCGGATTTAACAAGAGTAGATAGTGCATTAGTTACGTCTTGAAAATTATCTTTTACTGTTACATCCCATATAGTATGAATTTTACCATCTATAATTGCAATCATATTTCCGACAGTACGTATAAAATGTTTGCAAGAGTTGCATTCATACTCTGGACGTTCTTTATAAATAGGGTTTGTTCCTTCAGGAAAACTCTTAAGATATGTATCCCATAATAAATCTTTATCAACTTGAACTCTAAAAAGTTCATGCTCTTTCATTTTATTGAATTGACGTTGCAACTCTGTTTTAAAACTAGGTAAATCCATCTTATACATCCTTTATATTTATAAAATAACTACTATTTTTAGCTAAATTCCAGTATGCTCTTTAATATTCAGAGCATGAATTAAATAACTTATTTAACTTATAAAAGATTTGATGAACCAATTTCCTGCACGGATATTAATTAATTCTAAATCCTTTCTTTTTTTTAAATGGCTTTAAATTCCCTTTATATAATCTTTCTAGTCAATATCATTTTTATACACTCCAAGATCTTTTATAAATATTATATAAACTAAATTGATAGTATATCAAAAAAAAAATTAAAAGCAATAAGATTTTAAGTAATAGAAATTCATTAAGTTGATTGTATTTTGTGGTAAGGAAGTTTTAAAAACGTTCCAAAACAAACACATTGGATAATTTATAATATTAATCATGTTATTTAATTTCTATTTCTAACTAGTTTATTTTTATATCTAAAAACTTTTTTATTAGTTCATCGGGAAATAATTTACCTGTCCAAATTTCAAAAGCTTTTTCTGCTTGATATATCAACATTTCTTTTCCATTCATTGTTGTCATTCCATAATTTTCAGCTACTTCCAATAATTTTGTTTTTTCTGGATTATAGATAAGATCATAAACAAAAGCATTTTTTTTCATCATAGAAAGAACTATATTTTTTACTGGTAAAATATTTTCATACATGCCCACAGGAGTTGTATTTATTAAAGTATCGACTTCTTCTAAATTAAATTTTTCTAAATCTTCATAAGAAAAAGCTAGTATTTCACTGATATCTAAATTTACATACTGTTTTTTATTTATAACAAAATTTTCTGAATTATATTTATCTCTACTAACCATTATTATTTTTTTAGGATTAAAATTAAGTATGGCATGGAAAACTGCTTTTGATGAACCACCTGTTCCTAAAATCACTACTGTTTTATTTTCTAAAAATCTATTATATTTATTTATTGATTTAAAAAAACCATGATAATCTGTATTATCACCCAATAAAAGCTCATTTTTTTTATAAAAAGTATTTACTGCACCAATTTTACCTGCTACATCTGATATTTTATCTAAATAATTAATTATTTTTTCTTTATATGGGATAGTTACATTTCCACCTTGAAATTCTGATTTTCTAAAAAAATCTATCTCAATTTTTGAAAATTCATTTGGTTCTATAGAAAAAATACCATATTCACAATCAATATTATAATATTGAAAAGCTGTATTATGAATAATTGGAGAAATCGTGTGTTTTAAAGGATATCCTAATATTACATAGTTTTTTTTTGACATAAAAACCTCTTAAAATTTATAGTAATTTTTTCTAATTGTTTTCATTAGATGCAGACATTCCTGCTAACCTTCCTGTAACCCAAGCCCAATAAAAATTAAAACCACCTATTCTACCAAAAACATCTAATATTTCACCACATAAATATAAGTTTTTATGTAATTTACTTTCAAGCGTTGATGTTTCTATCTCTTCTAAAGGTACTCCACCACCTGTTACTTCAGCTTTTAAATAACCTTCATGACCAGTATATTTAAGCTCAAATCTAGTTAAATTTTCAATTAATTTATTTCTTTTTTCTTTTTTTAATTCAGATAATTTTACATTTTCTATTTCTAACTCTGCACATAATGATAATGCTAATCTTGAAGGTATAAACTCTTTTAATTTAGATACCACTAATAAATTTTCTGGTTGAAGAATTTCTCTCCATTTCTCCTCACTAAATTCATTCCAGTTTATATATATTTTGGGAAGTTGTTTTTTTTCTTGTAATGCTAAAACTGCATAATGAGAAATATCTAAAATAGATGGCCCACTAAAACCTTTATGTGTAAAAAGAAATCCTCCTCTTTTTGAAGTTTTTTTATTTTTTTCATCTGTTTTTACACTTATTTCTGAAACTAATGAAACTCCTGCTAACATTTCATTATTTGGATGAATACCTTTTAAAGGTGTAAGAGCAGGATATAAAGTATTTATTTTATGATCTATTTTTCTCAAAAAATTATGACCTGTTCCATCAGTTCCCATTTTAGGAATTGATAATCCACCAGTAGCAACAATTATTTTATTAGATGTAAATTTATTATTTTCTTTTGAAACACAAACCCATAAACCATTTTCTTTTTTTATTTCTTCTACAGAAAAATTGTAAATTATTTTTACCCCTAATTTTTCAGCTTTATTTAATAATAAATCTCTAACTTCTTTAGAAGAATCACTTTTAGGAAAAACTTTACCTGTTTCTTTTTCTATATAAGTTTCAATTCCTATTTCTTTATTTAACCACTCTAAGCATTTTTCTAAATCCCACGATTTAAATATATTTTTCATTAGATTTTTTGAAGAAGAAGTAAAATAATCTTCATAAGAAAAAGATTCAGGTAATATATTACATCTACTTCCCCCAGATACTAATATTTTTTTACCAGACATTTCTGTTCTTTCTAGTATTGTTACTTTATTTCCATTTTTTGCTGCAAAAATAGCTGCAACTAAACCTGCTGCTCCAGCTCCTATTATTGTTATTGATTTTGACATTTTTTACTTTTACTTTTTAAAGATAAATATATGACGAATATTTTAAACTACAGATTGCACAGATTTGACAAATTAACTACAAATTATTATTATAAAATATGTAGCTTATACGTTAAATTTGTCTAAATCTGTACTTTAAATTCTTAGTATTTTTATTATAAATTTTCTTCTATTTGCTTTATTTTTTCTAATCTTTCTGAATGTCTGCCATTAGTAAAACGTGTATTAAACCAAACATCTAGTATTTCATAAGCCATTTCTTTTGCAATAAATCTTCCACCCATAGTTATGATATTTGTATCATTATGCTCTCTACTTAATCTTGCTAAAACAGAATCATGGCACAAAACAGCTCTTATTCCTTTTACTTTATTTGCAGTTATAGAAACACCAACACCAGAACCACAAACGATTATTCCTCGCTCATAGTTTTCATTTGCAACTTCATTTGCAACTTTTAAGGCAATATCTGGATAGTCAACTGAATCTGACGAAAAAACACCTATATCTTCAACTTCATATTGATTATGTTTTAACCATATTCCTATATGATTTTTTAATTCATAACCACCATGATCTGCACCTATTATTACTTTCATTTTTATAAAACCTAAAAAATTAACATTAGATTTATAATTATACAAGATTTAGAGCTATTATTTCATAACTTAAAATTATATCATTTGAAAGTATGCTAATTATTTTATAACTAATGTGATTTAGAATATTTTTCTTTTGTTAATAAGGTGTATAATATATATTATATACTTTAATTTTATGATTTATTTGTGTATTCAATGTTTTTAAATAAGAAAATTATTTTTAAAAGAAATGTTTTTTTACTCTTTATGGGTTTAATGACTTCTTGTAATAATAATTTTAATAATACACAAAATAAACTTAATTCAATAAAAACAGGCGAGAGTAAATCTTCTGTAAAAGTAAAAATAAGTTTTTCTGATACTAATTCTTTTTCTACAAAAGCTAATAGAAATGGAACTAATTATTCTGCTTATAATCATGTAAAATTAGTTTTAAGTACTAATTCAGGAGATCCTTATAATAACCCTGCGTTTATTTTTACACCTGTAAGTCCTGCTGTAATTGGTGCAGGAGGTTCACTTTCTATTACAGGACTTGTTCCAAATACAACTTATTATCTTGCTGCTAAAGCTTTTTCAGATGCAGGGGGTACAATAAATGTAACAGAAGGTATTGTTGCTAATGCAACAGAAAGTTTAACCATAAATCAAGATGGAAGTAGTTTTACACTAAATAATGATGTTTTTGATGTTGGCAATTGGAATATTTCATTATCAACAAAAGCGAGTGATGGTGCGGCAGTTGATACAAACCTTTCTCTTATTGATGGAGTTGATAATTTTGGAATAAAAGAACAACTTATTCCAACTATTTCAAGTGGAAATCAACTAACACCAGATATATCAATAAATGAATTAGGAAAAGGTGGTGTTGTTTGGCGTGAAACATCTTCACCTAATGAAATTCATTTTAGTGCTATAAATGATTATTCACCTAGTGGTATAGAACAAAGAGTTGAAGCAAATGCTGCATCTACACTTTTATCACCAACAATTGGGTTAAATGACTTTGGAAATGGAGGCGTTTTTTGGAATGTTTCAGCCTCAAATCCATCTATAAAATACACTCATATTCAAAATTATGAAATAAATCCATTATTTAAAGACTTAGCAACTCCAGGAACACCCATAACAACACTTGAAAAACAACGAGTAAAATTTCAGAAAACAGGTAATATTGGTTTATTAGCCTTTCAAAATAGTCCTTCAACTTCTATTTCAGGAGTTGTATTAGATGGTGGGGTAGATAACTTTAAAACAAATATTGGAATGATTTCTTCAAATATAATAGTTAATACATCTCCCGATACACCGACAAATGTTGATTTAAGCACTCCCATAGCTGGTTCTCCGAGTAAAACTTTTGTAGTTTGGGAAAATAAAAATGGTGTTTCAAATAATTCTATAAAAGGAAGAGGTTTAACTAATTTAGTTGGAAGTTCTTTTACCCAAGGAAGCACAGTAAAAATAAGTCAAAGTATTGTAAGTGGAAGTATAGAAAATAACTATAATCCAAGAGTTTCTCTTAATTCTTTAGGTAATGGTTTAGTTGTATGGGAACATAGTGATAGTCTAAATCCTAATACTCATACAAATGAAAAAATATTTGCAAGAAAAATAGAAAATTACAAAGCTGTTGGAATTGAATTTCAAGTTGATAAACTTGCACCAACAGTTAAAAAACAATTAAATCCTTCTGTTTACGTAGATGATAATGGAAATGGAGTAATTGTTTGGGATGATGATAGAAATGGAGCTTTATTTAAATATTTATTTGGTATAAAATTATCTAATTATTATCCTATTGGAGAATCGGCTGTTCAATTTACAGTAAATTCAAGTATAAAAAATTCATCTAATGCCTCACCAAGAATGTCTATTAATTCTCTTGGAAGAGGAATGATTGTTTCAGATTCTGAAACATCAACTGGGGCTCCAGATATTTATGGAACAAGACTGAGGGATTTTTATTCTCAGTAATTTTAACATTCTCGAAAAGAGAGAGCGTATTTATTATTTTATTTTATGGAGGAAAGCAGAAATGCTACAAATGAAAAAGACAATGGGTTTAGTATTAACACTTGCAGTGGTTGCAGGTTGTGCTACAAATGCCCCACAAGTAAATTCAGTTTCTACAACATCAACTAAAGTTGAAGCTGTAAAAGTTACCCCTACTTTTGATTTAGGAAATAAAGATGGAGCAGAATTAAAAGTAAATCTAAAATTTGCTAAAAGTTCTCCTTTCGGAATTAAAGCTTTTAGTGCAAATGGATTTAGTTCAGCAAATATTAATACTGCATCTTTTGTAGTTCTTAAATTACATAAACAAGGCTTTGCAGCTACAGTCCCTGTAACACCATTAGCAACAAGATTTGATGGACCTTCTTTAGTTACACTTGATGGAGGAGCAGCAGCTCCAGTTGCATCTTTAACTGGTTTTGCAAATTCAGGTGCTCTTAATGCACCATTAACATTTAAAGGGCTAAATATAAATTCTAGCTATTCTATTTCTGCAAGAGTTTATTCTCCTGCTATAACAACTGCTGGTTCACCATCAACTATAGCTGTAGCTGATTTAGGTATTGATGTAGCTACTGGTTCTGTAGGTGCACCTTTTGAAAGTGTTGTTACAAAAAATGCAGGTGCTTCATTTCCAAATTTTGGAACATTAGGTCTAAATGTGAATGATTTTATAACAATAGGTGCTTCGGCAGCTTCTTCAGGAACTAGATATAGAGTTACAGATGTGGCTGGTCTACCTGCAAATTTTAAAATTGAAAGAGCAGGTGCATCTGCGGCTCCTTTTACTAACCAACAATTCAGTTTATGGAGAAATGTAGTTAGTATAACTGGTACTAATACAGGTTTTGGTGGTGGTACACAAGGTGCTGTTGGTGGGCCAGAAAACTATATTAGTGTTGCTACAGACGGTTCAGCTTCAATTTTGGGAGGAACACCTCCAAATGCATTGAATATGAATATTCAACTTATGCAAGATTTGAATGCTTCTATTTCAGGTAATGTTACAGCTACAGCGGGTGCTACACTAGTTGGTGGAGAAACATTAACATCTCCATAGTATTATAGTATTTTAAAATAATTCAGGGAGAGAAATCTCTCTGAAATAAAAATACAATTATGAAAAAAATAAAAAAATTAAGTTTATTTTTACCAGTTTTTGTTTCATCTTGTTTTGCACCTGCTCCTGTTATAAAAACAGAAAAGCTTGTAAATAATACAAAAACACAAATAAATCAGGTTTATTTGGGAAAAGTAAAAGTAGGCGGAGAAATAAAAGTAGAAATAAAAAGTTTAGGATTCAAAGCTAAAGCGTATAATGATGCTATTTTTCCTAAAACTTTTGTTGACATAAAATCATTTAAAATTTTTATCACTACCAATTTTAATGATCCTCTTGATCCTGCTTCTATGGTAACACCTGTTTTATGGTTTAATAAAGATGTTAATAATACAATTGTAAAAATAAGCGATGTTCCTGATGGAACAAACTATTATGGTGTAATATCAGCTTATGATGATGTTGCAAATAGTACAACTGCAAATAATATAACCGAACCAGATCCTACTATTCAAAGTATTGATAAAAAATGGTCAAGAACTATAAATAAAGTTGATATGATTTCTGGATTTGATGTTTATTCAGATAATTCAGGTTCTTTAAAAGTATCTTTGCAACTAAAATATGGCGTTCAAGCTGCTGTTGACACAGGAATAAAATTATTACCAGGAAACCCATTACCTCCTGGAGGAGAGCAGATTAACTGAGAATAATAATTATGAAAAAAAAATCTAAACTTTTTACATTCCTAACATTACTAAGTATCTCTGCTTATAACTGTGCATTAGAAGTAAGCAATAACTTTTTTAATTCAGGAACTTTAATAACATCAGTTAATTTTCCAGAAAAAAAAGCTAATTCTTTTAATATAAAATTTATCCCACTTGAAACGGAATCAATTGTAGTAAAAATTGAAGGTGAAGGAATAAAAAAAGAAGAACCTATTTTTTTTCAATTAGATAGAGTTAATAATAAAAAAGTTCTTGAATATATTCCTCAAGGTGATAAAAAAATTAAAGCTCAAGCTTATGATAAAGATGGAATTCTTATTGCAAAAGGAGAAACTTTAGTAAAAATAATTCCTTCACAAATAAATAAAACTGAAATAGAACTTGCTCTTTTTGATAATACAAAAAAAATATCAGATATTGATACAAATGATTCTAAAAAAATTGATTGTATTGTAAAACCAGATATAAAAGATTTACCCTTATCAAGTACAATGGAAAAATCAATAATAGATTCTGGATGTAAAATAGAGTTACCAGATGAAAAAAATAATAATATAAAAGTTATTCCTCAAAAACTTACAAATTATACACCAGGGGCAAATGCAATTGTTTTTGATGTACAACCAAATATGAAAGAAGGTATGACATTTGATGTTTTTGATAAATCAAATGTTTTTGTAGAAAAATTAGTTGTTGGTTCTATAAATGGTAATACTATAAATCTTTTAAAAAATACAACTACTTTAGCAAATTGTCCATGTATTGTTACTTTTAAATCTGATATAGTCTCAAATAATATTAATACAGATCCAACAGTTATTATTCCTCTTAGATACAATATTGATACACCATCAACGGTTATTATTCCCCTTAGATATAATATTGGAGTAACATCAAAAATTACAAATTATACTTCTGGATCAAACACAATTACTTTTGATTCAAAGCCAGATGTACAACCAGGAGCTACATTTGAAGTGTATGATAAATCAAATACTTTTGTAGAAAAATTAATTGCAGGTTCTATAATTGGTAATACTGTAAACCTTTTAAACACTACAACTACCCCAGCAAATTGTCCATGTGTAGCTACTTTTAAACCAAAAATAGTACCAAGTAATATTGATAGCATTCCAAATATTAATGATTCTGGTTCAACAGTTATTATTCCTATTCGATTAATAACAACTTTAGCTTCGAGTTCAACATCATCTTCTTCAAATACTCCTCCACATGTAGGCTCAAAAACAATATCTGCAAATGTTGGTGTTTTAGACGGGCCTCCTGTTGATAATATTCCAATAACTGTAGGGCCTTAAGAGAGGTTTTTATGCAAAATAATATTAAAAAATTTTCTCTAATAAAAAAAAGATATATAGCTCTATTTCTTAGTGTTTTTCTTTTTAATTGTAATTTAGAAAATAAGCAACAAAATAGTTTAGAAAATTCTGCTATATCTTCGGTTAATAAAAATCCTGATATAAAAAAAATATCTAATAGTTTTTATGAAATAAATTTAGGTAAAGAAAACAAAAATGCAAAAGATATTAATTTAAAAGTAAATTTGGGCAATAATTTTGGAACTAAAGCAACTAATTTATCTCAAAGAAAATTGGCAAAAGATGTAAGATCATTAGCTATTTATCTTACTACTAGCAATACATCTAATGCTGTTGACTTACCTCAATATGTTTCAAAAGTTATTGTTGATATAGAACAAAATAGTGATTCAATATATAATTTTAACTTTAAAAACTTAACCCCTGTAGGAAATACAACCTATTACGCAGCCGTAGAAGCTTTTGATAATGTAAATGGAACAGGAAATAATATTACCAAGGTTTTAATTGCGGATCCAACAAAAAGATTTTCTGTTTCTAGCAATTCAGTATTATTAGATGTAACAACTTCTCCTCCTAATATAACATTTTCTTTTAGTTCTGGGACATCATTAAATGTTAATGTTGAATTATCTGCTAATGATAGCAAAAATACAATATATCCTATTCATAGAGAGAGCTATAATACACTTAAAAACTTAGATTTATCAACTGATAGTGAAGGAAATGGCTTTATATTTTGGCAAAATACAATTGCTAACCAAAGAACTATTCAATATGCAAGTATAAAAGAATTTTTACCAAGTACTTTACCAAATTCACCTACAATTCCTATAAATGTAGCTATTACTCAACCTCTTGTAACTAATAATTTAGACTTTTTATCATTAGCTTATGCTCCATCAAAAGGAAAAGGAGTTCTTGTTTTTACTTCAAGTGGGGGAACAAAAGATATAAGCTCAAGAACAATTGGTAATATTACAGCAGGAGTTCCAGATACATCAGAAACATCTGTAGTTTCTCTTTTAGGGACTCAAACATCAGATGCACCACATGTTTTTATGAATGCGGATGGAAATGGATTAATTGCCTTTCATTCAAATAAAAGTTCCCCTATTTTAAGTGATGCTGGTACTACAGCGAATACAAGTATTTTTGCGGTAAAAATGTCAAATTATCTACCTCAGGCAGGTCAAGCTAATTTTATTCCATTATTTTCTAATACGACAAGAGTAAAAGAAAATCCAAGATTAGCATTAAATGATAGTGGAAATGGTTTTGTTACTTGGCAAGAAGTTTTTGTAGCAAATTATGATGTTTTTATGGTTCCTATTAATAAATATGATCAAGAAGTTTTTAATGGTACTGGAAATATAACAATAAACTCTGGAGTTAACTTAGTTGGTTCTGGAGGAAATAAATTTAAACAAGAACTACAAGTAGGAGGGAGAATTATTGCCTCTGGTAATGAATATTTTGTTACTGCTATAACAAATGATACAACTGCAAGTGTATCTTCTGGACCAAATATTGGAGCAGGAGTTACTTTTAAAATAAAAGGAGGCCGAACTATTATTACTCCAACAATTTCAACCCTTAATACTGGTGCATCTACAGTTGTTTTTAGTTCTCCTCCAAATCTTAAACCAGGAATGAGATTCTATGTTTTTGATAATTCAAATAATCTTATTGAATCATTAATTACCTTGTCTGTAGCTGGTAATACTGCAACTCTTTTAAGAAATACTACAGGAACATTTACCTGCCCTTGCACTGCTGCATACAAAGGTGAGATGATGTTAAATATTGATTCTCCAAATACAACTGATAGTAAATATCCTAATATAAAAATGGATAATTCTGGAAGAGGTGTCGTTGTATGGAAAGATAGTAACCCTAATGGAGGCTCTGGTCATAGTATAAGAATGAGAAATTTTAATATTACCACAACGCCATCTTTTAATTCTGGTAATATAGATTTAAGTGCTACTGAATTTTTTCCTCAAAATTTTGATAGTACGTCTGGTGTTTTAGGTGTTCAATCAGATAATAGAGTTCCTGCCCTTACATTAAATAATAAAGGTGAAGGCTTGAGTGCTTGGTTTACATTAAATGGAGGTGCTGCTGAATCAATATTCTTTAGAGCTTTTCAAAATTTTGGAGCAACTCAACTTGGAGGAAGTGAAACAAAATTAACTACTGCAACCACAAAAAAACAATATTTCCCTCTTTTATCATTGAATAATGATGGCAATGGAATGCTTGGTTATATTGATACAGATACAAATGGATTTATTGATGATAAAATTAGCATAAGAAATTTTAAAAATTTTGTTGAATACTAGCCCATAAAAAATGAAAAAAATATTTATTGCTATTTTTTTAGCTTTTATTATTACTTCTTGTCAAAGTCCTAAAAATATTTTAAATATAAAAGTACCAGTTAATCAAATAATAGATTTTAAAGAAGTTTCTAATATTCGTTTCAATGGTGAAAATAAAATAGTTATCATGTTTATTACTTCTCAAAAAGAAGCTGATTTGGTTAATAATTTTATTTCTGGTAATAGTAAAAAAGCAGTAGATGAATTTGAAAAACTAAAAAATGATTTTGATATAAATACTCTTTTTAATCTTGCAGGAGCTTATTACATAGATAAAGAATTAGATAAAGCTTTAGCGTTATATAAAAAAATATTAGCTCAAAAAAAAGATTTTGCGGAAGTATATAATAATATTGGTGTTATTTATGGAGATAAAAGAAATTTTAAAGAAGCTATTGATAATTATAACTTAGCTTTAAAATATAAAAATGATCTTGCCATCGTTCATCATAATATAGGCGTTGAAAATAAAGTAAATAACCTATATGAAACAGCTATAACTAGTTATTCTAAATCTATAGAATTAAACCCTTCTGATGCGAACTCTTACTATAATAGAGCAAATATTTATTATTTAACAGGAAATTTTGATAATGCAATAGATGATTATTCTAAAGCTATAAAACTTGATCCAGAAAATGCTAAGTTTTTTAATAACAGAGCTATTACAGAAGCTGAAAAAACAACTATTTATGAATCATCAATAAAAGATTATACAAAAGCTATAGAGTTAAAACCTAATTATACGGAAGCTTATTATAATAGAGGAATTGCATATAGTAACCTTACTCTTTTTGATAAGGCTATCGAAGATTTTAATAATGCAATAGCTTTAGAACCAGATTTTGCAGGTGCATATTATTATAGAGGCAATGCTTTTTTTAATAATCAAAAATATGAAGCTGCGATAAAAGATTATAATAAACTTATTCAAATAAAACCAGATTTTTATAAAGCTTATCTTAATAGAGGTTCTGCTAATAGTTTAATGCAAAACTTTGATGATGCTATAGATGATTATAGTACTGCATTAAAAATATCTTCAAATGATTCAGATGTTTATTATTATATAGGCAATGCTTTTTTTTCTACAGGAAGAATAGAAGGTTTTAAACTTGCTGTTAATGATTATACAAAAGTAATAAATTTAAAACCTACTGCAAAAGTTTATCATAATAGAGGTAGTTCTTATGCTCAATTAAAAGATTATGAGTCGGCCATAAAAGATTTTACCAAAGCATTGGAATTATCTGATATTGAATCAGAAACTTATTATTTAAGAGGTTTTTCTTATGAATCAATAGATCAAAAAGAAAAATCTGTAGCTGATTATGAAAAAGCATGTAAACTTAATTACACTACTGCTTGTAATGCCTTAAAAGGTATCAAACCACAAGATCCTAAAAAAGATAATGTAAGTATAGGGATTAATTAAATTGGATATGAGTGAAATAAATAATAATTTTTGGTATGAACTATGTATTTTTTGTTATGATTTTTTATCTACAATTTATACTTTTTTTATAATGAGTGTTGTTTGATTTGAAATATTAAAAAGGAATGCTTTTAAAGCATTCCCTACATGAAAATCGTGTTCCCAAAAACTTTATTAAACTACAAAAAATTATATCCAACAGATAGACCCAAAAGAGGTGTAATGTATTGATTTTTGTTCTCTGTTAACAAAGTAAAATTTATTAAAGCATTAGCCGAAATTTTTACACGATAAATACTTTCATAACTTAAACCAAGATTTAAAGCAGATACTTCAGATGGGGTAAATTGAAAAGCTAAATGAGCTGAAAAACTACCTAAATCTCTTGTTATTGCTATATATGAATTCAAAGGTGTTTTTAGTTTTTTTAAAAAATCATAATAAGTTCCAATTGCAAGAGAAAGAGGCATTACTTCATTTTGTTTAATTAGTTGTATTTTTAAACCTCCGCCGATATTATCAAGATAATTTAAATTATCTGGCATTGCTCCAAAATTATTGTAAAAAACGCCTCCTTGAACGCCAATATTTATATATTTCTCCCAAGAAAAAATATCTTTAATTCCATAATTTATTTCTCCGCCTGTTATATAAGCAATACCAAAATATTTTTTATCCTCACTTTTCCCGTCAGGTTTAACAATAGGAGGATCAATTTTTTCAGTATATTGTCCCAAAGATAAAAAATAACTAGAAAAAGATAATGTATTTTCTACTAGACCTGTTGGAAAAAAAGCTGTTGTCGTATCGCTATTTTTTAATGAAGTAAAAGTAAAATTAAGCTCTTTTATTTTATCATCATTCAATTCTATTTTTTTAAATTCACTTAAAAAACCATCTTTTATAAATTCAAGATTATGCTCACCAATAGGTAATTCCAATGTTTTAGGGCTAATACCAGCTTTTTCTCCATTCGCAATTATTTCTGCCCCAGATGGAGTAGTGGATATAAGTATTTTGGCAAATCTGAACAAATTAAAATCAACATTAGCATTTTTAGTTTTAGACGTATCAATATATTTTTTAAAAATAAAGGTTCTTTTTTTACTTAGTTTAACTTTATACTTATTTTTTAATTGATTATCAATTATTATAGGTGAAAAACCCATTTCTTTATCATTTATAGTAACTGGTACATTTTCAGGTTCGGTTAAAACTTCTATTCTAAATTTTCTATTGTCATATTTAAGATCATTTGCTCTTGATTTATCATTACTAAAAGGGTTTGCAATTATTTCAAACTCAAAATCATTTGTTTTAAATTTTGAAAAATTAACTGAATTTTCTGTATAAATTTTATCTTCAGATTTAACTTGAAAAACTTGTTCATCTTCAGGATAGATGTTAATTTCTTTTATTTTAGATTCTTCTTCTCTCCATGACTCTATTAAATGTTTTCTTTCAGCTATATTTTTTATTATTACAGGTGTTTCACCCACTTCTATTCCATTAACTGAAACTTTTGATTTAGTTGGTAAACTTTTGATTTTTATATTACTATTTCCTGTTCCAAAAGTGAATATTTTAATACCTGAGTTGTTTATATTTTTTATAAAATTTGAAAAATCTATTTTTAACTCTTCAAAAATATTTTTTATTTGATAATCTTTTGAAAAATATTGCTTAGAAAAAACGACTTTACCACTAACAGTTTCATAAAAACGAATATTAATTATGATATCTTGATTTAATTTTGTAATACTTCCAGATAAAACAATATCCGAATTGTCTATATTCGCAATATCCACAACTTCATCAGAGGTTATAATTTTATATTCACCAGTTTGATTAGTATTCAAATTTTCAATGTATTCTTTTATAAAATTAATTTTAGGTTCTTTTTGTAATATATCAATAGTTCTTTTATTTATATCAGTGATAATAGTTGAATTTATTAAATTTTTATCTAAAATAGTAAAATTTACAAAAGACAAATTTATATTATTGATTTCTTCTGAATAAGACAGTTTTATGGAAAAAACATTTGTAAAAAATAATATAACAAAAAGATATAAAGAAGTAAACAGTAATTTTCTAAAACTCTTTTTCGAGTATAAAACTCTAAATTTCATTAGATCTCTTTTATAAATTATAATTTTTCAAAAACTAACATAACCCAATCGCCTTTATATTGTTCTTTTTTTAATTTTAAACCAAAAGATTCTAATTTTTTAATAACATCATTTTTTTTATGATTAATTATTCCAGACCCCATAAAAACACCATTATCAGCAAGTTTTTTTGATATTCCTTCGGCAAGATTTTCAATTATTTCAGCTAAAATATTTCCTGCAATAAAATCATATTTTTCACTACAATCATCAATACTGCCTTTAAATATATTTATATCTAAGTTATTTAGACTAAAATTTTCTTTAGAGGCTTTTATTGCTACGATATCATTATCAACAGCAGTTATTTTATTAATACCCATTAATGCCATCTGAATAGAAAGAATTCCTGAGCCTGTACCAAGATCTAAAACATTGTAATCTAATTTATCTTTATCAAAAAAAGATTCTATTTCTTCCATACAAAGTTGAGTTGATGGATGAGTTCCTGTACCAAAAGCCATTCCTGGATCAAAGTTTATAACAATATCATTAGCTTTTTTTTCATATTCTTCCCATAACGGTTTTATAACTATATTTTTACCAACATGTAAAACATGAAAATATTGCTTCCAACTATTTGCCCAATCTTCTTCTTTTACAATAGCAAAATTTATTTCTTTTGCCCCAACATTCAAACCACATTCTTGATAGCGTAAAAACTCTTTTTGAATATTTTCTTCTAACTCTTTAGTTTCTACAAAATCAAAAGGAAAATATGCTTTTACCTTGGTATATTCAGATATTTTATCAGGTTCCCATTCACCTAATACAACTCCTTTTGCTCCATAACCTATCAAAAAATCAGACAAAAGATCACTTGCAACAAGAGTTGTATTTATTGTTATTTCTTTCCAATCATTATTCATTTCATTAGCCATTTAATTTTTATCAAACATTTTCCATAAATAGTTTAAAGAAGGCGGATTTGAGCCTGAAACACAGTTATATTGATCAAAGTCTGTTACACCTTCAGATTTTAAGAAAGCTTCATCAATAAGAGCTTGACCAGTTAAAGAAGGTGGATCTTTTTTTATGATAGCAAGAGTAGAATCAGCTAAAATAGAAGCTTTTCTCCACATTGAAGCATCACCTAAACCCCAATTCATAGTAGCATAACTTTCTACCATTGTTTCTGGCCATAAAGAGTTTACAGCAATATTATGTTTTTTTACTTCTTCTGCAAGTCCATGACTGATAAGGGTCATTCCGTATTTACTAATAAAATAAGCAATATGATTTTTCATAAGAGTAATATCAACAGGTGGAGACATATTTATAATGTGTCCCCAGTTATTTTCAATCATTGAAGGTAAAACTGCTTGGCAAAAAAAGAAAGTTCCTTTTGCATTTACATCCATAACTAAGTCGAATTTTTTTTCTGGAGTATTTGTCATTGGTTGCCACCATAAAGCACCAGCATTATTTATCAAAATATCTATTCTGCCAAATTTCTTTTTTGTTTCATCAACAACTTTTTGAATATTTTCAGTATCTCTAACATCACATTGAATAGGTAATGCTTGAACGCCAAGAGCTTCAACTTCTTTTGCTACAGAAAAAATAGTTCCTGGTATTTTAGGATTTTCTTCAATAGATTTCGCTGCTACTACTATATTACATCCTTCTTTTGCCAATGTAAGAGCCACTTCTCTTCCGACTCCTCTACTTGCACCTGATATTATTGCAACTCTACCTTTTAATGACATAAAAATACCTTAAAATCATAATATTCAATCTTTTAAAACAATTTTATCATATTACATATATAATAAAATATGTAATATTAAAGAATAGAGTTAATTATTATTGTGATTTGAATCATGGTATATTAACAGTATATTTACTACAATTTTAATTGTAATTAATTTAAAAGGAAAGATTATGAAAATTAAGAACCTATCAAGCTTGTTATTATCATCGTTAGTTATTTGTTCTTGTTCTCAACCAACAGCAATAACTTTAAGGGATAATAGTGAAACTAAAAACCCTGTTGTTTCAGATACTTCAACAACCCCTTCTTCAACAGATAAAGCAAAAGAAGAGGCTCTTGTTACAAACAATGTTCAACTTACACAAAAAATAAATGGGATTGATAATCCTATAGGTCCTGAAAACATTGAATCAGTAGAAGTTGCAGGAAAAATAATAAATGTATCTGATATAAAAATAGTTAAATCTACTTTTTCTACAAAAGCAGATACTAATACGTTAGGGTTGGAATATTTAGGAAATGGAAATTTTAAACTATCTAGCAATAGTGAACTTTCTAAATTAAATTCTTTAGTTCTAAAATTTAATCTTTTAAATTCAAAAAATCCTCTAATTTTACCTTTATTAAAAGGTTTTGCAGATAATATAAGAGCTTCTTATGATCCTTCTACAGGTAATTTATTTGGTGGAACATTAAATAAAGATGGTCTTATAGATAAAAATAAACCCGTTTTTTCTTCTGATGGAAATAAATTTACCATTCAAGAAGCTGAAGGAAAAGAAAGTGTTTTTGATACAGGTATTTTAGTAAAATCACAAGAATTACCTAAACCAGAACAAGAAAAAAGCTTATCTTTAGAAGCTAAAAGTGAATCTTATAAAAAAGTAGAAAACAATACTAAACCAGTAAATTCATTTTCTTCTTATGTAGGATTATGGGTATTTTCAGGTTTTGGACAAAAAATAGTTGTAAATGTAACAGATTTAGGAAAAGGAGCTTTCTCTGCAAAAACTAAAATAGATAAAGAATATTCTGCAAATGGTGATTATGCTGAAGGAGCTGAATCTATTACTGCAAAAGCAAGTGGTCTTGTTTTTGATTTAAAATTGGTTGGAAATAATCAACTTAAATTAACGTTAAAAGAGTCAAAAATAAAACAAGTTGCTTCTTTTAATGGCATTTCCGTTAATTTAGATAGAGTTAATAGAGAGTAGAAAATTACATCATTTATGTAGAGAACGCTTTAAAAGCGTTCTTTCTTATGTATTACCATAAAAAGTAACACAATCGGGGTGATTTTTCTTAAAAAAGGAAATTTCATCTCTTTCTATTTCTGTATTTTTACAATCTAAAATTTGTAAATTAGTTAATTCCATTATTGGTTCAATCGTTTTTATTTTTGTATTATTACAAGAGAGTTTTTGTAATTTTTCTAATTTAGTAAGCGGAGATAAATCTATTATATTGGTAGAACCACAAAAAAGAGTTTCTAAATCATATAGTTGAGATAGAGGCTCTAAATCTATAATATCAAGTTCACTACAATGAATAGTTTTTAATTTTTTAAAATTTCTAAGTGGTTCTAAATCATTTATAAAAGTAAGATAAAATCTTAATTCTTGTAAGTTAGATAAATTTTTTATTGGTTCTAAACTATCTATATCTGTTTCAAAACAACGGATTTCTCTAAGTTTTTTCAAATTACTTAAAGGTTCTAATGATTGTATTTTTGTTTGAAAACAAATAACTCTTTCTAAATTTATTAAATATCTTAAAGGATCTAAAGAAGTAATCTCTGTTCTAGCACAATTTATTTCTTTTAATTCTAATATTTTTAATAAATCTTCTGTTTTGGGATTATTATCAACTTTTATAGCTTTTAAAAAAATCTTTTGCCATTCTTCACTTATTATATTCCACCAAGAATCTATTTTATTACTCATAATTTATTTTAGAATTAATTCCCAATTTTTTACAAAAATATCATTTTTAATTAGATTTTTATTTTGCTGAACATAATTTATTAATAAATCTCTTATACTTTCTTGTTTATTATAAATTACTTCGCAGTTTTTTATCATATCATAACCACCGCCGCCACTTTGCCTGTAGCTATTAAGAGCCATAGTAAAAAGCATTCCATCAGAAACATTTTTACCTTTGAATTTTAAATCTTTTATTCTATTTCCAATTGGTTGAGTTAAATCTATTTTATAATCAACACCTGAAACCATATCATAATTAAAACCTGGTATCTTTTTATTAGTTTTTATCACTCCACCGTCAACACTATCAAAAAACTTAGCAGATTGTTCTAAATAATTTTTTAATTGTTTTCCTGTTATTTTTATTGCATATAATGAATTTTCATAGATATATAAACCTGCAATATTTGCAATAGAAACATTTCCTTTAGGAATAAAAGAAGTATCTGAAAATAAAGATGCTGTTGATAAATCAGTTTTAGCGGTTTCCTTTTGAACTTTATTTATAAGATCCATTAATGGAGTATCTTCAAATCGAGCTTTATCAGATTTCCATTCTTCATCAGACTTACCAATAGCAGTATTTACATATTTAACTATTTGATCATGATATTTTTTTATATTTTCAGTAATCTCTTTATCAGATTCAGTATCTTTTACATCAAAAAGTTCAGCTTGTTTTTTATTTACAACCCATTTACCATCTTTTTTATCCAAATCCATTGTTACTATGGCTAATTTATTGGCAAATTTATCTGCTTGAGTAATAATAACCCCATTATTAAATTTTTCTTTTATTTCTGTATGAGTATGACCTAAAAAAAGAGCATCTATTTGAGGAAAATTTTCAGCTAGATTTTTACCAACATTTTCTTCCGCTATTCCTGTTGATTTTGCATC
>ERZ1292630.1203-Hain-H41-02um-R3-1203-length-25761-cov-6_pt1 | contig 25761 bp, 21 predicted proteins | sample MGYA00564408_ERZ1292630 | MGnify/ENA primary metagenome ERZ1292630 (study PRJEB36523, sample SAMEA6512641) | groundwater metagenome | collected 2019-01-08 | study: AquaDiva: Metagenomics assemblies of 32 groundwater samples
TCGGCGTGCGCAGCATGAACGAGCTGATCGGCCGCTCCGATCTGCTCGAAATGAAAAAAGGCATCGAGCACTGGAAGGCAAAGGGGCTGGACTTCTCGCGCATTTTCCACCAGCCGCAGATCGACGCGGAAGTGGCGCGCCGCAAGTGCGAGGAGCAGGACCACGGTCTTGCGCGCGCGCTCGACCACCGCCTGATCGAAATTGCCAAGCCCGCGCTGGAGCACGGCAAAAAAGTCGCGATAGACATGCCGATACGCAACATCAACCGCACGGTCGGCACCATGTTGTCGTGGGAAGTTGCGCGCCGCCATGGCCATGCCGGCTTGCCCGAGGACACCATACAGATCAAGTTTGCCGGCAGTGCCGGACAGAGCTTCGGCGCGTTCCTGGCCAAGGGAATCACCCTCGACCTGATCGGCGACACCAACGATTACTGCGGCAAAGGGCTCTCCGGCGGCCGCATCGTGGTGCAGCCCTCGCCCAAGTTTCGCGGCGAACCGACGCAGAACATCATCGTCGGCAACACGGTGTTGTACGGCGCGATCGCGGGCGAGGCCTATTTCCGCGGTGTCGCCGGCGAGCGCTTCGCCGTGCGCAACTCCGGCGCGAGCACGGTGGTCGAGGGCACGGGCGATCACGGCTGCGAGTACATGACCGGCGGCACGGTGGTGGTGCTGGGGATGACCGGGCGCAATTTCGCCGCCGGCATGTCCGGCGGCATTGCCTACGTATTCGACGAAGACGGGACTTTTCTCCAGCGTTGCAACACGGCGATGGTACAGATCGAGCCGGTACTCGCTGAAGCGGAGCAGGAGGGCAAGCTGGCGCGCGCCATGTGGCATCTGGGGCAGGCCGACGAAGCCTTGCTCAAACGCCTGGTGGAGAACCACGCCAGATACACCGCCAGCGCGCAGGCGAAAAAGGTGTTGGATGGCTGGGCGCGGTACCGCGGCAAGTTCGTCAAGATATTTCCGCACGAGTATAGACGCGCGCTCGGCGATCTCGCAGCCAAGGGCGGGAAGCTGGCGGCCTGAACGGAAAAGAAATCGGACTGCAAGGGACGCAAGGGGCGCAGAGGACTGCCGAAGCTTATGGCTTTTTCTCTGCGCCGCCGGCGCACTCCGCGGTAATACCAATCTGGACTTTGGATTAATCTAAATGGGCAAGATAACCGGCTTCATGGAGTTCCAGCGGCTGCGGGAGGGGAGCGAAGCCCCCGAAGCGCGCAGGAAGCATTACCGCGAGTTCGTCCGCCACCTGTCGGACGAGGAGGCGGCGGTGCAGGGCGCGCGCTGCATGGACTGCGGCACGCCGTTTTGCATGAGCGGCTGCCCGGTCAACAACATCATTCCCGACTGGAATGACCTGGTGTTCAAGCAGAACTGGCGCGACGCGCTGGAGACGCTGCACTCGACCAACAATTTTCCCGAATTCACCGGCCGCGTCTGTCCGGCGCCGTGCGAGGCGGCATGCACGCTCAACATCAACAACGACGCGGTGGGCATCAAATCGATCGAGCACGCGATTATCGACAAGGGCTGGGAGATGGGCTGGGTGCTGCCTCAGCCGCCCGCGCGCAAGAGCGGCAAGAAGGTCGCGATCGTTGGTTCCGGCCCCGCCGGCCTCGCCTGCGCGCAGCAACTGGCGCGCGCCGGGCACGACGTGGTGCTGTACGAGAAGAACGATCGCATCGGCGGCTTGTTGCGCTACGGCATCCCGGATTTCAAACTGGAAAAGCACCTGATCGACCGGCGCGCGGAGCAGATGCGCGCCGAGGGCGTGGAGTTCAGGGTGAACCAGACCGTGGGCGGCAGCGCGAAGAACGCGCTGCCGGCGAAAAAACTGCTGCGGGAATTCGACGCCGTGGTCGTGTCGGGCGGCGCCGAGCATCCGCGCGACCTGCCGGTTCCCGGGCGCGAGCTCGACGGCATCCATTTCGCCATGGAATTCCTGCCGCAGCAGAACAAGGTCGTGGCCGGCGACAAGGTTGCCGGGCAAATTACGGCGACCGGCAAGCATGTGCTGGTCATCGGCGGCGGCGACACCGGCTCCGATTGCGTCGGCACGTCGAACCGCCAGGGCGCGGCGTCGGTGACCCAGTTCGAACTGCTGCAGCAGCCGCCGGAGCAGGAAAACAAGCCCTTGGTATGGCCTGACTGGCCGATCAAGCTGCGCACTTCCAGTTCGCACGAGGAAGGTTGCGCGCGGGATTGGTCGGTGGCGACCAAGCGTTTCGAAGGCGCGAACGGCAAGGTGAAAAAGCTGGTCGCGGTGCGCGTCGAGTGGAAGGACGGAAAAATGGTCGAGGTCGCGGGCACCGAATTCGAACTCAAGGCCGACCTGGTGCTGCTCGCGATGGGCTTCCTTGGTCCGATGCAACAAGGATTGATAGAGGAACTCGGGCTGGCCAAGGATGCGCGCGGCAACGTCAAGGCGAGCACCGACGGTGCCGCTTGCTACCAGACTTCCAACTCCAAGGTGTTCGCGGCCGGCGACATGCGTCGTGGTCAATCGCTGGTGGTGTGGGCGATACGCGAAGGGCGCCAATGCGCCCGCGCGGTGGACGAGTTCCTGATGGGGGCTTCCGAGCTGCCGCGGTAGTTGCGACTGGTTTCCGCCCGGTTTCCGCCTGACGCCCGGCGCATCCATTCCCACCCGCAGCAAGGACGCTCGCAGGCTCAGGATGGCGGCCGCCGGCCGCTTCGTGAACTGATCCGTGGTTGTAGTACGCGGGCGCCGGAATTAGGAGCAGACCGGCACCCTCGGCCCGATGTTGTGGCAGCAGCGGCATCGATGTCGCTCAGGTCGCAGGTATCGACGTCGTGGAAATGATGGTGCGGCTCGGTGTTGGGATTGTAGAACACCTTGCCGGGATCGACGATCACTTCGCGGATCAGCTTCTTCTCGATGAACGGATTGAGCGTGTTGTAGACCGTCGCCTCGGAGGTTTCGGAATTGCGCTCACTGGCAATCGCCAGGATCCGGTCGGCGGACAAATGCTCCCCGCGCGAAAACAGCGCATAGGCGATCTCGATACGCTGGTGGGTGGGATTCTTCCCCGCAGCCTCATACCCGCCGGCTAATAATGCCCGCCCGAACCGCTCCCGCTCGTCACGACTGAACTCGACGGGTGGGCTCCACCAGGCATGTGGCTTTTGTCGCACGCGGAACTGTAAGCCAATCTTAAACGGCATAGAATTGCCGTTGGTTCTTCTGAATCAACCTCTCGTCGGATAAATTTGAAATGTCGCAATGACCCCGATTATCATCATCTTCACGAAAAGGAGCGCGTAATGAAGCAAACCCATGGGTTCACCCTGATCGAACTGATGGTCGTCGTTGCCATCGTGGGAATACTCGCCTCGATCGCGCTACCGTCTTACACCGAGTACGTCACGCGCGGCAAGATCACCGAAGCGACTTCAAACCTGGCGGATATGCGGGTAAAGCTCGAGCAGTATTTCCAGGACAACCGGACTTACGTCGGCGCCTGTGTCGCGGGCACCACGGCCCCGTTGCCGACCGGCGCCAAATATTTTGCCTACACCTGCCCCGCGGCCGCCCTCGCCGCCACCACGTTCATCGTTCAGGCGGACGGCGTGGCCGGCCAAGGCATGGGTGGATTCGTCTACACGGTGGACCAGGGTAACACCAAGGCAACCACCATTACCGCCGGTTCGGCCGCCGCCACGGCGGGGTGGACCGGCAACGCAACCTGCTGGGTGACTAAAAAAGGTGGCGTGTGTTAAGCGCATCGCTGCAGAAAGGCGTTTCGCTGATCGAGCTGATGATCGGCCTCGTCATCCTCGGCATCCTGCTGATGGTCGGACTGCCGAGCTACTCTGCATGGATACAAAACACGCAGATCCGCACCGCGGCGGAGTCGATTTTGAACGGCATGCAACTGGCCCGCGCCGAAGCGGTGCGCCGCAACACCAACGTCCAACTGGTTTTTGGCGCCGCATCGAACTGGACGGTAAGTGTGCCCGGTACGGCCGAGCAGGTCCAGGCCCGAACCAGCGACGAGGGATCGAAGAACGTGACTGTGGCGATGACGCCTGCGGGCGCTACCACCATCACTTTCAACGCCTTGGGCAGAGTGGTTGCCAACGCTGATGCAAGTGCCTCGATCACCCAAGTCAAGGTGGACGTGCCGGTTGCGATACTAAGCGCGGCGGAAAGCCGCGACTTGAGCATTAGAGTCACCGCCGGCGGCAATGTGCGCATGTGCGACCCCGATCCCAGCGTCCTCGCAACCGATCCAAGATTTTGCTAAAGGCGCTGTCAAGCCGGAAACGCCGATGAAATCACATCCCAAGCCTGCTTCACAAAAGGGTTCGATGCTGTTGGAGGGACTCATCGCGATCCTGCTTTTTTCCATGGGCATTATCGCGTTGATGGGACTCCAGGCGATCGCGATTAAAAACACCGCCGATGCCAAATACCGCGTGGAAGCGGCGTTTCTGGCCAACCAGATCATCGGCCAGATGTGGGCGGACAACCCGGCCAATCTGGCGGGCTACGCCCACCACCCGACGGCGGCCGCCGGAGCGTGTAATTTCAGCGGGGCCGCTTCGGCCAACGCCAACGTGACGGCATGGCTGGGGGACACCGCGACCCAGGGGACCGTGGCGGGAAACCTGCCGGGCGCTACTTCGGCCAGGCAACAAATCGCGATCGGCGCGGGAAACCTGGTGACGGTGACAATTTGCTGGCAAGGCCCCCAGGAAGCCGCCCCCCACAGTTTTGTCACGGCAGCGCAGATTAGCGGTTGATGACGGAGAACACCGAATGTTGTTCAATAAACACCCCCTGCACCGGTCCGAGAGCGGCTTCAGCCTGATGGAAATCATGGTCGCGATGGTCATCGGCATGCTGGGGATTTTGATCATCATGCAGACGTTTCTGCTGTTCGAAGGGCAAAAACGCACCACTACCGGCACCGCCGACGCGCAGGAAAATGCGCTGATGGCCTTGTTCACGATGGAGCGGGACTTGCGAATGGCCGGGCTGGGGCTGGTCGGACTGGGCTGCACCACCATCAACGCCTACAACGCGAATAAGACGCCCGCGACCTACAGCTTCAATGCATGGCCGGTGACGATCGCCCAGGGTGATCCCGCGGCGGGCACCGACAGGATCACCCTTGTATACAGCGCATCGGCATTCGGCAACATTCCGACCACCATCGCGACTGCGATGCCGAGTGAATCGGCGATACTCAATGTGAACAACGGGGACGGCTTTGTCCAAAACGATCTCGTCCTCATATCGGAGCCTCCCAAGCCGTGTTCTATTGTTCAGGCCAGCCAGGACGGGCAGAAAACCGGCACCGACTGGAACCTCCAACACAACCCTTCGTGGCCCTACAATCCTCCCGCCGGAGCGATTTTTCCTGTGGGTGGTTACGGCGCCGGCGCCACGCTGACCAATATGGGAAGCATGGTTAATCACGACTACTTTGTTCAAAACAATACCTTGATGATGCTCGACGTGAACCTGCCGGCCGGCGCCGCCAACCCGCTGGCGCTGGTGAACGGCATCGTCGCGATCAGGGCGCAATACGGCAGGGACACGAATGCCGACGGTTTTGTGGACGTTTACGACAATACCGCTCCGCTATCCGCAACGAATGTTGTCGCAATCAGACTTGCGGTGGTCGCGCGCAGCGGCCAGTTTGAAAAAGACACCGTGAGCCCGGCCACCCTGGTCCTGTGGAACGGCGGAACGATCCTCAACGGCGGGGCGCTGGCGCTCGACGCTGCGGCGCGGCTCTACCGCTACAAAATCTATCAAACCACGATACCTCTGCGTAACATCCTATGGAACAATTGACAACGAAGACCCTGCGCATTGCACCGACGCCGGCGCGTTGCCGTTTGCCGCGCGCCGGCGCAATGGCGGGAACGCAGAAAGGCGTGGTGCTGTTCATTGCGCTGATCGTGCTGGTGGCTATGACTATGGCCGGCATCGCGCTGGTGCGTTCGGTGGATACGGCCAACGTCATCGCCGGCAACCTGGCATTTAAGCAAGGGACATTACAGGCGGCCGATCTCGGTGTCGAGGCGGCGGTCACCGCGCTGCCGAACATCGTCGCCACCAGCCTCGACAACGACCTCACTCCGGCCGCCTCCAGCACCAATCCAAATTACTGGTATTACGCGACCCGCCGGGTGGCCGACGCGGGGGGCGTTCCCACGACGCAGGCAGTCGGCGCCGCGGGCGCGGCGACGGCGATCGACTGGAACAGCGTACCCGTCGCCGTCGATTCGACCGCCACGAGAAACAAGGTGCAAATCGTGATCGATCGCCTGTGCCAGGGCCCGGGCCCGGTCACCGACATCCAGGGAAAATGCTTTGTGGACGCGCCCCTCGGTGGCGGCAGCAAAAAGGCGGGCGGGGTAGTTTTTACCGCAAGCACGGCGGTGTATTACCGCGTAACGGCACGCGTAACCGGCCCGCGCAATACCGTCAGCATGGTGCAGGCAATACTGTCCCGTTGAACCGCAACGGGGAGCGCACATGCGAGTTCTGCCATCCCGTTCGATACGGACACACGAAGGAATGAAACCATGAACACGCGACAACGATTCTGGCGCAAGGCGCTAGCCTCCATCGTCCTATACAGCCTGATTCTCGGGCAGACCATGCCGTCGGCCCGGGCCGCCTCGACCGATATCTCCGACGTACCGATGGCGGTGAAAAGCACCGTCAAGGCGAATTTGCTGGTGACCTATGACAATTCCCAATCCATGGATGCATTCATGAGCGGCTCGCTGGTGGCCGGCAGCGATCCCAACACCCGCAGCAACATTGGCCGTCAAGTGATGCGGAATGCCATAACGAGTCACCGTACCGCATTCAACTGGGGGCTGATGACCTATGGCATGACCGGCGCGCCGGGTTTATACAGCACTTGGGCTTATTACTTGGGTTCCAACACCGGCATGACTTTCACCGGCGACTGCGTTGGCTATGTCGCCGGCGTCCCGGCAGGCTACCCGCCCACGCCGGGCATTTCCGCCTCCAACGGGAACCGCCGCTGCCTGGCGAACCCGCAGCCGTTCACCCCCGGCGGAGCTTTTGTCACCTATGACCAGACTGGCGACGATCCGAATATCCAGGACGTTCTTTACGACACCGGCACCTACACCACCGCGTGGGCACTGACTGCGGGAGCCGGTACGGGTTACAAATTTTATAGCACACATAAAACAACATCCGGTAATTCATGGACGACGGCCGATTTTTCCGGCGATCCTTTTGGATGCGGCAATTGTATACTCAACTTTACCCCAACCGACGCAGGCTATCTGCCGTCTAACCCGCCCATCACGCGCCAGTTATACCTGCCGCGGGCATGGGGCTACCTCTCCAACATCACCGGCTACGGCAATATCAATGAACCCGTTCAGCCTGACGCCACCACCCACTACAATAACTTGATGGCGCTGCTGGCGAACGAAACCAACGGCTCCACTGGCGAAGTTAAAAACGGCGCGGTATTTACCCCGCTCAAAGGAACATTGGACTCGTCCAAGACCTATTTTTCCACTTCGTACCAGAGCAAGCCCAGTCCGATTCAGTACTCTTGCCAGAAGAATTTCCTCATGATGGTTACCGATGGTCTGCCCACGGGCGATATAACCGGCAATCTCTATTCGGCTGCGAATCGCACCAATCCCTGTTCGACCACTACTGTAGGCAACTGCACTCGTGACGTCAGCACCGCTACTTGGACCTATGGCGTCGGCACCGCTATCGCCACCTGGCCCGACACTCCTACCGCTACTACCGCTACCTGGACCTTCGGCACCGCCGCTAAGGATGCGATTGCCTCGGTTACCGCCCTGCGTACCACCACCAACGCCACCAGCGCAACCCCTTACGATATCCAAACTTATGTCGCCGCCTTAGGCGATACCGTCGCCAACGCCAACGCGTTGGCGGTGATGAACGCGATGGCGAATGCGGGCGGTACGGGATCGGCTTTGCTTGCCACCAACGCGAGCGGCTTTCAAGACGCAGTTGATAAAATCGTGAACGATATCTATGCCAAAACGGGTTCGGCTGCCGCCGTGGCGGTGTCCAATGCCAACGTCATTGCCGGAGACAACGCGTCTTATGCTTCCAGCTATAACTCCGGCACCTGGACCGGCGATCTGATCGCATACCCCGTTATCCTCAGCGACCCCGACCCCGCCAAGGTGGGCACCCCGGACGCTAACAACCCGATCTGGATTACCGGGTGCTCCACTCCAAACGAACTGATTGACGCTGCCAATCCGGTCAAGGGCAAGAAGGGCTGCTCTGCGCAAAAGTTGCTCGACCTCATGACGCCGGCCGCGCGCAAGATCGCCAGCTACACCGGCACCGCCGGCACCGGCCAGGGCATCCAGTTCCAACCCACTACGGCGACCACGACGACGAAATTGAGCGTGACCCAGCAGACCCTGCTCAACTCGCCGACGCCGCCCGGGCCTTCCGATGGCGCGGCAGTGGTGGCCTACTTGCGCGGGGACCGAAGCGGCGAAACCGCCGGAACCTACCGCTCCCGGGCCCACTTGCTGGGGGACATCATCAATGCCGAACCGGTGGTGGTACGCGCGCCCGCCGCCAACTACGGCGATACGGGGTACAGCGCGTTCAAGACCGCCAATGCCAGCCGCACCAGGATCGTTTTTCAGGGCGCCAATGACGGCATGCTGCATGCCTTCAATACGGTGACCGGCGCGGAAGAATGGGCCTATGTACCCAACCTGGTGATGGCAGGTCTCAACAATTTGAGCCGGAAAAGCGGTTTCGCTCACAAATTTCTGATTGACGGCACGCCGGTTTCGAACGACGTGGATTTCAGCGCGACCGACGGCGTTACCGGCAATCCGGCAGCCGCCTGGCATACCATCGTGGCGGGTGGCCTGGGCAAGGGCGGGCGTGGTTATTATGCGCTGGACGTAACCAGCACCACCGCCGTCGACGAAGCCGCGCTGGCCGGCAAGGTGCTGTGGGAATTTCCCAACAGCGCCACCAGCGCCGCGGTCAAACCAAATATCGGCTACAGTTTCGGCAGGCCGGTGATCGTCAAGACCAAGGCAAAGGGGTGGGTGGTTCTGGTGGCCTCGGGTTACAACAACGGCACCAACACCGGCGATTCCGGCGGCGACGGCCAGGGTTATCTGTTCGTGTTGAACGCGCGCACCGGGGATCTGATCAAGGCCATCGGCACCGGCGCCGGCAGCGTCACGGATCCGAGCGGACTCGCGCATATCAGCGGCTATGTAGAAACCGCCGATATCGACAATACCGTCGACTATGTGTACGGCGGCGACCTCAAAGGCAATGTATGGCGCTTCAATTTGACCGCTACCAACACCAACCAGTGGGGCGTCACCAGGCTGGCGACCCTGGTGGACAGCGCCGGCAACGTTCAACCGGTCACCACCGAGCCGGAACTCGCAAGAGTCAATATCGGCGGCGGGGTGTACAAGCGCTTCGTCTATGTCGGCACCGGCCTCTACCTCGGCGATACGGACATTCCCGGCTCCACCGGGGCGAACGCGTACGCCAGCCAGACCCAGACCATGTACGGGCTGGTGGACGATTTGAGCACCCCCACCCCGGCCACCAGCCCGGTCATCGACTTGCAAACCACGCCCCCGCGTACGATCCTCCGGCAGCAGACGTTTACGGTCAACGCCGATGGCAGCCGCACCGCCAGCGCGAACGCCGTGGCTTTCTTGACCCAAAAAGGCTGGTATATCGATTTGCCGACCGCCGGGGAACGGGCCAATACCCAGCCGGGCCTGGCTCTGGGCGCTCTGGTCTTCACCTCCAACATCCCGAGCACCGACGTCTGTACACCGGGCGGCAGCAGCTTTTTCAACGTGCTCGATTACAAAACCGGAGGTTTCCTGACCGATTCCACGCAACCCTGGTCTTCACTATCCCTCGGCGGCGCGCTGGCCAGCCGGGCCGTATTGATCAAACTCCCCAGCGGCTCGGTCATGGGGCTGGCCAGGAAATCGGATGCGACTACCGTGTCGGTACAGGTGCCGCTGCCGCCCAGTTCATCCGATACAAAGCGCAAATCCTGGAGAGAACTGATGTGATGGCAGCACTAGCGAAAAGCGATTCAGCCACAAGCACTCTATGCGGGGTAATCCCCGAGACAAGGAAAAGGAGAAAAAATGAACATCGTTCGATTCCTCTTGCTGGCGTTGCTTCTGACGTCTGCGGCGAATGCGGTACAGCTACAAGACAAGGACAAGGACAAGCTCAACGAAACGCGCGGCAAGGCGGGTACCATTCGCCAGGCCGATCCTCGACAGGTGCAATCGCCGCGCCCGACCGCGTCCGAACGCGCAAGTCAACGGCGCAGTGCCGAGGAGAAGGCGCGCGCGGAGCGCTTCCCTCCGGCGCCGCGCGGCAAGCTGCCGTAAGCGTCGTCTCCAAGTTCATCGAGTTCCTCCAACGAGGAGAAACGACACCACGCTTGCGCCGTGAAAGCAATATATTGCCGGCATCACTTTTGTGGGGTATCCGGATAAATGCGGCGATGCTGACAGCCCGACCATGAAGCGCGCCCAAGTGATTTCAAGACGCGAAGCGGCATAAATGATGTACAGGAGCAGTGCCACCCAGCCGGCGCGTACCCAGATGCTGGTCTTGAACGGACTTGGCCGCAATGCCGTGTTCATCGGGCGAATTCGAACGCGTTGACCAGATCGCCCATGTTTGCGCGCACGCCCGGCAGCGGCTCCAGGCCGAAGCGCCGGGTGATGAACTTCAGAATGGAGGTCGTATCGTAGGGCGTGTGATCGACGTGGCCGCGGCGCGCATAAGGCGAGACGATGATGGCCGGTATGCGCGTGCCCGGACCCCAGCGATCGCTCCAGCCCGGGCCCGAGGGCGGCGCAGCGTGGTCCCAGAAACCGCCGTTCTCGTCGTAGGTAATGATAACCGCCATCTTCGGCCACTGCGGGCTTTGCTGCAGGTGTTGCAGCAGGTTGGCGATATGCGCGTCGCCGCTCAGGACGTCGGTATAGCTCGGGTGCTGGTTGAGCCGCCCCGCGGGCTTGTAGAACGCGACCTGCGGCAGCGTGCCTTTGGCGATCGCCTCGAGAAAGTCGTCGCCGTCCTTGAGATACTGCGCGCGATCCGGGCTTCCGGGCGCGAAGCGCGCGAAGTAATTGAACGGCTGATGGTGGGCCTGGAAAATCGGACTGTCGGCTTCGCGGCTGTAAATGACGGAACGCTTTTCTTTTGGGGCGCGCTGGCCGTCGGCGAGCGCCCGGTTCCAGGCCCCCGCGTACCAGGCCCAGGAAACGCCCTTGGCCGAAAGCGTATCGCCTATGGTCTTCTGCGTCTGCGGCGGCAGCGGATGCCTGGCCGGATCGGCAAGCTCGGCGCGGCCGCCCGCGGCCGGCGGCAGGCCGCTCGGTTGGAACGGCGGCTGCGAAGTGTTGACCGCATAGCCGTCCGGCGTGACCTGCCCGTCGAACACCTGCACCGGTCCGTCCAGAACCGATGCAGGCGAGCCCGGCCGTTTTTTCAGCTTGCCTTGCTCGTCCAGTTGCGCGCGCATGGTCGCGGGCGCGGCGGCGAACAGCGGCGTGCAGGCGCACACCAGCCACTGGTGGTTCAGAAAAGAACCGCCCAGCGCGGCCTGGAAAAAGTTGTCGGCCAGCGTGTATTCGCGCGCCCATTGCCACATTTTCATGGCAGAGCCGTCGTAGTAGCCCATGGTCCAGGCGCCGGCCGTTGTCATCGCGACGAACAGATTGTTCCTGCCGCCGTTGATCTGCTCCATGTTTTGCCAGTAATTGTGGATCGGGCTCGGCAGCACCTGATCGATGCGGGCGTTGACCGGCGGCGCGTCGATGCGAAACGGCCCGTTCGGCAGTTTCTGCGGAAAACGCGCATCGGGTTTGCCCTGAGCCGTGTATACCGGCGGCAGATGCGGCAGCGGCTTGCCGTCATGATCGAGCTGCGTCTTCTGCTCCGGCGTCGCATTGGCTATGCCATTCGCGCCCGGGAACATGCCGTAGAGGTGGTCGAAGCTGCGGTTCTCCGGATAGATCACCACGATGTGCTCGATCTTTCCCAGGCCGACTGCGCCGGGAGGCAGGCTGGAGCAAGCGACCAGCAGGCCCGCTACAAGAGAAAAAAGTGCCGCGCGGAATTTCATGGTCATCCCTTTCATGAATGCAGCCAATCCTGGCCGCCGTAGATTGCCTTCAGCTGCGCATCCGACAAGCCCGCGAGAGGCCCGTCATACACCAGGGCTCCCTGCGACATGCCGAGGATGCGGTCGGCAAAGCGCCTGGCCAGCTCCACGTCGTGCATGTTGATTATGACCGGAATTGCGCGCTGCTCGCACAGGTCGCGGATCAGCCTCATGACCTCCACCGATGTCTTTGGATCGAGCTCGCCACGACTCTTGCAGTTTTCCTGGATTATTGCAGCACTGACACCGGCGAGCGCAGCGGTGAGCGCGAGCAAGCACAAAGCCTTGCCGGTATGCATGAACCTCTCTCCCGATTATTTTTTGACTTGCCGCAGGGGCGTGAAACAGAGAGCCAATATATACCGCAAGAACCGGTCCCACAAGTCGAGCGCGCGGGGCAGCGTGGTATGATTTCGGCCTCCGCAAGAAATCGAAATCCATGAACGTCGTCATCCTCGCCGCCGGCCCAGGCAAGCGCATGCACTCGGATTTACCCAAGGTGCTGCACCCGCTGGCGGGCAAGCCGCTGCTCGCGCATGTCATAGCCACCGCGCGCAGCCTAAAACCCGGCGTCATCTGCATCGTCTACGGCCACGGCGGCGAGCGCGTGCGCGAGGCGATCGTCCAGCCCGGCCTGGTCTGGGCCAGGCAGGAGCCGCAACTCGGCACCGGGCATGCGCTCGCGCAGGCCCTGCCGCACCTCGATCCCAAGGTTCCGACCCTGGTGCTGTACGGCGATGTGCCGCTCACCCGGGCCGAGACGCTAAAAGCGCTATGCCGGGCGGCGGGCAAGGGCGTGGCCCTGCTCACGGTCGAACTGGACGATCCGCATGGCTATGGCCGCATCGTCCGCAGTCGCGGCAAGATCAAACGCATCGTCGAGGAAAAGGACGCGACCAAGGCCGAGCGCGCAGTGCGCGAAATCAACACCGGCATCATGGTGCTGCCGACCGCGCGGCTGAAAACCTGGCTCGCGGGCTTGCGCAACAAGAATGCGCAGCAGGAGTATTACCTCACCGACGTGGTCGCGGCCGCGGTGGCGGACAAGGTGCCGATCAGCTCGGCTGCGCCGGGCGCGGCCTGGGAAACTCTGGGGGTCAACGGCAAAGCGCAACTGGCGGAGCTCGAGCGCAGGTTCCAGCGCGGCGTTGCCGCCGCATTGATGCACGACGGCATTACGCTGGCGGACCCGGCGCGCATCGACGTGCGCGGCAGTCTCGCCTGCGGGCGCGACGTGGCGATCGATGTCAATTGCGTGTTCGAGGGCGAGGTCGTGCTCGGCACAGGCGTCAGCGTCGGCGCGAACTGCGTGCTGCGCAACGTGAAGGTCGCCGCGGGCACCCGCATCGAGCCCTTCTGTCATCTGGACGAAGCCGACATCGGCGCGCGCTGCCGCATCGGACCGTATGCGCGGCTGCGCCCCGGCACCACGCTCGCCGAGGAAGTGCATATCGGCAATTTCGTCGAAGTGAAGGCGAGCCGGATCGCGGCGCGCTCCAAGGCCAACCACCTCGCCTATGTCGGCGACACCAGCGTGGGGCGCGACGTCAACATCGGCGCCGGCACCATCACCTGCAATTACGACGGCGCCAACAAGCACCGCACCATCATCGAGGACGACGTGCACATCGGCTCCGACACGCAGCTGGTGGCGCCGGTGCGGGTGGGCAAGGGCGCCACGCTGGGCGCGGGTACCACGCTCACCAGGGATGCTCCCGCGGGCGCGCTCACCATCTCGCGCGCCAGGCAGATCACGATCGCGGGCTGGAAGCGGCCGCAGAAAAAGAAATGAAGGGCGAAGGAAAAAGGCCATGTGCGGAATAGTCGGCGCGGTTGCGGACCGGGACATCGTACCCATGCTGATCGAGGGATTGCGGCGGCTGGAATATCGCGGCTACGATTCCTGCGGCGTCGCGGTCCATGACGCCGGCGGCGGGGGACAACTGCGGCGCGCGCGCACGGTGTCGCGGGTAGCCGACCTGGATGCGCAGGTGCGCGAGTCCGGGCTCACCGGGTCGACCGGCATCTGCCACACGCGCTGGGCCACCCATGGCGCGCCGGTCACGGTCAATGCCCATCCGATATTCAGCCGCGACGAGATCGCGGTGGTTCACAACGGCATCATCGAGAACTTCGAAGAGTTGCGCACGCGCCTGAAGGCCCGGGGTTACGTGTTCGAGTCCCAGACGGACACCGAGGTCATCGCGCACCTGATCCACAGCCATTATTCGGGCGACCTGTTTGCGGCCGTGCAGCGCGCGGTGGCGGAGCTGCAGGGCGCCTATGCCATCGCCGTGTTCTGCAAGGCCGAGCCGCAGCGCGTGGTCGGCGCGCGCCAGGGGAGCCCGCTGGTGCTGGGTGTCGGGGTGAAGGCAACCGCGGGCGAGAACTACCTGGCGTCGGATGCCATGGCGCTGGCGGGGACGACCGACCAGATCATCTATCTCGAGGAGGGTGATGTCGCCGACATCGGGCTCGGCCGCTACGCCATCGTCGATCGCGGCGGCAAGCCGGTAGCGCGCGAGCTGCGCACGGTCAGTGCCTATGCCGGCGCGGTCGAGCTCGGACCCTACCGGCATTTCATGCAGAAGGAGATCTTCGAGCAGCCGCAGGCCATCGCCGACACGCTCGAAGGCGTGGCCGGCATCGGGCCGGACATTTTTGGCGATGCCGCGAAGGACGTCTTCGCCGCGGTCGACGCGGTGCACATCTATGCCTGCGGCACCAGCTACTATTCCGGCCTCACCGCCAAGTTCTGGCTCGAGGCCATCGCCGGCCTGCCGACCGAGGTGGAGGTCGCGAGCGAATACCGCTACCGCGTCAGCGTGCCCAATCCGCGGGCGCTGGTGGTGGTGATCTCGCAGTCGGGCGAGACCGCCGATACCCTGGCCGCGCTGAAGCACGCGCAGTCGCTCGGCCATGTTTATACCCTGGCGATCTGCAATGTCGCGACGAGCGCCATGGTGCGGCAGACCGCGCTCAAGTACCTGACCCGCGCCGGGGTCGAAATCGGCGTCGCCTCGACCAAGGCGTTCACCACCCAACTCGCCGCGCTGTTTCTGCTCGCGCTCGCACTGGCCAAGTCGCGCGGGCGGCTCGCGCTGGAGGACGAAGCGCGCCACCTGAAAAACCTGCGCCACCTGCCGGCCGCGCTCGCGAGCGTGCTCGCGCTCGAGCCGCAGATCATCGCCTGGGCGGAGCAGTTCGCGCAGCGGGAGCACGTCCTGTTCCTCGGGCGCGGCCTGCACTACCCGATTGCGCTCGAAGGCGCGCTCAAGCTGAAGGAAATCTCCTATATCCACGCCGAAGCCTATCCCGCGGGCGAGTTGAAGCACGGGCCGCTGGCGCTGGTGACCGAACAGATGCCGGTGGTCACCGTCGCGCCCAACGACGCGCTGCTGGAAAAGCTCAAATCCAACATGCAGGAAGTGCGCGCGCGCGGCGGCGAGCTTTACGTTTTTGCCGACGCCGACAGCCATATCGCGCCCTCCGAAGGCGTGCACGTGGTGCGGCTGCCGGAGCATTACGGGCCGTTGTCGCCGATCCTGCACGTCGTGCCGCTGCAGTTGCTCGCCTACCACACGGCGCGCGCGCGTGGCACCGACGTGGACAAGCCGCGCAATCTCGCCAAGTCCGTTACGGTTGAGTAAAGAGGCCGCGGTGCCGGGCGCGCGCCCAAGAACAAATGAAGTGCCGGCCGCCCGCGCGAAGTTGGCAACCTCAATCAAGGGACATATTTCTTAACGAACCTTTTGACCTGTTGAGCCCCTCAAAAATTCTCTCTGCCACTTGCTCCGGGAAATCGTTCGGCAATTGCGCGCGGACCTTATCTATGGCCTTCGGTGTAGCCACCAACAATTCTTCGATAATGTCTTCAGCGTTTTTTCCCACGCCGAGGCTTGCCGCAACTCGATTGAAGTGCCTGCGCCGGATGTCGCTAAGCCGGTAGTGAGCGTTTTCCGAGCGCCAGGCCATGGCTAACTTGGCGCGATGCCAAGAGAGTTGGTTAGGTCCATCTCCAATGATAGGCCACGCGGACAGCACGTCATACAAAGGTGTCATCCGATAGGTGGCATTGCGCTCATGAAAGATGCTGAAGTTCTTGGCGTGGCCGTCGGTGGCGGCCAGCATCCAGAACAGGATTTGAGCTTTTAGGAAAGCGCGGCGGTCGTGCTCTTGCCGGCTGGACCCCCGAAGCAGGTCAAGAATCGTCTTCATGCCCGGGCCGTTATCGGCCTCGTATCTGGCGGCGGCGGGCATTCCGGTAGCTTGGCACATGTCCTCTTGCGGCAGCCTTAGCCAATACCTGCCTTGATGCGCCAATCTCCTGTCGAAGCGCTTGACCACCAGGGCTTTGGTCTCTCCGAAAACCTGAATATGGCAATCAGCCGCGTCCATTCCGTAGGCGGCGATGAGTCTCGAGCATAGCCATTCGTTTTCGACGGAAGTACTCATGTCGGCCTTCATATTTCCGACCAAGCCCAGCGGCAGTTTCAGAATGTGCGTGGTGGGTGTAGCGCCCTTGGGTGCGTGCCACCGTCCTTCATGCCATAGCAGTGCGGTTTTCTCCTGCGCTCCGGCGATTGAGATGCGTAATCCATTCGGCTCGTCTTGGCCTGCCAATGGGGCTGTCACAACGGCTTTCAGCACCTTTTCCACTTGCGTGTCTGTCAGCGGCGTCGCGGTTATTTGGTCCCATCCGCGAGGCTCTTCGTCCTCGGGTAGGAGTTGAACGGCACCGACGCAGTCGCGTCCGATTTCGTCCAACAGGTCGAACGCCTGGTCGCTTTTTGTGCGGAATTTTCGCTGCAACCTCTCGCGGATGTCTTTGCTGTCGGGTAACAGATTGTCGAAAAAATTCTCGACCGTACTGCCTTCGTGAGCCTGGTTTCCCGGCTGAAAGGGCAATGATAGGGACAGGATTCTGGCAGCTTCAGACTGGACCCATGCTTCCACGTACTGAAACCGTTGCGCTCGGTTCTCGGCTACCGTCCAAGTACCGACCCGTTGTCCATTCATCCAGACGTTAAGGGCGTGGCGCTTACGCGAACGCCTTTTCCCCGGGCTTACCATGTGTCGCCCTCGGAGTTCTTCGGGATATCGTTCCGGCTAGTAGGCGGGGTGGGCGCTTTTCGTTCTTTCAGAACGAGGTCGATTTCCAATGCGCTGAGCGCGTGAAGGACGCGTTCAAAGCTGGCCTTCTCCGGATGTGCCTCGAGCTTTGCGACCATTCGTTGACTCAGGCCCAAGCGCTCACCCAGTTGTTGCTGGGTAATGTGTTTTTCCTTGCGAATGCTCCTTAGCACACCGGCCAGTTGTTGGGCGATTGCTATTCGGTATTCCATGTTTCACCTCTACTCTCGTTGTAGAACTCAGAAGTTCTAAATCCATTCTAGAACATAAACATTCTATTATCAATATAGTACTTAAAAAGTCTATTTCTGATATAGAACTTAAGCGGTCTTAATTGAAAACGCTGCTGGAATCGGCCAAACGAGGGTCGCTGAACCATATTAACATATTGATATTATTAATGTATTGTCGCTATTTTCGAATAACTTCACCCGTCAAATTCTTCGGCCACCATGAACACAAACCGGTAAAATCCCGCTTCGCGCAATCCGATCCCAACGTGTTCACGATCGGCCGAAATCGCTGTTCACGATCACCGAAGAAACAACCGTGTTTTTGAATACGGCGTGTTTCGCCGCGTCGCCGCTTTTTTGTGTCAGCTTGCGCAACAACTCTAGACGAAACGCTCAACATCGTGCATATGAAATCGATGGCGTACCCTTCCCCTGAGAAGCAATTGGGTTTTCAATCCACAGCGCGCTCGGTTCTCAAGGAGGTCTTCGGCTACGCCGTGTTCCGCGGGCCGCAGGAGGACATCGTCGCGCATGTGGCCTCGGGCGGCGACTGCCTGGTGCTGATGCCGACCGGCGGCGGCAAGTCCCTGTGCTACCAGATTCCGGCGCTGCTGCGCCCCGGCACCGGCATCGTCGTCTCGCCCCTGATCGCGCTGATGCAGGACCAGGTGTCGGCGCTGCGCGAGGCCGGCGTCAGGGCGGCGTTTCTGAATTCATCGCTGTCGGCCGAAGAGGCCGGTTCGGTCGAGCGCGGCCTCCTCGCCGGCGAGTACGATCTTCTGTACGTCGCGCCGGAGCGGCTGCTGATGCCGCGCTTCCTGCAGCAGCTCGAGCGCCTGCAGGCCTCGGCGCGGCTTGCGCTGTTCGCCATCGACGAGGCGCACTGCGTGTCGCAGTGGGGCCACGACTTCCGCCCGGAATACATGCAGCTGTCGCTGCTGCACGAGCGCTTTCCCGGCGTGCCCCGCATCGCGCTCACCGCCACCGCCGACCGCGTCACGCGCGAGGAGATCGTGCTGCGCCTCGGGCTCGAGGGTGCGCGCCTGTTCGTCTCCAGCTTCGACCGGCCGAACATCCGCTACCGCATTGTCGAGAAAGCCAACGCCCGGGCGCAACTGCTGGCGTTCCTGCGTGCCGAGCATACGCGGGAGGCCGGCATCGTCTATTGCCTGTCGCGGCGCAAGGTGGAGGAGACCGCGGCCTGGCTAGTCGAGCAGGGCGTGGCCGCGCTTCCCTATCACGCCGGCATGGACGCCGACACGCGCGCCCTGCACCAGGCGCGGTTTCAGCGCGAAGACGGCATTGTCATGGTGGCGACCATCGCCTTCGGCATGGGCATCGACAAGCCGGACGTGCGCTTCGTCGCGCATCTCGATCTGCCCAAGAGCATCGAGGGCTATTACCAGGAAACCGGGCGCGCGGGCCGCGACGGCCTGCCGGCCGACGCGTGGATGGCCTACGGCCTCGGCGACGTGGTCAACCAGCGGCGCATGATCGATGCTTCGACCGCCGAGGTGCAATTCAAGCGCATTGCCGCGGCCAAGCTCGATGCCCTGCTCGGGCTGTGCGAAGCTAGCGGCTGCCGCCGCGTGCGCCTGCTGGCGTATTTCGACGAAGCCTCGGCGCCTTGCGGCAATTGCGACGTCTGCCTCGAGCCGCCGCAGGTCTGGGACGGCACCGTGGCGGCGCAGAAGGCGCTGTCCTGCGTTTATCGCACCGGGCAGCGCTTCGGCGCGGCGTATCTGATCGATGTGCTCTTGGGCAAGGAGACCGAGCGCGTGCTGCAGTGGGGGCACGGCGCCCTCAGCACCTTCGGCATCGGCAAGGAGCTGGACGAGAAGGCGTGGCGGGCGGTGTTCCGCCAGCTGATTGCGCAGGGCTTGCTCGCCGTGGATCACGCGGGCTACGGCTCGCTCAAGCTCGCCGAGGCGAGCCGCGCGGTGCTGACGGGCGGACAGGCGGTCCATCTGCGCCAGGTGCAGGCGGGCAAACCCAAGGCGGCCGCAAAGCGCTCGACCGGAAAAGGGGTGGGATACGCGGCCGGACTCGACCCCGTGGCCGAACGGCTGTGGCAGCGCCTGCGCGAGTGGCGCGCCGCGATCGCCAAGGAACACGGCGTTCCGGCCTATGTCGTGTTCCATGACGCCACCCTGGCCGAACTGGCGCGCGCGCGTCCGCTTACCGAGGCCGCGCTCGGCCAGATCTCGGGTGTGGGCCAGCGCAAGCTCGAGCGCTATGGCGCGGCGCTGCTCGAGCTGCTCAGAAACTGAAACAAGCTGCGCTTGGCGTTGAAGTCGGGTGTGGTCGGATTAGACCGCGAGCAGCACCGCCACCCCGGCCACCGTCAGCGCCGCCCCCACCGCCACGCGCGGCGGGATGCGCTCCTGCCGCATGAACAGCATGCTCAGGGCGAGCGTGAACAGCGGATAGGTCGCGACGATGGGCGAGACCATGCTCACCTGCCCTTTGGCCAGGGCGGTATACATCAGGAACACGCTGCCGCCGTTCAGCAAACCGGTGGCGACGAACCAGGGCGTGGCGCGCCGGTCGGTCGGTTGGCGCGGCCCGCTCATGCGCGCCGCCGTGAGGATCACCACGGCGGATACGGTGTAACCGATCAGGCCCGCGGCGTAAGGGCTCCCCCAGAGTGCGAGCCCGGCCTTGGTCAGGACTTGCGCCAGCGCGCGGATGGCGGCCGCCGCGAATGGCAGTGCAATCGCCCACAGCGGCCAGTTGCGCGGACGCGCGCTGCCGCTCCAGGTCAGCACCAGCATGCCGAGCACGATGGCGGCTGTTCCGAGCACATTGCCCGCGGTGAGCGCTTCGCCCAGGAACAAAATGGCGCCCGACAAGGCGAACATCGGCGTGGTGCAGGAGACCGAGCTGGTGATGGTCGGCCCCATGCGCTGGTTGCCGGTGTAGGTGAGCAGCGTCACCGCCGCGGGAAAGAACAAGCCGACCAGCGCGAAGATGCCGGCTGCGGCGAGATTGAATCCGCCGGTGTCGAGCAGGAACGGCGCCAGGCACCAGAACACCAGTGTCGTGGACGGGACGCCGATCGCGGCCCCGGCAAGGGGCGTGGCGTAGCGCAGGCCAAGGCGCGTGGTGACCATGGCCGCGCCCAGACCGGCCGCGGCGGCCACGGCCCAGAATGCCGACTCGAGCATGGCTAGTTGTAACACCCGAAGGGTTCGTTCACGATTTCCTCCGACGCATGATAGCGCGCCGCAGACGCGTTCTTGATTTTCAGTGCGGATGCCGGTGATGCAGGTCCGGCAGATGCGGATGGCTGTGCGCGAGTGGGGCGTGCTGGTGCGGGTGTGAATGCGGCTCGGGCCCCTCGTCGCCGCGGTGCGCATGCTGATGGTGCGCATCGTGGGTGTGCTGGTGTTCGTGCCCGAGGTGTTCATGCGCATGCGCGTGCCGGTGTTGCTCGGTGAGTGCGAGCCAAGTGGCAGCGATCATGAGCAGAAATGCGGCGGCGAAGCCGTCCGTCACCGGCTCGCCCAATAAGCCGATCGAGAGCGCGGCGCCGATGAAGGGGGCGGTGGAAAAATGCGCCGCGGCGCGCGCGCTGCCCAGGTGGCGCAGTGCGACGATGTACAGCGTGAGGCTTACGCCATAGCTGAGCCATCCGAGCAGCAGCGCCCCTGCCAGCGGCAGGCCGCTCGGGAAGCTCGCGCCGGAAGCCAGGGCCGCGATGATGTTGGCGCTGCCTGCCGCAAGTCCCTTGATCATGGCGATGCTGACCGGGTCGGCGGCCGAGATGCGGCGGGTGAGATTGTTGTCCAGCGCCCACAGTGCGCAGGCGGCGATGACCGCCAGCATGCGCAACGACAGGCCGAAGCCCGCCTGTGCATCGTAACCCAGCAGCAGGCCGGCGCCGAGCATCAGACAGGCGGCGAGCCAGATCCGCCCGGCCACCGCTTCCTTGAACACCAGCGCGGCGATGAGCGCCGTCAATATGCCCTCCAGGTTGAGTAGCAGCGACACGCCGGAAGCGCTGGCGCCGGCGAGGCCCCACATCAGGAGCAGCGGCGCGGCAATGCCGCCGCTCACGACCGCGCCGGCGAGCCAGGGAGTGTCGCTCGCTTGCAGCGGCGGTTCGGGGGTATGCCGGCCGAGGCGCAGCGCAAGTTTCACCAGTCCTAGTCCTGCGCCGCTGCCGAGGTAAAGCAGCCCCGCGAGCAGGCCCGGTGTGATGTCCGCCTGCAACAGCTTCGCCAGCGGCGTGCTCGCGCCGAACAGCGCGGCGGCGAGGAGTGCCGCCAGTGCGTAGCGTTGGGTGGCGAGGTCGATCATGTGCAGGCCGGACAATAGGGAAAAGAGACTGGGGAATAGAGACGGGGGAAGGCTTTCGCGGGCTCAGCTTTCAGGCCGAAATCAGCTTCATGTTCAGCGCCCGCTCCAGCAGCCAGACCATGGCAATCGCCACGATTGCCGTCGAACCGCCGAGCAACACTACGCGCCGGTAAAACCAGCCGCCGCGCAAAAAATAGGCAAGCGGCAGGAAGGCCGCGACAATTGCAAGCTGCCCCGCTTCCACGCCCAGGTTGAATCCCACCAGCGCCAGCACCAGCGCGTCGGAGCGCTCCCAGTCCTTGAGCATCGCCACGACCTTTGCGGACCGGTTGCGATCGAGCAGGAAGTCGGCATAGGCGGCGAGGATGAAGCCGTCGGTGACACCGAGCGCGAGTCCCGCCTTGAAATGTTTTTCCGCGAGCACATCCCGGCCCTGGCGCAAGGCCATCTCCGCCAGGCGGGTCTGGATCCAGAGCTTCAGGTCCAGGCTCGCGTCGGGACGCTTAACCAGGGCCTTGGACAATTCGGCATAGGCCTGCCGGGACTTCCCGGTCATGCCGTCGACCGCAGTGTTGCAGGCAGTGGCGAGCAAGGCGCTCGCCACCGCGGCGAGTTTCTCGCAGGCCGCGCGCGCGCCGACGTAGTCGGCCTGCACCAGCAGGATCGCGGAGCGCCAGGACCAGGCCTCGGTGTTGCCCGGGTCGCGTTCGGCCGCCAAGGCAAGGTCGGCGAGCGCCGCGTCGAATTCATGCCGGTACTGGCGTATCAGCGCGCGCATGACGAGAACTTCCACAGGCGGTTCGGCGGTTGCGCTCCAGGGCCGGATTGTGGCTTCGGCATAGCCGACATAGCGCGGGTCGCCCTCGGCGCTGGCAAGATCGAAATAGCGGCGCGCGAGGGCCAGGGCACGCTCGAGATCGTGCGGTTGCTCGGCGAACGCGCGGCGCAGCCGGCGCAGTTCCTGCCCCTCCGCGGCCGAAGCTTTGAACGGGAGCCGCTCGAGGACCTCGTTGTCCACCTTGGGGGTGTAAGGGGCCGCCCATGCCGAGCACAGGTTGAGGGCGAAAATCAGCGATATCAGACAGCGCATGTCAGCCTGGATGGACAATCACGGCACCGGCCCGGGCCGGGTTTTGAAGTGGGAGCGGTCGAGTATAGCATTGATTGTTATGATGTTTTTATTTGACAGCGCATCGCGGTAGGAAAATCTGGTGGATTCGTCAACCGGGCGCCAACTGGGCCGTTATTGGAGGCTCCGGCATGGCATGAGCAATGGCCATGCTTGCCCTGCCTTGTCCCCTTCGACCTCCTTTGGTACGATGGAACGAGGCGCTGGGGAGAGCGCCGGTTTTTCCATCCACTAAAGAGGAGTCATACATGAGCAAGTTACTCGCAATCCTGATCGCTGGTGTGTTCGCCGTTTCGTCCGGCGCCGTCTATGCTGCAGCGCACGCAAAGGCCGCCGATGACAAGAAAGAAATGAAAAAAGACGAAATGAAGAAAGGCGCGAAGCCGGCCGAGAAGAAAGCCGAAATGAAGAAAGACGCGAAACCGGCCGCAAAGAAAGTGGCCGCAAAGAAAGAAATGAAGAAAGAAGACAAGAAAGAAATGATGAAAGACGAGAAGAAGGAAATGAAGAAGTAAGCTTCTTCCTTCCGATAAAAGGGCTGGGTTTATCCCGGCCCTTTTTGTTTCTGGAGCTCCCGCGCGCGCCAGTCGCCGCGCAGCACCGACGCTCTTTGAAGCGCGCCTCTGACACCGCCGCGCTTTTCGCCCGCGGCGGCGGAAATTTGCTAGAGTCGGGCGCCATGAGCGTGAACCTCGCCCAGCTCCTCGCGCGCAGCGCGCATGCCTACCCGGCGCTGCCTGCGCTCGCGCGCGGCGAGCGCGTGACCTGCACCTACGCCGAGCTGGCCGCTAGCGTATCCCGGTTGGCGGCGGGTCTCGCCCTGCGGCTTTCGCCGAACGACCGCGTCGCCTTGGTGATGAAGAATTGCCCGCAGTACGTGGAGTTGCTGTTCGCCTGCTGGCACGCAGGCCTGTGCGCGGTGCCGGTCAACGCCAAGCTGCATCCGCGGGAACTCGAATTCATCCTGCGGAACAGCGGCACGCGCCTGTGCTTCGCCAGCGCCGACCTGTTCGATGCGGTGGCGCCGTTGCAGGCGAGCGTGGCTTGCCTGGAAGACGCGATTGACGTGGACAGTGCGCGCTACGCCGCGCTCGCCGCCGGCGCGCCCATGTCCATTGCGGCGCGCGAGGCCGACGACCCGGCCTGGCTGTTCTACACCAGCGGCACCACCGGCCGGCCCAAGGGCGTGACGCTGACGCAGCGCAACGTGATGGCGGCGATCCTCAACTATTTTTCCGACGTGGACGCGATCGCGCCGGGCGACGCCATCATCCACGCCGCGCCCATGTCGCATGGTTCCGGCTTCTACCTGCTGCCCCACGTCGCGCATGCGGGCCTGAACGTGGTGCCCGAGTCGGGCGGCTTCGATCCGCCCGAGATCTATGCGCTGCTGCAGGCGCATCGCGGTGTCACCCTGTTTGCCGCGCCCACCATGGTCAAGCGCCTGGTCGATTTTCCCGGCGATGCCGCTACCGCCAATCTCAAGACCATCGTCTACGGCGGCGGCCCGATGTACGTGGCCGATTGCAAGGCGGCGATGGCGCGTTTCGGCTACAAGCTGGCGCAGATCTACGGCCAGGGCGAATCGCCCATGACCATCACCGCCATGAGCAAGGCCATCCATGCCGCTACCGGCCATCCACGCTACGAACAGCGCCTGGCCTCGGTTGGCCAGGCCTTCACCGGCCTGGAGGTCATGGTTGCTTCCGACGACGACCGTCCGCTGCCCGCAGGCGAGATCGGCGAGATCCTGGTGCGCGGCGATCCGGTCATGGCGGGCTACTGGGACAACCCCGAGGCGAGCGCGGAAACCCTCAGGAACGGCTGGCTGCATACCGGCGATGTCGGCAGCCTGGACGAAGAGGGCTTTCTCACCCTCAAGGACCGCAGCAAGGACGTGATCATCTCGGGCGGCTCCAACATCTACCCGCGCGAGGTGGAGGAGGTGCTGCTGCGGCATTCAGGCGTGAGCGAAGTCTCGGTGGTCGGACAGAGCGACCCGGAATGGGGCGAAGTGGTGGTTGCATTCGTCGTCGCCAGGGGCAGGCAACCCGAAGCCGCGGAGCTGGACGCACTGTGCCTGGACAACATCGCCCGCTTCAAGCGGCCCAAGGCCTACCGTTATGTCAAGGCCCTGCCCAAGAACAGCACCGGCAAAGTGCTGAAGACCGAGTTGCGCAAATTGCTGTCCCAGCACGCGCCGCCACGGTTTTAAACGCTTTTATCAAAAACCTCGTTTTCCGCGCGGATGGTTTTTTATCCGCGCGCAAAACGAGGTTCAATCCCCGCCTCGGCGCGCATAGAACCACCCCTGCCCATTCGGGGATTCCGGAGGAAAGCCGATTGAACGGTTTGTGTCTTGGATCGGCCACCGTTCGCGCCTTGTTGGTAGATATGCCTCAATGCCCAGTCCGCATTGATCCCCGATGTTGCACGGATAAAAACCCATCCGCGCAACATCGGGGATCTGGAGTAAAACCGTCAAACGGCTGTCTATTGCGCCTGTTAAACTATTGTTGGAATTCAAGTTCCAGCTTCAGCCAAGTTGACGTTAACGTAAACGTCAACTACACTGTGTATTCCCGGAAATCCGGCAGCGGGGTTGCCATGACCGACCTATCCATCAGCGCCAACCTGAGCGTCTACAAGCCGAAGCACAAGGTGCGCTTCGTCACCGCGGCCTCGCTGTTCGACGGCCACGACGCCTCGATCAACATCATGCGCCGCATCCTGCAGGG
>ERZ1292630.651-Hain-H41-02um-R3-651-length-35279-cov-8_pt1 | contig 25696 bp, 7 predicted proteins | sample MGYA00564408_ERZ1292630 | MGnify/ENA primary metagenome ERZ1292630 (study PRJEB36523, sample SAMEA6512641) | groundwater metagenome | collected 2019-01-08 | study: AquaDiva: Metagenomics assemblies of 32 groundwater samples
GCGGCGAGTGGTCGCCGATACTGGCATGGCGAATCCGATCGCCCAAGCATACGGCGTCGATGAGGACCCCTGGGGTGAGCCGGAGGATGATGGGCTCGTAGGCGTCGCCTTGCATCAACACGGCACGGGTGTGTTGGTGCCACCCGCACCACCAGCGACTGAGCAACAGCCGTCAGACTCCATATCGCATTTGACGCCCGCCGAACGAAGCCAAATGCTGTGAATTCAGAAGCTCGGTTGTGTTATCGTGTCCCCGGCTTCGAACTTGAGCAACCATTTCCTCTCAGAAACCGTCAGTTTAACGGCGTTGGACCTGACTCCATTTGGTCATGTCACGAGCATCGGAGACGACTTCCTGCGTGATTGTCGCAACTTGGCCGCATTGAACCTGACACCGCTTGCCAACGTTAGCACACTGGGAAGCTATTTCCTTTCGCGCTGCTTCGGCTTGACATGCACAAAGGAAAATCGACGACGATCCCGACCGCGAATCATGACGGTGGTGAGTCAGAGATCATTCGAAGTGAAACGTTCCCTCCCCCGTTCGCGCCCGCGTCCTTTCTTCCTTCCTTCCTTCCCCTCTCGCGTTTTGATATCGCGTCTAATAGACTCTATTTCCCCACACCGAAAGTGTCAAAGTATTGATGCCGGCGGCCGACATTCGACGCCCTCCGCGGAGAGTTTCACTCCGCGTTGGTTGATGGGCTGGCCTTCGCGACGACGAATGAAAACCCCACGTCGCCAAAGGGCCCCTCACTATTTTTTCCCCCATGATTCTACATCCTCCAAAGTGGCTTTGGTTTCAACATCGTTGTTCAAGAGATGCTTGTCCTTTCAGGTCAGCATTGTGATTTTCGACTTTTGCGGAATCGAAGTTTGACGACCGCGTAAAGGGTCATGTCACGAGCTGCTTTTCCTTTTCAGGTGCGTTTATGATTTCCCTTTGCCTTGTCACTTTTCTGTCCGTTGCTCCCCTACTTCTTCGTGTACAGTATCAAAGCGGCATCGGAGAACTGTATCAAGCTGATCCTCGTCGTTATTGAAAAAAACGATTCATCTGCTGCTTCTTTTTCCCCCCAGTACTGTTGCAGCACTGCTGCTGCGTCTCCCCCACCCCTCACACGTCCAGATCAAAGAAAAAACTCTGTCTGTCCGTTTCCTCCAACTTCAGCGCCCCCTGTGGATTGATGGGTAACGCCGTTCCTTGTGGGCCTTGATCGTGCGCTTGGATTCCGGCCGTTGATTTTTTTCCCAAAATTTCCCCAGCAGGCCAAACCCGCGTAACAGACATTCTCGGCACCTATACCTTGTGTGTCGACAACGTGTGTGTTTGTTGTGTTCGTCGTTTCGTCAACGCACGTTGATCGGTAACAGTGGCGAAGGTCGTGGATGTCCGCAGCGGGAATCATTGCCAGCCGTCGCCGTGCGTCGGTGATCCTGCAGCGGCCGCCACGGGTCGGGCATGCGCCAGCCGCCGCCGCCGAGCCTCCCGTCCGAGGTGAGTTCGCCCCTCGGCCGCCCCCCGCCGCCTTCGGTTTCAGCGCCGTTGCCCGAGCAGTCAGTCCGGTCACCTTCGAGCACCCAGCCGCACCCTTCCCCGCCGAGTCAGCCATGCCGGCTCCTTCCGGTGCCGCGGGAGGAGGGCACGCGACTGAGCCATGCGGTGCGTTTGGCGTCTTTGAAGCCAGTTCGACCCTGGTGAACGAAGAGCCAGCCGTTGCGCCGGCTACGATGACGGACGTCACCTCGCGAAGTATGACGGACGCAGCAAACGGGGTTTCCGAGCAGCCCCAGCCGAGTGACGAATCGGCGGCCCCAACGACCACATCCACCAATGGAGGATCCGACGAGACGGGCTGCCTTGCCACGGCACGTCAATTTCTCGATCGCTGGAAGCGATATAGCTTGTTTCTTCTGCCTGAGGGCCATCCCGTGCGCAGCTCCATGACGATGGTTTCGAATCACAACGTCTTCAACGGCTTCATCCTCGTGTGCATCGTGTTGAACAGCATTGGCTTGGCGATGTCGCAGCCCGCGGTCACCAACCCGCCGGTCATGGATCTGGTGCTAAACGTTGCGGAGTATTTTTTCACCGCGGTCTTCGCCGTCGAGTTGATTGTCAAGGTGCTCGCGATGGGCTTCGTCCTGCATCCAGGGGCATATTTGCGCAATGTGTGGAATGTATTGGATTGCCTCATCGTGCTGACGAGTGTGGCCTCGGCGATCGCCGACGTCGTCGGGGCGATCCGCGGTGGTGGCGCCGGCAGTAGCAGTGTCACAGGTGGATTTAATTTCAGCGCGCTTCGCGTGTTTCGGGTACTCCGCCCGCTGCGGTCGCTTAATCGGGTGAAGAAGCTGCGTGACCTCATTTCAACCATCGTGTTCGCGCTGCCCGCGGTCGCATCCAATCTGCTTCTTTTCGCCTTCGTCCTCGTCGTCACCTCCATCACGGGCGTTCAAATGTGGGCGGGTAAGCTCAATCAACGATGCTACATCACGGACTTCGACGCTCGAGATGCCTGGAGGGAGGCGCGGGGAGAGGAATTGGAACGCAGCCGAACGGCCGCCCCCTTTACGGCCTTCCCTCGTGCCACCGTTGACGACCGTCCGCCTACGCGTGGCAGGGCTCGTCGATATTACTCTAGTTTCTCCACCAACAACGACGCAAACGCCTCGTCGGCCGGCGGCAACAGCTCCAATGCGTCGCCGCTTCTGTCCACGCAGTTGCTGCTGCCCTCTTCCGGAGGCGATTTGGATGACTCCACGTACTTTCCGTTACGAAACGCTAACCTTTCCTACGTGAATCTGTCCACGCCGTTTCTCATCCGGAATGACGAGCACAACTGCGGAGGAGCCTACGACTGCCCGTCGCTGCTCGCGTCCTATGGGTACAATTCGACGTGCATGGCCAATCGACGCCTATTCTATACCCGCAATCTCAACTTCGACAACACGGTGTCGGGTGCGCTCTTGGCACTAAAAATGATCGTCAAGGATAACTGGCAAGACGATCTTGAGAACCTGATGAATAGCGCGGGTGCGTCGGCAGCCTTCTACTTGATCGCGCTGACGTTCTTCGGCTCCATCGTGGTTAACCTCTTCGTCGCGATTTTGACGCGCAGCTACCAGGACGCGGAGAGTTTCGCAGAACCCGTTGCGATCGCCATACAGGCCCGTGCGGATGACATTGACGCCGCCCTCGCCAAGTTAGAGGAAGATCAAGAACACGACGATGACGATGACGACGAGGAAGGCGACGTCGCCGCCGATGGCCTGGCCGACAACTTCACGGGCATCAAGGCAACAGGGAATTCCATGCTTCGGGTTACCTTGCCACCGGTGCCAGATGGCCTTCCCGCGGACGAAGGGGAGCCGCCGGCTCTGCTGCTCCCCTCCCAGGCAACCGGTGCGGGAACCGCTTCCCTCCGGCGGCGGCGAGTGAGTCGAGAAGACCTTCAAACCAGCAATGATCTCATGTTGCAGGTCATGTTGGAGGCCAGCGCCATGCGAACCCGCGACGTCACGGAAGTGATGCTTGGCGTCGCAGGAGGTCATGAAATTAGCATCGAGGGACATCCCGCCGCCGCGTCTGCACTGGACAGCGACGACCCTTTTGCGGTGTCGGCCGCCGCCCTAGCGCACTCGAACGTAACGGAAACAAAAATGGCGCCTGTGTCGGAGGTGGCTCCCTCGTCCGCTGACGAACGGGGCGACGAGCCGAGCCAGCCGGTCGCCCCCGATGCCATGGCACCCGACCCGAGCACGGCGACCCAGCCTCCCGTGTTGACCTCGAAGGGTTCCTCGCGTCGGCGCGTCGTTGTCATTGACGGTGATGAGGTGGCGTCCGCCGCGGTCACACCGAGGAGGCAGAAATGTGGAACCGAAGATGCGGCGAATCGTGGCGCTGCGGACGGCGGGGGAGGCCCTCTTAACCGCAGTCCCACGAGTCGCAAGTCGTCCGGCGCCGGTGAAAACTTGGACGAAAGCTACTTGTCCTCCGCGTCGTCTCAGGACGACGACACAAATTCATTCATCTCATCGGACGACAGGAGCGACGACACCGTGAGTGACGTCGATGCCGGCACGGCGGCGAGTCAATCGTCGTCGTCGTCGCTTCGCGCTGTTGGTGTTGATGGGGATACTGCGTCGGCGATCCGCCGTCGCGCTCGCCGCCGCCGCCGACAGCGTGACACCCGCGCTCGGTGGAGAAAAACCCTCGCCAAGGTCATGAATTCAATCGGCGTGCAAGTATTTCTGGTGATCGTCACCGTCGCCAACGTGGCGACCCTGGCTGTGGACTATTACGGCATCACGCCAGATATTGTCTTCGCCACGGACATCGTCAGCTACACATGCACAGGGCTGTTTACTCTCAATCTGCTCATCGTTCTGCTTGCGAATGGGTTTCGACGCACGTTTCGCGATGGCTATCAAGTCGCCGATTTGATCATGATCCTCTTGGCGATCCCGGAAATGGTGCTTCCTGGGTCCAGCTTCGACTGGGTCTCGGCGTTTCGCATCTTACGGCTGATCCGTTTTGCGAAGCTCCTGCGCATCAAGAGCATTCAGCCCATCGTCACGACGGTGATTGACTCCGTCGCGTCCATGGGCTACTTGGCGATGCTGCTCTTGCTCTTCATGTACATCTTTGCCGTGCTCGGGATGCAGATTTTCGGCGTGTCGTTTGGCAGTACCGTCGTCGAAAACGTGGACCCCCGGGACACCTTTGGCACCATCTGGCAGTCCCTACTCACCACGTTCATCGTGATCTCAGGTGACGATTGGACGTATCGCATGCGGGTCGGGATGGCGGGTTACTCGGGGGGAGGGGAGATCGTCCCGGTGTTGTACTTCTGCTCCTTGTACTTACTGGGGAACACGATCCTCATCAACTTGAGCGTCGCCATTATTATGGACAAGTTGACGGAGAAGTTGGATCACCTGGAACAGTCAGCCGCCAATCCGCCGCTGCTACTGTTGCCTCGAATTCGCGAGACGCACGAAGATTTTGATGCCTCGCGGAGGCGCAAGGAAGCGGCCGACCGCGCCAGCATGTTAAACGCCTCGAGCATTGGCTTGCTCCGGAGCAGTCGCAACGGCGTATCGGCGAGCGGCAGTGTGGGCGAGATCCTGAATGACATGGCGCGACGTGAATCGCTCGCGATGCTGCGGCAGGCCATACGGCATCGAGACGGGGGAGGGGCAACCACCTCCGCCGTGGAAGAGAGTGGAAATGTGGCCTCGCGGCAAGGTGGCACTCGCCGGAGTCGGTCCGCTGAGCGACGCCCTCAAACCGCCGCCGAAGTGCAGCTCCTTCATCGCTTGGCAATCGACGTGTCGGTGACCTTGAGAGAGACCATCATGATGCGGCGCCGCCAACGAGAGGAAGCGGAGCGCAACAACATTGGTATCGATCAGTCACGACGACTTCTGGGACTGTCGGTGAATGCCGCAAGCTTTCGGACTCCTCATCCCTCCAGTCAACAACACCGAGGAGGAGGACAAGGGGTTATCGCGGCGACGACCATGCCGCCGCCTGCCCCGCGGAGTATCTCGGCGCCCATTTCACGTCGCAGTCCGGCGGGGAGTGACTTACAGCCACTGGACAGGAATGGACATGGCAGCCATCGGCGAGACCAAGGACTCGCAGCTGCTCCCATTGCGCAGCCGATCGCCGCACCGACACCTGCTGGTGCACCTCCACCCAAAGCTAAGGCGGCGTTCATCGACGAATTGCCCGATGGTAGGAGAAAGTCGGTGTGGCGGCGCATTTGGGCGGTCGTGTCCTATGTGGAGACGATCGAGCTCCGCGGACGATCGTTTCTGATATTCAGCCCAAGGAACCGGTTCCGCGTCATCCTCGCCAACATTTGCGCCAGTTGGGCCTACGAACGCCTCATCGACGTAGTGATTCTCGCCAACTTAGCGGTCCTGGTGCTCGACTCCCCACTCAACTCACCTCGGACGAAGGAAATTCTCCGTCGAGTCGACATTTTCTTTACTTCATTTTTTGCGGCTGAAATGATCATGAAGACTATCGCGTTCGGCGTCTTCGCCCCGGCTCCAGAACGTGGCGTATCGTCGGAAGACAACAACGACGGCGACGAAGAGGCCGATGGAGGCGACGAGGAAGGAAGTAAGCGAAAGGCCAGTAGTCGCACAACGTCTTGCTCTGCCTGCGCTGCCAGGTTCTTAACGGCCCTGGGGTTTCGTCTGAAAAGAAAATCGAGACGAGTGTCTGTCCGACGTGGCAGCGTCGTTGAAATGTCGGCAGCCAAAAATAATGACAATGTTGTGGGCCTTGGCGAGGACCCCGCCATGAATGCGCAGCTGCAGGACGAGCCCGAGGAAGACGTCAACGTCATCGGACCACGTCGCGTCGAAAGCAACCGAGGCGAGTGGTCTGCCGCACCGGTGATCCGCCGAACCGGTTACCTCCGCGACCCGTGGAACTTTGTGGACTTCGTGGTCGTGGTGTTCTCCATCGCGGCCTTGTTCATCCCCGTGTTCCGGACGGCACGATCCCTTCGATCCGTGCGCCTCATGACGCGACACGAGCAAACCAAGATCATTATCATCGCCATCGTGGAGGCGCTGCCCTACGTCATGCAGGGTCTCATCCTGGTTGCTTTTTTGTTTTTCGTTTTCGGCGTGATTGGCGTTCGGTTGCTGAAAGGAAAGTTCTACGGCTGCACCGACCCGAATATCAACACGAAAGCAGAGTGCGTTGGCAACGGCACCGTGACGCAGGTCGGCCCCGTCGCACCCGAGATGGTGCTGCAGTCAAGGCAGTGGATGCGGAGCGCCTTTCACTTCGACCACCTCGGTGCGGCTTGCTTCACGCTCTTCTTCATTATCGTGGCCGACAATTGGTCGAATATTATGTATCAGGGCATGGACACGAAGTCGGATGAGGAAATTCAGCCCGATGGAGCTCCGTATATGGCCATCTATTTCATCGCGGTCTACGTTTGCTGCTCCTTCTTTGCGCTCAACATGATGATTGGCGTGCTCGTCAACTATTTCGCGAAACAGAAGCGAATCCACGACGGCAGTGCCTTTTTGACCCCAGAGCAGCGCCGCTACGTCCGCGCGCGGTTCGCCATCGAGGCGACGCTCTCGAGTGAAAACGCGCCCAGGGATACCCCGATGGCGAAGCGCGTTCATGCGTTCCTCTCGCACAAAGTTGCGAAGCTGAGCGAAGAGACGTCGCTCTTTGAAATGGCGATCATGTTGGTCATCTTCGTCAACGCGGCGTTGCTCGCCTCGGCACATGACGAAATGCCCGCCGTATTGGATCGCACGATCGATCTCGTTGGAAACGTCTCGCTAGGCTTTTTCATTCTGGAAATGCTCCTCAAACTGTTCGCCTATGGCGTGGAACAATACTTCAGCAGCGGATGGAACCTGTTCGATGCCATTGTCATCTTGTCCGGCATCGTCGCCCTCTTCACTGGCTCCGTGGGCGGACTGAGCGCCTTGCGTGTGATTCGAATCTTCAAGCTCGTGAAAGGAACAGGCGTCGATTCGCTTTTGAAAAGCCTCGCTCGCAGCCTCGCTTCCATCACGAATATCGTGGCGTTACTCGTTCTCACCTTCTTCGTCTTTGCCGTCGCTGGCGTGGTCTTATTTGGCGAGCTGCCCTACCGCGGCGCCATCGGACCGAATCGCAACTTTCAGACCGTCTGGGGTGGCTTGCTGGTGCTGTATCAAGTTGCCACGCTGGAAGGCTGGCAGGATGTCATGTTGTCCTGTGTCTATGAGGCACCGGAGTGTCCATCGGACGCAAAAAATTGCGTTCGTTACGAAATTGCCGTCATCTACTTCGTGTCGTACGTCATTATTTGCGGCTTCATTGTCCTGCAGCTGTTCGTTGCCGTGGTGATTGAAATTTTAATGGATGACACGGCGACGGAGGACACCGAAGTGCTCGCCTTCGGCCAGCTCAAGGAACGCTGGGTGGAAATTTTTGGAACCGATCAGTTGGTGCCGGTGTACAAATTCTACGACTTTTTGCCTCTCATTCCGAGCGAGCTCTCGGACATTGACCCCGCCGTGTCGACCCGCGTCGCGTGGATCGTATTATTAAACGCGCTCAACGTCCCAATCGACAGCCAATTTCGGGTGAACTTTCGCGACGTGATCAACAGTATCGCGTTCCGCAAATATCGGGTGGACGTCCGGTCGATGTCCAAATTCGTAAACGACGCCTTGTCCTCCCTTCTGACCCACAACGCCTTCACGGCCTCACAGACGGTGTGCGCGATGCTCATTCAGCGTCGATGGAAGGAAAAGCGCGAAGAGCGCATGCTGCGCCGTCGGGACCCTCCGAAGCCGGTCTCCGTCGCCATATGGCTGCAGGATGCAGAGCGCAAGCAGCAAGATCGCAAACGACGGAAAATGGAGGCGTCGTCAATGATGACGGAGGGACCTGCCGGCAGCCCTGGCAAGAGCCCTTCCTTGAGTCACTGGGCCTCGTCGCCGCTCGAGGACGCCACCACGCCAACGTCAGGAGTCTCACCAGCGGGTGCGGACTGTAGCCTCCGCACGTTGGCCGCCACGCATCGCGGCATCGGTGTGCCGACCGACGGAGACACGACGACCGCGCAGCAAGGTGCGAACAGGAAATCGAAGGGGGTCGCCTCTCCCGTGAAGGATGCCTGTTTGAAGCGAATTCATGCGTCCGGATCGTCGAATAGCTTAGATGAAGCTCGCTTACAGCAGCTCCTCGATCAGTGGGAAACCACGCGGCTTTCGTCAGCCCACGCCGTTGCCACGGCGTACGTCCATCCGAAAGATCCTCTGAAGAACTACTTTTCACACGTGCCTTGTCAAATCGCCCTCCCTGTGGGTGCGAGCGAGGACGTCATGGCCGCCGCGGCAACTCGTGCCGTGTGCGCGCTGCAGATGAATCCGAATCCTGTCATGCTCTTCGACTTGCCTCAGGCGCCGACGCGTCGAACGCCGCAAGATACCCAGCTCGAGTCTTCGACGGTCAGTTCCGAGGCATCCCGGTCATCGCAGCTGCATCCAACCGCCGAGGTTGTCCCCGGTCTGACTGCATTCTCTGCCGTGTTGCCCACCGCGCAGGTGAGCATCGCTCCGGTCACGATGGATCACGCTGCCTCAGCGAGGCGTGAAGCTGCCGCACTGACGGCAACGGCTTTAGGCAGCAATGTGTTCGAACTACTGGACAGATCACAAAACTCAGGCAGTGAGGGTGATGACGATGGCGACGGTGCCGACATGGGCACGATGGTGTCTGGCGGCATGTACTCCACGGTTCACTCATCCAGCGGATGCGAAAAAAGTAGACACACCGCGGCGATGTCGTTTTCCGGTATGGATCGCCTTTCAGTGTCGACCGTGCGACGATCGCCTCGGGCCGCTGGGCTTCCCGCGGTGCCCTCGTCGGGCGCTGCTGCCGGTGACATGGGGCACGATGTTCCGGGGGAGCACCTTGATGGCCAGCCGCCGGCAGCAGGTTTGGATGATCTGTTTACCGCTCCAGTTCCACTTCCCAGCCGCGGAAAGGTGCGACGCATCAGCGTTTGACGGCATCTTGGCCCACCTTGCGTAGAAGAAAGCGAAAACGTGGCCATTGGCCCTTCGCTATTGTTCCCAGTTGAGTAACTTACTCTCCCCGAACCAACCCTCCTCGACCCTTTGGCCACTTCGATTCGTCCCGTTCACTGTTTCGTACTGTGTGTGTGTGTGACTTCGATATTTCCTGATCCGCTTGTGAGGGTCTCGGACCAAGGGGGTCGTGGCAACGTGAGCGAGGGCGATGGTTGGGGGGGGGGAGGGAATACTGCTCCGGCGTGGACCGAGGTAGGATGCGTGCCCCTCCCATTCCTCCTCCTCCTCCACCATTGGAGTTGATACCGCCGCCCCCATCGACCCTCGTCGTGGCGACGTCGACAACTGGCGGCGGCGTGGTGGCGGCCTCTTCCGTCGATCATCACGGTCCACTCACGATAAGCCCTCCTCCCTCTGCGCTGGCGGCGGATCCCAGGCAGCAGCCTCTCGCGCCAATAGCTTTGGAGTGCGGAGTACATGCGGTGCGGCCATCTCAAGCAGCGCCACCCCAACCCCCAACTTCCACTACGGACGCACTTCAACTCACGACAATCGACAATAAAAAGAGTGACGACGTAATCGTTGATGGCTCCAACGTCGTCGCGGACGTTGTTTCGGTCAGGAGGAGCCCGGAAGCGAATCTCTCTGTTGTAAGCGGCGTTCCCTTCACCGTCAAGAAGCGCAGCGGCCTGCTTGCTGGGAAACTTCACCACTTCATTTCGCGATCCGCGTTGCCGATGGGATGTTTGTTGGGGTTGTTCTTTCTCTTGCTCTTCCTGAGAGCCGAGATAGAAGCCCACACCGTGGGACGAATCCTTGCTGGATTTTGCACGTTAATGTGCGTGCTCATGACGGGCTGCCTCGTGTTTCTGCACCTCAGTGCCCTGGTGGACCCGCCTCAGCAGCGCCGTGTCATTCGGATTCTGCTCATGGCCCCCATCTACTCCTTGCATTCGTTTCTTGCCTTATGGTTTCACGGCCTGGCCCCTGTTTTGGGCTTGGTACGCGATGCGTACGAGAGCTACGTCATCTACACGTTTTATCACTTGCTGATGGGCTATTTGGGAGGTGAGGCTCACGCGTTGGCGCTTCGTGCCGGAAGCAGCGTTCGGTGTCTCGCCCCTTTGTGCTGCTTGGGTCACTTTTCCTTGAGCCGTCGAACGCTCACTATTTGGAAGGCGCTTTTGACGCAGTACATGCTTTTAAAGCCAACGTTGTCCTTTGTCGCCATGATTTTATACTTCTGTGACCTCTATCACGAGGAAGACTGGTCCTTCGATCACCTGCACGTGTATTTCGTCATCGTCCTCAATCTGAGCGTGACGGCGGCGTTCACGTCGCTCGTGTATTTTTTCGTCGAGTTTCGGAGTCAGTTGAGTGAGCATCGCCCGGCGGGAAAGTTCCTCGCGGTCAAAGCCGTCGTGTTTGTCACGTTCTGGCAATCGGTGGTTCTTGGGGTGCTCGTTCATTGGAACGTCATCCAGGGATCTCGCGAAGGCCTGTGGACTCGCAGCGAGGTGTCAACGGGCATTCAGGACTTTCTCATCTGCATTGAAATGCTTTTTGTTTGTTATGCCCATCGGGCCGTCTTTCCGGAGACGCCGTACGCGATCGCGGGTGGCGGTTATCGCCCGGTGTCCGCCGCGCTTTGGCGGTATGCCCTCTCAGCCGACGATGTCGCGGATGATACGGCGCGGACCGTTGAGGCTGTGGCAGGGGAAGCGGGGAGACGGTGGTGGTCGTCGGCGATAGTGGATCGCGCGGCGTCGGACGGCACTGTTGAACAGCCAACTGACGAACACGAACTGCGGCGCCAGGAATGACGCGATATGTTCCACCAGCGGAAGCTTAAAGGCACCTTGGATGATGCTCAGCTCAGCTCGCCCACGGCGAGCTTTGCGTTTGCGTTGAAAACGTGTGTCCGAGCACCGGGGAGGAGAGGGTGAGCGTATTTTTTTCGGGATCTCAATTTGCGTGCTTAAACTGCCGTTGAGCGACAAGAGGTACGATAGTAAACTTTAGTTAGTTAACACCACACAAGTACGATCGTTAGTACATCACGCACACAATTCATTGACATGAGCCTCTCGAGCGCGCCGACCTCTCCTAGCAATGCCCGTCGCGGCGGGACGCCCACGAGCAACGGCGTGTCAGGTGGCCGGTCTCACGGGGCGGGCGGCGGCGGCGACCCTTTGTCGCTGAGCATCTCCATCACCGATTCGAACGATCAGACGCACTTGTCCATCGATCCAAGCAGAGTCCAAGCACTGTCCGCCGCGTCCAGTTTGGTTCACAGTCCGAAAAAGCCGACCGAAAGTTCGGTCAGCTTACTCCAACCAGTGGGCAGCGACACAAGTCTCGGCGTGCCGCGTAACCCTTCGCGCCAGCGACGGGGTAGCCGTAGAGGGTCAACCCGAACCACCATCGTAGCCACTGACCTCGACGCCTCCGGACACCAGGAGCGCCGAGGCAGCTTTCGCAGAAGAACCAGCGGGGCCGCCGAGGGAGATGGATCGAACGCCTCGGAGACGACTTCCGGCGCAGGGCAATCAGGCCGCCGAGGCAGCGTTCGCCGGCGGAGCACGACAGCCGACGGAGAAGGAGCGAACGCAACCGAATCGACGCGCTCCGCCGGTGGCGGTCAACGTGAAACCGTTGCGGAGGCTTCCCCGACCACGGAGAACGTCTTTTCGGAAATGGACGGCGACGGCAACGACGCGCTGACGCAAAGAAAGGAGGACGACGCCGCGCCCACGGCCGCTGAGGAGCAAGCCGCCGAGGAAGCCATGCGCGAGGGCGACGCGCCGGAGGACTGGGCGACCCTTCCCTCATCGCTTTTCCTCTTCTCCGGCACCAATCCGTTCCGCGTCATGTGCCTCATCATCATGCAGCACCGCTATTTCAGCCGATTGATCCTGAGCTGCATTGTCGTGAACTCGCTCTGCCTCGCGCTCGTCCAGCCGGCCATCCGCAATCCTCCGGAGCTCGACACCTTCCTCAGCGTCATGGACTACACCTTTTCGGGCGTCTTCATCATCGAGATGTGCATTAAAGTGGTGGCGCTCGGGTTCGTGCTCCACCGGGGCGCCTATCTGCGCCTGGGTTGGAACGTGCTCGACTTCATCATCGTGGTGTCGAGTATTTTTAACATTTGGCTCGACGTGAGCGCGGCGAAATCGGGCGGCGGGCAGAGTAACGCAGCCACAGGTGGTATCGATCCCTCCGGATTGAAAGCGCTTCGTGTCGTTCGCGTCCTCAGACCGCTCCGAAGCCTCACCACCGTGAAGCCGCTGCAGCGCCTCATTCAGGGACTGTTTGCCGCACTGCCCACCGTGATCGACAATTTGCTACTCTTCGGGTTCATTCTGTTTTTGTTCTCCGTCGCCGGCATTCAGCTGTGGTCCGGGCGGATGACCAATCGGTGCTACATCACACAGTTTCCGCAAAACACGACGGCGCTGTTGGGCGCTGCCGGTGGAAGCAACGTGTTGAATTTTACGACGGCGCCAAGCACAGGTAGCAACGCATCATTGCTCGTCTTGCCGACGACCACTAGTACCGCGGCCGCGGGAGGGCCTGGCACGTTTCTCGTACCCAGCATCTACAACCGCAGCTCCGTCCGTGCGCCTTTCCTAATCCGCAACGACCCTGATTTCTGCGGGGGCATTCACCAGTGTGGATCGCCGCTGCTCGACCATGGTTACGCGCTGAGCGCCAACTGCGAGTCCCACCGCGATCTCTTTTATCGCCGGAATATGAACTTCGACAATCTTTTCTCTTCCGCACTCCTCGTGTTCAAGGTCATGACGTTCGACAATTGGCCAGATGATTTATCCGACGCGATGAACTTTGCGGGCGACACCGCCGCTCTCTTCTTTCTCCTGTTAACATTACTCGGCGGCTACGGTTGCGTCAATCTCTTCCTGGCCGTGCTCACGGATGGCTACACAACCGGCATTCGAGACGCGGAACGGTTCAGTGTGGATGTCAAAATCCAGGTGGCAGAGACCGACGCCGAGTTCTTGCTGACAGCCGATGACTTGGGCGACGCGACGATGGCCGCGTCGTCACCGATGGCTGCGGCGATGGGTCACACCTCGGGAAAGGCGAATCCATCGGCCTCGAGCAAAGGGGTCGCCGCGAGTCACCGGCTGGCAGGAACCTCAGGAACCGCTTCCCCGCCTGCCCTTAGTCCAAAGGCGTCCATCCGGGTGATCACCGTCGGCCCTGGTGGGGCCCACACGACGAGTGGCATGGTGCCCCCCTTGCAGCACCCTCCTCCTCATCAGGCGGTCGACGCGTCCATCAGCCCTCGAGGATCGATGCGAAAGGCCGTGGCCGCCGAAGGCGGTTCCGGGGCGCTCAGCCCGAAGGGGTCGATGCGACAGGGTCCGTCAGCTCAGGGTGCTTCATCGGATCCCGTCATCGGAGGTGGCCAGTTTCTATCATCGAGTCCTAGCGGCTCGATGCGCAAGCCCATTCACAACGACACGGCGAATGGCCAACCAGGTCTCGCTAGCCAGGTGGACGCTACCACAGCAGCCGCGGGGGGTCAAAAGTCTCCGAGAAATGCTGCTAGTGCTGCTGATGAACCACCGACGCCGCGATCCAAGGAGACCCCCGCCAAGGAGCCAGAGCTCGTGGTGGTGGACCCTTGTGACACGACCTCGGAGCCAGGCGACGGGCAGGAGGAGTTCGACGAAGAAGGAGAAGAGGAGGAGGAAGAGGAAGGGTCCACGTCGGACGACAACGGTGCCGCGAACGGCTCGCCGGCCGGCTCCTTCCGTGTCGCGCGCAAAGGGGATCACCGCTGCCTCGCTCGCCGCCTCGTAGGCCAGTGCCTATCCACGCGGCTGTCCGAGTTCTTTATGCTCTTCGTCACCGTCGTCAATGTTGTTGCCCTCGCCATCGACCACTACGGCATTCCGAAGGATTTAGACGCGACACTGGACATCGTTAGTTTAGTTTGCACCGCCATTTTCGCCGTCGACATCCTTCTGAAGTTGTTCGCGTGGGGCTTGGACACGTTTCGGAGCGCGTGGAATAACTTTGATATTGTTTTGGTCATACTCTCCATCGTGACGATCGCGTTGTCCGGTGGGCAAGGGTCCGCGTTCAGCGCCTTCCGCGCCCTTCGCATCTTGCGCATCTTCCGACTCGTGTCGCATATTGAAAGCCTCCGAGTGATCATCGCCGGCGCCATTACCTCCGTGGTGTCCATTACGTACCTCTTCATGCTATTGCTCTTGTTCCTCTACGTCTATGCGATCCTCGGCATGCAGCTTTTTGGTTTGGAGTACGCCAAAGGGATGGACGACGTCCGTGACAGCTTTGGCACCTTCTGGCAGAGCATTCTCCTCACGTTCATCGTCATCACCGGGGAGAACTGGACCTCGAAAATGCGAGTCGGGATGGCGAATCAGAGCAATGGATTGGAGGTCCTCCCCGTCTTGTACTTCGTGACCCTTTTCATGATTGGCAACTACATCATCATCAACCTGTCGGTGGCCATCATCATGAACAAGATGCAAGACGAGCTCCGTTCCGTCGACGACGAGAAACAGGAGCTCTTTCCGCCTATTTTGCTATTGGCGCGATATGTTCCGTCGAAGGATAAGAAGGCCGATTCGCCTGAGGGCTCCATGGGAGCGTCCGACTTCTCAGCGTCCACCAGCATGGCTGGTGCCACCGGGCGACGAGGCGCGGGCAGCGGGGTGTTTCACCGTCGGCCCTCGTTTCTGCAGCTGGTCGCGGCCCGTACGAAGCAAGAAGAAGAAGCACTGGACCGCGAACTAGAAGCCGTTGTGGCGCGCAACCGTAGCAGCGACCACGACTCGTTGCCTGCAGATGGCGACCTTGCCGCCAGCAACCAACACAAAACACACAAGCGTCTCAAACAGCAGCGCGCCGCCATGCGCAAAGTGCAAGCGCTGGTGGCGTTTCAGAGCCCTGCGGTGCGACGCAGTGACACCGTGACCATCCCAGAGGACCGCGACGATGTGACCGCCGTCCACGACGTCAATGATGTCCAGCCGCTCCAAACGCAGGATGTGGACGAACCTGGACAAAACGATCCTTCCCAAAAACGCTTTCATCACGGCAGTTCCATTACAAGGATGACGGACGACACCGAAATGGTTCCTTTGAACCCACCGACCAACACGAACAACAAGCCGAACGATTCAGTCACGGCGGCGGCAGCTACAGCCGAGGTGGGAGGCAATGGATCTGGGGACGGTGCGGCTGGCAATGGCGCGGCTGAAATGGCCCACGTTGGACGTTACTTGGACGACCTCGAATACCACCGCGACTCCTGCGCCTACAAAATGCACCGAGTGGGGAAATTTTTCTATTCATGGTTCGTCAGTGAGCCGCCAATCGTGGAGGAGGTGTCACTCAAGTGCTTTGCCATCGACAACCGGGTTCGAGTATTCTGCTTGTGGCTGCTCGGATTGCCCTTATTCAATGGATTCATTTACTTGACGGTCATCGCGAATGCCCTGCTTCTCTTCTTCGACTCTCCCGACAACACACGCGAGTTTGACGATGCGAACTTCGCAGCCGACTATGCCTTCGCGGTCATTTTCGTCCTCGAACTGGTGATCAAAATTATCGCGCTGGGTCTTTGGTGGCCTGCAAAGAAAAATCTAGACGACGGTGCCTATTTGGGCGAGATGCCGACGGCCGCCTACTTGCGCGATGGTTGGAACGTGCTCGATGCGTTTGTCACCGTGACGTCCGTGATCGCGCTTGTGGTACCCGTGCTCCGCGTGTTAAGGGCCTTCCGGAGCATTCGCCTCGTGGTCCGGTTTGACACGTTGCGCATCATTCTCGTCGCGCTACTAGAGGCCTTCCCATTGGCGCTCAACGCGTTGATGCTCGCGACGTTGCTCTTCATCGTCTTTGGCATTCTCGGCGTTCAGCTCATGAAAGGGAAGACCTACTATTGCAACGACGCCTCGATTCGGTACAAGCACGACTGCGTCGACTTCTACAATCAATCCACCGTCGGTGCGGTCTTCGACAACTACGCCATCGTCCCACGCGAGTGGAAACGCGCGGACTACCACTTTGACCATCTGGGCGGGGCCCTTCTGGCTGTTTTTATCGTTGCGGTCTCAGACGGCTGGTCGACGATTATGTTTATCGGGATGGATACCGTCGATGAGGAAACCGCCATGACCATCAACGCCAGCCCGTGGCTCGCCTTCTACTTTGTCGCCGTCATTTTGTCCTGCACAATCTTCGCCCTCAACGTCATGGTCGGTATCCTCGTCAACTACTTCAATCAGAAGAAAAAGATCCACGACGGCAGCGCCTTGCTCACGCCAGAGCAGCGTCGCTACGTCAGTGCCACGGCCGTCATCAATCAGACCGTGTCGGCGAACGAGCATGAAATTCCATTGCACATTGCAGTCTCGGAGTGGCTGCACCACGTGATCAACTGGAAACCCGCGTGGAAGCGGTTGACCGTGTCGATCTTTGATTTGTTCATGACGGTCGTCATCTTGCTCAACACCGTCGCCGTCGCCATTGTCTACGATGGGATGCCGGACGAGACGCAAAGCGTGCTGGATATCATCCAGCTGGTATGTCTTCTGATTTACTCTCTGGAGGCGCTCATCCGGATGGTCACCTATGGTTTGGGCTACTTCGTCCCTGGCTGGAACCGCTTTGACCTAGCCGTGGTGATTGTGGGGTGGGTGAGTCTCGTGTTGCCGCAACTCAGCTGGCTGTCATTCTTGCGTGTGGTGCGGCTGGTGAAACTCATCCGCGGGACAGGGGTGGAACGACTCATCGCGACCGTCGTGCGCTCCTTGGACGAGCTAATTAACGTCGTGCTCGTGCTCGTCTTGAATTATTTCATTTTCGCCGTAGCCGGTGTCGAACTCTTTGGCCAAGTAAAATGGAACGGCGCGATCTCCGCGACGAACAATTTTCGCTCTGTGTGGCGCGCGATGCTCGCACTCTACCGCTGTGGCACGACGGAAGGGTGGACGGATGTCATGAGCGCGGCCTCCATCCAGCCACCCGATTGCAACCCTCACGCCGGGGAGTGCGGAAACCCAGTGACCGCCACGATTTTCTTCATCCTGTTCATGTGCACATGCACGTTTGTCACGGTGCAACTCTTCGTGGCCGTGGTCGTCGAAATATTTTCAGACGACGATGACGAGAGCGAGGCGGAGAAGGACCGGCAAGCCTTCGTGACGCTGCGCCGACGTTGGGAGGAAGCGTTCGGCGACAATACGTGGTCGGTACATTACAGCAAATTCATCGAGGCGTTGCCAACGTTTCCCCGGGCTTTAACGGAGCTCCCGCCTGGACTCGCGAGGGCGGATGTGATGCGGCTTTTAGCGCAGCTCCCTATTCCTATCGATTCTCGGCATTTCGTCCGCTTCCCCGACGTGGTTCACGCCTTTGCCTTTAAGAAGTATCGCGTGGACCCGCGCACGATGGCGTCCCTCGTCTCGGACATCATGAGCAACTTGTTCATCGGCACGGCCTTCTCGGTGGCCCAAGTCTATGCCCTAGACGTGATCACAGATTTGTGGCGAGCGTACGCCGAGAAAAAGGCGGCGGCGTTGGGGATTGACATCGCTTCCGTCAAATCTTTTAGTTTGTCAAAGCCTGCGGCCTCCACAGCGGCAGGCATGGCCGCGCCCGCTCACGGTGCTTCTTCCTCCGCGGTAGCCCACACACTTCCACACGACTTGCCGATGAGTCCTCGCAAACAAAATAACTTTTTCGTCGACGAAGAAGGCGCCACGACGGAAGAAAAAAAAGATGGACAAGGCAGCGACGCGCAACCGGGATCCGCAAGTGCAGACAAGAAAAAAGCCGCCTCAGCTGCGTCTCCCCATCGTCGAAGGCAACCTGCCCTCCTGGAAGATGATGGAGACGATGCAGACGGCCAACGAGGTAGAGGAGGCGCGACGGGATTTGCGGAAGTCACAGTTTATGATAGTAGTGCATTGGGCGAACTACCGCCGATACCCGGAGCGCGGCCCCGGCGGGACTCGTCGCCGTGAGCAAAAGCCCAAAGCCCAAATGGATTTTCGCTCCTCGGTCGTGCCATTTTGTTTCTCGCGGATCGCAACAGACAGAGCTCCTTGAATGTATGTCAAACCTTCTCTCTCTCGCTCTCTCTCTTCCCCACTTTTTCCAACTCCCCTACCGCCAATTTCCTCCGTGAAAGTGGCATCGAAGAGCGATGTATCTCGCAACTGGTAGTCTGCGAATGTCGCGTGTGCCGCATTCTGTCTATGTGATACGTTGTTGTCGTCATGCAAAATTCATGCATCCATCGATATTGGCGGAACCCCCACATCGAGGATAATAGTGGCTGTTTTTTTTTTATTCGGGGGACACACCAAAACCAAAAAAGAGACCGTTCTACGTTTCCCTTCCTTCAAGACTGGACGTGGCGAACGAAAAGTGTAAACAGAAACGTTTAGATGGACCAATCCGCATCGTCCAATTCTGGCGGCACGCTGCCCTCGCCGACGCACGACGCCATGGGTCGCCCGACGACGCGCGCACGGAGGCGGCTCATCCGCATGGAATTGAACACCGTGGTCGACCCGAACGGCTGGCGACTACGACTCCCCGTCAGTTTGCTCTGTCTGCACGGCAACAACCCCCTCCGCGTCGTATGTTTCAACATCGTGACGTCGCCGTGGTCGTCACGCGTGATTTTATTGTGCATCGTGTTGAATTCGCTATGTCTCGCGCTGGATCAGCCAGCCGTGACCAACCCGCCGTGGCTGCAAGACATTTTGATTTACAGCGACATCTTTTTTACGGTGATTTTCTTCCTGGAAATGTGTGTGAAAATCGTCGCCTTGGGCTTTGCGTTTCACCGCGGCGCTTATTTAAGAAGCCCTTGGAACGTGCTCGATTTCATCATCGTCCTGACGAGCATCCTGAACATCGCCTTCACCTTCGCCTTGACGTCGGTGAATCAAACCGCCATTGATCCCGGTAGCCTCAAAGCCCTCCGTGTCATCCGCGTGTTACGACCCTTGCGATCGCTGACCACGATCAAACCGCTGCAACGACTCATTCAAGGGTTGTTCGCCGCCTTGCCACGCGTCATCGACAACTTACTGCTCTTCGTGTTCATCATGTTTCTTTTCGCAGTCGGCGGCCTGCAGCTATGGGTCGGGCGCATGTCCTACCGCTGTTTCGTGACTGACTTTCCAACTCAGCCGCGAGCTGTGGCCTCGTACTATGACGCGAACAACGTGACAGCTCCCTTTCTAGTTCCAAGCGACGGAGAATTTTGCGGCGGCAATCACGGCTGCGAATCGCCTGTCTTTGATCCCGCGCTCGCCGCCAACCTGACGGGCACACTCATCAACGCGTCTCTTCCGTCGCTTCAGCTGCCGGTCACGTGTATGTCGAACCGGTCGATCTTCCGGCCGAGAAATATGAATTTCGACGGCATTGGAACGTCCCTGCTGCTCGTCCTAAAGGTTATGACCTTCGACAACTGGCCAGACGACCTCCGTGACGCAATGAATCACTCAGGGGATTGGGCCGCTCTGTATTTCGTCGCACTGACCGTCTTCGGCGGATATTGCTGCGTGAACTTGTTTCTCGCGCTTCTCAGCGATGGGTACTCCGACGCTTGCGAAGTCGCGGAGCTGCAGCGTTTCATGAAGCACGTCTCCAGTCAGGCAAACTTCCCCGTTTCAACGGAGGAGGAAGGTGTGGATGTAGAAGACTGTCTCTTCGTCGAACTCGAAAAATCGGGACACTACGACTTGGAGGACGCGGAAGACGATGCGGCAATTCAACAAGCAGAGGCGGAAACGCAAGCCGAAGAGAAACTTCACGAAGCGGGACGCGGCGGTGACCAGCAACGATTAGGAGAAGAAGAGCTCGTTATCGTTAAGCAGTCATCCAATCAATCATCTGAAACGGAAATGACGACGCTTGTCGTTGCAAAGCCAAATCATGAAGTAGACAACGCGAAGGCGTCCACCAGCAGTTCGCAGAAACGGGTGACGTTTGCTGGCGGTCACGCGTCGCCGAGTCCACCCACGACTGATTCCGCCCCGATTAGTGCCAGTGGTTCAGCCGCCTTTTCGCTGTCCAATGACGTCAAGATGCTCGAGATGATGAAACGGCAGGGCGATCACGAGGGGGGCTTTCACGATGGAGGAGCGCAAGGGGATGCCGACGACGACGACGCGGTCCTCAATGATTCCGGGGAGAGCGCCACCGGCGGACCCAATGCTCCGACCTCTTCCAGGTCCTCCTTGTTTCGGGCATGGATTTCGTCTCGCTTGTTCGTGGCCCGAATCGTCACCAGCCGAGCCGCCGAAATGACGATGCTCTTTTTCACCCTCGTGAACGTGATCGTCCTCGCCTACGACTACTACGGCATGCCAACCTTGATGGACGACATCCAAGACGTTACCAGCATCGTGTGCACCGCCATATTTACAGTCGATGTCACCTTGAAGCTCTACGCCTTCTTGCATCACTTCTTTCGCTCTGGATGGAACGTGCTGGACCTCCTGCTCGTCGTGATCAGCATCGCCACCATCGTCATCAGCAGCGGCGAAGGGTCCGCCTTCTCCGCCTTTCGTGTCCTCCGCATCCTCCGCGCGTTCCGACTCATGACCGCCTTCGAGGGCTTGCAAGTGATTATCTCGGGCGCCTTGCAATCGCTCATCTCCATCGCGTATTTGTTCATGCTTTTGATTCTCTGTTTGTACATTTACGCCATCCTAGGGATGCAGATGTTTGGCATCGAGTATGGACAGAATGACCCCACGGTACGGGACAGTTTTGGCACCTTCTGGCAGTCGCTGCTGACCGTCTTCATTGTAATCACTGGCGAAAATTGGACGTCCAAGATGCGCACGGCGATGACTAACTACAAGAATGGAACGGAGCTGGTTCCCGTCGCCTACTTCGTGTCGCTGTTTTTCATTGGCAATTATGTGCTCATCAACCTGTCGGTTGCTATTATCATGAATAAGCTGGAGGAGTCGCTTTCCGCCTTCCGAGAGCAGCAGGCCATACGCGAGGAAGAGGCGCAGAAACAGTTGAAGGAAGACCAGGAAGCAACCAGAACGGCCGCCACCTGTTCTCTTGTGGCCCAGCAGCAGCATGACAATGACGGCGGCGAGTCTAAGACGCTCTCCTCGGGTGGCGTTCCCCCTCCGTCGTTGCCGCCGGCTAGTACTGTGGCGACGAACGAGTCGGGGGCGGCGGTCGCAGCCGACGGCGGTGGCGGGAGTGGGACAATGAAAAAGCAACCGTCATCGAAGCAGATGATGGACGACATCCATATGATCATGGACCTCGACGCGGACGACGAAGCTACGACGACCAGTTCGCATTCTGTGTCTTCGCCCAACGCGCGAAGCTCATCTACTCGGAGCACGACTCAGTCCCGCCTCGTGTTCTCGGGACCGCCAGCATCCGACCATGCCGCCTCCGCCAGTCAATTTGGTTCCTCCGTTAGCCTCATCGCTTCACCCGTTCAAGTTCTCCCAAGCGGCACCGGCGGCGGCGCAGGGAGCATTCGCCGCGACTCGGCCAATAGCAGTCTCAACGACTCCAAGCGACGCGCGTCCCTTCCCGCCGCTCCGCCGCCCACTGATGACGCTTCCATGTCACCGACCGCGGCGGCGCTCAACTCGTTGCTGCAGCGCTCCACGGCCGGCGTCAGTGCGCACCTCCTCACCGCAAAAGAAGAGGAGCAAGGACCCCGGCGCGGCCGCCGCCGCAGCAGCATCATGCGAGCGGACCAAATGCCACAACAGCCAGGGGTCGTCACTCTCGGATCGAACGGCGTCGCCCTTCCGCCACCGCCTCCATCCGCGGAAGTGGACGATGGCGAAGAGCACCCTCCTCTGTTACTACTGCCGATCGTGACGCTCCTGGCGCGAAAGCCGTCAACGGGGAACGTCGAGGACCTTCTCGGGGTCGACAAGGCCACTCCGTCCGCTTCCACGAATAAAAGCGATGTCACGTCGTCGTCGTCAGCAACTGGGGGGTCGCAGCAAACTTCACACATCAAGCATTTTCACTCCTTCCGAAAGGAACGGCCGCAAGTGGTTGTGATTTCGGCGGATGATCAGCTCACCACCCATGTGGCAACGGAGAATGAGGAGCAAGAGCTCGCCTCCAGCGGCCACCACCTTTCTCCAAGGCGATCTGACGCCGACAAGGGAAAGGCGGCGTCTCCAGCGGCCTCTACGCTCGCGAGTAGCAATAGGGGCAACGAGGGCGGCGAGTGCGCCAACCCGTCGGCTTCGAACTTTTCATTAGCCCCATCTACTGGGGCCTCATCGTCGACCGGTGGAGTGGCATCGGCCGGCAAGTCCGGTGCATCAAAGACGTTGCAAGAGGCGCCGGCACACGCACCCTCCATTGTAGTCAACCGTACGTTTATCGATTTGGAGGAAAAGGCGGAAAACGCCTGCCGGGAGCGAGCGCAGCGTCTCTTAGTCTTCGTGTGGAAGTCGCTGGTTTCCACTCCACCGCTCGTCACGGAATCATCCCTCAAGCTGTTCAGTCGTTCCAACCCCATCCGGCTATTCTGTCTCTGGCTGCTTGGCTTACCAGCGTACAACGGTTTCGTGTACCTCGTGGCACTGTTCAACGTCTTGTTGTTGTTGCTCGACCAAGCGCAAAACACGGCTGAATTTGATGCCTTTATTCAGATTGCAGATTACTGCTTCGCGGCATTCTTCTGTGTCGAATTCGTCATCAAGATCATCGCACTCGGCGGATATTGGCCCGCCAAGGCGTCCTACGTAATCGACGATGCGACGAAGCTAAATCTAGGTCTTTCTACCCCAGCTTACTTCCGCGATCTTTGGAACTGCCTTGACGCGTTCGTCACGCTAACGTCCGTGCTCGCGCTCGTCGTCCCATTTTTGCGCATCTTCCGAGCCATCCGGTCCGTACGACTCATCGTCCGAATCGAGGGGCTGCGCATTATCCTCATGTCGCTCATCGAGGCGTTTCCCGAGGCGTTGAACGCTCTCATCCTCTCGTCCGTCTTCTTCCTCGTCTTTGGCATTCTCGGCGTGCAACTCATGAAGGGTAAAATGTACTACTGCAATGATTTGTCCATCACCAAGAAGGTGAACTGCGTGGGCGATTTCAATATGTCGACGGCAGGGCCCGTTCTTTCTTACACGACGCTGACGCCCCGGCGCTGGGTACGTTCGCAGTTTCATTTCGACCACCTCGGCGCCGCGTTGCTGTCCGTGTTCGTCGTGGCGGTGAGCGACGGCTGGTCCAAGATCATGTTTCAAGGCATGGACACCGTGGACGATCAGACGGCGATGTTGCAAAATAATACGCCGTATTTGGCCTTTTTCTTCGTCTCGGTCTTCTTCGTGTGTTCTTTCTTCTCGCTCAACATGACCGTCGGCACGCTGGTGAACTTTTTCTCTGAAAAGAAATCTATCAATGACGGTACGGTGTTTCTCACGGAAGGGCAGCGAAACTGGCTCCTCGCCAATGAAGCGCTGGAAGAGGCCGTCTCTAGCAACGAGCACGAAGTCCCGCTTGACAACAACGTGTCTCTGAAGCTTCATGGATTTTTGAACTTCGCCGTGTTTCGCATGCAGACCCCTGTGTGGGACGTGTTCATGTTCGTCATCATTTTAGTGAACTGCGCGGCCACGGCCGCGATCTCTGATGCTATGTCGGTGAGCACAGCCCGGGCCATCGACTACGTTCAGCTCTTTTGTCTGATCGTGTTTTCGATTGAAGTCGGTCTCCGTATGACCGCCTACGGACCCCTGCATTACTTCGTCCCCGCGTGGAATCGGTTCGACTTCCTCGTGGTCGTCGTCGGGTATGTCTCGATTGCCTTGCCGTCGGTGCGGCCATTGAGTCTGCTTCGAATTTTCCGTGTCCTGAGACTCATTCGTGGCACAGGCGTTGAGCGATTAATTCAAAAGGTTATTCGCGGCGCCTTGTCACTGGCGTACATCATTCTCGTGCTCTTGATGACCTATTTCATCTACGCGGTCGCCGGAGTAGAATTATTTGGCAAGGTCAAACTGAACGGGGTGCTGACGGAGAATAGCAATTTTCGGAGCGTTTTCCGGGGCATGCTGGTGCTGTATCAATGCGGGACCACGGAAGCGTGGACCGACGTCATGGCGGCCTGCTCGTTACAAGATGACTGTACTCCCGGCGTGGACTGCGGCAACTCAGTCGCAGCGACGATCTTTTTTATGATGTTTATGATGACGTGCACGTACATCGCCCTTCAACTATTCGTTGCCTTCGTCGTTGAGATTTTCTCCGACAGTATGGAAGATACGAAGGAGTTTCACACGTTTCAAGTGTCGAAGGAGCGCTGGATCGAGCGCTTTGGAACGAACAACTGGGCCGTGCACTACCGAGAGTTCGTCGACCTGCTCCCGGACCTCCCTCGTAGTATCACGAAGCTTCCCCAGTATAGTTGGACGTCTCTGGATCTGCTCAAACTCATCGTCGAGCTGCCCATCCCCGTGGATAGCCAACGGCGTGTTCGCTTCGCGGACTGCATGTACGCGCTTGCTCACCAAAAATACGCCGTCGATCCCCGCTCCGTGGTGGACTCGGCCGTAGACAGCGTCGTTCGGTACTTGCAAGGGACTACGTTCACCCTCGCGCAAGCCTACGCGATCGATTCGATCACGAGGATCTACATCAAATACGCCGTGCAGCAGGAAGAGGAGTTGGAGGCAGAACTACTGAAGCGGAACGAGGACCCCGCCGTGCTAGCGGCTCGTCCCCGCAGCGCTTGGAAGAACCGGTTTTTCGAAACGCTGGTCAATCGTCGACGTGCGACGATGCGAAAACCACCCGCCAATACGGAACACTCCTCGCCGGCCAGCAAGACGGATCCCATGGCAGCAACGAAGATGTAGTCAAAGGAGTTCGCTCTTTCCTTTTCCTTTTCTTCCCCCCTCTCTTTCCTCAACTTCTCGTCGCTTGCTTGTCTCTCTCACCGGAAGGCTAGCTCCAACTTTCCCCCACGTTCTTCACTCTCTCTTGAGTTTCTGGCCGAGTCGGTGTGCGAGTACGTGAGCTGTGCGGGGTCCATATGTGTGCATGTGCCCGGACGTAGCGAGGAGGACCGCCC